>TARA_R110001606_G_scaffold66850_2_pt1 | contig 54817 bp, 49 predicted proteins | sample TARA_R110001606 | Tara Oceans TARA_R110001606 (sample SAMEA4398315) | marine metagenome | biome: Polar Biome; feature: [SRF] surface water layer (ENVO:00010504); material: water (ENVO:00002006), including particulate matter (ENVO:01000060) such as... | depth 5 m
GGGTGGCAATCCGGTCCAGGTTTTCAAACCGGCTGCGATGGGGCAATACGTGCTGCCAGCTACGGGTCAGGTAATGCCGGTAAGCCGAAGTGCAGATGCCCACCTGAATGTTGAACGTCAGCAAACGGATGCGACCGGCGGCTGAAAAATCCGGAACATGATCCAGACCCGATGAGCTGCCACGGGCACCATCCGCAGCCTTCTGGCTTTCATTCCATTGACGTCGCAAACGCTTATACATGGCCACCCACATCCATCGGAATAACGCTTAGCCCACCCACTGCACGCCTGCAATTATTCGCCTGCGGTGTTGTGCTCCCGGGCAACCAGATAATCTACAACCTCCAGCACCCTCTCAAGGCTACCCGCCATGGAGGCGCTGACTGTGTACTTGCCATTTACAAGCATAGTCGGTGTACCGGTGACGCGCGCACCCCGAATTTTTGCCTGCGCCTGCTGCAGGCGGGCATTCACGCCAAAGCTGTTGTAGCTATCAAGAAACTCTTCGCGATCCACACCATAGCCGGCCACAAATTCCGCCAGGGACTCGCCATCATTTAACGGCCGGCGCTCACCTGCCAGGGCATCAAACAGAGCATCGTGCAGTTTATCCAGAGCATTGATGGCCTCAAGCGCATAGAAGGCCCGGGCGTGCGGCTCCCAAGAGCGACCCAGAGCCGCGGGAAGTCTCACATAGTCTACGTAGTCCGGAGCTTTTGCTTCCCAGCTTTCAGCCAATGGTTTGAAGTTATAGCAATGCGGGCATCCGTACCAGAACACCTCCACCACCTCAACGCGTGAGCCGCTGTCTGTGCGTACCGGGGTGTCCAGTTTCTTGTAATGCGTACCTTCCTTCCAGTCGGCCGCATTGGCCTGGCCGAATACGGCAAGGACTGACAACAGCAGGACGACCGTTCTGAGCGCTCGAAACATGAAATATCTCCAGGTTTTTGGATGTCGTTATAAGGGAATTATGACCCGCCGAACCTGAAAAGTTCCATCGTTCATGGATTACAGGTTCGAAAGACAAAAAACCCCGCGCAAGGCGGGGTTTTTCAGGCACCGAACGATTGAATCAGTTCAGGCCGGAAATGTAACTGGCGACAGCTTCAATCTCTGCATCCGTCAGTCTGGACGCAACGTCCATCATGATGGCAGCGTTGGCGCCGTTCGCCCGGGTACCGTCACGGTAGGCATTCAGCTGTTTGGCCAGATACTCCGCATTCTGACCGCCAAGATGCGGATACCCGGCGGGTTCATTGCCTTTACCCTGCGGGTTATGACAGCCGGCACAGGCCGGAACGCCGGAGGCCATATTACCGCCACGGTATACAGCAGCTCCTTTTTTTACCAGTTCCGGATCCGCCTGGTTGACGCCTATATCCTGCTTTGCAAAATACGCCGCCAGATCTTCAAGATCCTGCTTGGATTTACCATCAAGCTGCCCGGTCATCTCCGGAACAGCTCGGGCATTTTCCTGAATGGCCACCAACTGGTCATACAGATACCTCTCACCCAGCCCGGATATTTTGGGATAGACGCCCATAATCGGCTTCGCTCCACCTTGGCCATGACACGCCTGACAGGCCGCTGCACTCTGCTTGCCCGCTTCAGGATCCCCTGCTCCGTGCGCCATGGCTGTAAGACCAACGCCGAAAACAAACCCTGCGATCAGTTTCTTCATGCTCGCTCCGCTTCTCTCATCTCGAAAAATTCTTTGTTTGCAGCCGGCAGACGCTGACCAGCCAGGCTCAAGACCGGGACTGACAGCGGTTACGCCAAGCGTACCGCCAGGAATTGGTGTAGCATTATACATTAATCCCTGATAACTGAAATCTAAAGGAAAGCCAACCGCTGTGGACTCTGATCTGACTCAAAAAAGTATCTCTTTTAACAGCGCCCGCTTCCTGGTCAGCGCGCCCCGACTGGAAGACTGCCCGCCCGACACCGGCGCTGAAGTCGCCTTTGCCGGGCGCTCGAACGCGGGAAAGTCCAGCGCCATGAACGCAATTACCGCAAACGGCAAGCTGGCCCGCACCAGTAAAACTCCAGGGCGCACACGCCTGATTAACTTTTTCTCCCTGAACCGCGAGCATGCCCGGTTGGTGGATCTGCCCGGATATGGCTACGCGAAAGTATCCCGGGACATGAAAGACGACTGGCAAAAACACCTTGGACACTACCTGAACGACCGCCGATGTCTGCGCGGCCTTGTCCTGGTTATGGACATCCGCCATCCACTTACCGACTTTGACCAAATGATGGTCGAATGGTGCGAGCATAACAAGCTGCCACTGATGATTTTGGCAACCAAAGCCGACAAACTTAAATTCGGGCAGGCAAAAACCAGCATGATGGACATCACCCGAAAGCTTGAGGCATTCACCTGTGTGGAACACCTGATCATGTTTTCGTCCACCTCAAAACTCGGCGTTGATGAGTGCCGGGCAGCGCTGATTAATTGGCTGGAAGATGGAAAAGCGCGGGAATAACACAGAAAAAACCGGCCTGTGAAAAACAGACCGGTAAAGCGTCAGGGGTTGCGACGTGTTAAAACCTGAAAACACGCTCAGGAGGCGCCAGAGATGTCCGGATTTCCAGCACCTGTTATTGTGACAAACTCGTTTGCCAAAGGTTCCGAAAAAGCCTGATCTGCACATTTTCTGCTCGAAAAAAGTAGCACGCTCAGTTTACGGAGGCCTCTCGCGTCTCTTCCTGATCCGGCATTGTGGGCCGGTACTGTTCCCGCAGCGCCATTACCTGTTTACGGTAAGCTGGTGTCAGGTATGGAATCTCAAGCGTCAGCACCTGATAGATACCCTGTTTCAGTTCATGAAGGCTCAGGTTGGCGGAGGCTTTAGCCGCATGGGCTGTCTTCAGATATGCCATCCAGTTAGTAATCACAAGCCAAACATTCAGAGACATGGCCCCCCTCAGCGATTCGGGCTGCGGCTCGATGATGCCGGAATCTGCCAGCTTCTCGAATATTCGGCTTATGGCCGCGAGGCACCGGTTGGTGAACTCCCGATAGTCACTGCGCAGGCGCGTGTCTCTGTCCAGCAGGTATTCCAGATCCCTGTGGAAAAACCGGTAGCTCCAGAGCCCATCAAATACCGACTCCAGGTAGAACGTCATGTCGTCCAGCGTCATCGGACGGTCTTCCGGGATATCCAGATAGAAATCCACCAGCTTTTCGTATTCCTGGAATATCTCGTAAATGATGTCCGACTTGTTACGGAAGTGGTAATAGAGATTGCCCGGCGAAATCGCCAGATACGCAGCGATATGATTTGTTGTGACGTTCCGTTCGCCCAGCTCGTTAAACAACTCCAGGCTGGACAGCAGTATCTTGTCTCTGGTTTTCATAAGCTCATCGGCATTCGTTGTTTTACAGCTCACAGATGGCCTGAATCGCCATTGGGCTCCGCTTGACTCCCTAGAGTATATACTCTAATAATACTCCCAAGTGCAAATTGAGCGTTTTTTCGCCATCACACGCCTACACAAAACAACAGGCCGCCGCAAAACGACGGCGCCGAAAGGGGGACATCATGGGTGCCAGCGTTGTTCAGCTCACTGAGAGCAAAGACCATATTCAACATACCCACCGGGTGTTCGAAGTTCAGAAAAAAGCGTTTCACGATAATCCCATACCGTCGCTGACCGAGCGCCAGGAAAACCTGAAGCGCCTCAAGCAGGCCCTGCTGACTTATCAGGACCGCCTTCTTGATGCTGTTGACCGGGATTTTTCATGCCGCTCGCGGGACGAGTCTCTGATTGCCGAAATGATGCCGTCCATCCAGGGGATCAACTACACCCTGAAAAACCTTGAAGGCTGGATGAAACCTTCGCGCCGTCACGTATCCATATTGTTCCAGCCCGCCAGCAACAGGGTCTGCTACCAGCCGAAAGGTGTTGTGGGCATTATTGTGCCGTGGAACTACCCGCTATACCTCGCAGTCGGGCCACTGATTGCCTCGCTTTCAGCAGGCAATCGCACGATGATCAAGATGTCCGAATTCACGCCTCACACCTCAGCGCTGTTCAAAGAGCTTATCGAGGCGACCTTCCCGGAAGATCTGGTGGCGGTCATCAATGGCGAAGCCGATGTTGCCGCCGATTTTTCCGCCCGACCGTTCGATCACATGCTGTTTACCGGCTCCACGTCCGTCGGCAAGCTGGTGATGCGCGCCGCATCCGAAAATCTGACACCGGTTACTCTGGAGCTCGGTGGCAAATCACCTGCCATTGTTTCCCCGGATGTACCTTTGGAAGATGCTGCTCAGCGCATCGCCTTCGGGAAGGCATTCAACGCCGGTCAGACCTGTGTAGCGCCAGACTACGTGCTCTGTCCTGCTGACCGCACGCAGGCGTTTGTTGACCAGTTCCGCACCCGGTTCTCGGAAATGTACCCATCGTTACGCGACAACGACGACTACACAGCCATCATTAATGAGCGTCAGTACAAGCGCCTGCAAGGCTATCTGGAGGATGCAAGAGCCAAGGGTGCCGAGCTGATCGAGATGAACCCGGCGCAGGAAAACATGGGCGACGGCACTTACAAGATCCCGGTGACTCTGGTGCTGAAAACCACCCCGGACATGAAACTCATGCAGGAAGAGATTTTCGGGCCGATTCTCCCGGTCGTGAGCTATGGCAATCTCGATGAGGCAATTCAATACATCAATGATAGACCGCGCCCGCTGGCTCTTTACTTTTTCGGCTACGACCGCAGCCAGCAGCATCAGGTCATCGACAACACGCTCTCAGGGGGCACGTGCATTAACGATTCACTGATGCACGTTGCCCAGGACGACCTGCCTTTCGGTGGTGTGGGTGATTCCGGCATGGGCCACTACCATGGCAAGGAAGGCTTCCTGACCTTCTCGCACCAGCGCGCCATTTTTTCCAAACAAAAATTCAACAGTGGAAAGTTTGTTTATCCTCCTTACGGAACATCCTTCCACAAAATGGTTTACAAATTCTTTATCCGTTGAGCGGACGAATTATGACGGACGATCTCATTTCAATCGAAGGGCAGGATTCCGTGTCTCTGAACCGGCGCAGCTTTCTGCGCACCGGGCTGGGTGGCGCCTTGTTTCTGGGCACTGTCAGTGTAACTGCCGGCCTGAGTGGCTGTGCGACAGCGCCTGCCAGCCGGCTTGGCGCCGTTGCAACACGGATGGACGCTCGCTACCAGTTCCGCTTTCTGACAACGGAAGATGTAGACCTGTTTGAAGCCCTGCTCCCGGCAATCCTGGGCTCCGCGCTTCCGGAGCAACCCAACGCCAGGCGCATGATGATTGCCGGTACGGTCGAACGCATTGACGCCGGCATTTACAAATTCGGGCCAGCCAACCAGAAAGAACTCCGGCAACTGTTCGATCTGCTCAACTTCGGTCCTACCCGGGTGACGATCGCACGAGTCTGGCCATCCTGGCGCAACGCCTCCACAGCGCAGGCCGATGCGTTTCTGGAACGCTGGCGCTCGAGCAGCATCGGGTTATTCAATAACGGCTATATGGCGCTCACCAAAATCAGCAACGTGGCGTTTTACGGCTACCAGGAGAACTGGCATCTTTCCGGTTATCCCGGGCCGCCTGAGTGGGCTGTACAAGCCCTTCCACAATTCCGCAACGCCTGACTTTCAGGCTGCGGCTTTAGCTTGCTGTATTTGGTCTAATTTAGGAAGCCACCAACCATGTCGTTCACCGATCGCATTGCCCAAGGCCTGGAATCGGGCTGGAAAGTCACCGATGGTGCCACGCTCACCGAAAGCCAAACGGCAGAAGCCGATGTGGTTATTATCGGCACCGGTGCTGGCGGCGGCACAACGGCTGAAATTCTCGCCAAAAGCGGCCTTTCCGTCATCCTGGTGGAAGAAGGCCGGCTGTATTATCAGAAAGACTTCAAAATGGACGAGCTTACGTCCTACGCAAATCTGTATCAGGAAGGTATGAGCCGTGCCACCAAAGACGGTTCCATTGCCATTCTGCAGGGCCGATGTGTGGGTGGTTCAACCACCGTCAACTGGACCAGCAGCTTCCGTACGCCAGACGCAACTCTCAACTACTGGGGCAAACGCTTTGGCCTCGATGCACTGAGCCCGGAAGCCATGGCGCCCTGGTTCAGCGGCCGGGAAGCACGCCACTCCATATCGCCCTGGGAGATGGACCCGAACCTCAACAACGACATCTTGCGCCAGGGCTGCGAAAAGCTGGGCTACAACTGGCAGATTATCCCGCGTAATGTGAAAGGTTGCTGGAACCTCGGGTACTGCGGCGTAGGTTGCCCAACCAACGCCAAACAAGGCGCGCTGATGACCACCATCCCCGGGGCCCTGGACCATAACGCCCGGTTGTTCCATGGCCTGCGCGCCGAACGACTGGTGATGAAGCAGGACCGCATTGATTCCTTGCAGGCCAGCGCCATGGCCAGCGATGGCATTACACCAACGGGCATTCAGATTACACTGGAAGCCAGGCATTTTGTGGTCGCCGCCAGCGCAATAGGATCACCTGGCCTGCTGTTACGTTCCGGGTTGCCCGACCCCTATGGGCGCGTTGGCAAGCGGTCATTCATTCACCCGGTGAACGCCAGCGTTGCACAAATGCCAAAGCTGGTAGATCCGTTTTATGGTGCGCCGCAGTCTGTCTATTCTGACGAGTTCAACTTCAGTAACGGCGTGGATGGAGACGTGGGCTACAAGCTGGAAGTGCCACCCTTGCATCCGGCCATGTCTGCCGGTGTTGTCCCGGGCCACGGTGATACACAGGCTGAAAACCTGGCGAGGCTGCCCTGGATGCAGTCGGTTATAGCACTCCTGCGGGACGGCTTTCATGAGGACAGCCCGGGTGGCACGGTATCGCTTCGTGATGATGGCAGCCCGGTGCTGGATTACCCAGTCACGGACTATCTCTGGAAAGGCCTCCGTAACGCCTTTTACACCATGGCTGAAATCCAGTTTGCCGCCGGCGCTGAGCGGGTTCGTTTGATGCACCTGGATTCAGACTGGTATTCCAGCTGGGCTGACGCCAAAGCCGCTATTGACGGCTTCTCCATGGAGCCTCACCGGGTTCGCCTGTTCACCGCCCACCAGATGGGCGGCTGCAGCATGGGGAGCAACCCTGAGGATTCGGTGGTCAATGGTTTTGGCCAGCATCATCACGTCAGTAACCTCAGCGTGAACGACGCCTCAATTTTCCCGACCAGCATTGGCGCCAACCCGCAGTTGTCCGTCTACGCGCTAGCGGCGCGAAATAGCACCCGGCTTGCGCAACAACTGAAAGCATGACTCTCCTGGCGGGCAGCTGAAAGTGCACCAGCTCCGCGCCGCCAGTCGGCCTACAGAAACCCGTGGAATGCTGATACTCTGGATGCCTGTTAAAAAAGGAGCTGTGCATGCCTAAAGTCATTTACCCGGGCACCTTTGATCCCATCACTAACGGCCACACTGATCTTATTGAGCGTGCCGGACGCATGTTTGATGAGGTTGTTGTTGCCGTCGCCTACAACTCGAAGAAAAAACCATTGTTTAACGTGGATGAGCGCTGTGAACTGGTTCGACAGGCCACGACCCACATCCCGAATGTCACCGTTACCGGCTTCAGTTATCTGCTCGCTGATTTTGTCCGTGATCAGGGTGCGACCGTGATTATCCGGGGCCTGCGGGCGGTTTCCGATTTCGAGTATGAGTTCCAGCTTGCGGATATGAACCGCCGTCTGGCACCAGAACTGGAAAGCGTGTTTCTGACGCCTTCCAATCACCTTTCCTATATTTCCTCAAGCCTGATTCGGGAAATTGCTTCGCTGGGGGGCGATGTTTCCGAGTTCGTTGACCCTGTTGTAGAAGCGGCGCTGAAAAAGAAATTCAGCGAGGCCTGAAACAACAGCCGAGAATGAAAAAGCCCCGACCGGGGCTTTTTCATTCTTGAAGCTGCGTTAGAACAAAGGCGGTAGCGGAAATTCCTGACCATTAACATCTACAACCATGTCGCTCAGCCTCGCAGTCAGCACCAGCCTGTCGCCTTCGGGCACCAGCAAACCCTGTTTGATCAAGGGCGCAAGCTGCATCCTCACGGCGGGGTAGTCTTCCGCCAGTACCGAAGGCACACTCAGATTCATTTCTCCGGTTAACTGCTGCATTACCATGAGCATTTCTGCTTTCTGATCTGCGGTCAGCTCGGGATGGCTGATCACCAGACTGCCCGTCACCTCGCCTTCAGGCGTATCCAGTGTCAGCTCAGGGAATCCAACCGAAAACCCGGCCGCCGATAAATCGCGCAGCGCCGTATTCACCTGACCCATCGCCGCCATCTGCCGCTCAAATGCGTCCTGGCTATCTGTATCGGGTGCCAAAGCCATACCTTGGAGCTCTGCCATACTGGTTGTCAGCGCACTCCAACTTGCAACATCAAGATGTTCCAGAGCGAATGCCACTTTATGCGGGCCATAGGCCTGGTCTTCATAGCGAACTTTTTCGGCCTCAATCGATAGTCGGGAATCCAGACGCTGACCGTCAGCATCTGCCTCGGTGCTGCTACGCGCCAGCAAACCCTCGATTGCTACCGGGGGGCCCTCAGCAGCCGTCAACGCAACGGAGGCCATCGACACTTCCACAGTTCCCGTCCAGACATCACCTTGCAAGTGAGTCATGTTATGCTCAACACGGAAGTCATTAACGCGAACGCTCATATCCGGGCCGGAGAAAGTCAGCTGTGGCCAAACAACCAAAGCCTCGGCCTGGGAACCGGCGTCACTGATTTCAATTCGGGCGATTCCGCCGCTGGTTCTGAGCGATTCTCCGCTTTCAGAATTATTGATCGCGATGGCAGGAGCTTCCAGCTCAAGCACAGCGGTGCCCCAAAGGCGCGTTTCGAGAGTCAGCCTTGGGTGCTCCTGAAACCAATCAGCACCTTCAGGCGCCCAGCCTTCAACAGGCTGAAAATCGATAAAGCTGCCGGTCACCCCGTGAGTCACTTTTGCACGATACGCAATCGGGCGAACCTCTCCGCTCTCAGGGTTCAGAATCGTTACAACACCGTCCAGCTCCGATCCGAAAAAACCACGACGGTAATCGTCTGTTTGCAGCTGGACAAAAGGCTGCGCCTGGTTCAGTTCACGGGTAACCACTTGCCACTGCTGCTCGGTTATGTAACCCACTGCCCAAGGCATTGCGCCGGTAACAACCAATACACCGACGCCGGCAATTATCCACTTTGTTTTCAAGAATTCTCTCCGTCTGAAAATGTCAGGATTTGCCGGTCAGGCGCTCCAGCAATACCAATTGTGAGGCCACACGCTCTTCGCCCTCGGCGGGCTGATTTTGAATGTAACCGCCATCCGGCTGCAACACCCACGACTGGCAGTTATCGGCAAGATACGTATCCAGATCTTCGCGCACACGCGCTATCAGCTCCGGATCTTCAATTGGAAACGCGGTCTCAACCCGGCTCAGCAGGTTACGTTCCATGCAGTCTGCGCTTGAGCAGTAAACTTCGGGCTTGCCATCGTTGCCAAAATAATAAGCCCGGGTGTGCTCCAGAAAGCGCCCCACAATGGAACGCACACGAATGTTATCTGAAAGGCCTGGCACCTCGGGCCTCAGGCTGCAGATGCCGCGCACAATCAGGTCAACTTTCGCGCCAGCCTGCGAGGCCCGGTACAGAGCCTTGATGAGCTGAATTTCTGTTAACGCATTGATCTTGATAATGATGCGGCCCTTACCCCCCAGTTCGGTTTCACGCTCAATAAGGCTGAGCAGTCTTTTGTGGAGCGTAAACGGCGCATGGAACAGCTTTTTGATCTTCAGCGCCTTGCCCATTCCGGTTAACTGCTGGAACAGCTTGTTAACGTCGTCGCCGATGGATTCGTCACAGGTCATGAAGCTGTAATCGGTATAAAGCCGCGCGTTGACCGCATGATAGTTACCGGTTCCCAAGTGAACATAGCGGCGCAGGCGGCCCTCCTCGCGGCGCACAATCAGGATCATCTTGGCGTGGGTTTTATACCCCACAACGCCGTACACCACGATTACACCGGCCTCCTGCAGCCGGCTTGCCAGCTCCAGGTTCTCAGCCTCGCTGAACCGTGCCCGCAGCTCAACAACGGCGGTTACCTCTTTGCCACGACGGGCCGCGTCTGCCAGAGCTTCAACAATCTCCGAATTGGCGCCGGTACGATAAAGGGTCTGCCGGATCGCCAGAACCTGAGGATCCTTCGCTGCCTGGCGCATCAAATCGACAACCGGGCTGAAGTTCTGAAACGGATGATGCAGCAGAATCGGCCGCTTACGAATGGCGTCGAATATGGTGTCCTTACTGCGGATCTGCCGGGGTATGGTGGGCGAGAAGCCCGAATACGTCAGATCAGAGCGATCCACAAGACTGGAAACCGCCATTAGCCGGGTGAGATTCACCGGTCCGTTGACCTGATACAGATCTTTTTCCGCCAGGCCGAACTCCGTCAGCAGGAACTGCACAAGCTCCTGCGGGCAGTTGTCCGCCACTTCCAGCCGCACTCCGTCGCCAAACCGGCGGCTGAGCAGCTCGCCACGCAGGGCTGATGCCAGATCTTCAAGGTCGTCTTCCAACTCCAGGTCGGCGTTGCGTGTGAGCCGGAACTGATAGCAACCCTTGACTTCCATGCCCGGAAACAGCTCATCGGTGTGGGCGTGAATCATCGAAGACAGAAAAACGAGATTCTCGCCGCCGTTGCAGACTTCATCCGGCAGGCGCACCAGCCGCGGCAGAGAACGCGGGGCCGGGACTATCGCCATGCCCGTCTCCCGGCCAAAGGCATCCTTGCCATCCAGTTCAACAATAAAGTTAAGGCTTTTGTTCACCAGGCGCGGAAACGGGTGTGACGGATCCAGCCCGATGGGGCTCACCACAGGCAGAATCTCATCCTTGAAATAATTGCGCACCCACTCCGCCTGCTCCGGTGTCCACTCCTGGCGCCGCACGAAGTGAATGTTCTCTTTTTCCATCTCCGGGATCAGGACATGGTTCAGGATATCGTACTGCTCATCGATATACTCATGGGCAACACGGCTAATCTCACTCAGCGCCTGTTCCGGCATGATGCCGTCAGCACCCAGGGTCTCTCGGCCGTACTTGATCTGCTGGCGCAGGCCAGCCACCCGTATCTCAAAGAACTCATCCATGTTGCTGCTAAAAATACAACAGAAAATCAGCCGGTTAATCAGCGGGTGGGTGGTATCAAGCGCCTGCTTCAGCACACGGTAATTAAACTGAAGCTGGCTCAGCTCACGGTTGAAGTAGTTTTCACTGGCGTCCAGATTGATCACTTCACCCACCGGCGGGAGATCCATTGGCGCAGGTATACTCTGCTCCCCTTCCGCTGTCAGATTCCTGGCGATTTCCGTTGTCATGGCCTTTCCGTTCCTGTCTGGTTTACCGCCAACCCTTCTTCGGCTGCGGATTGTTCACAAACGACTTCAACGTTGTCGATCACGCATCAAGCGAGCTGCCCGCACCGCAAAGTAGGTCAGAATGCCGTCTGCACCCGCACGGCGCATGGACATCAGGCTTTCCATCATAACCGTGTCACCATCAAGCCAGCCATTCTGCTCAGCAGCCATATGCATGGCGTACTCGCCACTGACCTGGTATACGAAAGTCGGCACCTGCAGCTCGGTTTTCACTCTATGCACAATATCCAGGTAAGGCATGCCGGGCTTGATCATCACCATATCCGCACCTTCGGCGAGATCCATCATCACTTCGTGAATCGCCTCATTGCTGTTGGCCGGGTCCATCTGATAGGCGGCTTTGTTGCCTTTACCGAGATTTGCTGCGGAGCCAACTGCATCACGAAATGGCCCGTAATAGCCCGACGCGTACTTGGCAGAGTAGGCCAGGATACGGGTATTCACGTGCCCCGCCGACTCAAGCGCTTCACGCATGGCCGCAACGCGACCGTCCATCATATCGGAGGGTGCAACAACATCTGCACCAGCATCAGCGTGGGATAGCGCCTGGTTTACCAGCGCCTCTACGGTAATATCGTTCAACACGTAGCCATCGTTGTCGATGATGCCGTCCTGGCCGTGGGTAGTGAACGGATCCAGCGCTACATCAGTGATCACACCCAGCTCAGGATAGGCTTTTTTCAGCGCCCGGACGGCCCGTTGTGCCAACCCGTCAGAGTCCCAGGCTCCGGAGCCAGACAGGTTTTTCTTCTCAGCCGAAACCACGGGGAACAGCGCTACCGCAGGAATGCCCAGCTGCACCAGTTCTGCCGCCTGCTCGACCAAAAGGTCAATACTCAAGCGGTCTACGCCTGGCATCGATGGCACCTGCTCACGCTGATTTTCACCTTCCAGGACAAAAACCGGGTAGATCAGGTTGTCTGGCGTCAGCTGGTTTTCCCGCACGAGTCGGCGGGAAAAATCGCTGGCGCGGTTGCGACGCAGACGGGTAGCGGGGAAAACGCGGGGTATTGAGAGCGACACAGAAAACCTCCTGAACGACACTGCAAAGAGTTGGATAGAAAATTACGGCGCACTGACAGCGCCGTTTGCACCATCATACACCGCCGGGACCGCTGGTTGCAGGCTGCCTCTGGATACAGGAAAAGATCCGGAACAATAACAAGGCATCAGGAGGCCGCAGCAGGGGCTTTCCCAATGGCCGTATTACTGAATGGAGTCCAGCGCTTTGGCTCGAATACGCTCAGTTTCGCTGAAGTACTTCTCACGAAGCCGGGACAAGCTTTCTTCACGTTCAGGCTCCGCCAGACCGGATGCCTTCAGAGCGTCACGCTCCTTTGCATAAGATTGCCAACGCCGGCTCCAGTCCTTCTGCTTTGCGTCCAGATCCTCCAGCCTTTGGGCGGCCTCGTCACCAAACTCTTGCTGCCGCCATGCGCGCAAAGCTTCTGGATTATTAGCCAAGGTTTCACGCGCCTCTTCGTAGCGTGAGAACTTGCCGGTGTCCAGCCGGGCTTGTCTTACAGGTTCTGGTAAAGCCATTTCCGCTTCGGCAAGAGCGTCTTCACGCTGTTGCTCAGTCAGGCTCTCGTCCCTGCCAAGGTTCCGTTTTTGGAGCTGATAACGATCTATCGCCTCCTCATCAGCAAAGAAGGCCTCAGCAGTATCCGCATCCATCCAGGTTCTTCGCAGGGCCTGAATTTCAGCCATACGGCGTTGAATTTCATCGGGACCGCCGGCTCCCGCCTCTCCATATGCTGTCTCCAGATCTGCGAGCGCCAGCTTGTAATCCAGATACCGGCCCAGAGTGTCGAGTGCCTGGCCTCGTGCGGGCTCCCCCAGAACCGAGAGCGCAAGCCGGATTCGAGCCACCAGTTGCGGCAGTGCTTCCTCTCCCAGCGCAGACAGATAGTATTCAAACAGCTGCCGCAACTCGCCCGTAGGGACAAGATTGCCAAAACGGTCTGTTTTTGCCCAACCGCCCGGCTCGGACGTTCCCGCCAGAGACGCTGGCTGCTGGCCCGGCATAGAGAGTTCCACTGACTCAATAACCATTTTTGAGGGCGATTGCTGACGCGCAGCTGAAAAGCCGGAGGCATCCGTTGTAGCATCAGCAGGGCGATCAGAGTTACGGCTGGAAACAGGTTGATCACGGGCGCCATCGGCAAACAGCCAGAGTGCAATGACAACTGCTATGATCACCGGTATGGCAAAGGAGAGTCTGAAAGTTGATTTCATGATAACAGGCCGGTCCGGCGGATAGATGATAGCTTGCTGCACCCCCGAACGCTGGAACAAAGAGACGAAGAACGAGGCTGTGCACGGTCCATAATAAACAGAACCGGGGCGCTATACCGAGACACGCCGCAAAAACAGGCCGGGATTCACCAACCCCGGCCTGTAACGACAATGCTCAAAGAGCGCGGTTGTTAAAGTCTGCCTCTACTTTGCGCGGGTAATCAGCCCGGAAAGATGTCTCAACTTCCTGAATTCTGCCGCCTTGGCTCAGGAACGCTTCGATATCCTGCTGTAACTGCGCCCGAACCCGTGCCCGGCCTGCAATCGAATGGGTATCATCACTCTCATTACTTGAATTAGCCCAGTTCCCGGATTGCTCCAGGTTGCTTTCGTCGAGCTCACTCATGATTTTCTCCTTCAACGAAAACAGCGTTACAAGTGCTACGCCCCCTCCGGGCGCCGCACTCCGTATCGACCAGCCACTACTGCGGCAACGTCTTGGCGTCTTTATAATCTGCTTTCGATTACAGCGCTATTTAGAAACAACGCAATTTTTGTAAAATTTTGTAACCTGCTATAACCTGATGAATTCAAATGGCAAAATACAGGCGCTTAGATACACGTGCATTGACACAAAGAATGAATAATGATTCACTAATTCAGGGAGCCGAAATGGCTTATCGTGAAACGGAAAAAATGCGTCAGCGAAAAGCCGCCGCGCGACAGAGGATCGCAGAGTGCACCTATCAGTGCGTTGCTGAAGGCGGTTTTCGCAATGCGAAAATCACCCGTGTTGCACAGCTCGCAGGTGTAGCTACGGGAACGATCTACCGCCATTACGAGTCAAAAGAGGACTTGTTTGCCGAGGTTTTTCGCAAGGCCACGCAGCGGGAAGTAGACAAGGTGGCGGAAGTACTGGCAACACCGGGAACCGCTACGGCGCGGTTGGAAAAAGCCTTGCGGCAGTTTGCCGAGCGTGCATTGAAAGCCCCTGTTATGGCTTGGTCACTCATTGCTGAGCCGGTGGACCCGAAAGTTGAAGAAGAGCGACTGGCTTATCGAAAAGCCTACGCCGATCTGTTTGAACAAGCGATTCGCGAGGGCATCGAAGAAGGATGCATTCCGGATCAGGACGCCCGCCAGAGCAGTACCTGCCTGGTAGGCGCTATCGCGGAAAGCCTGGTCGGCCCACTATCACCAACCCAGACCAGCCAGGCTGCCGCAGACGAAACCGATAACAAAGACCCGCTGGCCAACACCATCATCCGCTTTTGCATACAGGGGTTGACCGGCACCAGGAGGTAGCTATGAACGCTCCACAACCCAAGCCCGGAATGCCCACAGATAATCAGGGTGATCGCTATCTGGCGACCACCCATGAAGTCGTCAATCAGCCGCCAGCGCTGGAAAACTACAACCTGTATGAACAGGACATTGCACTTCAGGAGGCTGTGCAGCGCGAAGGTGCCGGAAAGGCTGAAAGCGACCTGAAAACCTTTGGCGCCCTTGCTGGTGATGCTGCAATCATCGACCTGGGTTTTCGGGCCAATAACAACAAACCGACGTTCAATACCCACGACCGCTTTGGCCACCGCATCGATGAAGTGGATTTCCACCCTTCGTACCACGAACTCATGCGCCTCGCCTTCGAAAATGGCCTTCACAGCAGCCCCTGGACAGACCCAGGCAAAGGCGCGCACGTTGCCCGTGCGGCCAAATACTACATGCACTCCCAAGTGGAAGCGGCACACTGCTGCCCGGTCACCATGACCTTTGCCGCCATTCCTTCCATACGCAAGCAACCGGAACTGGCATCGCTCTGGGAATCACGGGTACTGGCCAACAGCTACGACCCCCGCAATGTCCCCGACAGCCAGAAAAGCTCCGTAACCATCGGTATGGCGATGACCGAAAAACAGGGTGGCAGCGACGTTCGCGCCAACAGCACCCTGGCTCATGCCGTGGGGGCCAATGGCCCGGGCCAGGCTTATGAGCTGATCGGCCACAAGTGGTTTGTCTCTGCACCTATGTGCGACGCCTTTCTGGTGTTGGCTCAGGCCCCCGGTGGGCTGTCCTGCTTCCTGATGCCTCGCTGGCGCCCGGACGGCAGCAAAAACCCCTGGCAGGTACAGCGCCTGAAAAACAAAATGGGCAATGTCGCCAACGCCTCCAGCGAAGTGGAACTGCGCGGCGCACTGGCCTGGATGATCGGCGAAGAAGGCCGTGGCGTACCCACTATTATAGAAATGGTCGCCATGACCCGTTTCGACTGCATGATTGGCAGCTCCGCCGGCATGCGCCAGGCCGTAGCCCAGGCCACACACCACTGCCGCCACCGCAGCGCATTCGGCAGCCGGCTCATCGACCAGCCCCTCATGCAGAACGTGCTTGCTGACCTGGCCTTGGAAAACGAAGCCGCTCTCGCCTACACCATGCGACTCGCCCGCGCCCTCGATAACCAGGATCAGGAACACGAACGCCTGCTGGCCCGCCTGGCCACACCCGTAGGCAAATACTGGATCTGCAAACGCGCACCCAACCACGCCTACGAATCCATGGAATGCATCGGCGGCAGTGGCGTAATGGAAGACTGCATTATGCCCCGCCTGTTCCGTGAATCCCCGGTGAACGCCATCTGGGAAGGCAGCGGCAACGTCCAGTGCCTTGACACCCTGCGAGCTATCCACAAGGAACCTGAAACCCTTGACGCCTTCTTCCGCGAAGCTGCCGAAGCAAAAGGCGCAGACCGTCGCTTCGACCAGTTCCTGGCGCAACTGCAAAACGACTTCGCCGACCTCAGCGACGTCCAGTACCGCGCCCGCAATCTGGTCGACCGCATGGCTTTGATCATGCAAGCGTCCCTGCTGCTGCGCAACGCCAACAAAGCCGTGGCCGACGCCTTCTGCGCCTCCAGGCTGCAATCCAATGGCGGCATGAACTACGGCAACCTGCCCTCAGGCATCGATGCTGCGGCTATTATCAAGCGAGCAACGCCTGTAGTAGGCTAAGCGAAACCTATCGATCCACTTGGGGAGCAGGTGAGGGCGCGCCCTCACCTGCTCTTGCACGGAGTCTTATGTCTGAAGCACTCAGAAAACTGCTCAAAGAAGGCAATGCGCCTCAACACAACACCGCGATTACACCGCATGTAGGCATACTCACCCTGCACTTCCAGCTCTACGGCTGCGAAGACCTCAAGGCCAAGCGTAAAGTGTTCACCCCACTGCGCGCCGTATGGGGCAAAGAGCCCGACCTGGCAGTCGCCGAAACCGCCGACGCGGAGGCCCTCGACTGCGCCACGTGGACCATCGCAGCCCTCGGCACCTCCTCGCAGCAGATTACCCAACGGCTCGACCAGGTAGAGAAAGCTATACAGGAAAAGGTCGATGCGGCCATACTGGACATTCATCGGGAAATTCTCTGATAACGCTCTGTGGCACAACACCTCAGCAGGCCGTATACTACGCCACCTCAGGGATGCCAGTGTGCCTGTAAGCTACAGGTGACAAGTAACCAATGCCGGAATCAGACCCCGGCTGTATCCGTCGGGCATCCGGAACCGGCCCTGCGGATGACCACTGATTGTGTGTGGTATCTATGACCGGCAAGAAAAAAACGGCCCAGGCCTCAATTGAAGCCATGTATCGCGTGTTCACCGTGCCTGAGGCACCGGAGTCCGCGCTCAGCCGTATTGACCAGAACATATCCCGCAACCTTGCAGGCTTCCTGCAGGAACATATCGTTGCGGTTGAACGGGATCTTGCAGACGTCGAGAAGAACTTCTCTGACTACGCCATCCCGGAAAAGCCCGTGTTCGTTTCCGAACAGGCTCAATTCCTGCTCGACAAACTGGTTGCCAACTCCGTTCATACCGCATCACCCGCCTTTATCGGTCACATGACCTCAGCGCTGCCCTACTTCATGCTGCCGCTGTCAAAAATCATGATCGCCCTGAACCAGAACCTCGTGAAAACCGAAACCTCCAAGGCGTTTACGCCCATGGAGCGACAGGTTCTGGGTATGATTCACCGGTTGGTGTATCAGGAAGACGGCGCCTTTTACCGGAAATGGATGCACGATCCCCGCTATGCCCTCGGGGCCATGTGCTCCGGCGGCACCGTCGCCAACCTGACCGCACTCTGGGTTGCCCGCAACCATGCCTTCCCGGCCGAAGGCAGCTTCCGCGGCCTGCATCAGGAAGGTCTGTTTCGCGCCCTGAAATATTACGGCTACGAAGGCGCTGCCATCGTGGTATCCCGCCGTGGCCATTATTCTCTGAGCAAAGCCGCCGACGTGTTAGGCCTGGGCAGGGAATCACTGGTAGCGGTCGATACCGATGACAACAACAAGATCCAGACCGACGCCCTGCGCGACAAGTGCCTGGAATTGCAGAAACAGAAAATCAAGGTTTTGGCCATCTGTGGCGTTGCCGGCACCACCGAGACCGGTAACGTGGACCCGCTGGACGCCATGGCAGACATTGCCCGGGAATTCGGCGCACATTTCCACGTGGACGCCGCCTGGGGTGGGCCCACGCTGTTCTCCAGAACCTACCGCCATTTACTGCGGGGCATCGAAAAGGCAGACTCTGTTACCTTCGATGCTCACAAACAGCTGTACGTTCCCATGGGTGTAGGACTGGTCGTATTCAAAGACCCGAGCCTGGCCAGTGCGGTTGAACACCATGCCCAATACATCATCCGCAAAGGCTCCCGTGACCTGGGCTCCACGACGCTGGAAGGCTCACGCCCCGGCATGTCCATGCTGATACATTCCGGCTTGAAAATCCTGGCCCGGGAAGGCTACGAGATACTGATTGACCAAGGCATTGAAAAGGCTGCCACCTTCGCCGATATGATCGAGGAGCAGCCCGACTTTGAGCTGATTACACGGCCCGAGCTGAACATTCTCACTTACCGTTACTGCCCCGGAAGCGTACAGCAAGCCCTGGCTCTGGCGGATCCGCTTCAGGCGGAGAAACTCAATGCCTGCCTCAACAGAACCACCAAGTTTATCCAGAAAACGCAACGGGAACGTGGCAAGGCGTTTGTTTCAAGAACCCGGCTGGAACCTGCCTGTTACTACAACTTCCCGTGCATCGTTTTCCGGGTTGTTCTGGCGAACCCGCTCACGACACCAAAAATCCTGGCGGACATTCTGGAAGAACAGCGCGAGCTTTCAGCGGAAGAAGGGATTCAGGACGAAATAAGGATATTGCACCAGATGGCGGATGCGGTGCTTAAGCAGCACGAGCAGGGCCAAAGGCAAGCCTAGCTCAGGCAACTCAGAATATTCGGTGAGCGGGACGGGGCGATTTCAGAAACCGCCCCGTCCCGCTCGCTCCACCGAAACCAAACTCAGTAAAGCGCCTCTTCGTCATCCAGAACTTCGTGAATGATATCCAGAAACATGCGATCCGCTTCGCTCCACTTTTCCGGAATACGAATCGTGGTATTAGCGCTGATCTCCCGGGCGATCAATTCGTCAGAATCGGCCTCTGAACGATACTTGCGGGCAATATCTATGGACTTCACCGCGATCGTCGGATCACTTAGCACCTTCTTGATGAACACTCTCAGTTCATCAATCACCCTGGCCTGACGACGGCTTTCAACCGGTGTACTCATGACTCACCCTCCGGGCAAATGAATTCTCGGGGAACCTGCAGCTCCCTCGGCATACGCATAGTATGACCAAACCCGCGCGTGACAACCAGCCAGTGCGTCAGACGAAGATCCCGCGCAGCGTATAAAACAGAATAGCTGCCATAATCGCTGAGGCAGGTACCGTAATAATCCAGGCCGCCGCTATACGCACCAAGTGCGAGCGCTTAACCATCTCTTCTTTATAGATCTTCTTGAGCCGCTTGCGATCCGACTTGGTCAGAGGCACTTGCTTCTTTTTCTTTGCCCGCTTCAGGAGCTTTTCCATCTCCTCAACGGAGGCATTGCGGAAATCGTCAAGGAAAGGCTTGAGGCGCTCCTGATCGTCGGCGTCGCGCTCTTCCATGATCTTGTGCAGCTGGGTCGCGTAGTTGGACTTCAGATACTCACGCAGGAAACCAACGCCGAAAACGCCGCCAATGGCAATGTGGGTAGAGCTCACTGGCAAGCCCAGCTGCGAAGCCAGAATAACCGTCAGTGCCGCTGACAAGGCAATACAGAACGCGCGGGTTTTATCCAGCTCGGTAATCTCGCTGCCCACGGTCTTGATCAGGCGCGGACCGAACAACATAAGGCCGACTGTTAGCCCCAAAGCACCAATCATCATGACCCACAAGGGAATGCTTGAGGCAGTTACTACCGCACCATTGGATAGCGCATCATTGATCGCCGCAAGCGGGCCAATAGCGTTGGCTACGTCGTTTGCACCGTGGGCGAAACTCAAAAGAGCCGCTGCAAATATCAACGGCCAGGTGAACAGGGTATTCACGCCGCCAACGCTGTTTTCCATCGTAGCGGCCTTACGCGCAGCCAGCGAACGCACAACAAAAAATGCAATGACAGCCGCTGCCAGACCAACCAGGGACGCTTGAAGAAAGTCTACCTTGATGATTTGCTTGACGCCCTTGATCATCAGGTAAGTGCCGAACGCCCATGCCATGATGGCGACAAGCCAGGGTACGAACGTACGGGCGGCGGGTATCACGTTTTTTCGGTACAGCACCGTCTTGTTGATGGCAAATAGCAACAGAGCCGCCAGGGCACCACCAAGTACCGGAGAAATAACCCAGCTAGCGGCAATCTTGCCCATAACGGCCCAGTCCGCAATGCCCCAGCCACCCGCCGCAATGCCTGCGCCGAGCACACCACCCACGATGGAGTGCGTGGTGGATACCGGAGCGCCCATCCAGGTTGCCAGGTTGAGCCAGAGCGCACCCGCCAGCAGTGCAGCTGTCATCAACCAGACAAAGGCGCGGCTATCTTCCAGGGTTGTGGGGTCAATAATGCCACCCTTGATGGTGGACACGACGTCGCCACCGGCAATCAGCGCGCCTGCCGACTCGAAAATACCCGCGAGAATAACAGCAGCGCCGAGAGACAGGGCGCCCGAGCCAACGGCAGGGCCAACGTTGTTCGCAACGTCATTGGCACCTATATTGATGGCCATATAGCCGCCGATGACAGCAGCAGCCATCAGCAGCGTACTGTTGGGCAGACCTTCACTGAAGGAGCCTACAGCCAGCCAGACCCCCAGCAGAAACAACAGGCTGAACCCGATCCGGTATCGTTCCGTAGAGTTGCTGGTAAGAAGGGTATCCAGGAATCCGCTTGAACGGGCCATAACAGAAAAGGTCTCATTTGGTCTGAATGGAGAACGAACCGTTGTGTAGCGCGCAACTATAAATTTTTTGCCCCTAAATTGAAACAAAAGCGCGAGAATGCGAACCCGTCACACGATACACCTGTAATTGATGCATACATACCGTTACCTGATTCACAATAAGCAAAATGCCAGAATGCTGCACATGAATACGCTGATTCTTTTTGCTTTTATCATTCCGGTACTGGCAAACATGGCCTGGTTTGCGCTTACGGGCAATCGCGATGCGCAAAAATTTGGACTGCTGATTATTGTCAGTGTGCTTTTTACTTACCTGATAGCCTCCGGCGGCGAAGGTAACACCGGCCCCCTCTGGTTCTATGTGTTCCCGCCCCTGCTGTTTTTCCTGACCAACCTGAAAACCGGCACCATGAGCGCGGGCGTCTGTTCTATTGCGCAGGTCGACTCTATCGACAGCATGCTTCGGCAGGCAGACTTGCAGCTTTACAGTGCAAAGGCAGCCGGTCGCAACCGGATTGCACCTCGGGTTCGCAGCCAGGGCACAAATATTCAGAGTGAGCCAGATGCTTGAGGCCATTTACCTTGATCGCTATTATCAAGCACTGTAAGAAACCGGTAATCCGCCCTTCTAATGAACAGGTAACTCCATGGCAGACATTCGAATTCTGGTAGGCAGCGTCTACGGTGGCGCACTGATGACCGCCAGAGCGATCAAACAGGCACTGGACGCTGAAGGCTACTCGGTGTCCGTTCTGGAGAACCCGGTGCTTGACGATATAACATCGGATACAGCTCCGCTTCTGGTGTGCACGTCGACAACAGGCCAGGGCGAGGTTCCCGGCAACTTGCTGCCTTTCTACGTAGCCCTGCGAGAACAGTTGCCACAGCAACCAGGCCGGCCATTCGGTGTTATTGTGCTGGGGGACAGTTCTTATGGCGATACCTTTTGTGGTGCCGGCGATCTTATGGAGGAAGCATTATATGAAACCTCGGCCCGCAAGGTTGGCGAAACGCTGTGCATTGACGCACTGGAAACTCTGGAGCCCGAAAACGAGGCTTTGCCATGGGTGCGCGACTGGATATCCACCGTATTGACATGAGTAAAACTTGAGTCGCTATTGGCTACCGCCCTTACTCACCCGGACAACAACAACGATGAGCAGTGAATCGTGACAAGGTTCCAACGGTCTCGCAGTCTGGCGGTGCTGACTCTACTTCTGTCCCTGGCATTTTCCTGCCGGGGCGCCGAGACGTTTCGCTTCCCCGACGTTGAATTCATGCGTTTGGCGCCAGGCGTGCAGATTTCCGCAGAGGAAGCGCTGACCTCCAGCGACTGGCAACCTCTTGAGACCAGCAGCCCAAACTTTGGCTACACCCTTGACACCGTCTGGTTCCGCCTGAATGTGCCCGCCGATCGTCAGATTGATTTGCTTGAAATTGCCTATTCCCAGCTTGATCACGTCGCGTTTTATGTTGTCGATAACGGCAAGCTGACCGAGGCGATAATTACCGGGGATCGCTATCCCTTTACCCAGCGCCCCATTCTCAATCGCCATTTTTTGTTCCCATTCAGCCCGGACACCAGCGGAAACCGGAAAATTCTTCTGGAAATCCGCACCGAAGGCACGCTTCAGGTTCCGATGACTCTCTGGAACACACAGGCATTTTTTGAACATGCCTCCGTTGAAGAACAGCTGCACGCCGTATATTACGGCATTCTGATCAGCGTTATTTTCTTCAACCTGTTTGTATTTCTTGCCCTGCGGGAACCCGTTTATCTGCTTTATGTGCTATCCACATTCGGGTACCTGCTAATCATTGGCAACATGAACGGCACCGCATTTCAGCTGATCTGGCCCGGAAGCCCGGAAATACAGAACCGCGCCATGCTGTTCACGGTTCCCCTGGCCGTGATTTTCACGCTGCTGTTCTCACGCTCTTTTCTCAGGCTCAAACAAACCGGACCACTACTCAACCGGGTTGTGCTTGGCTTCGTAACTTTGAACGCTGCCATGGTGGTGATCACTGGCATTTTGGAATACAGCACCGCCATGCGGTTAATTGTTGCCATGGCCATACCCAGCACCTTGTTGCTCACAGTGATCGGTCCGCTGCAGTGGTTTCGAGGCAAGCCTCAGGCAGGCTATTACACTATGGCCTGGGGCGCACTATCCCTTGGCAGTGCCATCACTGCGGCCAACAAGTACGGACTACTTCCCAACAATTTCATCACCACCTACGGCATGGAAATCGGTTCGGCCTTTGAGGTAATTTTGCTTGCCTTGGCTCTGGCGGCGCGACTGTACCAGGAACGGCAGGACAAGGTGGAGGCACGAGAGGCGGAATTGGCGGCCATGGCTGCGAGGCGTTCAGCAGAACTCAAACTGATCGAAAGTGCACTGCACAACCCGCTTACGGGGCTACCCAACCGTGCCAGCTTTGAGATGCAAGTGAGCGACCTGATTCGCCAGTCCCCGAAAACACGGCACGGTATTGTGGTGATTCATCTGAACAACCTTCAGTCGGTCACCAAAACTCTGGGGCATCAGAACAGCGATCGCATACTGGAGCTGGCCTCGCGAAACATGAATGCCATCATGCGCGAGCTCCCGGGTATTATCTCTTTGGGGCAACACAATGGGCGCAACTTTTTTCTGGCTTCTCTCGACTCGGAGACCTTTGCCTGTGTGGTGGACGCCAGTGTTGCTGAAAGTGCACGTCGCGCTGTTGTGCATGCCGTGGATGCCGTTCGCAGCCCAATCGACTATCTCGGCATGCAAGTGCCGTTAAATGCCCAGGTAGGCGTTGCTATTTCCCCGGTTAATGGCACGGATTCCACATCGTTGATCCGCCGAGCGGTCATAGCCGAGGGTTCAGACCGCGCCCGTGAGCGCGGAATAGCCTATTACAAGCCCTCTCGCGACTCCTACAGTGCGGGCAGGCTAACAATGGTCTCAGAGTTGCAGCAAGCACTTGCGAACGACGGGCTAAAGCTCCACGTGCAGCCAAAGCTGGATTTGAAAACCGGGCGGATTACTGGCATGGAGGCCCTGATTCGCTGGCCAGGCCGGGATCAGCCCGTAGGTGCGGATGAAATCATCGTTCTGGCAGAGCAAACAGGGCTGATCAAACCGTTGACCCGCTGGGTGCTGGAGCAGTCTCTGCAACTGCGAAGCTGTCTTCTTGAAACCGGACACGTCGTCGACCTCTCGGTCAATATCTCACCCAACAATCTCCGGGAGCCGGACTTCCCGTTGTTCGTGAAGCGGCTAATGAGCGCCCACCCACAACACAGTGGCGCAATCATCTTCGAGGTGACCGAGACATCGATGATGCAGGATCCTGTCAACGCCCTTAAAACACTTAACTCACTGGCGAATGCCGGCATTCCGGTATCCATCGATGACTTCGGATCCGGTTACTCGTCACTTTCTTACATCAAGCAACTGCCCGCGAGCGAAATCAAGATCGACCGTTCGCTCATCACCGATCTGGCTACCCGGGAGGAAGACCGGGTTATTGTCCAGACCACCATCGACATGTGCCACAGCCTCGGCTACCTGGTGGTGGCGGAAGGCGTGGAACACGAGGTGACTGCGAACATGCTTAAGGATATGGGGTGCGACATGATTCAGGGCTATCTGCTGAGCCGACCTTTGCCGCTTGAAGACATGCTGATTTGGCTCGCCGAAAGGCGCAAAGCGGCCTTGCAACAAGTGTCGGGCTAACAGCTTCAACGCTGGCGAATGAGTGCTTCCTGAGTTGTCGACGCCACCAGAGCGCCAGCCTGATCGAAAAAGTTGCCACGATTAAAGCCGCGCCCGGAAGTAGCGCTTGGGCTGTCTTTATCGTATAGCAGCCAATCCTCCATGCGAAAATCCCGGTGAAACCAGATGGCATGATCCAGGCTGGCAATCTGCAGCCCCTTGTTCATAAAGGACACTCCGTGGGGGTTGAGAGACGTCCCCAGGAACGAAAAGTCCGATGCATAGGTAAGCAGGCAGCGGTGCAGAACAGGATCATCCGGCAGCGGCCCCAGAGCACGAATCCAGCTCTGCTTATGGGGCGGACGCTTTTCAGGCTGAAGCGGGTTCATGGGATTCACCGGGCGAATTTCGATGGGGCGGTCACGGGTCATGATTGCCCGCAGTTTCTCTGACACCTGCGACGCCATCAATTTGCCCCACTCCTGCTCAGAGCGCAGGGTTTCCGGGTCTGGTGCATCGGGCATTTCCGCCTGGTGCTCGAAACCTTCTTCAGTGACGTGAAACGACATGGAACCAGTCAGGATTTCCTTGCCATCCTGGCGGGCAATGACCCTGCGAACAGAGAAACTCCGGCCGTCGCGTACCCGCTGAACCTCGTAATCAATAGGCATATGCTGATTGCCCGGGCGCAGAAAATAGGCATGCAGAGAGTGGCAGAGGCGGTCTTCAACCGTGTGACTTGCAGCCATCAGCGCCTGCCCGAGAACCTGGCCTCCGAACACGTGAGGGAACCCAAGATCCTGGCTGTCGCCCCGATAGTGGTCATCGCCATTGGGGGACAGATACAGCAGTTCCACCAGTTTTTTTGTAACGTCAAGCATGCCTGCTCCTGTTGATTCGTTAGCACACGAAGGAGTTTCTACCCCAAGCGAGCGGTTTTCGCAACGTAAAGTGCCTGCAGGAGGCAAGGTGTTCACGAATGGATGGGCGGCACAACTTTGGACAACGCCTGCTTTTCCAGTGCAAACCGGCCGGTAACCGCGAAGCCCAGGACATCACCTTCCGCGTTTTTGAACAGGGCTTTTACATGGGTGCCATCCTGCTCGGTTTCCCAGCTACCCTCAGCATCTGACGGTGGGGGGCAGACGGCCGCCGGGCAACAGGGTGTTTTAATCATCACAGGCATGGTGCCGTAGCTCACTTCGGTGCGCTCACCGGTCAGTGTTTTTGCCAGAGCACGGGCGCAGGCCATCAAAGGCAAAACATAGAGCAGTACATGCCCATCTACCTCTGCGCAATCGCCCAAGGCAAAGACATCTTTAGCTGAGGTTTCCAAAGCCCGATTCACCTTGATTCCCCGGCCTGTATCGATTCCTGCGGCGCGTGCCAGTTGCGCGCGGGGCCGCAGGCCCACCGCCGAAATAACCAAATCCGCCGGTATTTTTTCACCGTTAGCCAAATGCAAGGTTACACCCGTTTTTGCCGGTTCAATCCGTTCGACCAACGTTTCCAGATGAAAGCGCACACCCAACGATTCCAGCTCTTCCTGTACCGCCTTGGCGGCGACTGGCGGCAACAGGCTCGGCATGACGGCATCGGAAGGGGCAATCACTTCCACCTCATAGTCGCCATTGCGCAGATCGTTCGCAAACTCGCAGCCAATCAGGCCCGCACCCATAATGGCCACGCGATTTCCCGGCTTGAGCGCCTTACGGAACGCACGATAATCCCCAAGATCGTTGATCGGAAAAACCCGTTCCTGGCCCTCACCCGGCAGGGTCAGGCGAATAACATCCGCACCCCATGCAAGTACCAGTTTGCTGTAAGACAGGCTCTCGTCGCCCAGTAGTAGCCTGTGGCCCTCCGTGTCTACACCGGTCACCGTGGTATAGGAGCGCAGCTCCAGATTCAGTTGCTCCGCCATGGCATCCGTATCAGCCTGGGCCAGACCGTCTGCATCCTTTCCTTTGGTAAATCCGGTGGACAGCATGGGCTTGGAGTAGCTTACGCCATCATCAGCGGTCACCATGACAATCCGGGCGCCCTTGTCCTGCTTGCGGATTTCCCGGGCCAGGGAATATCCCGCCAAACCGGTTCCGACAATAACGATGGGGGTCTGCTCTGTCATAACCATGCTCCGTCCGGATCAACTGATCTCGATCATTTCAAAATCTTCCTTGCCCACACCACAATCGGGGCAAACCCAGTCTTCGGGTACATCGTCCCATGTGGTACCAGGCTCAATACCATCCTCCGGCCAGCCTTCCGCTTCATCATAGACCAGACCACATACCACGCACTGCCACTTCTTCATAAACAATCTCTCCACCACATGTTTGTGGCCGCAATATTAATTGTCGAACAATACTTCAAACAAGCACTTTTTAAATTGGCAGACTGTGAAGTCTGCCGCGCCGGTTCGCTTATGAGCGCTGCAGCGTCATAATACCCGGCACATCCGGATTGACCAATGCCGGTGAAGACGCACCCACCTGGCTTTTTCTGCCAATTGTCCGCCTTGCACCCCCTCCCCTCCGCCTCCCCTCTCCGGTATAATCGCCGGTTTTACGACAGGACCGACCGTTATGACCGATACCGTCGCCGAAATGAATCAGGTTATGGCCGAAGCTGATTGCCTGGTTGATGAACAGCAGGTACAGGCTGCCATCCGTAACCTGGCCGACGACATTACCGGCCGCCTTGAAGACAGCAACCCTCTGCTGCTTTGTGTAATGAACGGCGGACTGATCTTTACCGGCCAGCTGCTGCCCCGGCTCAAGTTCCCGGTACAGGCAGAATACCTTCACGCAACGCGCTACCGGCAGGAAACCACCGGCGGTATTCTTGAGTGGAAGCTTCAGCCAGAAGCCAACATGAAAGACCGCATTGTGCTGATTGTTGACGATATTCTCGATGAAGGCACAACGCTGTGCGCCATCGCCGACTATTGTCTGGCCCACGGTGCAAAACAGGTGCTGACAGCCGTGCTGGTCGACAAGCAACATGACCGCAAAGCCCGTCCGGATCTCAAGGCGGACTTCACCGGCCTGAATGTTGAAGACCGTTTCCTGTTTGGTTATGGCATGGATTACAAGGGCTACTGGCGCAACGCCCCCGGGATCTATGCCGTCAAGGGTCTCTGATATCGACACCTGTGAAGACAACACCAGCCTGATCATTCCGCCAACCGATTGGTACCGGTCTTTCGCCGCTGCCGGGCTCCGCAATCCGGACGTTCACGGCCCGGCGCGATACTGGCTGCAAGTGGAAGGGTCTTTTACCCGGGCGCTGCAGAACCGGTGCGCAAGCTCATTTCACGTGGAAGTGCAGCGGGAAGGCTTTGCTGCACCAACTCTTGAAGAGGCCAGGCGCCTCAGGATTCCGTTGCGCCAACTTGCATGGATCCGCGAAGTACACCTCTGCGGGGACGGCAAACCCTGGGTTCTCGCGCGCACGGTTATTCCCCTTGCCTGCCTGACGGGCAAGGGCCGGCGCCTTCTTCATCTTGGCAGCAAACCCCTGGGCGCTTATCTGTTCAGCAGCCGAGGCTGGCATCGCGGGCCTCTTGAAACCGGGCTTTGCAATCATCAGGGCCTCGGATCTTCGAAAACCGGCATGCCTGAAATTGCACGCCGCTCCCTGTTCAACAACAAAAAGAGCGCTCTGCTCGTAGGTGAATACCTGCTACCGATTCTTTACCGCCAGAACTGACAAACCATCGGGAAAGCGCTCCGGCTTTCACCCTGGCCCAAGCACTGGCTATAATCCCTGCACTTTCATTATTCAGACCTTCTTTTCCAAATACCCAAAACGGATAGATCCATGCTGCCTGATGCCGTGCCAGAACACATACGGAGCCGTCTTGCCGATTACGCACAGCTGCTGCGAATCAACCGCCCTATTGGCACACTACTCCTGTTGTGGCCAACCTACTGGGCGCTCTGGCTTGCCGGGGACGGCAGCCCCGGCATTGGCAATATCATTGTCTTCACTTTGGGCGTGTTCTTCATGCGCGCCGCCGGCTGTGCCATCAACGACTTCGCCGACCGGGACTGGGACAAGCACGTCAAACGCACCAAAGACCGCCCGTTAACCACCGGCCGGGTAAACGGCTGGGAAGCGGTCGCCCTGTTCGGCGGCCTGTGTATTATCTCGTTTCTCATGGTCGTGCTGTTCACCAATACGCTCACTCTCTATCTGTCTTTTGGCGGTGCAGTGTTGGCGTTCATCTACCCTTTCACCAAGCGCTACACCCACCTGCCACAACTGTTCCTGGGCGCAGCCTTCTCCTGGGCCATCCCCATGGCATGGGCCGCCGAAGCCGGCGAGCTCAGCCAGGTCACTTGGCTGCTGTTCACCGCCAATGTGCTCTGGACCGTCGCTTACGATACGTTTTATGCCATGGTTGACCGCGACGACGACCTCAAGGTCGGTATCAAATCCACGGCCATCCTCTTCGGTGATGCCGACCGCGTCATCATTGGCGCACTTCAGGCCATGGTGGTGCTCATTCTCATCATTGTGGGCCACCGCGTTGAGCTGGGAACCTTCTACTATCTGGGGCTGGTTGCCATGGCCTGCCTGTTTATCTACCAACAGTTTCTGGCCAAGGATCGCGAACGCGATGGCTGCTTCAAAGCATTCCTGAACAACAACTGGGCAGGATTTGCCGTTTTCTCTGGCTTGGTCATCGATCTGATTCTTTCCTGACAAAGTCTGTCACATGTTTGTAACACTGGGGCGTTGTAATAAGTCCGCAACAAATCGAGGTCTGAAACAGGTTATAGATTATGTCTGTAAAAACCGTCCTGATTGTCGACGACGAACCCGCCATCCGGGAAATGATTGCGGTCGCCTTGGAGATGGCCGATTACGAGTGCCTGGAAGCCGCAGACGCCCGTGAAGCCCACGCCCTGATTATCGACAGGCAACCGGATATCATTCTGCTTGACTGGATGCTCCCCGGCACCAGCGGTATAGAGCTTGCCAGGCGCCTGAAGAAAGAAGAAACCACGGCAAACATACCCATTATCATGCTTACCGCCAAAGTCGAGGAAGACAATAAGATCCGCGGCCTGGAAGTGGGCGCTGATGATTACATCACCAAACCATTCAGCCCCCGGGAACTTGTCGCACGGCTGAAAGCAGTACTTCGCCGGGCAACTCCTCCGGGTATCGATGCGCCCATAGAGGTCGACGGGCTGACGCTGGATCCCTCAAGCCACCGCGTCACTGCCAACGACAGCTTTCTGAGCGTAGGGCCTACCGAGTATCGCTTGCTGCAATTCTTCATGACGCACCAGGAACGCGTATATACCCGCTCACAGCTCCTGGATCAGGTGTGGGGCGGCAACGTTTATGTTGAAGAGCGAACCGTTGATGTACACATCCGGCGCCTGCGAAAAGCTCTGGGAGAGCGCCACGATTATCTGATTCAGACCGTGAGAGGCGCCGGCTATCGGTTCTCTACCCAACCAGCCTGAAAGGCTGTTGCAACCCACAAAGATATTTCAAGGCAGGTTTTCATGCAGCAGAACTGGTCGCGACACCTGCGCTACACGCTTGCCGGCCTCGCAGGCACCACTCTTGCTGGCTTTTATGTGGGATACCCGGTTTACGGGCTGACCGCCGGGCTGGGGCTGTATCTTCTGTGGACGCTTAACCAGACCCGTCGCCTGGCGCAATGGCTGGCAGACCCGGATGCCAAAGATGAAGCCCCCCAGAGCCTGGGCATCTGGGGCGATCTCTTCGACAGGCTGCACAAACTCAACCAGAACTATCTTCAAACCCGTGACCAACTGCGGGCAAGGATAGACCGCATACAGGAATCCACCAACGCCATGCGCGATGGCGTCATCATGACCGACGCCCGCGGCGCCATGGAATGGTGGAACGGTTCGGCAGAACATCTGCTGGGGTTTCGTCGTAACACAGATCAGGGACAGTACATCTATAACCTCATCCGCACTCCGGCCTTCAAATCCTACTTTGACGCTAAAGATTACCGCGAGCCGCTGGAGCTGCATTCACCCGCCAGGCCCCATATTCATCTGCAAATTCAGATCAGCCTGTTCGGGGAAGAAGACCGTCTCATCGTAGCCAAAGATGTCACGCGCCTGCACCAGCTGGAGCAGATGCGCCGGGATTTCGTGAGTAACGTCTCCCACGAAATGCGAACTCCATTGACGGTGATCAGTGGCTACCTGGAAACCCTGGCGGACAACGCCGATGATTTGCCAGCCAAATGGCGACGAGCCATCAACACAATGGCTACCCAGTCTTTTCGTATGGAGACACTGGTTACCGATCTCATTCTGCTATCCCGGATCGAAACCGGTGACCAGGCTGTGAATGATGCACCAACGGACGTTGGCAGGCTAGTTCGACAGGTCTGCCAGGACGCGCGAACACTCAGCGGCGAAAAGCAGCACGAGATTATCCTCGAGGCAACCGACCCACATTTACTTAAAGGCGATGAAAACCAGCTACGCAGTGCCTTCTCCAATCTGATATTTAACGCTGTTAAATACACGCCCGCCGGAGGCCGGATTACCGTAGCCTGGTTCGCCAACACGGAAGGGGGGCATCTCTCGGTGAAAGATACCGGCGTCGGTATCGATCAGGTTCATATTCCCCGGCTCACGGAACGCTTTTACCGTGCCGATCCCAGCCGGCATAAAGACACCGGGGGCACAGGGTTGGGACTGGCCATCGTAAAGCACGTGCTGATCAATCATGATGGCAGCCTGGAGATACACAGCCGCCTTGGTGAAGGCAGCGAATTTGTCTGTCACTTCCCCCCGGAACGCCTGGTTGAGAGCCCTCAAAGTAATACGACGGATGTGGGCGAGGCTTAACGCTTACCAGCTCGGAAACGCGCTACAAACCGGGACAGATCCTCAAGTTTTTTCGGATCTTCGTCCACAAAACGAATGGTTACGCTGACGAAGTCTGTGTCCTGACGTTTATCCACCGCCTGCAACTGGTGCACATAGCCGTTCAGCCTTGCCATCTGCCCCTCACCGGTCTCTATATCAACCACCGCCTGATCCAGAATGCCCGGAAACGCCTGCTCCCGCTTTGCAATCACTCGTACTTCCGTCAGGTTGATATCCTTCACCGCTGACCTCAGCGTACTGCCCGCAAAGCGAATCGAAGCCAGGCTCATACCGCCTTTTGTAACTGCCGGTTTTGAGCCTTCCGCAGATGGCCGTGCAGAGGCTCCGGGCACAGGCGCAGGTTGAGTCGCAGCGGTGGACAGGGGCTCACTTTTTTGCGTAAGCAAAGCCGCCGACTCCTTGAACGCATCCATCGGTCCGGCCATGGATTTGCCGCTTCGGTCCATGACAGCTGCCAGGGTTCCCCCCATCACCTTGATGATTTTTTTACTCAGGCCTTCCGGGCTGAAAGGCTTACCCAGATACTCGGACACACCCTCCTTCACTGCCTCGATCACATGATCCTTGTCGCCTCGGCTGGTAATCATGATGAAAGGTACTTTCTCGTACTGGGGCTGCTGACGCATCCATTGCAGCAGCTCAAGGCCAGACATCTCCGGCATCTCCCAGTCACACAAAATCAGATCAAAACTTGCCCGGGACATAAGCGACTGCGCCCTGCGGCCATTCTGTGCATCGGTGGTTTCTATCACCGGAAAACGCTGACGTATCGTCCGCTTAACCAGATCTCTTACAAAACTGGCGTCATCAACCACCAGCGCTTTCAGCGTTGCCATGTTCCGAACTCTTGTAAAGGTATTGCTCAACTATAGAACAAAGGCCCGCGAGGAAAACCCACAGGCTACAAAAAACCACAAACTTCAAACGTAAAAGCAGATAGCGCGGCACCCTTTCACAAGACCCTCCAGGCAGCAGGTTAAAGAACTGTCACCCCTGGTGGCTTCGTTAAGTATTTCCCTCACCCCAAAACACGCTACCATGGGCTCGCGCATCATCCACACCGTTTACCCTGACCGAGGTTTCACGTGCTGACCAAGCTTGCAAGGATTCTGCCCAACCGGCATATGGCGTGCCGTCTCTCTGTATCCGCCCTTCTGGCTATCTCCGCCCTGCCTGCAATGGCTAAAGTTGCAGACAGCGGGGCCGTTCTGGAGGCACCCGATGGCTTCGAAGAGTGCAAGCTGCAACTGCAGGAAAAAGCCATTGCGGCCGGGGTCAGTGCGAAAACAGCTCAGGAGGTCATGGCCAAAGTCGAGCACGTAGACAGGGTAATCGAGCTGGACCGCAAGCAGCCCGAGTTCACCACTACGTTTGCAGACTACCTGAACCGTCGGGTTAACGACGACAGGGTGAACAAGGGCCGTGAGCTGATTAAAGAGCACAGCGCTCTGCTGGAACGGGTTACCGAGGCAACCGGCGTGCCCGCAGCCTATCTCGTTGCCTTCTGGGGGCTGGAAACCAACTTTGGCAGCTACTTTGGCAAAATGTCCGTGCCGGATTCGCTGACAACCCTGGCCTGTGATGCCCGGCGGAGCACATTCTTTACCGAACAGCTGATTGCCGCGCTGCGCATTATTGATGAAGGCGCCATACCGGCAGATCAGATGGAGGGATCCTGGGCCGGCGCCATGGGCCACGTACAGTTCATGCCCACCGTGTTCCTGAAACATGCAGTCGATGCCGATGGCGACGGGCGCCGTGATCTCTGGAACAGCCTGCCAGACGCCATGATGTCCGCTGGGCGCTTTCTCCAGTCCATGAATTGGGACGGAGATTACCGCTGGGGCCGAGAAGTACTGCTGCCCGAGAACTTTGATTACTCTCTTGCCAATGGACGACGCCTTGATCTAAGCGAATGGCGAGAGCTAGGTATTACCGATGCCTTCGGCAAACCTCTTGCACGGGAAGATATCAAGGCGGCACTCATTGTTCCGGCCGGCCACCGCGGGCCAGCCTTTCTTGCCTATCACAACTTCAAAGTGATCATGGGCTGGAACCGCTCAGAGTTTTACGCCATCGCCGTTGGGCACCTGGCTGACCGTATCGCCGGCGCCGGAATGCTTCAGAATCCGCCACCGGAGGATACTCCAGCACTATCACGGGACACCATTCTTGAACTTCAGGTCGCCCTCAATGAACGTGGATACGATGCCGGCAAGCCGGACGGTATTACCGGGCCCGCAACCCGCTCTGCGATCCGCAAGTATCAGCATGATGAGGGACTGATCGCCGATGGTTTCCCGGAGCAGGAATTGCTTGATCGGCTTGAGGTAAGCGACTAACTCAAGCTGTCAGCTTTCTTTACAGATCAAAAAATAAACACCAACAAGACATTGTTATATAAGGGTTTTTATAGCTGGCACGAAAATGGCTTGTTAGTAGTATCTAACGACACAAAATGAATTGTGTTATTTCATGATTAAAAGCCAGGAGTAGTACATGAAGATGTCGGCGAAAGGATCCTTTGGTGCGCTGCTGCTGACAGCGGCTATGAGTGTAGCGGCATTCCCCGTTGATGTGACATCTATTGATGGCAAATTCAAGAACACCAAAGACGAAAATGGAAACACGGTTTCTGGTGAAGGCTCAAGCCTTATTAGTTGGGGCAACAATAACTCACAAAGCAGTTATGAATTCAATGGCGCATCACCACTGCCAATCCAAGTGACTAACACTACTGAGTTTAATCTAGGCACTCTGACCCATACAAACAATCAGGTCACTGGCCCAACGCTGACATCTACTGATCTTGCCATCACACTTGGCTTCTCAGGATTTGGCGATACCGGCACGCAGGGCGGTATGTTTGAATTTTCACATACTGAAACTCCCGATGCGGGCACAAACTGGGAATGTGTTTTTTGGATTTTTTGCTGGGACAAGAAGAACGGCCCAGTTGACGACATAGTCGCGCAAACTGGTGCGTCTGTTACAAGCTCCAGCTTTATTCTCGGGGGGTTCGAGTACACATTGGAATTGCTTGGCCTGACCACTGACGGTAGCACTGCCGAAAATACAACACGCAGTTATGACCTGTGGGCCAAGCTCAATGCCTCTGCAGTGCCTGTCCCCGAGCCCGGCACTCTCGCCCTGCTCGGCTTGGGTCTTGCTGGCCTTGCCATGGCACGTCGTCGCAAAGCCTGATTGGCTGACGCATTAACAGGCACTCTTTCGTGCAGCCTGTAATGCAAGTAAGACAAAGCTGACACCCAGCGCTTTAATCAGCCCCGGGCGTCAGCTTTTTTTACACCCTTCATTAACCCTCTCTCCCAGTGATCTGAACTCGCAATCCGCGCATAATACTCATCACCACTCTCTACACTTTTACGGAATTCATGGACTCAATCACTCAGGCCGCCCTTGGCGCCTCAATCGCTGGCCTTGTGGCAGGCAAAGCTCTCGGGCGACCGGCTCTTCTCACCGGAGCACTGCTGGCCACGCTTCCCGATCTTGATGTGCTGATTGATTACGGCACAGCCGTCGCGAATTTCACTCAGCACCGGGGCTTCAGCCATTCCCTGTTCGTGCTTGCACCTCTGTCGCTGCTGATCGCAGGCTTGCTCTGGCGCTGGAAGCCGGAGCCGGGGTTCCAGCGCTGGCTGTTACTAACCGCATTGATACTCATGACACACCCACTGCTGGACACCTTTACAACCTATGGCACCCAGCTTTTCTGGCCTATTGGCAGACCGCTTGCCATCAGCAGTATCTTCATCATCGACCCGTTGTATACGCTTCCCCTGATCGCTGGCTGCCTAGCCTTTCTGGTGCGCCCTCCAGCATTGCGTGCCATAACGGCTGGCCTGTTTCTGTCCACTGGGTATCTCGGCTGGTCCTTTGCAGCTCAGCAGGTGATTACCGAGCGCGTGCAACCTGCACTCGCAAAAGCCGGCCTCTCTGACGCCCGGCTTCTGGTGCAACCCATGCCGTTCAACACAGTGCTTTGGCGCGCCACCGCGATCACTGATCGGCAGCGGGTAGAAATCGTTACCGGCTTTCTGGATCACGGCGCCCCCTTAACGCTTGAGTACTTCCCCCGCCAACCGAAGCTCGCGAACTCCGTATCACAATTGCCGGAAACCCGCCGTCTGGAATGGTTTACCCGGGGTTTTCTCGACTACAGAGCAACCAATGGCAAAATCACCGCAACCGATGTTCGCCTGGGTATCCCGGGAGCTCATCCTTTTTCTTTTGTGCTGGCCTATGAACAAGATGGCAGGCTTACACCGGCTGATGGTGAACGAGCGCCACGGCCAGCCATGAATACCGGGGCACTGCCGCTACTGTGGGCCCGCACGACCGGTGCCATTCCGGTTCTGTGCCTTGCCAGCCTTGCAACGCCAGCCATCGGCGAGGAATGTTAAAACCATGCGTCTTGATCAGTTTATTGCCACGAGCTCAACCCTTTCGCGCAAAGAGGCCAGGCGCGCCATACATGCTGGTAACGTCGAGGTAGACGGTGAGGTTTGGAAAGGTACCGGCAAACACCTGCCAGCCGGCGCTCAGGTTATGCTGGAAGGGGTGCCGCTAACACTGCCGGGGGAGCGCTATCTGATGCTCAACAAGCCTGCAGGCGTTGTCAGTGCAACACGCGACAGCGACCACCCCACAGCACTGGATCTTCTGCCAGCAGAGCTGACCAGCAAGCTTCACATCGCCGGCCGGCTGGATGCAGACACCACGGGCTTACTGCTACTGACAACCGACGGCCAATGGTCCCACAGGATCACCTCACCGAAAGTAGACTGCCCGAAAACCTACCGGGTCAGCCTGAGCACGCCCCTTTCAGAGTCGGCCATTAAAGATCTGGAAACGGGGGTTATGCTCCATAACGACCCAAAGCCGACAAAGCCCGCGCAGGTTAAGGTGCTGGAGCAGAAGCTGATTGAGTTAACAATTTCAGAAGGGCGCTATCACCAGGTCAAGCGCATGCTGGCAGCTGCGGGCAATCATGTGGAAGCCTTGCACAGGCAAAGCATAGGAAGCATTACGCTGGACCCGGCGCTGGAACCCGGCGATTATCGCGAACTGACAGAACAGGAAGTCGCCTCAGCCGGCTAGATCAGGTGCGTTCGAAGCGCTGGGCTTTCAGGTTTTTGCGCACGGCACCTGCCTCGAATACTTCTCCGTTCATGGCGATATAAACTCCAGGCGGCAAAAGCTGCACGGCCGCCCAGGCAAAGCCAATATTAAAAACCGCATCACTGCGGCGCATGCGGGCAGGCTGCATCGCCCCGGTGAGAACAATGGTTTTGTCACTAAGCGACGACAACGTCTGGGCAGTTTCAGGCATGGTGTCAGTGCCATGGGTAATCAGAATGCGATGACTGTCGCAGCCTGTTACAGCCTCAAGAACCTGTGCACGATCCTCATCGGTCATTTCCAGGCTGTCCTTGCGCAACAGCGCTTGCAGAATATAGCCCTTGTGGATATTGGATTCCGCCAGCAGTTCCGGCACCAGAGACTCACCGATTTCAAACTCGCTGTTGGCATCGAAATACACCTTGTCGATGGTGCCGCCCGTCGTAAAAATCCGGATCATGAAGCCTCTACCCTGCTCAAGGTGTCGCGCGCTTTCGCACGGATTTTATTACAGCTTATTTCAGCGCAGCCGTGGTGTTGTTGCCCGCAGAGTTGTAGCTAGCGTTCTTTTCCAGCGCGTATTTCCGCGCAGCATTCGCCACCTTCCCGCTGGCACCGGTATCCAGCCAGCGCTTGATACGCCCGGCGTCACCCATGGGTGACCGGGTACCCAGGGAGTCCAGAAGAACTGTAACCACCTGTTTGCCGTTCATATTGGAGACCATCACCAGGCAGCGCCCAGCCTCCGACAGATAGCCAGTTTTGCTCAACCCCACACCCCAGCTTTCACGATGCACCAGAGCGTTGGTATTGCCAAACGACAAACTGTACCGGGGCTTGCGAAACTGACCACGAAAATAATTGGTTGTAGAGTACTCCCTGATCTCTGGATATTCCGCAGCCGCATTTACAAGCTTTACCAGATCCCCGGCGGTTGAGAGATTCTCTGCCGAAAGCCCCGTCGGATCCACAAACCGGGTGCCCGTCATACCAAGGGCTTTGGCCTTGGCGTTCATGGCCTCTACAAACCCAACGAAGCCTCCCGGGTAACTTCGGGCGAGCGTATAGGCAGCAAAGTTCTCTGACGACATCAGAGCAATGCGCAACACATCGGCACGACGCATCTGCGAACCGATCCGGATACGACTGTAAGCATTGGCCGCTGCGGGCGTATGACGCTTCTGGAAGACCAGCCATTCATTCAAAGGTGCGCCGGACTCAAGCACCACCAGCGCCGTCATCACTTTGGTAATGGAGGCAATGGGCACGGGCCGATCCGCGTTCTTGCCAAACACAAGATCATTGCTGCCAACCAGGGCCACGGCGGCGTTTACGGATGCCAGGCTCGGGCCCTGTGTATCACCATCAACTTTACCGAAACCTTTCTGGTGAGCATGAGCCACCATCGGCAGACTGAAGACCAGCCACAACACTATCCTCGCCATACTCTTTCTATTCATCTATTACGCTCTTATTGAACTCTGTTCATGCAGTTTCAGGGCATCAGGGCAGATCGGTAACTGCGCCAGTGGATGCAGAACTTACGGTGCGGGCGTATTTTGCCAATACGCCTCGGGTAAAGCGTGGCTCGGGCGCTGCCCAAGCGGCGCGCCGGCGCTCCAGTTCCTCAGCGGGTATATCCAGCTCAATGCTGTTGGCAACCGCATCAATGGTAATTGTATCGCCATCCTCGACCAGTGCAATGGGTCCACCGTTTGCGGCTTCCGGCGTAATGTGGCCAACAACAAAACCGTGGCTGCCGCCGGAAAAACGACCGTCGGTAATCAGCGCCACATCATTGCCAAGCCCTTTACCCATGATCGCGGACGTCGGAGTCAGCATCTCGCGCATACCCGGGCCCCCTTTGGGTCCCTCGTAGCGGATAACCAGCACATCACCGGCAACGACCGTACCATCCATAATTCTGTCCTGGGCCTCTTCTTCCGAATGGAATACCCGGGCCCGGCCGGAAAAGTGAGTGCCTTCCTTTCCCGTAATCTTGGCCACCGAACCCTCCGGCGCGAGGTTGCCGTAGAGAATACGTAAATGGCTGTCGGCCTTGATAGGATTGTCGAAGGCGTGAATGATGTCCTGTGCCTCAGGGTAAGGTGCAACACGCTCCAGGTTTTCCGCCATCGTCTGCCCGGTTACTGTCAGGCAGCCCCCGTGCAGCAAGCCCCGCTCCAGCAGCATCTTCATCAGAGGCTGAATGCCACCGATCGCCACCAGTTCCGACATCATGTAATGCCCGCTTGGGCGCAGATCCGCCAACACAGGTACGCGCTTTCCAATCTCGACAAAATCCTCCAGGCTCAGCTCAACATCAACTGTGCTGGCCATTGCCAGAAGGTGGAGAACCGCGTTGGTTGAGCCGCCCAGAGCGATCACAACCGTAATCGCGTTCTCAAATGCCTCACGTGTCATGATATCCGAAGGCTTGATATCTTTGTCCAGGAGGTTCAGAACCGCCGCACCGGCGGCTCTGCAATCGTCAGTCTTGGTGTCGGATACCGCATTCTGAGCTGAGCTACCGGGCAGGCTCATACCCATGGCCTCAATCGCGGATGCCATGGTATTCGCGGTGTACATGCCGCCGCAGGAACCGGGGCCTGGAATGGCTGTTTCCTCGATCTGTTTTACTTCGATCAGGTCAAGATCGCCCCGGGCGTGTGCGCCCACCGCCTCGAAAACCGAAACAATATCCGTGTGGTTTTCACCGGGCATGATGGTACCGCCATACACGAACACCGATGGCCGGTTCAGGCGGGCCAGACCCATCATGCAGCCCGGCATGTTCTTGTCACAGCCGCCGATGGCAACCAGTCCGTCAAAACCCTCACAACCTGCCACGGTTTCTATGGAGTCTGCGATGACCTCCCGGGAAACCAATGAATACTTCATCCCGAGAGTGCCATTGGCAATACCGTCGGAAACCGTAATGGTATTGAAGATCAGCGACTTGCCTCCGGCCGCATCGGCACCGGCAGAGGAGGCTTCTGCCAGCTCATGGATGTGCATATTGCAGGGCGTAAGGTTGCTCCAGGTTGAAGCAATACCTATCTGGGGTTTGCGGAAATCGTCATCGGTAAAGCCGACGGCCCGGAGCATGGCCCGGCTGGCGGACTTGCCAACACCGTCTACCACGGGAGCAGAATAGCGGCGGCGTTTGTCATCGGTCATCGGTCTCTCCTTATCAAAAGCGTTCACAAACCACAGTTGTTGTCAGAAGTCAGCCTGACTGACCTGCATCAAACGGAATGATGTTCGCGTGTCTTACACTCGTTCGAAATAATTAGGCCGTGGAGGCACACTATGTCATCACCCATTTCGCCATCAGAGGCTTGCCCCGATTATAAATTGTGGCGTCAGGGTTATGGCGTGATCCAGCATACCGAAACTACTTGCAATCATGTACAAGTTCTCGCTTCGCGTCTTGTTGCTGCTGGCCATCAACCCGATATCGCAACCGTCTATCGCAAGCTTGCAGATCTTGATCGGCTGACCAGCGCTGGCCTTTGGCTGGTTGTGCATATGACCTATGCCAACCGCGTTGACAGCTCTGGCGACCCGCTGGCAGCACGGGATTTCAAAAGCAACCCTGAAGGCCATACCGGTGGAGCACTGAATATGGTGCCCGCTTACGCGGCTTATATGGCTCTCAATAACCTGACCGGGCGAACCCGGAGTTGGCTGATGGGCCAGGGACATTGCGTGGCAGCCATCGATGCGCTGAACGTGCTGACCGGTAACCTGCTCCCGGAACAGCATGAACGTTATACAGGAACAGGCGGGCTGTCACGAATGGTAGCGGATTTTTACAGCTACCAGCAAAAACCGGACGGCAGTATGGCCACGCCATTGGGCAGTCACGTGAACCCATACACAGCAGGCGGCATTATCGAAGGCGGCTATCTTGGCTTTGCAGAACTGCAGTACGCTCATATGCCATTACCCGGTGAGTCACTGGTAGCGTTTCTTTCTGACGGCGCTGCTGAAGAACAGCGCGGCAGTGACTGGATACCCCGTTGGTGGCGGGCGGATGACTGCGGCCTTGTAACGCCCGTCATGATTGCCAACGGCCGCCGCATTGAACAGCGCGAGGGGCTTGAACGCTTCGAGGCGCATCTGGCAGCCCGGGGCTTTGATCCGTTCCGGTTTGATGGCCGCGACCCGGCCGCGTTTGTGTGCGCGCTGGCGGAAATGGAGCTTTCGCTGCAATTCCGGAGCGACCGTGCGCTGGAAGGCGAACTGGACTACCCGATTCGCATTCCCTATGGCATTGCGGAAACCGTCAAAGGCTTCGGCTTTTACGGCGCTGGCCTGAACCTCGCCCACAACTTACCACTGCCGGGCAACCCGCGCGTAGATGTGCGCTCCCGGGAGCTGTTTCAGAAACATGCGGCTCGCCTCTGGGTCGCTCCGGACGAGCTTGCACACAGTGTGCTGAACCTGAAGGAACATGAACAACAGGTTCGCCCTCTGGAACGTGACCACCCACTGGCAAAACGCAACCCGCCAGACATTGTTATTCCAGCCATACCCGCACGTAACGATCCGGTTTCCCCGATGCTGGCAGTGGACAGCTTTTTCCGGGCTCTTGTTGCGCAAAACCCTGATCTCCGGGCCCGGGTTGGCAACCCTGACGAGCGTGCGAGCAATCGCCTGACCGGCGTTCTGGAAGATCTCAAGCATCGCGTGAACGACCCTGAAAACCCATCGGAATCTGTGCATGGGAAAATCATCACCGTGCTCAACGAAGAAGCGGTCGTTTCTGCCTGCCTGGCGAACAAGGCCGGGCTCAACCTGGTGGCAAGCTACGAAGCCTTCTGCGTGAAAATGCTTGGCGCCATCCGACAGGAACTGATTTTTTCGCGCCACCAAAAAGCGGTTGGCCGCCCGGCGCGCTGGCTTGGACTGCCGGTTATTGCCACATCCCATACTTGGGAAAACGGCAAAAACGAACAATCCCATCAGGACACTACCTTCTGTGAAAGCCTGCTGGGAGAAATGGGCGATGTGTCGCGGGTCATCTTCCCCGCCGATTACAACAGCACCTTGGCGGTTCTCCCATCGGTCTTCACCGGGCGCGGAAAAATCAGCTGCATGGTCATTCCCAAAAGGGAACGGCCTTGCGTTTTTGACACTCGTGAAGCGGAAGCGCTTGCCCGGCAAGGCGCACTGGTTGTTGATGAAGATACGTCCGGGGGAGAGCCGATACTGCTGGTCGCCAACGGCGCCTACCAGTTATCCGAGGCCATTCGCGCCTGCGAGCGCCTGCGCGAGACCGGCACGTCGTTCCGCCTGGTCTATTTGCAGGAACCGGGGCGTTTCCGGGAGCCCAGGGATAATCTGGAAGCGAAAAGCTGCATGTCCGAGCTTGAGCGGGAACGCCTGCTGCCGAGTCGACTGCACCGGAGAGTCGCGCTGACTCATATGCGGCCTGAAGTATTCCGCGGGCACCTTCACCCGTTATTCCCGGATCCGGGCCGCAGCAGAGTCCTGGGCTATATCAACCGGGGCGGCACATTAAGCGAGGCCGGCATGCTGTTTACCAACCGTTGCTCCTGGGCCCACGCCCTGGCGGCCTGCGCCAGTGTTCTGGACAAGCCTCCCGGAGAGTGGCTGTCCAGCGCCGAGTTGGCCGCCGTGGAAGGCCGAGGTGACCCATCCCTGATCACCCGCGGCCTGCGCTGACGATCAGGCGGGGGCCGGCTCCACACGCCGGTTGCCTGCTTCGGTTTGGAATTTACGACTGACGCGGATCTGTTTCAGCAACCCAGGGTTTGGTTTTCCGGCTATCACGGAAGGCGAGCAGGCTTTCGATACCAGCGAAGTGAACCAGATCGCGAAACTCCAGCCAGTCCACCAGGCAATAGAGACACATTGCCGGGTAGTTCCAATGCTCAAACTGACCGTCTTCCACCTGCGCGGCGAGCGTGCGCATGGTGGTCATGATGCGCTCGCGCTGCAAATCAAAAACCAAGACGCCCGGGGTATCGACATCCAACCCGGAGCGTTTGGCCAGAAGCATAATGACGGCGGAGTCATTGGCGCCATCAATCAGGGTGAGCTGGTTCTGCTGATCCCAGGTAAGCGGGTCTCTGCCTTGCTTGGCGCTGATGTACCGGGAAATAATCCGGGAATCGTAGATTTCCTGACCATCGCTTTCCAGCACCGGTATTTTAAGCGCTGGATTGGTACGTCTGATTTCGTCCCGGTCTGCGCCGTAAATATCGAGATTAACGAAGTCGTAACGCTCTTCGTCCAGCAAAATTCGGATGCGCCGAACATAGGGCGAGGTACTCGATCCAATCAGCTTCATAAACTCTCCGGTTGTCTAACCCAGTAATACTCAGTGTCCGGCTGAAATGTAGCACATCAAAGCCCCGACGCAGGAAAATTAACAGGTCCTTTACAACAAAAAACAGGTCCTTTACAACGAAAAAAGGCAGCCGAAGCTGCCTTTTTGGCGGTTACTACTCTATCCGAATGGGATTAGAGAGGAGTAACGTTCTCCGCCTGAGGACCTTTCTGGCCCTGGGTAACGGTGAACTCGACTTGCTGGCCTTCTGCCAGAGTCTTGAAACCGCTGCCCTGAATAGCGCTGTAGTGAACAAAAACGTCCGGGCCGCCTTCACGAGTGATAAAGCCAAAGCCTTTTGCTTCGTTGAAGAACTTAACAGTACCGGTAGTAGTAGACATACTTAAACTTCCTGAAATCAATCATATTATCTGCTGCCATTCACTGAATGTGGCTGGTCAGCGTTTTACGGAAATACAGAACTCGCGGGATCAAAAACAGGACGGTCACTACTAACTGCGGAGTACGTCTTATTCATGAAATGCTTTGCTGAATCTTTCCTTCCAAAACACTCTACTACTGAATAACCGGCTTGCCAAGTAGATTTGAAACAAATCCTGTACGTAGTGTTACCAATCAGCCCTTCACCAGGCCAAAGGTGTAAATGCCTAATGCGGTCATAAGAATGGAACCAACAACGTGGACAAGGATCCCGGTGATGGCCATTGCCCATTTACCATCCTGAATGGCTGCAAACATTTCCAGAGAAAACGTGGAAAAGGTCGTCAGCGCACCACACAGACCGGTGATGGCAAACAGTCGCCACTCAGGTGCCAGTGTACTGCCATGACTGAAGTAGCCAATCAGTATCCCAACCAGCCAACCTCCGCTGAGGTTGGCTACGAGGGTTCCGAAAGGAATCACGTGATAGCTTGCATTCAGCCATAACCCTAACAACCAGCGCAGATTGGCGCCGACAACAGCGCCAATGCTGACCGCAATGAAAGATAGCCACATATCAGCCGGTCGCCGTCTTACGCGGGATTGTGGTCAATCACGGTTTCCTTGTTTCGGGCGAACTCCTCAAACGGAAAGTCGTCCACAGTCAACATTTCCAGAACCACAGCTTCATACTCAAGCATGAATTCAGCTTCTTCCTTGGTGTAGACACCCGCTTCCAGCGCTGCTTCAAAGCGCTCTTCCGGATGCAGCGCGGTCATTGGCAACTCGCCTTTGGCGTAGGCCTTGGTCGCTTTACGGTAGAGCTGCTCGGCTTTGTCGTAGTCTTTCAGCAGATCATTGTAACGGGCGACCGGGTTTTCCACCGCGCCTTCACCCTCTGTGGTCCAGGTGCTGGCAAGCAGCTTGTGACGAATAGGCGTATCTGTCGAGACAAACCGGGCAAGCTTGCGCGCCTGATCATCATGGGGATTACCCCAACGTCGGCCCAGAGGCAGGGTAACTGCACGCAGAACCAGAGCAACCGCCCGGTTAGGCAGATTCTGGAGGAATGCGTCCAGAGCTTCTTCCGTGCGATGCAACAACAGGCCAAGGCTGTACTGCATCACTTCTTTTTCACCTTCCACCGGCTGGGTTTCGTGCCAGTTCTTGAGAACCATGGACGCCAGATACAGGTTAGACAGCATGTCGCCGAGACGAGCAGATATCAGCTCGCGCATTTTCAACTCACTGCCAAGCGTGGTCATGGCCGCATCCGAGCAAAGACCAAAAGCAGCACTGAAACGTGCAACCGCCTGGGCGTACTTGCGGCTGGCGCTGTCAAACGGTACCTCTGCGCGACCGAGACCAAGCCCCTGAGTGAACGCACGAGCAGCATTCCCGAAAATCAGGCCGGCATGGCCGAAGATGGCATCGTCAAACGCATGAATGTCATCGTTATCTTTTGCAGCCAGTTCTTTCAGCACGTATGGATGACAACGGATAGCCCCCTGGCCGAATATCATCAGGCTGCGGGTCATAATGTTTGCACCCTCCACCGTAATGGACACGGCTGCACCGCTGTAGCCAATACCCAGATAGTTACGCGGGCCGAGAGTTACTGTTTTACCACCGTGAACATCCATGGCATCGGTGAGAATCTCGCGCTGCATTTCGGTCAGGTGATATTTGAGGATGGCTGATGGAACAGCGGGTTTTTCGCCCTTGTCGATCATGTTTGCAGTGTGGTTAACCGCCGACTGGGCAATATAGGTTTTTGCGGCGATGCGAGCCAAGGGTTCCTGCACACCTTCCATATCCGCCACAGGGGTGTTGAACTGGCGACGGATACGGGTGAAACCACCGGCGGTGCCAACGGCATAAGCGGCAGAACCTGCCGCGCCAGAGGGCAACGTAATACAACGGCCGACAGAGAGACACTCAACCAGCATACGCCAGCCCTGACCGGCCATTTCCATACCGCCGATAATGTAATCCAGCGGGATAAAAACATCCTTGCCAATGATCGGACCATTCAGGAATGGGTTACCGATAGGACAATGACGGCGGCCAATTTCCATACCCTTGGTATCGCGGGGTATCAGCGCACAGGTAATGCCATAGTCTTCGGTATCGCCGAGCAGGCCATCCGGGTCGAACATGCGGAACGCCAAACCAACCACAGTTGCGATGGGCGCAAGTGTAATCCAGCGCTTTTCGAAATCCAGCTTGATACCAACCACTTCCTTGCCATCGACCTTTCGCTTGCACACAATGCCGACATCCGGCAAAGAAGTGGCGTCCGAGCCCGCACGGGGGCCGGTCAGACCAAAACAGGGTATTTCGCGACCATCGGCCAGGCGCGGCAAATAGTGATTCTTCTGTTCATCAGTACCGTACTTGAGCAGCAATTCACCAGGGCCGAGGGAGTTGGGTACGCCTACTGAAACCATGAGCATTTCATTAGCTGCAATTTTCTGCAGTACCGCCGTCTGAGCCTTGGCGGAGAAACCCAGCCCACCGTACTCTTTGGGGATAATCATCCCGAAAAACTTCTCTTTCTTGAGGAAATCCCAAAGCTCTTTCGGCAGATCGGCGCGCTCGACAGCAATATCCCAGGCATTGCACATGGATATGGCCTGAACGCACTGGTTATCCACAAAGGCCTGCTCTTCTTCACTCAAACCTGTATGGCGGTTGATCAGCAGGTTGTGCCAGTCTGGCCGGCCGGTAAACAGCTCGCCGTCCCAGCCTACCGTGCCCGCTTCAAGGGCTACCTTCTCGGTATCGGAGACCTTCGGGGCAACCTTTTTAAACATGGCGAAAACACGAGGCGTGAGCCAGCTCTGGCGCAGCCCCGGCAACCCGGCCGCAGCAGTTACAGCGGCGCCGATAAAGAGAACCAGAGCCAGCCATCCGGATGCAAACATCATCGACAGCACGCCAACCACAACCATTACGCCAATAGCCGGCTTGGCACCGGATTCACGCCGCATGACCACCAACAAGGCTGTCAGCGCCACCAGAAACAGGATAAAAGTCATCATAAGTTCTCTCTATCATCCATGGCTTAAGACTACAAATACTTACGTTTACGGTATCTCATCAGATGATCACTGACCAGCGGGCGCAGCAGCACCCAGCGGTTAACCGTTTCACAAAACGCACATTCTCAGGCGGTGACAATAACCCGGATACCTTCCAGTGCCAGACTGGCTCGTCCGATTGCCTCACGGGCCGCATCAAGCTGGTTTCGGAAGTAGTCAATTTCATCTTCGCGAATAGCCGGGTTAACTTTTTTCAGGGCCTCCAGCCTGCGAATTTCCGGCTCAAAGTTTGCCTCTAGCTGCTCCAGTGCCTTTTGCTTCATAGGCTCCAGATGCGGCGCAGACAGACGCTCCACATGATCCACCATGGTTTCAACCTGGGGCCGAATCTGCGGTACAACCGCCTGCGCAGTGCGCCGGCGGATATTTGAACAAAGGTCGTTCAAGCGATCGTGCGGCAATGCGGCAGAGAGCTCTTTGCCGTTCACATCCACCAACAGCCGCAAGGGCGACACTGGCAGATAGCGGGTCAGCTGCAAGGCTTCGGGTGCCGGGCAGTGCACTGTGAACAAGGCTTCCATCAGCAGAGTGCCCGGCGGCAGGGCCTTGACCGACAAGCTGGCCAGTGCCGCCTTGCCCAGCCCGGAGCTGGTCACCGAGTCCATCACCCCGGTTACCATGGGGTGCTCCCAGCTCATGAACGCAATGTCTTCGCGCTCCAGCGCATGCTGACGATCCCAGGTGACGGTTACCCCGTCTTCCGGCAACTCCGCTACGTGGCCGGCTTGGTATTGCTCTCCGGGGCGCAGGATATCGGCGTATTCCGAATGATCCTCCACTTCCACGCCGAGAATATCAAAAGCTTCCATCATGTAATCGCGCACCTGAACGGAGCCCTCTTCCTCTTCAATACCGGCAATCAGCGTATCGGCTATATCGCGACGGCAGGAATTGAGCTCAATCAGCGCATCCCGGCCATTTTGCAGGAGCGTTCTCAGCCGGGCAGCCTCGGTGGCAGAAGTCTCAACCAGGCCATCCAGCACGGAGATATCGCCTGCCAGCGCGCTTTCCCACTGTTCGCTGACCTTTTCCTGTACCGCCACACCAACGGCACAGCTTTCGGAAAATGCATTCAGCCCTTCCTGGAACCAGCGGTACTGAACCTCTTGCGCGGTATTGCGAAGATAGGGAATATGGATATCAATGGTTTCAGTCTGCCCAATACGATCAAGTCGCCCTATGCGCTGCTCAAGCAAGTCCGGGTTTGCGGGTAAATCAAACAACACGAGATGGTGAGCGAACTGGAAGTTGCGGCCTTCGCTGCCAATCTCTGAGCAAATCAACGCCTGAGCGCCCTGTTCATCGTCGGCAAAGTAGGCAGCGGCGCGGTCACGTTCCACGAGGCTCAAGTGCTCATGGAACGCGGCACTACGAATGCCCGCACGGAGCTGAAGATAACTCTCCAATGCCATGGCGGTCTCAGCCATGGCACAGATCACCACGACTTTGGCGGGGCGCAGTCCCGCCAGCTTTTTTTCCAGCCAGGCAACTCTCGGATCATCCGTAAGCCACTGCTCTTCAGGCACGGACTGCTCCGGCGCCAACCCTGGATAACCGAACTCTTGCCCCTGATACATGGTGGGGCATTCCAAGGGCGTCGCATTGGCACGCCGCTCGGGGAAGCCCTGAATCGCCGCCCGGGTATTCCGGAACAAAACGCGCCCTGTGCCGTGGCGGTCAAGCAGAGCATCAATAATGGACTGTCGCGGCGAATCGCCCTTCAGCAACTGCGCCAGCTCGCTGCCCAGCCAGGCTTCCAGCGCTTTGCGATCTTCCTCCTGAATGTCTGCCCCTTCGTCCTGCAAGCGACGCACTACGCCGTTAATCGTTTCGTACTGCTGCTCTTCTTCCTGAAACGCCTGCAAATCATGAAAACGTGCGGGGTCTAGCAGCCGGAGCCGGGCAAAGTGGCTGGCCACGCCCACCTGCTCCGGCGTTGCTGTGAGTAATAACAGGCCTTCGCTGGCTGCCGAAAGCTCCTCCACTATCTGGTACTCAGGGCTGACACTTTCTTTACTCCAGGCCAGGTGGTGCGCCTCATCTACGATCATCAGGTCCCAGCCAGCGCTCAAGACATCCTTGTGAGCGTTCTCACTGTTCACCAGAAAATCAAGGCTGCATAGCACCAACTGGTCGCTTTCGAAGGGGTTAACGGAGGAGTCACCCCCGAAGATGTGATCCATCAGAGCATCAACATCGTCTTCGCTGTCTTTCAGGGCGTCGTAACGGCTTTGATCAACAATGGAAAACCGCAGATTGAAGCGCCGAAGCATTTCCACAAGCCATTGATGAATCAGGGAATCAGGCACCACAATCAAGGCGCGCCGGGCTCGCCCAGTCTGCAGCTGGTAATGCAGAATAAGGCCCGCTTCGATGGTTTTCCCCAAGCCAACTTCGTCTGCCAGGAGCACTCGCGGCGCATGGCGCTTGGCTACTTCGTGAGCAATGTAGACCTGGTGCTGCAAGTGTTGAGTGCGGGCACCGATCAGGCCCCGGGCGGGAGAAGCCCGCAACCTGTCCATATGTTGCACCGTCGCAAACCGCAGGCGGAAGGCGCCGTTGCGATCAAATTGGCCGGCAAAAAGGCGTTGATGGGGTGCAGAAAAATTAACGGAACCGGCGAGTTTTACCTCGGATATCTGCTCAACGCCCCCCTCAGATTGCTCGCCATCATCTTCGTCAGCATCTGCGTGATACATCAACACGCCACCAATGTCCGCGACCGCGCGCACACGATATCTTGCGCCGTCGAAGGTCTCAATTTCCTCACCAATCTGGTAAACAATGCGAGAAAGCGGCGCATTATCAATGGCGTAAGTACGCTCTTCGTCAGCCGCGGGAAACCCGAGAGTTACCCGGCGGCCGGAAATATCTGTGACTATGCCGAGGCCCAGCGAGGTATCACTGTGGCTTACCCAGCGCTGGCCAATAACAAATTCCGATGCGTCCAAAAAGCCTCCCGACTCATTAATTTCGTGTTGCGCCGTTCTCGCGCACCCAATAGGCGGTCGCGCCACAAACGGCAGCAGGGACCACAACAAGATTCAAAACCGGCACCATGGCGGCCAGTGCCACCGGCAGCCCGAAACCCAATGCAGACAGCCGGGTATCACCAAGCAGCTGGCGCAGTGCCTTGAAGCTCACTTTGTGATTGTCTGCCGGGTAGTCAACATACTGCAGCGCCATCATCCAGCTGTTAAACAAAAACCACAGCACCGCAGCAACCAGGTTAACCACCGGGATCAAACCGATAATAAGCAGACCAATGGCCCGTGGCAGGTAATAGACAATTTTCTGCACTTCGCGCCAGAGTGACCGGGGGATGTCTTTTATGATGGTCGCCCATCCATCATCAGGGCTGACTTCCTGGCCGGTGAGGTGCTTCTCGGTAAGCTCCGCAAGGTAACCGTAAAACGGGGAACCAATCAGATTAGCGACAATCACAAAACCGAAAGCCAGCATAAGCAGGATCACGGCGCCGTATAAAATCCAGAACAGCCAGTCCAGCGCCTGTAACCAGGCCCAGTCGGGCAGCCAGGACATCGCAGCGGCAATCAGGGTGCCAAACAGCTCACCCATGAAGTAGAACAGCAGCCCAAAGAGAAGAGTATTGATCACAAGCGGTATGGCAACAAACAACCTCAGGCCGGGTTGACGGATCAGGCGGAAACCCTCACCCAAGTAGCCCAAGCCACGGAAAAAATTACCTCTGAGCATCGCCGTTTAATCCTCCGCTTCAATGACAGTGACGGGGCGCAAAGCATATCATGTTGAAAACCTTCACACAGCCAGAGAACTCTGACGGATTTCACCAATGGCAACACTGAAACACCAACTGACAACCTTGCTGCACTTCAGGCCATTGTGGCGCTTTGCATTTCTGATATCGGTGGTCGCTATTGGCTTTCTGGCGACGACCAGCAGCAGCTATCCCATTCCGTCTGCCCCCAGCGACAAAGTGAACCACCTCATCGCGTTTATCGAACTCACAATTCTTACGCGGCTGGCCTGGCCAGAGCTGCGCAGCATCTGGTATGCGCCGGCACTTCTGGCGTTCGGGCTGGGCATTGAGATTGTGCAGGCCACCCTGCCATACCGGGACTTCTCGCTGGCAGACGTTGCCGCCGATGGCGCGGGGATACTGATTGGACTCCTGCCTTGGCCGGGCCTACGTAAAGCCGCCAGAAGAAACTTGAGCGATTCGCCCGAATCTGTGTGAGATATATCGCACATTGCCGTGCGATCTTGCAGTGATTTAACGTACGCGGCAGCGATTACCGCCGCTCGAAAAACCCTAATACACTGATATAATTAACTTTTATCAATCTCGGAAAAATGACGCGTCGCGCAAACGTGCATGATTCCCACGCTTCCATATCACCTGTTGGTATAGTGATTTCGTCAAGGACGACAGGGAAAAGGACGACGCATTGGATGCACCCCTGCAAGGAATGCAGGGAGAAGCAGGAATACCGGGATATTTGGCTTAGGGGATAACTATTCGGATCGCTGGCTCGGACGCCGGCACCACGGAGTGGGCCAAGGATTCGCAACACGGCTGTTGCACTCAGCGCAAGGACGCGCCGACCTGTTCCGGTAAAGGGCACCCTGAGGGTTGCCCTTTTTTTATTCCGGATTTTCCTCGAATTTCTGCGCAATTGCCCCTGAAGCCAAGTCCACAAAGCAGGGAAACCTCGCATCCGTTATACTGCCGCCTCATTCTGGCAAGCGATTGAGCCCTGAAATGGCAAGCAGACCCGATACCGACAACTATCTGTCATTGTTCCTGAACGATACTCCCCTGCTGGATGTGCGAGCACCGGTAGAGTTCTCCAAAGGCAGCTTCCCGACGGCAGAAAATGCGCCGCTGATGAACGACGAAGAGCGGCATCGGATAGGCATCTGTTACAAGGAAAAAGGTCAGGATGAAGCCATTCGGCTGGGCCACCAGCTGGTTTGCAGTGACATCAAGGCCCAACGCATTGAAGCCTGGAAGCGGTTTATAGCGCGCCATCCTGAAGGCTATCTGTTCTGTTTTCGTGGCGGTTTGCGATCCAGGCTCACCCAGCAGTGGATCCGGGACGCGGGTATTGACTACCCCCTCGTCAAGGGCGGCTACAAGGCACTGCGCCGATTCCTGATCGACAGTCTCGACAACCTCATTGAATCCGGTGATTTCCGCATCATCAGTGGGCGCACAGGAACCGGCAAAACTCGTGTATTGCAGCGGCTCCCGAACCCCGTTGATCTGGAAGGACTGGCAAACCACAGGGGCTCCAGCTTCGGTCGCCAGGTAACACCCCAGCCATCACAGATTGACTTCGAAAACCGTCTCGCTGTCGCCATGTTGAAGGCCCATCATTTAAAAGATGGCCCCGTTTATCTGGAAGATGAAAGCCGCCTGGTTGGTCGCTGTGCCATGCCGGATGCAATGAAAGAGCGGATGGCCCAGGCCCCACTGCTTGTTCTTGAACAGTCTCTGGAAGACCGCACACGCATCATCCGCGAGGATTATGTAGAAGCCATGTCCGCCGATTATATCAACCGTGATGGTGAGGAAGCTGGCTGGCTGAATTTCAGCGACTATCTTCTCGAGGCTCTGGGCCGCATAAGCAAGCGCCTGGGCGGTGAACGTCACAGCCAGCTGCGCAGCATTATGGAACAGGCGCTGGCGGAACAGGAGCGCAGTGGCGATGTCCACGCCCACGACGCATGGATTCAGCCTCTACTGCGGGACTATTACGATCCTATGTACGATTACCAGCTTCGTCAGAAGCAGGGGAAAATCCTTGTCCGCGGGGGCCCGGATGCAGTAGTCGGGTGGGCCAAAACCGACGCATCTGCGTAGATACGACAAGCTTCAACCGGGCTCTGATATACCCCTATCATTTTCTCTGTTATACAAAGCCCTGAGCCCATCCGGGCTGCACCGGATTCATACTGAAAGCTTTAATGCACCAAAAACAGGAACCTACAAGGAGTCCCTATGGAAGATCTATTCAGCGCGGACGGTCGCGCCTCTGAATACGTGGATCAGGCTATTGCGCTGGTCATGACCTATGCCCCGAAGGTTTTGTTGGCCATCATCACGCTGATTATCGGTATGTGGCTGATCAATCGCTTTGTGAGAGTGCTGGACGCAAAGATTGGCAAAAAAGACCCCACTCTGAACAAATTTTTGTGTGGCCTGATTGGCGCCGTTCTCAAGATCCTTCTGCTCATCTCTGTCGCCTCCATGGTCGGCATTGCCACCACGTCCTTTATCGCCATTATTGGTGCAGCAGGCCTGGCTGTTGGTCTTGCACTTCAGGGCAGTCTGGGGAACTTCGCGGGCGGCGTATTGATTCTGATTTTCAAGCCGTTCAAGGTGGGTGATGTTATCGAGGCACAGGGATTCCTGGGCTCCGTAGTCGAAATCTCCATTCTCTATACCATCGTTAACACCTTTGACAACCGTCGGATTGTGATACCAAACGGTGATCTCTCCAACTCCAGCCTGACCAACCTCAGCGCCTACGACACACGTCGTTGCGACATGAAATTCGGGATCGGGTACAGCGACGACATCGACAAGGCGAAGAGCATTTGCAAACGCCTTATCGAAGAAGATGAGCGCGCGCTCAAGGATCCGGAGCCGCTGATTGTAGTGGGTGGCCTTGGAGAAAGCTCAGTTGATCTGACCGTTCGCGCCTGGACAAAATCAGGGGATCTGTGGCCGTTTTACTGGGACATGCAGGAGCGCGTGAAAAAAGCGTTTGATGCCGAAGGTATCTCCATTCCCTTTCCTCAGCGCGACGTACACATGTACAAAACCGAGTGAGGTAGCAATCCGTATTGCATAGATACAACCCGTTACTCGCAAACTGCACAACCTCAGCTAAGCTGACGGTAATGGTGGGGCCTGACAGCCTCGCCAGAACGTCGCCGGAGCAGGCCAGGCAACGCGTCAACCGCTCCGGATTGCTGTCATTGCTGGTAGGAGGCCGTCATTGTGCCGATACAGCAGTTGAAAGAGTTTCTTGATGAGGCAAATGTTGAATACATGTGCCTCACTCACCCTCCCGCGTTCACCGCTCAGCAGCTTGCTCACCACGTAAAAATTGCGGGTGACAAGGTCGTCAAAACCGTCATTATTGAACTGGATGGAAAAATGGCCATGTTGGTCATGCCGGCAACCTGGCGTGTTCGTTGGGAGAGCCTTTCCCGCATTCTGGACACCGACTTTGTCGACCTTGCCGACGAGCAAGAGTTCCAGGATCGCTTCCCCGACTGCGAAGTCGGCGCCATGCCGCCCTTCGGCAACCTGTTCGGCATGACCGTGTACTGCGCCGAGCCGCTAACAGAACAACCCGAACTCGCCTTTGCCGCAGGCAGCCATACCGAAACCCTGCACATGAAAACCCAGGACTTCCTGAACCTGGTTCAGCCCATGGTGCTCAATCGGGGCTTCATCAAACCCGGTGCCCGGAAGCCTGCCTGGTTGATGAAAGGCCGTCGCCAGCCCGGAGAATCATCTGAACAACAGGTATCCGGCATGATAGGTTGATTGTGATTTCATAACCGGCTTGATCCCGGTCGCTTGTCTGATCTTTGCCATCGCGTAAACTGTGGGCATCAGACAGGAACCCGATATGACTCAAGCTTTTGATATTGTGATTGTGGGCGCTGGCATGGTCGGCGCCGCACTTGCCACCGGCCTCGGACGGGAGGGCTTCAGTGTCGCGATGGTTGATCGCGCCCCTGCGCCCAAATTCGATTCAGGCTCGGCCCCCGATATTCGCGTATCAGCCCTGAGCGCAGGCAGCGAGCGTTACCTGCAAAGCCTGGGCGCCTGGGATCACATCCTGAACATGCGCGCGACGCCCTATCGCCGCCTCGCGGTGTGGGACGAAACCCGACACCCCCTGAGCAACCTGCTGCCGCGAACATCAAACCAGGTGGAGTTCGATGCCGCCGAGCTGAACACCTCTCACCTTGGTCATATAATTGAAAACTCAGTGACCCAGCAGGGCCTTTGGCATGCTGCGGAAGCCGAACCCTTAGTCACCATACTGGCCGGCAGTGGCGTCACTGGCATTAATCAGACAGGTGAGCAGGCCAGAGTTGCGCTTGATAACGGCGAGGAACTGACCGCCACGCTGGTTATTGGTGCCGACGGCGCGCAATCCCGGGTGCGGGATATGGCCGGCATTGGCGTTACAAGGAACCAGTACGGCCAACAGGCCATGGTTATTTCCGTGCGTTATCAG
>TARA_R110001606_G_scaffold4967_1_pt1 | contig 54655 bp, 53 predicted proteins | sample TARA_R110001606 | Tara Oceans TARA_R110001606 (sample SAMEA4398315) | marine metagenome | biome: Polar Biome; feature: [SRF] surface water layer (ENVO:00010504); material: water (ENVO:00002006), including particulate matter (ENVO:01000060) such as... | depth 5 m
AAAGTCGCTCGGTAATTAGACCGACATAATCCCTTGGTAATCACACTAATTCACTCAGACTCACCTTTTTTAACAGGTTTAATGGTTCTTCATTGAATTGACAATAAAAAAGCCGGCAACAGGGGCCGCTTTCTCTATTTCAAACATAATCATGTATCTATCACCAACTTACTTTATTAACTATAAGCGATTAAACAGTTGTTTTTAATGCTGTAGCAATGAGTATGATTTAACTGCCTGTGCTTTAAGAATCTTTTAGCAATATAGCCTCTGCCATCTCAACAATTTCAGCTCGTGAATGTAAACTTGGTTTTATTCCTGCACTTTGAAGCGCTAGGTTATCATCACTTAGTTCTTTCGTTCGTAGCGTTTGCCTAGTGCTTGCAATATCTCCCCATCTGACACAGTTAAGCCTCCTAAGCACATATCTTTATCTACAATCAAATTCCCTAAGCTATGAACTAACTCACCAACGGCACATGATAGTTTTTGTTGATCTGTAAACATTTCAAACTCCTTTTTATCTTAATTTGTCACAGGCATTTAAGCTGCGCTCTTTCTTGCGGGCTGCTTGCTGAGCAATAACCCCCAGTTTGACGATATTAATTCTTTTATATGTGGGTTCAAATTTTCATCATACTTTGTAAACGCTAGTGTTCTCTCCTCTTCTTCTACTACTTTTTCAACATACTTTCTGCGTTTAATTCTAATTGATGCTGTGCATAGGTTGCTTGCGAAGTTCTTATTGTATCGTCGCGTTAACTCATCAGCAGTGCAATTTGTATTTGCCATAAAAAAGGCCTTAAGCACATCTTCACTTATACCCTTTGCTTTTGGTCGCTTTATATTGTTGCGATACAGCGTGTTTTTTATAGCTGTATCTGATTTGAAAGTTTTAAATGTTGAATTGTAAAGCTTAGTAAGCTCTGCCAAAGAATATTTATTCACATTCAAACTTAAAAACTCAACCTGAACATCAGAATATTTCGTATTGTTAGAATTTTTCATAATAATTACCTTTAAGAAAAGAACAGAGCACTAATTTATACAATATGAAAAATCAGGCTACTAAACTAGAATGGTCAAATTAGGCGTGGCCTCATGCTTCGCCTAATGTGTTATTAAACATTTAATGTTTTGGTGAAGTGTTAATATCTTTTATGCATACAAGCTCTTTAATCATTTTACGAGCACTCTGCAAATCAGTCATGTAAGAGTGTATTGCACCAAGCAAATGCTCTGTAGTGACGCCTTCTAAAATCAAAGGGAAACAAAAGCAAAGCTGATTTTCATTGTTAATGAATACTTTTAAAAGCTTGTACCGTAGATTGAACTCAGAAAGTAACTGATAATCAAAGAATGAAAAATTCTTTACTCTGCTTTCAAAATAAAGGCTACTAACGGTTTCTTCACCACTCCAACTGGTAACCGCTTCAAGAGGTCTGACGATTAAATCGAAATAGTCTAATTTATACAAAATTCTGTTTTTTTCATAAATTGCATCCTCAAGAACAACCTCTTCGATTAATTGTGTAACATCAAACATCGTAACGTTCTCAATTATTTCGCCGGGCTGGTAGTGCCCAGAAGACATTATTTGGCACAGGTCTTCATTCAGATCTGAACCAAATGGATTACTATCTTTATCAAAAGATTTTTTATTCATAAAAACACCCATAGAAAACATGCAACTAAAAAAACAGTGACTAATATTGGCTCACCAATAGTGTTGGTTTTAGTTACTAATAAAAATTTAAACCGCTTATTCGTTATCGGGTAGTACAGAGGAATCCCGCTATCAGTAAGATAATCACCAACCAAATGCATTGCATAGCCGAAGCAAAGCCATAGCAGCCAGTACGGAGCAGATTGCCCATATAAAAGCAGAATAACGACCAAGGGGATTATGCTGTGTGTCAGTCCTCGATGGCCGAAAATAAAGCTTATTGGAATAGAGATAAATTTAAGCCGCTTACCGATGAACGAACCTGGATGATCAAGATCGTTCAACGAAGCGCCAATTAAAGTTAATGCTCCACCAAGTATTAATTGTGAGTTGATTTGTTCGAATTTATCACTCAAAAAGTCTAAAGCTACGAGATAGCCACCAGCCGCTATTGCAAGGTGGCTTTTAAACATCATTGCCTTTAACCTTTAGTAGAATTGTTTTTAGTTTCAGTGCTTGGATTTAAAGCTTTTGTACGAGCTTCAATTAATTCTAATTCACGGTTGTGCTCAGCTTGAGTGGCTTTTTCCTTCTCAGCACGACGCTTACCTAAGCGTCTTTCCAAGTCATCAAATTGCTTTAGAACAGCGTTATTATTACTCTTCGCTTTCAATTGCTGTAATGCTTTATTAAATTCTTCATACGGCAACTTCAGTAACGTATACGCGTGGAATTGACCGTTAATAGTCGTGAGCTTTTGAGATACTACTTGGTAACCCACTACCGGTATCGAATCTACTATTTGGTCGATTAAAAATGTAGTTTGCGTATTAACTTCACCGCTTGCACCACCTTGCTCAAACGAACGTTCTGAACCAGAGAACTCTTGGCCTGTTTGCTTAGCCAATTCAAATTCAGCCTGTAATCGTGCGGCACGACGAGAATGATTAAGTTGTTTTGATTGTGCAATACCAACACCATAAAACCCGGTTGAATCGGACGCTGGTGGTGAGAGTACCCACTCAGGTAAAGCTTCAAGTTCTTTTTCTTGCTGTACAGTTGATTTTTCTAGTTGCGCAGCTTCGTTTGCAGCTCGTTGATTTTCAAGTGCTTCAAGTCTATCTGCCATATCATCATTTGATGAACAACCAGATAAAATAGCTAGACCTATCGCTAGCGAAGTTATTTTCAATTTCATGGATGTATACCTTGTTTTAAAGTTGAATATTAACATCGAGCAACAACAATTTATAAAATTACAGCTACCCAAAAACTACATTGTAAATTTTTTAATCTAATTCTATAACTGAGCCACTGTAGCGGCTTAACCATTTCCCCGTGCGTTTACATTCTACGAATTCATCTTTGGCTTGATGCATTTCTTCAAACGCTTTAGCAAGGCGAGTATCTTTAATTTTGAATAGTTGGCAATAATCTGCTGACGCATATTCGACAGTAACAAACAAAAAGCGACGAATATAAATACCCACCAAACTTGCTACATAAGTATAAAAAGCTTGCTGTAGGTCGTATTTCAACGAGCGCATTTGTCTTGAAAAATCATCTGGATTAGCAGAGCGAGTAGTTTTTACATCAGCGGCTTCATCATCAAACCTAAGCCAATCGAATTTTACCTTCAAAAGTAAACCTGAACGTGGGCAGCGTGAAATAATGGCAACTTCTGGTAAGCCATAATTAATGTATGCATCAGCTTGTGGTTCATTTTTTAAAGATTTAACAATTCGTATAGCGCTATCCCACACTTGGCCATCAACACCAAGCTTACCGCCATACAATGTTTTTTCTTCGCCTTCTATTACTGCGGTGCTTTGTGCGCCCTCTTTTTCGCGATTAAGTCGTAGTAAATGTTCAAAAACTCTAGCATTTGGATCGTGTTGAACCAATCGCTCAGCTTTAACAGCCTTACGTCCTGTTGTTTTTAGGTTAAGCCTTTCCAGCTCAGCTTTGATTTGCGCCTCAGTATGTAATGCGTCTGGCTCATCAATAGGTAGTAATTCTCTAAAGTATTTATTGTAAAAGTCTTCGGGCTCAAGAATCAGTTCATGGCCAAGTGTGCCAGCATCTAATGTGCGTTGAGTTTGAAGGGTGCGCTTAATCTCAATACCTGATAAGTATCTACGGTAATAATGAGGCGGTGATTCCTTAAATTCTTTAAGTTGAGATGAACTTAAAGCAGGGAGGCTATGATACAAATCGTTAGGCATATTAATATAAATACCTTCAATTAACTCGCCTTGAGAATCAATATAGTTAGGCTCACCGTTAGCATCGAAAGCTTCTATGGCTTTTTCTACCCAATTACTTAACTTAGGTGCAAGTTCTTCATTTGAGATAGCATCTTGAATCTCATCAAGACCATAATTTAATTGTTTTGCTGCTGACATTGGTTTAACCCTTTAACTATTTATGCCAACCATAATGCCATAGATAGAAATTCAGGCTACTAACCTAGAATTGCATATTAATCATGCGGTTATATTTCATATAAACTACATCTAATCAGCACGAATTTCTTACAGTATATAATATTGATTACACAATTATGGTGTTACACACCAAGATTATGTAACGTATACGGCATTGATTACACAATTATGGTGTCACACACCAAGAATGTGTAACGAACGCGGCATTGAACACACAATTATGGTGTTACACACCAAGAATATGTAACGAACACGGTATTGAACACACAATTATGGTGTCGTACACCAAGAACATGTAACGAATACGGTATTGAACACACAATTATGGTGTTACACACCAGGAATATGTAACGTATACGGCATTGAACACACAATTATGGTGTTACACACCAAGAATGAGTAACGTATATGGTATTGATTACATAATTATGGTGCCGTACACCGAGATTATGTAACGTATACGGCATTGATTACATAATTATGGTGTCGTACACCAAGATTAAGTAACATATATGGCATTGATTACATAATTATGGTGTCGCATACCAAGAACATGCAACGGTAAATATTCATTAAACAATTACGGTTTGATACACCAAAAACATGTAATGTGTAAAACGTTGAATACACAATCATGGTGTTGAACACCAAGAATATGTATTGTATACGGTATTGAACACATATTTATGGTGCCGCACACCAAGAAGATGTAATGTACAAAGCATTGAATACACAATCTTGGTGTAAAATATTACATTATTAGATTAAAATTATGTAGAACCAAACAATAGTGGTGTCCGACAATGAGTAAAAAGCTAAGTGATATACCTATTTCAAGAACTAACTTACCTAAACATATTAAACAAGGTCATAAATTAGTATTTAGTCGGAAAGACTTATCACCACGCGAGGCCGATTTATTTGCTCTAATGATGGCTCAAATGAAAAGCTCTGACTGGGTTAAATCAACACCACAATACACTTACACTGCCAACCAATTATCTGAATGGTTAAACATTGATTCTAAACATATTGGTTCGGTGTTAGCTCCGGCTGCAGAAAGGCTTGCAGGTTATAAAGTGGGTATCAAAATTGAATCTGAAACTGGAGATGATGAATTCGACTACAAGCCACTGTTCAAAAATATTAAATATAAAAAGGGGCTACTAACGATGGTTCCTAATGACATGCTTGAGAGTGAATATATTGAATATCACCATGGTTTCGCACTTATAACTACAAAAACATTCTTAGATCTAAAACAAGAGTATTCAAAGAGGCTATACGAGTTACTAAGCCGCTTTAAAAAAGATGGATTTGAGATGCATTTTATTAAGGTTGATATACTCAAAGGCTTATTTGGATTACTCGATGAAAGAGGAAAACTAAAAAAGAATAAAAGCTCATTTAAAAACAATGGTGTTTTTATGCAGCGATGCATAAGAGATAGTATTGATAGATTAAGCAATCACCCTATAGTGCGGAAAGAGCTGCTATTTTTGGAAAGCAAAACAGGTGATATTGGGTATGAAGTTAAAACACAAGGCAATCGCATATCTGAAATTAAATTTCTTATCAAATGGCATGAGAAAGGCACGTACAAAGAGTTGAACACCCAAGACGCTCTTCAAACAGTGAAAGAAATGATTGCTAAAAAAGTTACTAATAAAGAGAAACTTAGTGTTCCCGAGTTAACTAAACTTTTAATGGCGTATCGTTATTTAGAAATAGATGAAGAAGCTGATAAAGTAGAAAAAGCATTGCAATCATATACAGAAAAAGAAAATGTTGAAAAGAGTGTAACTGAAGATGAGAAAAGTGAACTTGAGTCACTGTTAGAGCTAACTAAAGGTTTAGATTACTAATATTTAGACACCATAAATGTGTTAACTAAAAACCAGTTAAGTGATCAGTAACACCATTAAAGTGATCAGTAACACCAGCATTGTGATCTCAACCACCAACTTTGTGATCACCATCACCATAATTAAGATCTAAAGTGTCTTTTTTTACATTTAAAATCAAGTAGATACGAACCCTATAGTTTTATATCTCTTTCTAGTATTTATACATTAAATAGAATTTATAGGGTTTGTGGATATGTGTATAACTTTTAACAAGCAATAAATCCCAATCTGTAGCCAGAATTTTCAAATATGTTTAACTACTGAAAAAACTGGAGGCAAACAATGTCACATAACAACTACATCGATTTATTTTTAAATAAAGAATTTAGAGCTCAACTTATAGCTACGTATGAAACTAATAAAATTGACCGTTCATTTGATGTGAATGAAATTAATAGCCAATTACGTGAACTATTTGCTTGGATAACTTCTCAGGTTAACAAACAAAAGTTGTATAGCAACCGTAAACCTAGCTTTGACAGCATAAAACCTAAAGAATTAGCCCGCTGCATTCTTGAAATAGCCAATATGGGTCTATCTATTAATCCATATGACAAAGAGGCCTATTTATTTATTCATTGGGAATCTCACTGTGAACAAGTATTCCCGACTGTTAAAATTGGTATCCAGGGCATGAATCAATTTTACGGCGCCTGTTCCAAAATCAAATCTACCAACTTCAGTGTTGTGCATGATGGCGATCAATTTGAATGGTACGGTGAAAACACGCCACCGCGATTCATTCACTCATATACAACCGATGGTAACGCCATTGTAGCCGCTTTCTCTGTTATAACCTTTACGGATGGTACATTCTATTGCTCGTACATTGGAACTAGTGAAATTCAGTCTATTATTTCTGATAAAACACATATGGCAGATGATGCTGGAATAAGTGCTTGGGTTAACTTTACCAGTCGCTGTGTGCGCAACGTGATCTTACGCAGGACATTTAATAGTCTCGCAAACATCTTGGGCTTACTACCGAATAACAGAAGTATTAATGACTCTGGTGTTGTAGTTAAAGTCGAACAACAAACGCCGAACGTGCCACAAACAACAAGTTTGACTGAAGAATCAGTGAGTGATGAGGATTTTGCCGCCCTCTTGGCTAATCAATTAGAGCAGTAGCCAGATTATTAATATGACCTATAGTGGCCATATCAACATGATTAATTAAAAGGTAACTATCGTGCGTAGAATTATTATAGCTATAGCTGAGCACTACAAAAGTAATAAAACAGCAAAAATCACACAGTTTGTTCAAGGAGAATATAACCGTGTAATCATTCACGAAAACACACCTATTTCTTTGCACGAGGTCAATGAGTCGGACATTTTACTTGCCCTTAACGAAACATTGTTAAAGTTAGAATTGGATTTAAGCGAATTACTTAATTTTGTGAGTGTAGTGCCTGCAATTGATCGCAATACCAAACAACTCACTGCTGTTGTTGAGCTGAAATCAGCTTATTTTCGTCACCTAATTAACTCTAGTACGAAGACAAAGGTTCATGAGGACTTTATTTTATACACGACTGATATGTACCAGCTTTGTGGGAACGATAACCATATTAATTATTGTGAGTTACCTAAGAAGCCAGACAGTGAAGTTATCGCTGCATGTATCAATTTCAATATAGATAAAAGTAAAGGTTCGTGTGGACTCTCTCTTAAAGAGCTGGAAGCAATTAAGAGGCTCTACATAGATATTAAGTACGGCGGCTTCAATGTATTTAATGATGATGAATGGCTTGATATATACAAAGCATCAACATACAGACGCGCACTAGAAGATGACGCATTACAATGCCCTGAAAAAATTCTTGGCAAATCTGTGACTGCTAAGTACAAAGTAGCGGTAGAAATGCATAACGTATTTTTCCGCAAACAAGAAAGAGCTGATTCTTTAATTAAGAATGACTTTGGTCGAGTTATTGGTAGAAAAACTAACCTTTTCTCCCCTGCTGAATTAATTCAACAGAAAAACTTACCGCGTTATGGTGCATTTAAAATTGCTGCATCGCGTGGTCAAAATGCCACTAGCTCTCTCGATAATAATGAGGTTACTTTAGATCCATTTGATTTCGGTAATTTCAATCATGAAATATTGGTTAATAACAAACGCAGTGAGATTGAGCCAGTACAAACTATATCACCGGCAGAGCATGAACATATGGAATCGTCTGAAGAACTTATTGTTAGCGACTTTCTTTGTTAAATAATTAAAAGTGAAATAAATGAATATTAAAACTCGTGTCATATTAAAATGTATTGAAAATGAGCGCAAATCAGTACGCATAATGGTGTATGAGAACGACTCTGAGTTTTTCATACGTTTGGATCTGTGTGGTAAGGGTTTGAACTTTGAGTATGAAGAATTTACCGCAGGTGGCTTTAAACGTGAACATTTGGCTTATGAACGCCTTGAAGAAGAAATTACATGTTTAGAGCAAGTTGATTTTGAAGTTGCCAAACGTAATGACAATTCAGTCCAAACATTTGAGCTAGAGCAGCTAAAATCGAAGCCTATCATGTCTCTGTCCTACTCAAAGTTAGATGACAAGCAAATCAATGGCCTAGCTAATCATCCATGCTTAGAAGTCTATTCAGGCATTCAATCTGTCGTTGTATTTGATGAATTTTACAATGTTAGATTCTATCCAGCTAACAAAATTGGTATTGAAGGGGCTGCACTCCCTTTACCAACGACATATACGAACATGATCAAGGCTGGTTTTAAGCGACTTGGCTTGGGTTACACTATTGTGGAAGGCTTCTATTCAGCAAGATTTGGTTTTACAGCCGTTGATGCTGCGATAGTGAATGGTAAAAAGCTAATAGATGTTCCTTACAGCGAACGTTTTAAACTAATGAATAGCTTTGTAAGTAAGGTTAATTCCAGTTTATTTAAAACTGGTGACTTAAAAATCTCAAGTCGTACTAATTTAGGATGCAGCGCATACTCAGTTGTGCACAGTTCAGTTTTATTCCTTAAAAAAGAAAATTCAGTTCCATTGTCATTGATGAATGACGTTGAAAGTCAAATTGATACTCTTATTATTGATGATTTAATGCCTGAGCGTGCCTCTTTGCACTTAGATGGGGAGTTTATCGAATGTTTGAATGTAACTACTGGTGCTATATGTAAAAGACCTAGTGTGTTTTACAGTCGGTCTAATTACAATTTTTTTGAATATGCTAGTGTTGCGTGTGTTCGGACTGAAAATGATGAAAGGGAGCCTCTGATCTTTTTCTAACCAAGCCCATATCACGTTGCACTATTTGTGATAAAAGTTGCGCAGAAACAGTAAAATCCTCAATGGTTTTACAAAGATTATCACACCGAACCCCGCCATATAAATCAAAATACCGACGCGCCTCTAAATAGTTCTTATCTCCATCTTGAACGATTAAAAGTTTTATATCGTGGTTGCGTTCGTTTTGTTCGTTTACCCATTGGTATGGAAGTGATGACAACTCACAGAGTCTTATACGCATAAGAAATTGTTCTATGTAATTATCATGATGCCATTGCCCCGAAACAGAGTTTAAAACTATATAACCCGCCTTTGGTCTGTCTATAGTAAAGTGATACCCACTGGCCTTAGAGTAATTAGCACATATTTTAACTTTGCGCCCTTTAAATGCATTTTCTAAGAAAACCATCATTTCCAAGCTTGAAACTGCATCAATTATACTGTCCTGGTTTTCAAAGTATGAAACCCCAGCTTTTATAGCTTCAACATGTTCAAATATATCTACACTCATATAACTCCCTATGGACTAAATTCAAGGTTACAGACTTCTTTAGGGTTTGCTACCCCAGATACCTTTGCCCATGCTGCAGCAGCAATGTATGAACTCTTTGAAATGTCTTCTTCAGAAAAACAGAGTATTTCAACACGAACCCCCACCGACGTTTGAATTAATTCAGCCATCACAGGCTCTGGTGTTAGTACAAATTGAAGTAACTCTTTGGTCATCTGAATGTCGATGTTAGAACATGCAATAGCCTTGGCGTAACAAGATAAACTAAGCAGTAAGGTTTTATTTGTTATTTCAAACAAGTTACTACTTTCGTTTGCCTTATTTAAATTCATTGCTTCTAAAAGTGCTTTTCTTGTATTGGACTCAATTTTTATGAAAACTTTCTTCCAAAAATCATTTAGCTTGACGCTAAGCGATTCAATTTCCAAATGGAGTGCGATACCTTGCATACATTTTTGACCAATACGAGCTACGCACTGGGCTGGGTCAGTTATAGGCGTTTTTCTTTTGTATCTTACCGACTTATTAGCTATTTCAATTATCTTTGATAGCACTGCGCCATCCGTATGAGCCAATTGTACTATCTTTGCAGTGTTGTAATCCTGGTTAAAGCATGCATTCTTTAACTCAGTTATCACCTTGTTATTAGCTTTAACCAAGCTGCGTCCAGCGCCAAAAAGACGCCGGACCTCCAAAACAACAAGGGATTCATTACTCAAATTTAACATTCAATTTTCACTATTTACTGACGGTTGTCTTCTAATACCATTTGGTCAATTGCATCCATGAAAGAGTAACCGTTATCAATTAACTCTTGCCTGCGCTGCTTTTCGTCGGCATTAGTGGTTAAGGTAAGCTGTATACGTCTATCAGTATATAATCGACAGACTTGTGATTGTCCTTCATACTTTATAAAAATCTCTGAATAAGCAACATCTGTCCTAGACGGATCAGGTTGTACCGTATGTGTTGATTTTATCAGTTTAAAATCTAATTCACTACCAGAGTATGCTTTCTCATTCTGTAGTTTTTCAACGGCCTCTTCTCTTTGTTTAAGTAAAAGTAGCCAATTTGAGTTATCAAGTATCGCTCGACCTACATCTGAGCTATAACCATCCATGACAGATTGAGTGATAAGCCCACCAGCAGCATTATATTTTCTGAAGCGTCGCCAAGCTGTTTCTAAGAATTGACTAAAAAAACCAAGCCTTGCTTTTGTTGCTTCATCGCCCTTCAAATATTCCCACGCCTCGTCAAGCAGGAACATCCGACGACGTGCTTGCCCACCAAGGTACATTGTTTGCTGTATTGACATAATTACAGACATTAACGCAATTGTTTGTAAGTGAGGGTCGCCTTTTAGCTCTTCGAGCTCAACTACCACTAAGCGAGAAGAGAAATCGACTGGCGGCTTTTCGGGATCAAAATATGCGCCATAGTAATACCCTTTACAAAATGGTTTAAGCTGGTGGCCAATTTCTCTCACTGCTTCATGTTCACTTTTCACACACAGTTCATAGTAATCATCAATACAGGCCTTATTTCCTTTGTCATTCCATAGCGCAGTTAACAGGGTCAGCATCTGCGAGCTTTGAAAGTCTGATATTTTACCTGAAGGTGCTGCCATTGTTTTTAGTTGTGCTAGACATTGTATACCTTGACCTTCTTCACCATCAAACTCATGAATATATGAGAACGGATTTAGTGTATAGGCTAAGTCTTTATTGAACACTAAGAATTGTGCTTCATGCAGCTGCTTTGCTAGGCCTTCATAAGAACGCCCCACGTCAATTACGAATACTTGAGTTCCATCATCGAAATCTTTGTTTTGTGCAGGGTTATCGGGATCATCTTGTAACTTAACGCCAGATGAAAGCATATTTGCAATGAGGTATCCCGTAAAGAAAGACTTACCTGCTCCAGAAGTAGCTGCAATATAAAAGTTATAGTTAGTCTGTGATTTAAAAAAGTCGATATTTACCAGCTGACCTAACCGTGATGTTAATAATAGTCTAGGTTCCGAGGTGTTTCCCGCCCAGCTCCCCATATGAGGGGTTAAAAAAGGAAGTGCTTTTGAAGTACACACATTATAACGGCCAGAGAGATTAACAACTTCTTCGCTAAGCCCCAATGGTAGTGAGCTTATGAACATCGGTACTGTGAAAAAATTATTATCAACCAGCGTACAACCTTTACGCTCGTAAAATGCAATAAGTTCTTCTGCAAATACGTCAGCTCGCTCTTCATTTTTAGCAAACACATTTACTTGCAGTGCATACTTAACAATAGTTGATTTTTCTTGCTCTATTTCACGATTTATATCGTTAAAGTCTTTATTTTGGAAGCGTAATCGGTCAACCCATTGCACTAACTTGCCTTTTGCCTGTGAGTTTATAAAACTACGTTTAGATTTAATATCTTTAATAGCTTTTACTGCGTCTTCATAATACATATTAAGTGTGATCATGAAGTGCTCTGTCAAAGGTGCTCCCTTACCTTCTAGCCAATCACCAAGCAAGTCCATCATTTGACCATAAACCATATTTTCTGGCATTTCAGTTACAGACAACGATTTAATGTATTCACATTCTTTATCTTTTTCATCTAGTATTTTTATGCCACTACCTTCTATCTCAACTCGCTTGCCAGGATCTAAAATCTGATCACGCATTAAGCCCGAAGATTGTGACTTTTCTTTAAAGTGCGGGCGTGTACGCCACTTGTCTTTATTGAACATGTTGAACATAACGCGTAAGCGGCGACGAAAACCTACATCATCAAGCTCTACTGCGCCTAATATTGACAGTGAGCGTAAAGCGCGCTTTTTAACATCTTTGGCTAGCGTCAGTTCATTACTAGTTGGTACAAGCTGTTTAATTGGAATTTTTATAGTAAAAATGAACTCAAAAGTTCTAAAAATAAAATCAGATTCATTTATTCCTTCGTTTGTACCCTTGCGGTAGAAATCATGAACAGCTTTTGCTATGGATGAAACTTGCTCTTGGTCTTTACCTAAGTAGCGTCCAGTTCGTGCAGCACGAAAACCATATAGCTGATTTTCAATATCAGGGCTTGAAATTAAAGATGCCTGTATAAGTGTTCCTTTGGGGAATTTTGTTTTGTAAATACCGGTTAAGCTATTTAAAATTTCACGATTGCCGCCGTTTGTGGGCATTGATCTAAATGCAAAGCCAAGATAAGGCCCCTCTAGTAAAAATAATTTTTCATCCTCCCAGTATTCTAAGTACGGGAATAAATCAGCAAAAGCTTCGTGCTTTAATAATTTTTCGTTACGGCGGCGAAATGCAGACATTTTTTAAATACCCCTTTATTTACTTTTTACGATTGATTGGGTTTACAACTTCCATAGCATCGACCCCGTTTGAACGATTACGAGCACGGTTGAATTGTTCTTCACTGCGGCGTTTTACTTCTAACGGTACTACGCGAGATGGTCTGTCGTTCGCTGCCTCACCATAACTCCATCGTCTTGGTGTAACTTCAACAAATGTATATCCTGGCATATGTAATAAGCCATCCGAATCTGTATATGAGGCAATTAATACACGCATAACTTGAGCGGGCTCAAGCGTCGCTAATGGTTCAGGTGCGAGTGGTTCATTATTGCTTGGCCACTGTTCATATTGATTTTGTTGGTATGAAAATCGGGTTTGCGGTAAGACTTCCGGTGTTTGGTAATTATCGGGGGTTTGTTGGCCATCTCCACGCGCTGCATAGGTAACACCATTGTCTGTACCACGCTTACTAGATTTATTTTCTAGTTTTGTTGTTTTGTTTTGATTGGTAATAACTTGCTTTGTTTCACCATCACTCTCGTACAATGAAACGTGATTTGTATTTTGGCCATTGCGGTATGCGTTAAGCTCTTCTTGGGTTAGGTTCTCAAGACTAACGCGGTTGTTCGTTAATTTATAAACATCACGAGGGCCACCACATACTCCGCCTTTTTTTAAATTTGGACAGGTAAATTCTTCTTTACCTAGTGAGTTCACACACCCCTGAAGGCTTAAAGCACTAATGACCAACGTTAAAGTAGTTAAAAGCTTAAATTTCATTGTAAATCCCTAAATCTGAATGATTACACATGTTGTTTGTTTGAGTCAGGTAGCGTGGGCAATGGCGCGGATCAGGTTCACTGCCAATTGGTGACATACAGCCACCTAATGCACTTACCAAAATTATTATTGTTAATGTTTTAATCATAATGATCCCAACCATTTATCTAATTCAACGGGTGCGCCTTTCGACACAAGGCCATCTTCTCGTACAACATGCGGTAAATTGGTGATTTTAAAAATTTCCTGCATATAAACAGTAAACATTAAATTCTGGTCAGGGCAGCCTTCATTTGTGTCCAAGAATGATTTGCTTGTGTTGTTAGCTAAATCTTCTATTGCAAGCTCTCTATCTGGTGCACACAGAATGCTCATGCTGCGCTTTACTGCATCCTCTCCACCAATCAGCGGCATCATGACAAATACGAAATGGTATTTTTCTTTGTTAGCGTTAATCTTTGCTACAAATTCTTGGGTATGTTTAGCTGTTGGATCACCGAAAATAACCCCTTGGCGCGGTATATCAGGATTGCCAAGAACAAGTGAAGCTAGGTCTTTTTGAAAGTCGAATTTCATTTCAGATAATGGCATGCGCAATGTATCGCGCACATCGTCCACAGTTTTGAGTGTTTTTCTATGCCATACGTCTTTTATCGCTCCCTCAATAGCAAAACGACCGTCAGAACTTATTATATAACTTCCACTTTCAGCTTCGACAAAATACAAGCGTGAGACCGGCAGCTCTTGAATAGCGTTTACAGCACCGTACTTTCCAAGGTCACGTTTTGTTTGTTCTGCAAATTCAGTGCGTGACGGTAAAGGTAATTTAACTTCATCTTTATTTACTTTTTCTTCTGCAAAAACAGAACTGCTTAGAAGTGCCGCAATAATGGGGAGGGTTAGTAATTTCATTTAGTTAACGCCTTTCAGATTTTTAATTAGATCATCAACTGGCGCATATCCTCGTTGCACTAGCTGCCCATCAATTGAGAAAATGGCAGGCGTTCCACTTACACCTAAACTTAATCCCAGTGCAAATTGCTCAGGGATTGTATTTTCGCACGTACTTCTTGGCACGTTCGCTCTATGTGCTGCGGCATCTAAGGCCGCTTTAGGGTTTTCGGCACACCACACATTCTCTAATTTGTAATAAGCACCAGTGTACTGCGTTTTATTTTGTTGGTTGTATACGCCTTGTCTTGGCCATGCTGCATAGTGGACAGTTACACCCGCTTGGTTGAAGTCATCTACTTCATTATGAAATTTTGTGCAGTACGCGCATGAGGTATCGTAGAAAACGACTATTTCACTAGTTTCGTTTTCAGCCTTGTATGTAATAAAGCTACCTTTTAATTCAGCAATTTTCTTTCCATTTTCTTTTGCTAAACGCGCTTTAGTTAAATTAGGAAGGCCTTCTTTAGCTTCATGAACATTGCCAGCAACAATATATTTTCCATCTTTGGTGGCATAAAACACGCCTTTTTCGGTAACAACTTGCACCATATTTGGAAGTGGTGATTCTTCAATTGCGACAATTGGAATTGGTACAAGCTTTGTAAAGTTGTCTATAGCGGCTTGCAGTACGATTTCTGCTTGGCTTTTTTCAACTTTTACGCCTTCAGCATTCGCTGCTAACGAAAATGTAACGCTTAATGCAAGCGTTACCATATTCTTCATATTTAACTTCATAATTAAGGCCTATCTAATTTGATTAGGTTTATTTTTACACCCTATAAGTTGCTTGGCTAAAATTACAGAGGGTATAAAGTGCCTCTCTAATTATTTAAATACCCATTTTTAAAATTAATCTGTGAATTTAAAAACCCGATCAACTAATACGCTTGGACTTATTGACTCTTTCACGCAATTACTTTTATCCACACTAGCTAACCCCTTTATTTACGTGGGCTTCAACCTAATTCCCGTTCAGTAGTCAGGATTTCAAATAAACGTATTATTTATTTAACTTTTACGGAGAGTAGCCCTTATGTCTTTTATTAAATTACCCTGTGCAGACTTTATATCAATCTTAAACCCTATCGCTCGCCTTGCTTGCTCTAACAAAAAGAGTAACGGTGTACTTGAGTTCGCTCGCATTCTTATTACGAACAAAGGTGGCAAGCTTGCCGCTTACGCGAGTGCTTCAAATGGTGGGCAGTCTATGGCGCGTAGAATAGAAAATTTTGAAAGCGATATAGATATGTTGGGTGAAGATAAAGAGGTTTTACTTTCAGGTGAAAAGCTTTTATCTATTGTTAGTGCTTATACGTCTTTTGATGCAAACGAGCCTGTAAAAATCTCATGGGATGATTTTAGCGAAAATGGAGGGTTAATTACTGCTAAACGTTCAAAAATGAAAATTGATACCGCAGACCCTAGCGCGTACCCAGCACCACCAAAGTTATACGCTGAACATTCAGTATTGACGATCCCCCTAAAGCGACTTCAAGACGTACTTGTGCAAGCGCGTGGCTCAGTGGCGGTCAACAACAGCACAAGACCTGCCCTAAATGGTGTAAATATAAAGCTAAACTGTTCAGCAAAAGCGATTTCTTTAACAGCTACCGATGGATACCGTGTTTACGATAATAAGCTTGATGTTACAAATTCTAAGAATGATTTCAATATCGTTATCCCCACTAAGTTAATTGATATGATTCAAGGGCTAAAAGTAAGTGATGCAAGTGAGTTAGTACGCCTACGTTGCGATACCAATTCATGTGAAATCACCTTCAAAAGTACACTTATTCGCTCTCAGTTACTTGATAATAAATTCCCTGATTTATCCGAATTATTTTTAAATGAACCAGATTGGTTGATGGATTTAGAACAAAAAGATATGGCTGATGCATTGGGGCGTTTATCTGCGGCCATTGATAAGCGTCTACCCGCTATAGAGTTATTGATTGACGATGAAACACAAGAAACACATTTACGCACAGTACAAGGCGGAAAAACGCTTGGTGAGGACTACCTTAAATCAAAGGTGACTTTTAAACCTGAAAATGCGCTATCTGTAAATTTAAACTTCTTAATGCAAGCAGTGGCTAACGTAACAAGCAAAGTTGCGCGAATTGGACAACACCCGAAAGATAAATATCTTGTTATCCAAGGTGAAGATGAAACCAGCCGCATGATAGTGCTACCACTGCGAACCTGATCAATAGCCAGAAAATCGAAATTGGTTAGCATACTTATAACTTATTAAGTCTTGGGAAGATTATTAATGAATACTGTAACTGATAAAAATGAAACCGTAGCTATTACACCAAATGCGTCTATTGCTTCAAGTAGCATCACTGTTAACCCTGCTGAACTAAAAGAGTTTAAAGGGGGTAACACACGAAGAAAAAACGATGAACAGGCCTTTAACGAGCTGTGTGAGTCAATTCGTAATATTGGCATCATTCAAAAACCTATAGTACGCACAAACAGTGAAGGTGAGCTTGAAATCGTTGTTGGCCACAGACGCGTTTCAGCGGCTATCAGTAACGGCTTAGAATCAATTGATGTTGAGCATAAAGAGCTTACAGACCGTGAAGCTATGGAGCAGCACCTTTGCGAAAATACAGTTCGTCAGGACTTAGACTTTGTTAGCCAAATTCAAGCGTCAAAACGCTGGTTAAGCTTTTTTAATGGCGATAGAGAAAGTGCAGCCAAGCGCCTTATGTGGAGTGTTAAAAAGCTAAACGAACGACTTGAGCTTGTTCATTGTTGTGATCAAGTATTGGACGCGCTAGACCAAGGCAAGATTAAAGCAGGTCATGCTTTGATTTTATCTATCCTGCCAGAGAAAATTCAAATCGGCACATTAAAACGTGTTATTGATGAGAAATTGACTGTCGCTGAGTTAAAGCAACGAGCAACTAAAGTTCAGTTGCCATTAGGTACGGCCAAGTTTGATAAAACAGATTGTAACTCATGTAAGCATAACAGCGAGCGCCAAGTGGGTTTGTTCGATTTAGGTGATGAACAAAGCTCTACCTGTTCGTTTGGCACATGCTACCGAAACAAGACACAGGCATATTTAAGTGACCAAAAAAATAAATTAGAAGAAAAATACGGTAAAGTTTTATTTTTTAGTGAGTCTAATCCAGCCGATAGACGAAAAGTTGATACAACTACCGTGGGTGAAGAACAATTCACTAGCGGTTGCGCCCTTTGCTCTAAGCGCATCAGTATACTTGATGATCGCCCAGCACATGAAGGCACTGTTATTGAAAGTCAGTGTATTGATGTTGACTGCAATGATAAGTGTGTTGCGGCACTCGCTAAAGCTAAAAAAGCAAAAACGAAAAAAATTCAAAAAAGTATTCCGAAATCCGAGAGCGACAATAAAGGTATTATTAATGAAGCGGATACAGAAACAACTAGTGCGCCTGTCGAAACACAGGAAACTGTTGAGCCTGTTGCTTGCCAACCTTCAAACGTGGTCATTGAGTCTCATAAAAGGGAGCTGGTGGACTTTGCACGTAATGAGTTAAAAGATAACGAACTATTTAGATTAAGCCTTGCTGTTGCATGTGTAACCAGCGCACACTCTAAACAAAGAGGGTTTAATAATGTTGGTAAAATCACTGCTGAACTTGCTTCAACCAAAACTAAAAAAGAAATTTTGGATGAACTTTCAAAATCTATTACTAATTTTATATTAACAAGTGATGGCGCTGATAATGCAAATGCATTCCAATTTTATGAATTAGCATTTCAAAGCATTGATGGGCTTGCTGATAAAGCAGTGCAAGAATGGCAACCGAGTAAAGAGAATATTTCAAGCTACACGATTGAGGGGCTTAAACAACTATGCTCTGGTAGTGGCTTTGCACAGGCCGCCAATGAACAGGCAGAGGACAGCTTTAAAACAATGCACTCGGCCAAAAAAACCGATTTCATTAAATCAATTTTAGGCACTAAATTTAACTGGCAGAAGTACGCGCCACCAGTGTTATTGACACTTCTTAAACGCTAATCCCTTTTTACATAACTTCCCAACCCAAACCGCTACTTCCTGATCAGTAGCGGTTTTTTTCTTTTGTTTTACTATGTTGACACTTAAAACATAGATACTAACTAAACGAGATAACCATGTTGAACACTCTTAAAAAAATCATTGATAGCGCGACATTAGCGGGAGTAGCAATTAACGTTACTTCAAAAAACGACACTGAGCTTGCTATCGTTTTCACTCCTAAGTTAGCAGCATTAAGCAAGTCTGGTAAATCTGACATATTAGAAGATGGTAAGGCTAACGCTGAGAGCCATTTTAACCTTCGTGCAGCCCTATCAACCCCTTGGGTTATGACAGGCACACCTGAAAGCATAGAAACGCAATTAAATGACTTTTTGCATAGTGCTGGCACTCCATTAGAGCAAGCAAACTCAAATATGAATAACTCAAGCTTTATAGATGCCTTAAATAGCGCAACTAAAGCCGTTGAAGCCAACAAAGCCACTGCCGTAGCGCCTAAAGAAAAGAATAAGCCTAATACTGCAACCACACCAGCTACTACAGTAGTTGAAAATGAACCAGCACAAGCACCTGTTGTAGTTCAAGAGCCACCAGCAGTTGAACACGATTTATTTAATGATTTCGATGATATTGTCAGCATTTAATTTTAATTAGTAAGTAAGGAACAAAAAAATGAATAAACTAAATAGAATTTTCAAAGTGGGTGCGCGTGAGATTGATGCACCTTTACCAAATGGTTCTCTACAAGAAAATGTTGACCAATTAATGATTAATTTCCCTATGTTTCGCTTCACACATATTCTCGAAGTAGATGGGATACCGCAATCAGATGGCTCAATTCTTTACGAAGTGGAGTTACCGCCATGCAAAACGAACGGGTAACACCGCAAGCTCAATCAAATTTAGATTATTTGATTGAGCTTAACAAAAATGAACACAGTGATAACTCAGTAAAACCAAAAGCTAGTAAGCCAAGTGCAAGCATTAAATTTAAGAAGGAATACAAAACATGCGATTCATCAAAGGTTGTGGTTTTGAAACAAAAATTAAAAAAGATACACGCGCCAATAAACGTATTAAGAATGTTTGCACCGCCATTAATGTAACTAACCCATTAGTTAGCCTTACTGGTGAAACGCTTGTTTATGAAAACTCTAATTACTTTAATTCATTAAATGACAGTTACTATTTAAGCCAAGCCTCTGACTTTATTGAAAAATATTCTGGTATTATTATTAATGCTATTGATTTTAATCTGATTCACCCAAATCAACTTCCCAATCTACGTCCGACAACGATTGATGAAGCAAAAGAATCAATTAATCTTGTTCGTAACTTACTTGCTAACGTACCCGTTAAGCTTATTGAGCAGCTTATGCCGCATGTACACACTGCTAAAAAAGACTTGATTGCTGGTGGTGTGCCAAGTGAGCTAATTGAGGAATTTGACGCTCAATTTAGCCCTGATTTTGACTTTACTTACAACAATTCTGAACTTGTATTTGAGACACCTAATATTGAAGGGTGTTTGATTGTTAACATTGATAGTTTTCGCTCTAACTCTAAAGCCGCCAGTGCCTTAGTGTCATTATTATGCAAGGGTAACTTATTCGATCAAGGTCATAATGCATCTTATTACAACCACATGGAAAGTTGTGATCCAATCACGGACACCAAAATAATCGCACAAGTTAATAAGCTGCTATCGAGCAAGTTAGATTTAGACGAATTACAAGACCAAACTGCGTGGGTTAAGTTAGCGTTACCTTTGCTGGCACGTATTCAAAAAGAATATGATATTGAAATATCTGAGTTGCTTTTAATGAACTTTAATGACTTGGATGCAGAGCGATTGATGGCGTGTGATGAAGGTTATGTAGATGAACTTGCTAACAGCCGTATAAACATAGACTGTGAATTGGAGTCTCTGGTGACTTTTTACCATCAAATGCTTACTAGAATCGCCAGTTTTAGCTATTTAGCATCAAGGTTTCAAGACCCTGATATGTTTTCAAAGCTTAACAACAAAAAGGCAAGTTCTGCTAAAATACTCAAAGCAATTTATGATGTTGCCAGTAAAGCAACTGACAATGGTTACTTAGAAATAGCTAATGAAGATCATATTGGACTTAGAACCTTCGTTTTAACTGATTACATGACTAGCGATAATGAAGCTGCCTACAGTGTGATTGACGATGTTTACAATCATGCTTATGAAGTAGACGAGCTAACATTAAGCTATAAAATATCACTGACAGACAGCAATATAACTACCGTAAAAAACACGTTGATTAATTCGTATTGTATGAACTTTTTATCTTTCCTTAGTGAGCGCGCAAAGCAATTTAATTTTTAGTTTGGGTATTCCCGTTCGGTAGCCTGAATTTTCAAATATTTTATTATGAACCTATATTAAATATAGGAGCGAATAGAATGTTTGCACAAAATAGTTCTGATGATTATATAAAGCAAATCACCAATATCGAAGAAATTGGTGGCATGAAAGGCCATTGTGCCATAGTTGTAAATCAGTATGAGTCATCTACCTATATTACTTACCATGACATTGATGCGAATAACAAAATAAAAGATGGTAAATTCATCGACATTCCTCAAGCAGTAAAAGCACTCGCCAGCTTGAAAGACGAGCCTATAGAAAGCGAATGTAACTGGATAGATACAGACATTTTGTATTCAAGTGACAATCAATTAATCTGGTATGTACCCGCTCAAAAAAGAGCGCTTTGGTTTGTAGCTAGTGAAAATAAATTTTCACTGAAAGTTCACACGCCATCTTTTGTTTTTTCCCTAAATCGTAATGCCCGAACGTTAAGAGTGTTTAGCTGTAAATCAAAATCTCGCCCAACCTTCGAAACGAAACTCTATAACGCACCATTGATGAATGTAAGTCTCGATGGCTCACTCTGCTTAGGCTCTGCGACATTGCCTGATAACGTTCAATCAGATAGCAAGCAAATACGTAATGCGTGTGAATCAGCGTTATTTGATACCAATTTTAGCCACATAAATAACCCTAAAACCTTTAAGAGTAAAAAGGATGTAACAACAGCGGGACATGTTGCTTTATGGAAGAAGTTTGAAAAAGAAAATCGCGAACCTAAAGCGAGTGAACTTGTATTGTCTACCGTGTCTTTTAAAACATTAACTCAAGGAGTATAAAATGTATAAATCACCGCAATGGCTAACGGATAATGAATTTCAAAACAAAAAAACTAAAGTTGTAATTATTGGTGCTGGTGGTACTGGTTCTGAGTTAATAAGCCAAATTTTCAAAATTAATTACACATTAATGGAATTAGGTAGTGCTGGCCTAGACGTAACGTTAATTGACGATGATGTAGTTAGTCCCACTAATCTAGGGAGGCAATCGTTCTACCATTTTGATCTCGGTTTATCAAAAGCAAAGACACTCATTGAACGCTTTAATACGTTTGGTAACTTAAAGTGGAAGTACGTAGTTAAACGAATAACTCCCGAAAATATAGGCAAGTATATTCCCAATAACTGTGTAGTTTTTACATGTGTCGATAATCCAATTGCGCGTGTTACCGTGGGTGAGCATTTAGAAAAGCGGCTAAACAGCGAAGTTTTATGGATTGATGGTGGGAACAGCAGGGCAGATGGGCAAGTAGTGCTTGGTACGTATGAACAGAGAGAAGACCTACCATACAGTCGCTTGCCTTCTGTTTTTGACTTATATGCAGAACAGCTTAAAACACAGGAGTATATTGCGACCGAAAGTTGTTCGCATGTTGAAGCAATGAGATCACAAACGCTCGGTATTAATAATGCAATAGCATTGCAAATGACGCAGCTATTTTGGCAGTTAGTCCGTGAAGGTGAAATTAGGGCGCATGGCGCTTTAGTTGATTTAAAATCTTTTACTGTGAATGCCTTGCCAATCGCCCCAGAAATCTGGACAATGTTTGGCTTCACTGATAAGCGCACTTAATTTGGTGATGAAGGGAGCACACAATGAAATGAAAAGTTATAGTTTTATTTTCATCTGTAAACAAAGTGGCAAAGATATTCGTAAAACAATTAATACTCAAGGGGAATGTGTTGGTTATGCTCTGGAACTGGCGGCAAAAGAGGCGGTTTCAAAGTTTGGTACGCAAGAGATTTATTTAGAATCATTTTCACTCAGTAATTTCTAAATCCATTTCTGTAGGTGTTCTGCATCTTAATTTAGCCCATTCCCAATCAGTAGCGCGATTATCTTATTCTGGCAAACTTAACTCATATTCAATCTAGTTAGGTTTGTCATTATGAAAATAGATACTTACCAAGAGCGCCGTGCTCGTATTAAAACCATTCCAGACTTACACAATGAAGTCGCTGACGCAAAGCGTACAAGCATGAAAGTTCGATTACATGCTAAGAGTCGCATACCGCTAGAACATCGTCACAGTACCGCCCTGTTGAAAATGTACCCTGAACTAAGCGCGCTTTATACAAAAGCTAAAGCGGTTGAGCAGAAACTTCAAATTAATTTTCTACGCATTAAAGCTAACTTACGTGAAGGCGACATAAGCGACCCTATACCTAAAAATGCAATTTGCCACATTAGACGTAAAGCGCGTAGCTATTTTCATGTTTTAGGTAAGCTTCCTAGTGCAGTCACTTTTGAGGGTTGTGAATACAAAAGCAATTCGTTCATGGCTTTTGTAAGCGATATTTCAACCACCAGCTATCAATAGAGGGTTACCCAATGCTTGCCATTAAAACACCAAAAGAAATGAAAATATCACTCCTGCAATTGGCTAATATCTTACTGCATAGAGACTTTATGAAGTTGATCTTGAATAATAACCATCGCTTTGAGCAATTCCCTTTCGTGAGTGAGCTGGTGGAACGCGAGTCATTAAATGCGCTGGCAGAATTAAAGGTAGTGGCCAAAAGCGTAAGTGAACGCAATGAATTTAGAAAGGCGGTATCGTTAAGTGATAAAGATTACATTATCAGTATAATCACTCAAGCATCGGCAGCTATCAATACACTCGCTGACTCAATGTGTCCAGACCCAGTAACAAAGCAATTATCTTCTTTTTCAGTACGCAAAGATGAAACATTTTTAGAGAAAGCGACTCAGTTCTTTGGTACTGACTTTGGGTTAAGTGTGAGTTCTTCAATCAGTATTTGCACAAGTGGGTATGAGGCAAGAGATAACTACAATGTACCTTCACTCTATTACTTTATAGGCTCTTATTTAAAGCTTAGGCATACAACTAGCTATATAACACATAGCGCCATTGCGGAAGGTTTAATAAATCATGTATTACTTCGAGGGCGTGATTATATGCTTAATGGCCATCCTGCAGATCTCTTTGCTCATGATGTTTCAAATATAACGACCGCTAAATTAAATGGCCTACAGGGTATTTATTTGCATGATGATGCGCTTATAACTAAAGCTTCTATCGAGGGCACAGCAAAGCCAGAAGGCAACTACTCAACCTATTATGATTTCTCTGAGCTAAGTCAAACTCGTTTTGAGTTGGTGGGATAAATTTACAGAGGGTGTTTTGACCCTCTCTATTTTTTTCACTTTCACTCAATAAAGGTAAAACTACGTTTAATTATTTTGTACTTCGAGAGAGAAACGAATGAGTATTTTAAATTACATATATAGATTTGTAAGGTTTTTTATTGCTGCAACCTGCTTTACGATCATCTTAACAGCGTCAATTATGTTTATTTGGTTATCTATCCTCCCCCCAGTTCATATTGAAACAGATGCTAATGTCGCTATCAACGAATCTCAGTATGTTTTTGCTGTATTTAAAGAGAGCGTTAAATATGCATTATTGCTTATTAGCCTTTATTTCATAGCAGAACGCTGTCTATTGAATGCAGAAATGAAATCAGCCTCATTCCAGAATTATAAAAAGGCCAGAGGGTAAATCTAGCTTAGTAGCCAGAAATGTAAATGATGCTTTAATAACCAAATACACCAACAAACTTTATAGAGATTTTTATTATGTTCAATCAAACGCTAGTTCTAGGTAACTTATTCCAAGACCCGATTCTTCGTTATACAACGCAAGGTACAGCTATCGTTAATATTCGTATCGGTACAAATACATATTACAAAAGCGATGGTGAGAATAAGAAAAAAACTGAAAGCCATGATGTTTTTTTCACAGGTACAGTGGCAGAAAATATAAATACATACCTTAAAAAAGGGAGTTTGGTGTTTGTACTCGGTGAGCAAAGCACTTCTATTGAGAATAATTCAGTGAAAGGTAAAATTTATCATAAAAATATTAAAGGCCACACTATCAAGTTTTTAGATGGTAAAAAGAAAGACCATGCTTATACCGATAACAATGCAAACGAACTTGACGATCAACACCAAGATAATAAACCTGCACCCACTACTCATAACGAATATCAACAGAAAAGCGCGGGAGTTCAGCAGCAAGAACCACACAAGAGCGCCCCAAGACCTAGCAATCAATATCAGGCAATGCATGCTGAAGGCTTTGCACCTGATTCAGATTTTGAGTAAAACCATCAAAGAGTGCCACTGAGCACTCTTTTTTCATTCTTATATCTAATACCTACCGGCGACCCGAATTTAGCCCTGAATCTTTCCCTTACTAGTTTACCCCCCAATAATATATTGGCGAACAAGGGTTATTTATAAAGAGAATAATTTCCCTTGTTCTTGTGTTGAAATACTCATTTTACACATTGAATTAAAAGGAATGTTGTGTAAAATGAAGATCTGCTCTAAGGGTTTGAGCAGAAAAAACTTTTAGTTTTGGTGTCGCGCCAGTTTTGAATTGGTTACTCTCCACTGGTGCGCCATTTCCCCATTTATTCTAAATCAAAGATCAAACATTTAAATTTACACACCCCTTTTTAGGCATCTCTATTTTTTAACTTCCTAGATTAAAAACGTTTTAATACGCTTATACATCTCATAAGCGGAATAAATAATGTTAAAGAAGTTAATTTACACGAGCCTACTGGCTGCAATCTCATTTAGCGCACTGAGTATTGAGCAAAACGAAATCATAGACCTACAGCAAAAAGCCAATGTGGGTGATACTTCAGCCCAACTTTTACTTGGCCAGTTAATGCTAACAAAGCAAGTGAATGTCGCAGGTGATTTAACCGAAAAAGGGTCGGAATTAATACTACGCGCAGCTAGATCAGGTAATCCAAAAGCACAATTCATGGTGGGCGTGTTGTATGAAAAAGGTGTTCTCGGTCAGGTAGACTTAGAGAAAGCCTATATCGCTTACCAAGATGCGGCTAATAATGGGTATGTAAAGTCGTTAGTTAACATGGCCTATATTAAAGAACAGCAAAATGACTTGATTGAAGCTCGAAATTTGTATTCTCAAGCGGGTGAAAAAGGGGATGCACTTGGCTACCTAAATCTATACATTTTAGAAAAGCGTGAAGGGAAAACAAAACAAGCTGAAAAAGCGCTTATCGCAGCCGCTCAAGCGGGAAATGATACCGCGCAATACATCTATGCCTCAGAGTTATTAAAACTTGATACAGAACAACCGTTGAATGATGCCTCTCCTGCTATTTTGTGGCTTAAAGTCGCTGCCAAACATGGTAATACAGACGCAATGACTGATTTAGTATCACTCTATGACAGAGGAACATTCATCAGTGCAGATCACCCTTTCATAGAATCAATTCTGAATAAGTTACATTCAGAGGGCGACAATAACGCATCGTTCACCCTGGCAAAGTATTACATCAATTATTACAAGTCGTACAGCAAGGCGTGGCCACTACTAACACAGGCTATTTCAAATGATGTAGATGGAGCGTTACCTTACAAAAACTTGATACTTGATTCAAAAAAAGTAATAACGACCGAAAAAGATATTTATGTAGCATCAATCGCGCAGGAAAACGACCTTCCTCCAGTCCTAGTTAAAAGCGGTGCTCGTTTCAATGTTGTAGATGAACTTCAAAACGGCAGTGTTTTTGTTGTTGAAGATGAACTAAGTGTTTATGGCTTTGCAGAGCAATCTTTATTAAATGCTGCGCGAGTCAATGAAGATATTCGACCAATGGCCATTCCTGCCCCTGTTGCAATTGAAACTGACTTGATTGATATAAAGTCACAGAGTGAAACTGAAACCAGTGAAAATGATGCTTTAGAGTTACAGAGTAACATTGAAATTGATGAAGAGGTTAAAGCTCAGCCAATGGATCGAAATATTCAAAAGGTCGTTGCAGTTATTAATCGACCTGTTAACTTTAGAGAGAATGCACACCCACAAAGCAATGTTATCGGAAGTTTAGATGCTGGTGATGAGGTTGCTTTAATTGGTTTCGATGATTGGGGTTGGGCGCAGGTGGTGCATGATGGCACTGCTGGTTTTGTTATGTCACGAGCCCTTGATTATGACGACTAAATTTCAGTGCACGCTATTATACACTTTCAGCCAGTATCGTTGTTTTACAATTGAGGAAGCGAATCACACATTCACTTCCTGATTATTAAATTAAAATTATTCTGCAACAACGAGTTACCAGCAATTATTACAAGAGAATTAGAATGGAAAAAGTACAGAGTAAAGTTGAGAGCTTAATAGCTCAACCAATCAAAGAATCGTTCCAAAGTAATAGAAGCGCTAATATAGGTTTTGCATGTTCTAATGGTGTTCAGGTACAAATAGCTAGACCTACTTCATGTGAGTGCTGTGGCGAACCAGTTAATGTTTTTAATGTCCGTGATGCACACCATCCAGTTGATAATAAAAGCTCTATCTTTCACCGGGTAATATATTGTTCTAGGACAGATGCTTATCATCAAGATATATACATCGTTTTTAGTTATCTATTGGGTGCTAAGCTGCACTACTTAAATAAAAACAATGAATTAAGTTTACCATTAATGTCTTTTTCACTGCCGATAGGCAAAGCAATTACCTTTAATGCTTTAAGAGGCCTAAACGCGCTGAAGCGTAAGTTAGAGTTTAATAGCTAACATTTACCATTAAATGTAATCAAATGCGCTGTTCAGCGCATTTTTTTTGCCTATCTCGATACTCTGCTTTCATTGACTAATATCAGTACATTAATGTGTATGTTCTTGCCTGGTATTCTTTTCCGGCAGTTTCAAAACCAAGATTACGCTCTATTCTAATTTATAACTCAATAAGCTTGTCAACATAGATCCGTGAACCAAATAGTATTTCGGCTATAGGTAACCGAATACTTATCAGAAACCCTTTCAGTAACTGTTTTCCAATCAGTAGCTCAAATATCGAATATTGATACTATTATTTCATCAACTCACGACAGGCATTTAAGACAATGGAATCACTTTTCAACAAACGTTTACTTGAGGCACAAAAGCAACTTGGTTTAACTAAAGGATCTAGCCAAGAATTAATCAAATCAATTAAAGCAAAGTCTGAACGCTTTACTAAACCAACAGTTCACTAGGAGAGCTCTATGATTATTTTCGTCGTAATTTTAATGGGTGTGTTTTTCTTGATTACTACTAGCTCATCAATGTTTTCTGATACCGCTACTGATGAGCAAATGCGTGAGGTTGGTGTGCTGTTACCCAATCAAAATAAGAGTGTTAATTCTGACGATGACGATTTTTTGTTAGAGTTTGATGGCACTTTACCTCCAGATTATTATTCAGATCCAAATAATCTAGTAGTGATGTCTATAAATGATAGTGAAGAATTTTAATAGTTAAATTAGATGCTGGGCTTAAAAACCAGCTCTAATAAATTTATTTAAGTATGTGTGTTAAAAAATACCCCAATTAATTGTTCTAAAAATAATAGCACTCAACTTTAGTATCATTAAGAAATAATTAAACTCGTATTTATGGGTTGGTTTCGTCTGAAATTAGGTGTTTTTTGATAGATCATTGATGGCTGGGTAGCCGTGTGCTTTCATCTAGTGAATTATTGGTGACTTTCTTTAAGTAGTGTTATTAACAGCTCGTAGTAAGGGGGGAGGCTTTCTCAATATAGGGATGTTCTTGCTTTATGTTTTCCTCTAATTCATAAATTTTAAACGCAGGCACATTAAATTGTACAACTAACCGGTTAAACACCTGTTGTGGATTTGCCCCTGGTTTTTGTTCGCTCCCAACTTCCTTTTGTTTCTTTTTAATTAGCGACGTTACCTTTTCTTTCATCTCGCGTATATCGTCAGGAACATTGAATTCATTTTTAAGACGAGCCTTAAATGTTTTTAAGCTATGGCTGTCGTGTTCTTGTATGGCCGCATTACTTTGCGCGCGTAAATGCTCCATTCTATTTGATTTATTTACATCAAATCCATTTTTAATATCGTGCTTATTTTGTGAGTGTATAAGCTTTTTAACGGTTTTTTTATTGATACCAAGGGATGCGAATAACTCAGGGGTGATGAAGATACGCATACTTTGATAGCGCTTTAGTTTAACGCTGTAATTCTGTTGTAGCATGACCAATCCTGCAGCAGCTAAATCCTTTAATGCATTAATTACAGGGTTGTAGTTTTCACGGCCATGGCGGTATTTGGCTGTTGGCTCTGATATGTGAAGTTGATTAACCATTTTGGCCAAAGCTTTAATGGACATTTTAATTTCAAATAGTGAATCTGAATAGGGTTTGTATGAGGCGCAGTAAACTAACGCCTTCATCGTTTCGCGAAGGGTTTGCTCTCTTTCTATTCGCATACGGTTAGTTCGCGCCGCGAGTACGAGGTTACTGAAACCAAGATTTACAATGCCACCAGCGTATCGCGCTTTGTTTAAGAACGTATTTAGTTTGAAATCATGCATTTCAATGCGAGCAACAAGCAGCTTCGCAATTGGATTTTTAGCTTTAAAATCGAAATGCGGAGTCAAATGCCTATGCACAGAGCGACCCGTTATTGCAGTGTCGCTCATGGGATGACACTACGATCAGATAGAGTAATTTTCATAAAAAAACACTTATAACTTAAATTTTAGCCAAAAAAGCCCTTGACCTTATTTTTATGTAGTTATAAGCTTGTCACAAGTTACGTGGGACTTACCAGTTGCCGCTGGTTGCTTACAACATTACATAAATATAAAACCTTTCTAGAACCGACTTTTATGTCGGTTTTGTTTTTCTATTGCTTAGCAATGTTATTTTTTTGTTATTTCTTCGTTGTGCTTAGCCTTATCTATATGTTAATTATTCAATTATTTATCGAAATTCGGGCAAAGGATACTTCGCTTAAATAGTTAGATCAAGATAATTCACAAATGATGATCACTTTTTTATGCTCATTTGTACCCTTTTCTAATCAGTAGCCTAAAATATCGAAATACGTATTATGTCTCTCAAGGGTTAGGCCGAGTATCCAACACTACTCTCCGTTGGGTATTTGGCCTTTTTAAATCTACCTTTGTAGTGCTTCTAACTCCTTTATCATTTTGTCCGCTTCCTTCTTTGCTTGTTCAATTATTTCATCCCGAAACTTAACTATATTTACACCTTTATCTTTAGCCATTGAGTTTATATCGCTTACGCGCAGATCTTTAAATTGCTTGTCTGTAGGCGCAGTTATTGTTTGGTTACTATCAATAATTAATACTCCCTCATCCTCCATCATTTTTATTAATAGCGCGAAAGCCTCCATTGACTCCGCTTGTGTGTTTCCATCACGCATAAACTTATCAATTAATCGCTTACCATTTAAGGCGATCACTTGAGATGGTTTTTTGCTTACTTGTTGCTGCAGCTGAGCTATTTGTTTTGTCTGTTGGTAAGTTTTAACGCTTACCAATAATAAAATAGCAATGCTGGAGGCTAAAATTAGTTTTGCTAAATAACCGGCCATTATTTTAGGTCCTTAATATCGTCTTGGTTCAATTGTAAGGTCATTCCCTTCTGAACTAAGAAATCTACTTCAATACCTGCTGGAATCTCTATAACAGGCCACATAGCCTCAGCAATTGCTAAGTAATATGAAGCTACACGCTCCATTGCGCTACTTGCACCTTCCATTATGCCTGCTCCAGCGTACTGGTTTAGGTTTTGGCTTTGCCATACTGTTGATGCAGAAAGCTCAGTATTAATCGAAGGTACTTGCTGCGGGGCAGCTGCACTTGCAAAACCTGACAAAAAGCCTGCTTTGATAGAGTTACCTATCGCTTTACCACTACGCTCGATTACCGTGCCACGTATACCGGTTAAACCATCTGAACTAGACACAGCATAAGCCGTTAATGATTTTTCAATGGCTTGGCCATCATTGGTAATACATGAAATTGCTTCTGCACGGATTTCAACACGTTCGCTTGCTAGGTTACCAATACCTGCACCAAGGACCATACACTCACGTATATCGAGTGAGAAAAAGTTAGGCATAATCGCTTCGCGTTTTACACGAAGTAAAATAGGGATTGGTGTATCTTGTGAACCTACTTTGGTTGGCGCCGCAACACCATTAATTAACGTGCCCGATAATATTGAGCCCATTGCTAATGTAAATTCACCTTTATCACCTTTTGCTGACGGGTTTCTTTCGTCATTACTTTTAGCAATTTGTCCTTCACGACTATCGTCTACATTTTGACTGTCATTCGTCAAACGCTGAACTTTAATATCACTTATAGTTACTTCACCAGAGCGCTGCACTTCACGTATACTGCGTTGAGTAATTGTTCTAATAACGTTGCCTTTAATTTGCGGTGATTGCGTTATTATCTCAGTTTGCGGTCTATATAGTACATTTTGGTTTTGCTGATCTGCTTTGTAACTGACTGGCTCACCTTGTACTTGAAACTGTTTGCTAGGCAGCTTAGTGCTTATATCAATTGGTTTTGTGTTCGTAGCGTTCTTCCTTTTTAGCTCAAACATCTCATTTTGCATTTGCTGCATTGAAAGTTTCAATTGCTCAAGGTTTTCTGCGTCTTTGTTGTACTTAGCCTCCATCTCGCGCTCTTTATCGGCTAAACGTACTTTCATTTCATCTACAATACCTTCTGCTTCGCGTTGATCCATTGTGCCTAGTGTGTCGGATAGGCCCAGAATTGATGTAACGGATTGACTCTCTACTTGCTGTTCACTCATCGTGTCATCTGTAAACAGTGATCCACCAACAAACCAAAGAATAACAAGAAATATGACTCCAAGAATGCCCTTGCGTAACCATGGATTGTCTTCAATATAGGTTTTTATCTTTTCCTGCATCATTCACCTGCCCCCATTGTTAAGCGTGGTCTAGTCTGACCATATGAGTCCGCATTTGCCTTTTTCAGTTTACGAATAATATAAATCTCTGTTTCTTCACCAGGTTGTAAATAAGACTTTGGATATAGCGCAACCGATGTAACACCATCATTTAGACACATTTCTTCACGTACTTGGTAAACACGATCACTATCATTGTGTACGAGAACTACATCAATAAAGTCTTGGCTTCCACTTAATCGCTGGCCCGCTTCATGATATATAGCTATACGGCACGGATGTTTAAGGTAATTTGGTATATCGTTTGTTATTGAGTATCCAGCAGGTGTCTTACCTTGCGCTATCGGTTTTAATATTGAAACAATACTCTTTTGATAACTTGATGAACGCAGTACCGGTGCGTTTTGCGCTTCAAGAGTCGCTTTATCAATTTTTTTCTGTTTTTCCATTTCGTTAAAATGATTCAGCGCTTTTAACGTCATTTCAGCTGGCATATCTATATCAATATCTACCATGGCTGGTGGTGAAGCCATTGGTACTAATACGATAGAAATTTCAGATTCAATAACACCGTCTTCAGATAGTAATAAACTAATTGGTTGCATTGTTCTTAATGTCACATACAAGTGGCCATCTTCAACCTCAAGTAAAGCTTGCTCTGCGTTGGCACTCGTTTTAACAGATAAACTTCTAAAGTTGGTGCGTATGGCATTACTAAACCCCTGTCCGACTGGAATAACTATGTTTCTTCCCGGCTTTAGATTGTACGATTGTTCTGGTTTAAAACTTTGTTTCACCTTTTGTAAGAAATCAGGTTCATTACTACTTTTACTTACAGGAGCGTTCGACGTTGCTCTATTAGTTTCACTAGGTACAAAGCTATTAGTTGCAGCGCGCAATTCAGCGGCACCGTTGTAAGCTGGTTGACCCGCCGGTGTTGCATTCATTGGTTTTCTACCAAAGTTTGTTTGTATTGGTATGTCTAACCCTTCGTCTTGCGCATAGACTGCCGGCATTAAGCTCAGTGATAAACAGATAGATGCTGTTATTTTATTTATTAGTTTCATTTTCTTTCCTTAATCGTCACTTATGACTTTTTTAAGCTCAGCAGTTAACATAGGGTTTTCTTCAACCAGATATTCAACATCACGGTTCTTTGGCAGACCTTTGTATGAGTTAAAATGCGTAATAGCTGCACGTTCAGAGAAAGGTTTAATTCTGAACTCATACGTCCATCTTTGAGGTAAGTTGATATTATTGGCCGTTGCTTTTAGTTTGATAGTCCTGTCACCCCAGATCCAAACTAAGTCCTTTACTGGGTCGTAAATCGCGTCTTTAATAACAAATGTTTGCTCTGCATCCCGTGCTATTAAAATTTGGACCTCTTTTTTTAGTGATGGCAATATTTGCTGCCGTAAGTAAGGTGAAAGCATGCTATCCAGTTGATTCAATACAAAATCAGCATTGTCCTTCGATAAGTTCCCTGCTATCGACGCTGCCGCAACTGCCCATCGTAATTTATATTCTTTATTGGCCACATTACCTGCTACGACTAAAGGTTGTGTGAAATTAGGTGGCGTGGCGATTACTTCAGTGTCTTTAAAAGCCAATGCGCAAGCTAATACCCCTGCAATGGCAAGTAGACCGTACTGAATAATTGTGTTTTTAGTTTGATTTTTTTTAATCTCGCTAACGGATTTTAAAATTTTACTTTCACTTCTTTTCATCTAAAGAGTTCCTATTGAAAATATTCACGACTATATGGGTCAGGTATATATTTACTTTTTTTCAAAAAAGGCAAAGCGCCATGCCACCATAGGAAATGAAGAATAAACCCTCGTGAGTAACGCTCTTCTGTGTATTTCAATGTGAAAAACCAAATTAAACCAAAAGTAAGCAATTCCATTGGTTTGTTGATTAATATGCCAAACCCAAAACACATGATCGGCATAAGTACGTAGTGCATTGGCCACAGTATGAGAGTTAGTGGCTCGTTAATGCGTTTTGGCATTCTGTATTGAAAAGGATTGTCTGACATTAGTTTGTCCTTCATTAAAATGTATTCGCTATTATTTACCGTATAAAGACGAATGCATAAAATTAGAGAGGGTGTATTTGATACCTCTAATTATTTAGACCAAAAAAAAAGGCTCAAAATGAGCCTTTTATTAAGGAGGGAAACTAAATTTTTTATTAAAGGCCTGGGATACCCGCAGTAAAGATTAAATCTAATACTGAACCAGCATTTACCATTAATACTGCACCAAGGAATGCACCAGCAGCCATAGTGTAGTTTTGTTGAGTAATGTTATAAACAGAGTAACCAAATGCTAAAAGTGAAATTGTTTTACCCGGAATACCTTTTACCCAACCATCAAACGTTGAATATATCGAGTTCCATTCAGTACCACTACCTGCAGCAAGTGCTAGTGATGAAAACACTACACATGCTATAGCTAGTGCTAATAGAAGGTATTTAGTTTTTTTAGATGTCTCAACGTTATTCATGTTGTCGATGTTTGCAATTGCTATACTCATGGTTATCTCCGATTAATGAGTGGTTTTAATTCAAAGTGATTATTCACTGTAATTGATTCATTTTAAAATTTTAGAGCGTACTAAAATGGCCCCTCTAAGCTATGCTAATTTTAAAGGAGCACATTAATGTGTTCCTAGTCCTTCTCAGCAAAATCATTATTACCTTTAATTTGGCTTATTTTAAATTTTACAGAGGGTTAAAATCGCACCTCTAAGGTATACATTTATAGAATTCCACCTATTAGGCGACTAATGCTGAAACCGTGAGCGCTAACTGACTTAGCATCTTTAGTCTCTGTCATCTCCATCAATTCATTTTCAACTTCTATTGTGCTACTCATCCCATCTATGAAACCTTTTGACTTTGCACCCTCAATCTTTCGCTAAATTGTAGCCAGAGCCGCCACCAGCATCAGTCATCTCACCCTCAAGCATTACTTGCGATACATACTTAGGCTTATTTATTTATAATGTCTCTGCCTTACAGTTGATTAATATGGCCGTTAAGAAGCCTCCAAATATAATGAATGTTTTAAAAACCTGTGAAAATGAATAAGCCTTCGCTACTGGTCCTAACTTAGATTCAACTGTAGATGTTAACTCTGATATGGCCTGTGTTAAATTTTCAGGTGGAACTCTAACTTCTCAACTTTTTTTCTTTTAAATTTTCTTAGTAAATTTGTAATCATTTTAACTTGTACCTTTATGGAAATTACGGATTATTCCTGAAATCAATAGGGCAATACCTATCAAATAAATAAATGGGAAATAGGGCAGCACTACGCCTACAAAATTCGGCGCTAACATAAAAAATGTAAATAAACAGAATGAAATCCAAATGATTTTTATATATAAACGCACCAAATTAGGTTTAGCCCCGCCAAATCTATATGCGTTTGCTTTGTGTCTGTTAACAGAGCCGTAAATTAAAGCTAAACAAAGTGGAAGTGATACAAACAGCCAATACTTAAACATCATTATTCGCAAAGCGATTTGATACGCTAGTATCTGCCCATTTATTGCTAGTCTTTCTTGGAATGTACTACCTATGACACCATCCCATTCAGTGTCCTTTTCAGGCATCAACTTTGATAAAAACCATTTGTATAGCCCACTCCCATTTACCCATTTATCTTGTAAAAAGAGGGTTTCGTTATGCAATACGTTCCAATCATTCTCTGAAATCGCATCTTTAATCTGATATGACTCTTGCAGTACATTCGTTTTATATTCGTCTGGTTCAGTTAGTAGCAGCATGAGCAGCATAGCCGCCACCGATAGTGAGGACAGAAGTAATAATATTTCTAAACGTGTATGCTTACTTGTAATTGCAGTCTTCATACTGCATCCCCCCAAAATATTGCCTGCCTTTTGCCTGTGGCCGGCACTCCCCAAATACTTAAATCAACGCGATTAAATACCAATAAATTGAAAATTAAATATAGTTTTTTATTCGTCTTTTTAGTTGGAGTGTGCAATGTTATTAAATTGTCTTTTGGGTGCCTTTTTGTCCAGGCGCACAAGCTTTCTTTAGTCCAATCCCACACCTCACTTTCACATTTAATTTCCATGCAACATAATTGAGTTAATTGATTAGAAATATATTCACAAAAAACCAAATACGCAGCCGATTGTCCTTGTATCTTAGCCTTGGCGTAATACGCGCTCAAGGAAGTTGTAATGATGGATATATAAGTAGGTGCGCCACTATTGAATATATCAATGTTGCCCATGTACTCTTTGACTTTGTTACATATTTTTACTACTGCCGGGTTGATGGTATCTATCATCGACAATTGTATTTTAATATTTGACTCACCGATTGAATCAACCAATTGCGCTTTCTTTGTCAGTGTCTTATTTTTAACTGCATGCATGAATTTTAAAATTGATTCAGCGTCAAAGAATTTATTTAAAATGAGTAGTCCTACTTCATCTTTGCGCAGGTACTCTAACTTTACGTTAAGTTCAGTCGTTGAAATTGACTCAAAGTTATTGTTTTCAATCCACGAATATAAACTTTCATTCGTAAAATCCCACGTTACAGAGGCTGACAATCGCTGGCCTTTTGGCCTGCCCGACACTTTTGCGTAAATGATTGGGTATAACTTTTCGGATACTGCCAGAATTAGAGTTTCAACTTTTGTATTTTCAAGATTGTCTATAACGCCGTTCATAATGAGGCTAAATACGTGTTCTTTGTATATCTTGTTTTGTAAACCAACATACAGCGCTATGTTTCTTGCCAATTCCAATACTGCTTCATTATCACTGCATAACTTTAAAAACTTATCCTGATTTTTTTCACTTAGTCGTGCTCGTATCTCATTCTTAGATGATTGCTTTTCAATGTCATTCAGTGAAAGCCATGTTTTTTGGGCAGTTAAACCATTAAAGTTTTCAATTCGCCACTTATCTATAACCATTTGGCTCGCTCCTCTGGGCAGCTGTTAATTACAATTGGTAGCCTCATTTTAAGTTTTCGGCCATCTGCTAACCGTGCTATGTATTGAAGTTTTGGTAAATCGCCCATTAAGCCCATTGGAAATGAATCATCCATCTCTTTAGCTGAACGCTCACCATGCATAGAGTTGAAGGCAAATATACTTTCGCTACTTGATGCACCAGATGAACTTTGATTTTGAACTTTTGTGATTGCTGTCTTTGAAAATTGCGCAGCAACATACTCTTGGGTCTTTGGATCAGTTGTTCTAAAGGAAATGAAGTTATTACATAAACCTAAAACTCTGTTGGCTGTAGGCTCATCGGTTTTAGCTGCAATGTCGCTTATTGTTTGTGTAGCAAGATAAAGCTCGATTGATGATGCGCGACCAACAGCAAGGAGATTTAATAAGCTGTCATTATTTTCAAGTGCGGCATGTGCTTCATCTAAGAAAACAGCAACTCGTGATGCTTTCTTGTCGTTATTGTTATAACGACGACCTGACACAGCAGCAATCTCAGCCATAATTAAACGCGCTAAAAAACCTGCTGTTTTATTATCAGTCATTGAATCTAAACTTATATATAGACACCCCCCTTTTTCCATGAGGTTATCTAAATCTACTATTCTTCGCTTATCTTCACTTTCGGGATCATCAATAGGGGAAAACAAATCATCCATTGGCTTTGACGTTAGCGCCGTTAATACAGGGCGTAACGATGTGATCATCTTTATAAAGTGCTCAGAAGGATGTTCGATTAATTGAATAATACCTAAAATAGCCGCGTTCTCATGCGACTCGCTTAAACGAGCTTTATAGTATTCGCTCATTACTTGCCACGCCTCTACACCTTTTTTAAGGTACTCAGCCATATTCAGCTTTGTTTCGTATTCTGGTCCTAGTGTCCTTTCAAAAAACACACGCAACACTTTTTCACAGAAAGGTATTTTCCCTGAAGACAACGCTTTTTGAATGGAAGTTAAGCGAATAGGTGTGCCAATGTACTCCATGCCTGCAGCTACAAATGTTATTTGTTCATAGGCGAAGTCTTCAAAGGTTTTGCTACCCCCTGAAGTTCCCATGAGTGTCGCTACTCTGTCAGCAATTTCTGAGACGCGTACAAAGTTCTTTAGTAACGGTATACGACAAGAGTCACTTTGCGCAGCTGGGTGTACACTGAAAAACCTATCGCCATAACCTAAGTGCTCCATTTCCTGCTTGATAGACTCTTTCCAGTCAGTGTCGTTTTTTGGATCGATAACGACGATTACTTTGCTGTTATTTTTTGTTTTGTCGCTTTTTTTGATCTTATTTTGTTGGCCATTTATATTGAAGCGAGCTGAACTTACTTTTGCACCCATATGTATAGCGTTGAGGCTAAGCAAGCGTAATAGTGTTGTTTTGCCTGTACCTATATTTCCTGATATGAGTGTGTGCCCAAAATAAGTATCTTCCACAACCTTTATTTCTGTTTCATCGCCTACAGCATGGATAAAGGGTTTTCCACCAAGCTCTTCAGTTTCATGCTGAAATTCGTCTGTTGCTTTGCGTAGAAAAAATGGAAGCTTTATATCCGTTAATTTTGAGTCCATATTCATAACTTGATAAATACGATTGGCATGTTCTGAACCCCATTCAAACCCATACCCCATAAAGTTGTGTCTAGGGTCAACAAATTTGTCATTCGTTATTCTTGGTTCAAGCGAGTTGATTTCCCGTAATTGTTTACAATCCATAAACTCTTTTCTATTGAGTTTTAGTTTTAACTGACGCTCTATTAATGGTTTTGCTTTCCTAGCATATAGATAACTTCCACCAGCCAGTATGCCAGCAATACCAAATGAAACGGTTGCTCCTGGTTGGAATGCACCTAAAGTCATAAACGGAGTTGTTATTGCACCAATGCCATAAGCTATTGCTGTGTTTACTTCATAGATAGGTCGAAATAGAAACTCAACGTATCGCCCATCTGTTCTATTGTATTTACTACTCACTGAATACCTCTGTATTTGATACATCTTGTATGTGGACTTGTATGGAAAATGAACTCATGTCGTTAATTTTTACGTCATGTTTATAGCGCGCTTTCATTAATTGGATTAGTTTGCTTATACGTATCCCTTTTATAAATGATGGGCTTGAATCGCTAACTAACGCTACTTCTTTTAATATAATGTCTATGTGTTCTGGACCACCAGCTACATTAAATTTGTGAGCTAGCAAGATTTCGCCAAGACTTCCTTTGATGCTTGTTGTTGTGAATTCAAACTCTGTTGGGTCGGTCAAAGGCAAACTAGATTTATCTTTACCGGCAGTGGCTTTTTTCTTAGTAGTCTCACTCTTTGCTTTAGGTGAATTGGTATTAACACCTTTTTTGGTTTCTGAACTGCTTTTAACAGCGCCAGTTAACGAGGACTGACCTAAAGGTGTTAGTTCAAAGCAAACGACAAACTTTGCTTTTTGACGCCGAACAAGTATTGCAAGGGATGAGCTACCTAGTTTTTGCCGTATAAAACCTTTGCTTAATAGCGCTTGTCCAGCTTCGATTTGATTAGTGTTGTAGGCTTCAACGTACTTGTTTACGTCTACGTACCATTTATTATTGATTTGCAAAACATACTCGTGGAATGTAGGTTTTTCGTTCTCCAAAGCTGGTGGTATTGCCTTTTGATTTATTTCCACAGATACAGCCTGTTCAGTTTTTTCTGAAAGTGTTGTCTGTTCAGTTTGTACTAAAGAGGTATCGGTGCTGTTTTCAAATAGAATTGGTGTAACATTCGCTTTTTCCGGTTTTTTAGGCTTTGGCATTTTTTTCTTTTTGGCCGTGACTTGTTTATTTTCCCCTGTATTTACTTCAGTTTTAGGCGGAACTGTTTTTTCTGTTTTGGAGGAACTGGTTTTTTCCTCAACATGGTTTACACCATTGTTAACGGAAACGGTTTTTTTAGTCGTGCTAATGTTAACTTTGTCATGTAATTCGTTCGTACCTTCAATTACCGTCTCTTTTTCTTCGCTTAGCGCTTTAGTATCAAAGCTTAGCTCTGTAAAGCTTCCATCTTCTTTCGTAATGAAATATTTGTTTGAGCCACTAAGGTAAAGTAAACCTTCTAAGTTTGGGTGTACTGGGTCAGAATCATATATCCACTCGCGATACACCACTTTAATCAACTCAATCCAATTAATGCTGATTGTTTCGTCAATGATGTTTATTACATCTTGTTCAGTGAACTTGCCTATAGCAAATAGCGCAAAGCGATTTTCTTTATCGAATGGCTCTACTATTCTGAAATCTTCCATCATTCCTAATAGTGACTTTGTATCATTTGGTAGAGCATCGAACTGGTTAGCCCGTGCAGCTTTTAGGATTCCATCAAACGCTGATTGCCAACGAATAAAAACACAATCTCCAATTACAAAAGCATGGCTTTTTTCGGCATTAAAATTCCATTTGCTTTTAAGGCTTCGCATCGTGTCGACAATAGACATCATTCTTGATTTTTTTAAGGTACCAAAAGCCGAAGTTGCCATTGTTTTGACATCTTTAGCCGTTGACACTGAATCTCCAAAACGAATTGCTGTGGCAAGGTATCCATTGATGTGAGCATATCCGTTAAGTGCAGACGTTAGATTGCTATATAAGTCATCTGGGGAGTCCATAATGAACTCTAACCCCTCTCCTTTTAATATGTGTGGTAACAGAGTGGCACCTGAAGACACGTGCTCCTTGTGTACACGAGATGCTCTAAAGTGGACAAAATATCGTTCTACTTTATTGCGGGTAGCCCATTCAATTAAAGTTTCAATTTGTGGTATCCAAGGCTTAATTGGTTTCCCCCAGCTCGCGATTGGTACACTTATATTTTTTTCATCATCAAAAATTGTATACGCACTCACCTGCATATCTGTCAAAATTTTACCTGTATCATGTAAAAGCGCCCCAACCCACGCTGCATACATGTAACGGACACGACGTTGTGCATCTAAGTCCACTTTACCAACGGTCGGAGGCAATTGATTGTCTGCTTTACGCAAAGCGATTAAAGCTGCATCTAGCGAGTGCCGAAATAATCCACCTGGTTGTGAATGGTGGTGGTATTCAGATGCAGGAAGCATGTGAACATATTCCGCTAGCTTGCGAATTACACTCAAATAACGCGCGTCAAAAAGATTAACACCATCCTCAGTGGTTCTATGAAACCCAATATCTACGTGTTGCTCAAGCGCTATAATTTGGTCTTTATAGCGCTTTAAAATGGCGTCTACACAAAACACGCTCAAACCATTTACTTTAGGTGGGTAAAATTGAGCTTCAGCATCGTGTACTGGCCTGTTATAAATATCCAAATAAATTTCTCCACTTACATTGGTCTGTAAGTGGATCGGCTTAGGTTTATCTTTAAGAACCTCTACGTCACCGTTAACCTGCTTAGTAGAAGTGGATAAACCAAATAGCATTTTCATGGTGGATACAAATGACATTATGCTACCTTGCTTTCACTATCTTCATTTTTGGCTTTAACAATTAATACTAATTGTTCTTCAGTCAGTATTGTTTTTGCTACCTCATAAGGAATGTCACACAGTGAAAGCATGTTAAATTGTGGATCACGTAAAAATTCCAAATAGTAACGCGGATTAAATTGGCCTCCTTCGCGTTTACCCGGCGAAGTCACTTTCATTATTCTGTCAGTTACACCAGTAACAATTGCTGCTGCCTGTTTGCATGCTTGCTCATACTCAAGATCATCTAAAGCACCAAACATAAATAATTTTTCAATTGCGTTTAACTCTTTGTCCACGGCAACAATTAACTGAGTAATTGTGAGTCCTACTGGGTGAGACACTTCAAATTGCATGGCGTAACTTTCTGGAGTATTAATTATAAGGTCACCCATAACCGGTAAACTTTTCTCACGTTCTACTCGGTGCTCATGAAGTGTATCCAGCTGGGCTTGAGCAAGACTTAAATTAATATCTCTATGCCATTCACTTATTCTTGTGTACGCAACGCTAGAGGTTTTTGCCATCCGTAAAATTGCAGCTAAGCGCTCGAATGCATTTAGAATTTTATGCTCGTTAAGCTTTAAATATGAATGTGTGTGGTCTGTTTCATACTTAATCATGGTAGTGATTGTTTTCATTTTTCCAGCATGCTTTGTGGCCGCTCTTTGCGCCTGTTCATTCTTGACATGTTCAGCTGATATTGAATTTTCAGTTTTATTCTGCATTTTGTATCTCCTCAGTTTCTAAAGTTTTTGTGTTGTTCAGTAGCTTTAAGCTTTGATGAATCATATTAATAAGCGTGATAATTGGTTCCGCTTTAATTAGGAATTCATCAATTAAACTAACTTCCCAGCTTTCAGCGTTTTTCACTAATTGGAATCGACTTGTTGTGCCATCTTTATTCCGCTTGAGTTCTTTTGCGTAGCGAAGTGTCTGCTTATTGCTTTTAGCAACATTGAGCCTTGCCCAACTGTTTTCGTAAATTCGCCACCTGAGCGTTACTCGGTTATGGTTTTTGGTTTTGTATATGCGAATGCTCGGTGCAACCTTGCCGACTTTATCGGTTCGGTCCGGATTAGCGGCTTGACTTATGATTTGTCTATTAATGTCTCGCCAAACACCCCAATATCCATCCACTAACGAATCAAGCTTTAAAGCTAGGTCGTCTTTTTTATCAGTTAAATACTGTCGAACTTCAAATGCATCTTGGTTCATTTTTCAAAACTCTTGTTTCTGTCGTGATGTCATTTTCGCGTAATTATCCTTAAGAGAAAAAAAATACAGAGGGTATAAATGCATGCTGTAAATTTCGGGCACCTTCCGGTGAGGTATTCTTTTACTATTGATGCCCTAAAATCTAATTGAGGGCAGTTTCATCAAACTGCCCTTAAACGGGCGGTTTAACCAAAACTGCCCTCAATTAATTAGGGGAGAATTAAGTTTTCGAGGTTTGCTTAATTGGTGCTTTTTTTGGTAAGAGCAGAATGATTTGTAAAATGCCCTAAAAGGGCGTTTTGAGTGACGTCTTAATTAATTGAGGGCGCTTTTAATTTTTTTTATCAATTTAATTTAATATCCTGCCCTAAAAATGGGCGCAATAAATATCTCACCCTATTAATTGAGGGCGGCTTCTTTTTTTGTTGAATTAATATTTTGTAAACTTTAATTTTGGAGAAGTATGAAATTTAGCGTAATTCCTCTAAATAAATGGAGTTGCGCCATTGTGGGTAGGTTCTAGGGAAGTGCACTATTAATTGAGGGTAGTTTTAATAATTTTTTATTTTTTAGACTAGGGATAATGCCCTAAAAATGGGCGTAAAAAAAATCTCACCCCATTAATTGAGGGCGGTATTAAACTATATATTTTTGTGGTTCTAAATTATTGAGGCGTATTTGGCTTAGTTATTTATTATAAATATGCGATTTTTTTATCGTTCAGCATCTCAATCATAATGCTGGATATACCAATCAAGAAGAAATGAAGCTCACTTTGTGAAAGCGCTAATGTATTTAATTAGAGGGAAAGTTCATCAATTAAAGCTGCATGCGAACAATATGGAATTTACTTAGTCATAATTGCAATGCTGTGCCGCTTTTGTGCCTCTTTCATGCCACTTCCCGATAAGCGATTGACATACCCAATACCGTAAATTTCGCATCGCCATATCGCTCCCTTTTTATGCCGCTTTCATGCCGCTGGTCGGTAAATAATTTACATATCCAATATTATAAATCGTACATTGCCATATTATGCCGCTATTATGCCACTTTTGTTCTATAGCTTTGTATTGGTCTGTGTTTTTGGTTTTCGTTCACTCAACTAATAACTAATAAGTTTTATAATTAAACCTTAGAGGTGTCATTTTGGGGTGCTCTAATATTTAAAGCTTTTAATTACTGGGTGTATTCTCTGCCTGAACAATACATATAGGAGAGTAGAGAATGGCTAAGAAGATAGTGAGAGCTGCTGAGGTTGGGTTTGGAACAGTAAGTTTTACTGTGTCGGGTGACGATAAGCCAGTGATAAAAACGTTTAGCTCTTCTGTTGGGCGAATTAATGAGAGCCGAATTGGGCAAGCCGATATGGGAATTGGTAAGCGTGAAACGGTAGAAGTCGATATTGATGGCGACATTTTTGAAGTTGGGCCTGACGCTTATTTAAGTGCTCAAGACTCTGATGATGTTTTAAGTGATCATTATGTTGGTTCCAAACAATATAAAGCATTATTAAAAGGCAGTCTTTCACTAATGCATGATCGTGTTATTGATTTGCTTGTTGTTGGCCTACCTGTTAATCATTGGTCAAAAAAAAACGAGCTTATCAAATTAACAGAAGGTGTGCATGATTTCAAAGGCGGTAAGCAACGAATAGTTAAAAAGACTATGGTGTTACCACAACCGGTTGCTGGATTAGTTTCTTATGCGACAAGTCTACCTAAACAAGAGTTTGAAAAAAACTTTAAAACAGCAAACGTTGTTTGTGTCGATGCCGGATACTTAACACTAGATGTATGTACATCTCGTGGATTAACGCCAATTGAAAAAAGAAGTGGTGCTACTGAGAACGGCTTTTCAACCGTGTTGAATGAAATTATACCGACCTTATCTAAAGCTTTTTCATTAACTAACAACTTATCAAGACGCTTAGTGGATGATGCTTTCTGGAAAACTAATGGCAAGCTAAAGGTTAGAGGTTACGAATACCCATTCCCAATTTGCAAAAAAGAAGATAATGATCTCGGTATCGAATATGACGTAACGGGTAATATTAATAGTTCGACAAGTACGGCTGCAAACTATGTAAGAAACATTGTAGGTAGCGGTGATGACATTGATTATTTTGTTTTATTCGGTGGACCAATTAAAACTTTTGAACCAGCTATTAGAGCGCAATATCCACATCACAAAATGATTGTACTAGAAAATAATTTAACTACCGTTGTTGAGGGGCTGTTCTACGCGGGCAAACAAGTCGTTAGAGGTTAATCTATGAGTAGTATAATTAAAGTAACAGCGAGAATAAAAAGAGAAAGTAAACTTGGGATTCATTTGGTCAATGATTCTCAGTTATCTGGCTACCCTAATGAGTTAATTAGGTTAGCCATTCAAGGTTTGTTATTTGAGAGTCTAGTTAATAATGGAGGGGAGGTAAAGTTATCAGTTAACCAACCGAATCACCCTTTGGTTGACAGTAGTTTGAACAAAGCTTCTGTTGCTGTAGAGAAAACCCAAAGTGAGCCTGTAGAAGAAGTTGAGGAAGGTAAAAATCAACTTGACCTCGTACCTTACTTGGATAGATACATGGAAGATTTTGATTTTACAGATTCAAATGCAAGTCCCGATTAAAGGCCTGCCCATCCAATACTTTAGGATGGGCATTTTGTAAAGCGATTAGAAAAAAAATGCTATTAAATTTTATTTTACTTCATATAATTTAAGTTGATGTTTCGTTAATCATTGAATCTATTAGTATTTATATACTAAATTAAAAATTAACTCGCCCTAAGTCACAAGTGGTGACGTTATTTTTATTGAGATGTTCCTTTTATGAATCTATAATTCAAATTCATAGAATAATTTTAAACGGAACTAGAGCAATGCTAGAAAATGCAAACAACCTTGCCGATCAAATTAATAACTACTTTAATTGCAATGTGGAGCTGTTATTAATAATTAAATCACTTATTGATTTTGATTGTGATATTGAGGGTGTCATTGGCATTGATTCACAACTTGTAACAGCTCTTAAAAATGCTCATGTTCAAGATATTGCATGTTTAAAAAATGCAGATTCTCGCGTTCCTTTATTCAAATTAGCGTGCTCACCAAGTGACCTAACTCAAGCTATTGCTTCTATGAAAATAAACAAACCAAAAGCAGGGTCAATAGACCACATATTTGCATCTGAGGTTAAATAGAATGTCTATATCGTTGACTAATATTTATAAAAATGAAATAGCTATTTGCGCTTTAGCAGTGTTAGGTACTGAAAAGAAAATTCTACTTGCTCTGTCTCATAGACGAAAAGACAATATCAAACACTTTTGGAAAGACCTCCCTTTTTCAAGACAATTTCGTCGTGGTCAAGGTGGTTGGGTAAAAGATACTGAAGGTCGGCTGATGGCCGACAGAATTTTATCGTTATATAAAAAAATGTATAAAGATACCCAACTAGACAGACCTATAACTGGTGTGCAACTATTGAACATGTACTATGCCTATAATGCATTATACCCAAACTCTAAAATTCACCCTACTCGTATATTTTACTTTTTCCCACTAGTACGTGAACAGCTACTTGGTATTATGCCGTCATGTGCTTGCTGTTCTAAGTCTTACGTAGTTCATTATGATGACAACTCTGACATAAACCTTTGTGCATCGTGCCATATTACTGGTGCAAAAGCTCCAAAGGCTAAACGTGAGAAACATGGGCTATTTGAAGATCAGATAACTGACGTTCCAATGCATGATAATTTACCTCAGCGACAACAAGTTTAAAAGTTAATGTAAGAGACGCATTTAAAAAATTTGATTTTTAATATTTGAAAACCAATACTAATAGCAATTTCAAGTGCCAAGGTGTTGGTTTTTTTATGCGTAAAACTTTTTTATCATTACTTCTTATTGCCACACTACCTTTGCAGGCTGTCGAATGGCTTGATCCAATGACTCCTAAGAAGTCACAAGTAAGCATTAATTTTGTTAACTTACTAGGTGATGAGCAAGCTTCACTAATTAATGTTGGGCTAAACAACAATGCTGAACAAAAGCATTATGTCGCGGGTGTGCTAATTCAAAAAGAGAAACCTAAATATTTAACTTTAGTAGTAGCTAACTTCGATAAAAGTTTGTCTGGATTTGATTTTTATTACAATCACGTAAATGTAAAGGCAACATGTTCTCGCCTAAAAGGTGATGTTGCAGATGAACTCTTAAAAACTAAGGCTTATTTATCACAAAGCGTGGAACTGTATTATAAACAAATGTCATTTTCTGCTCCATGGCATCGATTTCAGCAAGCAAGTAATGCCAGGCATTTTGTTCAACAAATCTCAGATGTTGGTAATATAAATTCAATTTCATTGTGTGAAATACCAAATCAATTTTTATAATTTTAAAAGAGGCTCATAAGCCTCTTTTTTATTACATAATTATTTATTTCTTCGATTAACTCTCCCCTCCTCCTTTTTTGGCTGTTGAATGATTAGAGGTGGCATATTTGTACTCTCTAATATTTCAAAATTTCCTATATTAATAAGAAAATGGCTCAATTGAATATTGGGGGTCATTTTGAAAAACACTATATTAGCTACTTTACTACTTGCAACTTGCTTTAATGCTTCAGCTGCATCATCAACTTCAACAAACTCTCCTTTTTATGGCGATAAGTACAGGGGGTGGTATTGGTTTGAAGATCCACCTGTAGAACCTGAAGATGAGCCAGAAAAAGAAAAGCCGGCAGCACCAGCAGCTGAAACTAAGCCAGAAGAAGAGAAAAAAGAAGAAAAAGTACGCTTAGATGTTGCTTGGCTCAAATCAAAAATACCTGAGTATCAAGAAGCCGCTATTAATAACCCAACGAGGGAAAACATTGCACGCTACATGTATGTGCAGCGTTATATGCTCGATATTAGCTCACGATTTGCTACTAAAACAATGGAATTTAATCAGTTCGAATCTGAATTAGATGAATCAAAACGTCGCCCTATGTCCACGTTTTCATTAAACGTATTTAAAGATGACACCAAAAAAGCCATAAGCAATGTTATTAGTGCAATCAATGAAAAGTCTCATTTATGGTTTTTCTTCTCGTCTAATTGCGCCTATTGCAAAAAACAACTCCCGTTATTAAAAGAATTAAAAATACGCTTTGGTATGAATGTACTTGGTATCTCAATGGATGGGTCAGTATTGCCCGACATGGAAGATATTGAAGTCGTGGTTGATACAACAAATGTTGCTGAACGCTTTGGCGTTCAGTTCACACCAACCATGTTTATGGCTCTTAATGACGGTAGCGGTTTCACCAAAATAGGTGAAGGCTTAACTACGTTACCTCTAATGCAAGATCGTATTCTTTTATCCGCCCGATTAAAAAATGTAATTACCGATGAACAGTATCAACAAACTCAAAACGTTCGGGAGATAAATGTGCTGACCGATACGGATGGAACTATGTTAGCTGATGCAGAATTAATTGAGAATGACCCTGGTTATTTAGCTGAAATACTTAAATCGAAATTAGCTGATTCTAAGCCAGTAGGTGCTCAATTATTTAACTCTCTTTCTGGGGAATAATGATGAAATTAAAAAGAATTGGAATTTTTGTTAGCTTGTGCATGTTAACAAGCTCTCTAAATGCTAATGCAGGAATGAAAGACTTATTTGATTCGTATCAAAATGATTTAGGTCCATATCAAGTTGACGTTGCTAGTGGCAATAACTGGGGGTTAGGTCAATTTTCTGCTCGTTGGAATCAGCCTACAATTGATGTCGTTTCATTGGAAAGTCCATCTATGTCCGTAGGTTGTGGTGGCGTAGATCTATACGGAGGTTCGTTTGGTCTAATATCTGGCGACGAGCTAGTTCAAGTTGGTAGAGCGGTAGCTCAAGGTGCAGCTGCTTACTTTTTTAAACTAGCAATTAATAATATCTGCTCAACATGTGCTGCAGAAATGGAAAACTTACAAAATAAATTACAGCGATTTAATGAACTGGCTCGAAATGCCTGCGCTGAATCTCAAACCTTCTTAGCTAATAACGAATATGTTGGTGAAGATAGGTTGGTAATGCAAGAAAGCCTTATTAGTTCCGATATGGCCTCAAAAGTTGGTTCTGTTACTAGTTGGGCTGGTTCTATTCTTGGCGATAAAAATACAAATGAAAAGAAAGATTTAAACACCAGAAAGCTAACTCTTGAAGGTAATTCAGTGTATCAAGCTGTTACCATATTAAACCCAACTTCATCAACACCTTTTTTGGATGCGCTTGAGTTCAAAGGTGATACGCAGAAGAAAAAAATGGCATCTATGTTAATGACTTTATTAGGTACCAAAGTTATTAAGTTTGAAAATGGTGCCACTGATGTAGATGCAGAACCTGGAGTTGATAACACTGGACCTGCTAATTATTCAGATTTCATTTTTGGGAAAACAGCTGTACCGATAAAAATTAGAAGTTGTGGAACTGAAACTATTCCTATAGGTGGCGAATATCGCTGTTTAAATGTTGAAACAGAAACAGTGAGCTTTACTCCATTAGAGATGGTAGTAAAAGCGAGACTTGTTGGAGAAGCAGGTAGTCCTGGTATTTTTGCTAAATATTTAAGTCAAACACCTCTTAACGCAGAGGAGAAGCGCTTTGCTAAAATATTCACTTTCCCATATGTACGTTGGGCAGTATTTGCTAAAGAGAACCATATAAACATAGACGATATTGCGAACTATGCAGCTACATTGTTGTTGAGACAACTTAACGAGGAAATTTTTAATCAAGTCAGCAAAGTTTATGCAATGACCGCTTCGGCTAAAGAAAATATGTATAACTCAGGTACATCTTTAAAAAAGGAGTATGAAATTGCATACCGAGACTTTAGCAAACAGTACGAGCTTGTAAGCAAAAAGATATATGCAAGTAATACAGAGAGCACCCAAGCCCTCCAAACAGTAGTGCAAATCTCTGCTATAACCAAACAGACTAAAGGGTGATATATGGACTTAAATGTTTATTTACAAGGTGATTTAGAGTTTGCGAATGATACTCTTGTTGCTGTAGCCCGTATGTTTAACGCTGGTTCGACTTACGATCAAATACAAACTGGTGCAGGAGTTTTAATATTCCTAACTCTATTTCTATCATACTTTAAGTATATTCTAGATCCAGAACGCTCACCTTACCCTTTTAAAGAGTTTGTCTTCGGCGTTATGGGCTTTATTATGTTTGTAGGCCCTCTATCCCCGCGTTTTACTGTTCATCTACAATCAGTTTCAACTAGTTCGCTTGATGTTCGGACTGTCTCAAATGTACCGTTCTTAGTAGCTGTTCCTTCTTGGGCTGGTACGAATTTAATTGGTGGCTTACGTGATTTAGCTGCAAACAACTTCACAACACCTTCAATGGGCAGTAATGCACCCGCAGATCCATTAGGAGCACTTGTAAGACTCCATTCTATTCCTATGTCACCCGTTATAAACTCCTTAGATCATCCGGGACAGTACGATTTTAAGACATCTATCAAAAATTATATAAATGATTGCTATATACCTGATCAGCTATTAAGTACAGGTAATCCAAATGGGAATATGGGTGGATTAGATGCAGCTAGATTAGACAAGGTAATTGATAAAATTAAGGTTACATACCCTGACTACTACACTAGAATATTTTTAAATAATAGTCCTGATGGAGAGTATCTATCGTGTGACGTGGCTTATAACAAGATATACGCCCATATAAATACGGGTAAATTCCCTACTATGGTTTCTAGTTATTATGAAGCGCGCGGTGTTGATGCTCCTTCTATAACTGCTGCATATAGCCTTTTGACTGGTGGTGGTATGGCCAGCCCTAATCCATATGAAGTAATGGCAGGTCGTTTTCTTGCTTTTCATACTTATGAGGCTCTACAAGGCCAAGATAGCCCGTGGGTTAATAAAATGGTCTTTGAGTCAATGCAAAAACGTTTGTACGAGCAAGCAGGTGAACGCTCTTTGTTCATGAACTACATGATTCCAATGATTTCTGTATTTGAAATGTTTACGTTCTTTATTGGGCCTGTAATGATTCTATTATCTGTTATGGGGGGCGCTGGTTTCGCCATGATAGGCAAATACATGTACCTTATCTTGTTCGTTAACTTATGGGGTTTCATTAAAGTTTTTGTTGATTTGTTTACATATAAAGCAGCAGAAAAAGCATTCTCAGTATCTACTAGTTTCGCTCAGATGGACCCATTCTCAATGGGAGCTATGCCCGCTGTAATATCGGAAGTTGAAGGGTTCTTAGGTGTAGCTTCGGCATTAACCGCTGCAATACCAATGCTTGCAATGTTTTTACTTTACGGTGGTGTTCACTCACTAATGGGTGTTATGAGTTCAGTTAATCCAACTGGTAAAGGCAGTGTTGATGGTACAAATATTGCGCCAAGGTTATCAAGTTCGTGGTCTGATGGTGCGCAAAGTATGGGTACGCACAGCAATACATACAACGCTGGCACTGGAGCTGTTGAAGCTAACGTGAAATCAAGTGATTCGGGTCGTTTTGCAAACGTAAATATAGATTCTGGTATTAATAATTCATTAGGTAATTCAACATCCATTGCCGAGAAAGATGTTCAATCAAAAACCCAAGCATATGAGCAGACTGCATCAACTGCTATGGCGTCGCTTGAACAAAACGCAGATGTAGTAGCAGGATCAAAAAACAAGACTTGGGGTGATATGAATACGGCCGAAAAAACCGTTGCATTGAAAAGGTCACTCGAAGAAGGCCAAAATATTTCTTCCGATGCAGCTAGCCAAGCCGCATTCCAAATTATGGGGCAAGCAGGAATTTCAGTAGCTGGCGGCGTTAATACTTCTGCGGTAGGTGGTGCTCCTACTCCTTTTAAGCTTGGTGTGAACGCAGGCGTTTCATCAAATTTATCAAATATGGATATGACTAAATTTGGTATTAAAGATAGTTCAGCCCAAAAGCTTCTGGAAGATGTAGCAGAAAGCCACAAGGGGCAAACAACTAATAGTGAGCAAGGTGCTTACAATATTTCCGAATCAAATCAACAAAGCGAAAGTTTTCAAGAAAGTTTAAATAAAGGGCATAAATTACAAGAGCAAATTGCACAATCACGAGAACTTTCAACTAACTTAGGTGAAATGTACAACTCAAGTAATGGTCTTAAATTTAGTCAAGCGCTAAATAATGAAGCTTTAGCACCCCTTGTAGATGGCAAATCTTTAGATACTTATATTGATGGTCTATCCGACGATCAAGTTAAATCATTAGTGGGTAATGATGCTGGTGGCTCAGTTGATAGTAAAAAAGATTACCTCAAAGATAAATATCAAAAAGAAGGCGCTGAGTTAGCAGGTTCAGCGCAAGCAGGTTACGGAGGTATGCTGTCTATACTTGACGACACATTAGCAAAACAACCGCAGTCTATCGATGATGTTAACAGCCAAGCAGATATGCTTGCTGATTGGAGCCAAGTTGTATCCGATAATGCCCAATCAAATGGCGCAACACCATCTCAGCTTAATGCGCTAAGTATGATGAATGACTCTTACCGTAAACTTGATGAAACTACAGCAGATGGTGGCGTGATAAAAAATGCTTCCCCTGAGTTACTAGGATTAGATACCGATACTTCTAATGCTAAACAGGCCGAAAATGCGATTAAAACGTCCAAGTTTGATAAGCCTTTTAAAAATGATATTCCTTCTGAAAGTGACTATTCAAAAGAAAAATACGGGGCAATGACTGAAAAACAAGCTGATGCAATGAAACGTGTTGAAGGTCATACTTTATTAAGTGGTGACCAACAAGATGTAATCGATAGAATTAAAAGCGGAGAGTTAAACGGTGCAATGTGGGCGTTCGGGCAGATTGAAGGAGAAGATAAATTTGCGCGATTTGCTGCTGATAGAGCTGCTGAATTAGGCTATGACGAAAAGAGTGTTTATGAAGGTACTCAAGCATTGAATACAAAATCGCCTTCTGAGGTCCAAGATATGTTTGGTCGCGTGAATACCGGCACAGCTTCATTTGATGATATGAAATCAATAGCACAAATGTCACATGCAGCTGATTATTTGACTAATACACAATCTGGCAACGACTCTTTTATTGTAGGTTTAGGTGCTGGCGAGTTAGATGAATTTAGCGGCTCTACATTAGCATTTAAAGCTGGAGAGCAAGCGTTAAGTAATACATCCCTAGGTCGCGATATTAACAGTGTAATGGAAATGGGTGGTAAAAATGGTTTTAGCTATGCATCTACAATGGATGCAGTGGGCTTGATGGCCGGTAAAGGTGGTACTGTCGGGGCTCAATTCCCTTATGAAGCCAACAAAGTCGATCTTATAAACAATAATCAATCATACAAAAATGGGGTTGATAAAGCGGATGAAAATACCTTATTTGGTACTGGTGTTAGTTATGATAAAGATGAATCAGCTCCTACAGCTGCGTTGAATTCATTCAAAGAAAATGCAGCACATATAATGAGTTCTAATGAAGATGGTTATAATTCAACATCAGCAGCTAAAGCATTTACTTCACTTCTTGACAGAAATGAAACCGTTCCGGGTAATCCTTATATTAATATGAATGATGTAACTATAGACAAAATGTTGAGGGGCGGAGACAACAATTTATTAAGAAGTGTTTATCAAAACTCTGATGAACTTCGGGGTGCTTTGGACTCAATACCAGACGAAGAATTACCAAAAAACTTTAAACCATACTTCAACGATATTCTTAATCAAGCTAATGAAGCATATAATAAGCAGGGTCTCTCATCCCTTTCACCGTATTCTGACGGGAATGAAATACAAAAAACGAATAATGTCGATGTACCAACGGAAGTAAGCTCTAGTAAATCACCTGTATCAACATTCAAGACAGATAACGGTAGATTTACTTTACAATCAAAAAATGAAGATGGTTCATTTGTTTATAAAAATGAAAAGGACAATGGTTATTCCTATAAGCAAGGTGATGCTTATATGTCACCTATAGAGAGTAAAGAGCCATCTAGTGTAAATCCGACTAGTAATACTAGTGCTAATACGCCTGAGGCACCTGAAGTGTCTTCAAATACAGCTCAGTTTGATAATAGCGAAATACCATTATCTATGGGTGTATCAGCATTCGCAGTTGGTGTTCCTGGTCTATTGAATTATGTAAATTCACAAACTAACACTAATCAGTCAAAAGTAAGTGATGAAGCGGCAGAAAAACAGATACAAGGCGTTGATAGTTCTTCTTTTGTCCCAAGAAATACTTCTTCTATTGATGGTTATACTTCACAACCAAAAGTAGATAGCGATCAGAACGCGAATGCTAACGATGTTGGTAAAGGTAAGGCGCCACTTAATACGGGTGCTGCTCCTTTAACTGCTCAAGCTAACGCCACTCAAGAAGTTAATGGGCTTACACAACCAAAAGCTGATAACGCTCAGAACGTGAAAGCTGATGCTGCTACAAGCAATGCAACGCTGAATACAGGGGCTACTGCTTCAACTGCTCAAGCTAACGCGACTCAAGAAGTTAATGGGCCTACTCATCTAAAAGCAGATAATGCAAACTCACTAAATAGTGAACAAGCCCAGAACGAGAAAACTACCGATGTTGGTACAAGCAATGCACCGCTGAATACAGGCGCTACGGCTTCAACTTCGCAAGCTAACGCGACTCAGCAAGTGAATGAGCCTACACAACCAAAAGTAGATAATGCAAACTCACTAAATAGTGAACAAGCCCAGAACGAGAAAACTACCGATGTTGGTACAAGCAATGCATCGCTGAATACAGGGGCTACTGCTTCAACTGCGCAAGCTAACGCGACTCAGCAAGTGAATGATGCTACTCAACCAAAAGCTAATAACGCTCAGAACGTGAAAGCTGATGCTGCTACAAGCAATGCACCGCTGAATAC
>TARA_R110001606_G_scaffold71247_19_pt1 | contig 53720 bp, 54 predicted proteins | sample TARA_R110001606 | Tara Oceans TARA_R110001606 (sample SAMEA4398315) | marine metagenome | biome: Polar Biome; feature: [SRF] surface water layer (ENVO:00010504); material: water (ENVO:00002006), including particulate matter (ENVO:01000060) such as... | depth 5 m
GGTATTTATTCAACACACCGGGCGTGCGCCCGGCGCTCCGCCAACGCCCCTCACCGCCCGGGAAACCCGCGCGGGGCTTTCGCGTGGGCTCAGTCGCGCCGGGCATAGCTCCGGTCGTCACCGATCATCGAGCCGGCGATCCAGCTGACGACGCCGGTGACCACGGCGGTGCCGATGCCCGGCCACAGGCCCGCCACGGTGAACCCGCCCAGCAGCCAGGCGACGATGCCGATGGTCGCGGCGTTCACCACCAGCAGGAACAGGCCGAAGGTCACCAGGGTGATCGGGAAGGTCAGGAACACCAGAATCGGCCGCACCACGGCATTGACGACGCCCAGCAGCAGGGCCGCCGCGATCAGCGACCCGGTCGAGGCAAAGTCGACGCCCGGAATCAGGCGCGCCGCCAGCCACAGCCCCAGGGCGGTGACCAAGGCCTGGACGAGGAATCTCAGCATGACGTCTCCTGTCGATAGCCGGACCACGATAGCGCATCGCGCGCCGTCGGGCTCCCCCTGCCTGCCCCGTTTTGATAGTGTGGCACCGACGAGGAGATCCCATGAGTCTGACCGGCCCCTACGACCCCGACAACATTTTCGCCAAAATCCTGCGCGGCGAGATTCCGGCCGTGAAAGTCTGGGAAGACGATCACGTGCTGGCCTTCATGGACGTGTTTCCCCAGTCCGAGGGCCATGTGCTGGTGATCTCAAAGACCTCGCAGGCCCGCAACCTGCTCGAGGTCGAGCTCGAGGTCCTGACCCGGCTGACGGCCGCCGTGCACCGCACCGCCCGCGCCGTCGACCGCGCCCTGACGCCCGACGGCCTCAGCATCATGCAGTTCAACGGCGAGGCCGGCGGCCAGACCGTGTTCCATCTGCACGTCCACATCATCCCGCGCTGGGCCGACCGGCCGATGAAGGGTCACGGTCACGCCCCGATGGCCGAGGCCGCCAACCTGCGCCCCATCGCCGAGCGGATCGCCGCGGCCCTCGATCCCGGCTGATCGGCATCTTGCATCGCGGTCCGTGCGCCAGCATAAGGGCCGCCGTCCGTACACACGGGGCCGGTTTAGCTCAGTTGGTAGAGCGCCAGTTTTGTAAACTGGATGTCGCGGGTTCGAATCCTGCAACCGGCACCATGTTTTCAATAACTTAGCCCGGCTCATTTCCCAAAATTGAAGATCGGGGGCACACCGGGGGCACAGCGCTGGATCCCATCAGACGGTTTCAGGACGCGTCAGAGGGTTTCCGAATTCGGAACAGGACCGGCTGCAACAAGCACATCGCGGGGTAACAAAGGGGCAGTGATCATCGCTGTATGGAGCGATGTCGCGCCTTGTTGCCCATGCAAGCAGCGGCGACCGAGACAAGGTGCCGACTTCGGACATTGCCCCGACACCCCGTCACCTCCGAGAGATATGACACTCGAGGGTCGTCCGATTGGCCGCAGTGTCATGCGGCGGATCCGAGCTCCTGGGGACAGGGGAAGCCTTCGGGCTGGTCGACAATATTGCGAAGCTGAGCCATCAGACCGTGTGTTACGGTTCCCGCTAAAGGCGCGCTGTCCAGTTCTTCTGGCTGGCGTCCGGAACTGACGTACGACTGCGCTAAGGTCGATTTCGTGGATCAGCAGGGAGGGGCGCACATGAAAAGGCTGGTGTTTTGTTTTGATGGAACGTGGAACCGTCTGGAGGCTCCTTTTCCGACCAACGTCGTCATAACGGCGGAGAGTGTAGACCCGCTCGATGGCGATCACGCCCAACTCATCTACTACGACGAGGGCGTAGGGACGAGCTTCCTCCAAAGCCTAGCAGGCGGGGTCTTCGGTGTCGGTATGGTGGCGAACCTCGCCCAAGCCTATCGGTTCCTGATCTTCAACTTCAGTCCGGGCGACGAGATATACGTCTTTGGCTTCTCGCGCGGGGCCTATACGGCACGATCGTTCGTCGGCCTTCTTCGAAACTGCGGCATTCTGCGGCGAGCGGAAGCGGCTCGTGCTTCCGAAGCGATTGAACTTTACAAATCCCGCAGGGACTCCACGCATTCGGATTCTGACGCCATGCGCCAATGGCGGCTGGACTTCACGTCGCAAGTCGTTGTCTCGGACGACGAGCTGGCCTGGCGCCGGGCCCGGCAACCAGAGACGGATGTCGAGGAAGTCCCCCTTCTGAAAATCACCTATCTGGGGGTCTGGGATACCGTCGGGTCGCTCGGCATTCCCTTCCGCTATCGCTGGTGGTTTGATCCAGCCAACCGTCGGCACGCATTCCACGACACGCGGGTCACGGATTTCGTCAATAGTGCCCGGCACGCAGTCGCCCTTGATGAGCGTCGCCGCGACTTCCAACCTACGCTTTGGGAAAGCGCGGATGCACTCAATAAGACCGTTGGGGTCGACCCTGATGATGAACTCGCGCCCTATCAACAGAAGTGGTTCCCGGGCACCCATGGCTCTGTGGGTGGCGGCGGCCCGGAGCGAGGCCTTTCGGACCAGGCCCTGGACTGGGTCCTGTCAGGCGCTCGCAGACGAGGCCTGAAACTGGATTCCACCTCGACCTCCCGAATCTACAGCCTGAATCCGTCGCACCTCGTACCCGTCGATAACGTCCCCCCCGGCTTTTCATTCATGGGATGGATCATGGGACTGTTCCCCTCTGATCGCCGCGGTCCGCGCGCACTCTACGAGGTCAGCCTCAGCGCGCGACGGCGCTATTTGGAATCGGCCGAGGCCTTGCCCGAGCGTTGCGCCTATCGACCGGGGGCCTTGAAGGCGGTCGCCGCTGATCTCGACGCTCTTGACCCTGCAGAGGTCGGTCTCGGCCAACCCTACAGCGGCCTCTACAGCCTCTACGAGGTTCGGGCTCGTGATGCGCTCGGCAAGCTGGCCAAACGCTTCTATGGCGACGCGCAGCAGTGGCCGAGCCTCTACCGCGCCAATCCTCAAATCGAAGACGCCAATCGCATCTACCCTGGCTGGATCCTAAAAATTCCCAACGATCCCTGGGTCGAGCCCGCTTCGAAACCGGCAGCCAAGGACAAGCAGCCATGAAGCGACTTTTCCTGATCCTGGCCGTTACGGTGTCGGCACTGCCGGCAATCGCCCAGGATCGCGCCGAACTACATACCTTGCATTGCCTGAACGGGTGCCCGACCGGGGCCTCGGCGACCAACGACGTGATCGTGCGAGAAATCTATACCCTGTCGTCCAACGACCGTCGCAAGTTCGCGGACTGGGTGGCCTACCGTATCACCAGCGACACGGTCGGAACCTCCGGGGGACGCCGGTGGCAGGCCGACCCCTGGCTGTCAGAGGCTGAAACGCTCGAACCCAATGATTACGACGACGCGCCTGGTACCCTTCAGATCGATCGAGGCCACCAAGCGCCCCTGGCGGCCTTTTCGGGTACCCCCTTTGCCGAAGACACCAACATTCTCTCCAACATCACGCCACAGCGATCCGCGCTCAACCAGGCTTCGTGGCAATACCTCGAAGCACAAGAGCGCCGGTTTGTGGCGCGGCCCTCTCCTGACGATCCCGTGCGGACGCTCTATGTTCTCACCGGCCCCCTCTATGAGCGAATGATGCCGTCGATGCCCATGCCGAACGGCTATGAGCGGCACCGCCTGCCTTCTGCCTATTGGAAGGTTCTCGCGACGTCGGATGGCCGGGTGGCGGCCTTCATCTTCGATCAGGACACTCCGCGATCAGCGTCCTATTGCACCATGCGAACAACGCTCGAGGAGGTAGAGATTCGAGCGGACCTGGAGCTTTTCCCACGGCTCCAAGCCAGGGCGTTCTCGGACCTGAGCCCGGACCTGGGCTGCGTTTCTGCGCCCGTTACGCCTCTGCCTGAGTAGGGGGGCTGTCGTTTCTGAGCGACAAACGCTTTGTACGAGACCCCTGTCAGCCCCTCACCCGAGCCTGCATCGGTAGCTCTTAAATTGAGCTTACAGTCGAAACACACGCGGTAGAAATTCAGGCCAGCTCAGCGTTCACGAGCCTGACGACGTTTAAGCTTCGGCTTTTGCTGAACCTTGGCTTTTTTGCCCTGGCGACCACCTGCGCCTAATCCCATCGCCTTGGCCGACGCGGACCGTTCGGCTGAATACACTGCAGCGACCATTGGAAAGTCCACGGGAAGACCGAACGCTTCCCGATAGCTTTCCGGCGTATAACCATGTGCGCCAATGTGACGCCTGAGCGACTTGAATGTCCGGCCGTCGATCAGACTACGAATTCCCTGAGGGGTGATGAGCTTTCTCACTTCGGCGTCCCTCAACGTCTTTGCAGCCTTGTCTTCAACAATGGCCGTACCAGCTGTCGCCAATGACTGGTGCACGGACTTGATGAAGCCTCCGATTTCGTCCGCGTTCAGACGATTGGAAGACACGTAGTTGGCGACGATGCCAACCGTCATGTCCAAGAGGCGATCCGTCAGGTCGGTCATAAGAGGTCTCGATCAATGTGCGGCTGATACGACCAACCGATCGTTAGGAAGTAACTCGATAAAATACAAAATTCCCTTATCAGATTAAGCAATCCACACGCCAGAAAACCCATAAGACAAGGGTGCAATGTCAGATTTGTTCTTTGCGAATATTCGAACAGATCGCTTCCAGACGCTGACGGGACAGGGGGATATCGTGAAGCCAAACTATAAGTTTGGGACCGAGCGACCGCCCTTGCGGGACCGGGCTGGGTCCGCCGGCCGTAGGCAGAACGTTCACACCGAGGGGGTCACAGGTTCAATCCCTGTCGCATCCACCACTTTTTTTCGACTAAAAATCAGCTGGTTAGCAGAACACGATAGTCTGCTCACGGATGATTTTTCTACTAAAAACGAGTTAGTGGGGCAGTAGTGGGGCAGTCGCCGCGCAAAAATGTCGCTCGAAACGATACGACGTGCCCTGAAAAGCATTGATTGGAGCGGAGACAGGGCCTGATTCGACCTCGCTCGGCTGCGGCCTTTTGCAGGGCGTTTCATCCAGGCCAGTCTCCCAGACTCAATCCACTGCCACCGTTCATCGAAGGAGCCGCCATGGCGTCGATCCCGGACCACCCCAACGACGCCGGAACCTGGACCCGCCTGGAGGGCCGGGAGGGGTTCGCCCTTTGGCGTCGCGAGCGTCAGTCACTGGCGCCGGTGACGATGTACTATGTCGTCGCGCCTCCTCGACAGAGCGAGATCCTTTATGACGAGGCCAAGGCCCGTGCCCGTTTTGACGAGCTCGCTGGTGCCGCCTGTCCGGAAGCGGCCTCCTGACGGTCTGGTCGCCGGTTTCGAGACCCCGTTCCGGCTGAAGCCGGCAATACGCGCACGCGGCCTGACGGTCGGGGACCGAGCAAAGCCAACATGAGAAACCGCATACGTGCGGCCTTATCCGCCTTTAGGCCGGCTCTATCGGTTGAAGGACAGGATTCGCCGCACCTTTCTTGGCCGATGCGGCGCGCCTTGGTCGCGCCTCGGGCCCTGAGGCACTTGGTCGATTTCTCATAGTCCACCAGATCGGGGGCAAAATGTCCGCCGGACCCTAGCGTGCCAAAATGTCCGCTCAGGTCACTTAGCGAATAGGCCGAAGTGTAATCGGCGGTACGCTGTAAGACCCAGGCGCTGCCTTCCTCGAAGTCGCGGAGCGCATCCCGGCCTAAAACCCGAAATCGATCTGGTCGACCGAGGCTGGCCTCTTCCGCCGTCGGGTCGCCGCAGGCGACGAGGCCGAGCCTGAAGGCGTCGACGAGACCGCGCCTGTCGCGACGACCGCCTCCTTGTCAGGCTTGCGGCGGGGCGACCGCGTGGTCTGGATCAGCTTCGGCTCCCGGGGCCGGGCCAGCGGCTTGGAATGCGGCAGGCCGCGGACCGTCCGGGTCGCCTTCCACGCGGTCAGCTCGCTTTCCCACCAGCCTACCCGGTTGGGAGAGATACGCACGGGTTCGGGGAAATCCCCGACCTGTTGCAGTCGCCATGCGGTCGACCGGCTGAGGCCGGTGACGTCCCTTACCCGATCCCACGGCAACAGCCGGTCTTCCGGCCCGCCCGTCTCGACCGGTCCGTTTTCGGGTTCGAACGTCATGACGCGCCTCCAAGCATCCCGTCAGCGGCGGCCTCGAAGATCCTGCAAAGCGCCCGGGCGTCGACCGCGGCGTCGACGCAATCGCGCGCCGCCCATCGCCGTGCCACCGCCTTGACCGCGAAACTGGCGGCGGGGTCCGCCAACAGAGCCGCGATCGTCGGGGCCGCCGCGACGTCCCTGGTCAACCGGTCAGCCACGGCGACGCCCCCTCGCAGCGGGCGGCGCGCCGGTGCGGATGTCCGAAATCTGCGACCGCGCCCAGTCCCGCAACAGGTCTCGTGGATAGAAGGGCCTGGACCGGATGTGACGGCACGGGGGACCGTTCCCGCCGGTGGACCACAGCCGCGCCAGGGTGGCCGGCTTCAGTCGAATCCCGAACGAGACCAGGAAGGCTGAAGCCTCCACTCGCGTCAGCAGCGGCTCGTCGATCGCCGGAGCAATCTCCCCGGCGTCCTCCGTCTCCCCGATCATCGCCCGCCTCCCCGGGGACGGCACTGCCGGGCATTGACGACGCCCTGGCCCGCCGTCAGCGCCAGATAACAGTCCACCACAGTCGCCACATACGACCGGGTTTAGGCTATGTCCGGAACCCGACCCAGTGTCGCCACGCGCGCCGGGCCGGCGCTGTACACAGGGGCGTGGTCCACGGTGCCGTGCGCCACCAGTTCATCCCGCATCAGGATGTTCCGTCGATCCAGAAACAGGGTCCGGAACTGTTCGCGGGGCTCTTGAGCGAGCGCCGCCCGGACATAGGTCAAAAGGGCGGTCCACGACGTGATCACGGGGCGGCGACAGCTGTCTTCGCGCGCAAGTCGAACCGCCAGTTCACGCAGCAGCTTGATATCCGAAAGGGCAAGAGGGTCGAGGCCAGGCGTGCGCCTGAGTTCGCCGGGCTCGGCAGCGACGACAGCCCCCAGGCCCGCAAACCGCTCCAGCAGAATACCGGCAAGCCGATCCGTGTCGGCACCCGGGCCATTGCCGGTTCGCCTCAACATCAAACTCAGCAGGGCCTGATCATCCAGCACCGCATGAACCAGGGTCGGCCCTGCAGGCAGGCGTTCGTTCGGGCACGGACCCAGGGCCCGGGTCGGAATCGGTCTCATGGCGGTCTCCTTCTCCGCTCCACCACGGAGCACCCGCCGCCCGGCCTTTCTTTCTCTCCCTGGTTAGACTTGTGACAGACCCGCGGCTTGGCCGGCGGTCCGCCACCTTGAGCCGGTGGAACGACTTCTGATCAGCGCCGCGGTCATGCGGACTGCAGCCCTCGCCCGAGCCGATCCCAGCGAGGGTCGACTGCCCGGATCATCATTGTCAGCACCTCAGCTCCATGATGCGAACTCGAACGCAAGGACGCGGCGTGTCAGGAGCGGTGCCTGCCCAACCGTCGAAGGGAGTTCGCGTTGCACCCCGCCGGCGTCCGGCGTGATGATCTCGTCGGTTCTCGCACCGGTTCCGCGCGCGCGTTCGAGGTCTTCGCCTCATCGATGAGCAGACCGTCAGGGGTTCGCTGCCGCCTCAGGATAAATCGTCACAAGGCAACCGCTCATCGATCGGACTGTTCTCGGAGACAAGCAAACGCCGTTCCTCGTCGATCATATAGTCCCGAGTGGCCGGAGAAGCCTTGATGTCTCGGGTAAGCTGGATCTGAAAGACGGTCATACTTCCGACCCTGAACGCGGCTTCGCAGGCCGCAAGATAGAACTCCCACATGCGGCAGAAGCGCTCATCGTAGATCTCGGCGGCGCGGGCCCGATTAGCGCGGAATCGTTCCGACCAGCACCGAAGGGTTTCAGCATAGTGGAGCGGCAAGAGCTCAACGTCAGTCACCCGTAACCCGCTATGTTCGACCGCCGTGAACACTTCCGACAATGACGGGCAGTATCCGCCGGGAAAGATATACTTCTCGATCCATGGGTCGTTTTCGGCTGGCGGACCCGTTCGTCCGATCGCATGGATGACCGCGAGCCCGTCCGGCGCCAGTAATCGGTGGACGATATTGAAGAACTCCCGGTAGTGCGGTTGACCGACGTGTTCAAACATCCCGACCGACACGATGCGGTCGTAGGTTCCAGTCTCATGGCGGTAGTCGCGAAGATGAAAGCGTACGTGCGGCTCCAATCCGCTGGCTGACACACGAGCAGAGGCGACCCTCAATTGTTCGTCGGATAGGGTAAGGCCATCGACTTCGACGCCATGCCGACTTGCCAGTTCGAGCGCCAGGCCACCCCAGCCACTTCCAATATCGAGCACACGGCCACCCGTCTCCAGGCGCAGTTTCGCCGCGATATGACGCTTCTTCTTGGCCTGGGCGACCTCAAGGCTCTCGTCGCCGTCCTGAAAATATGCGCACGAGTATTGCAGGTCAGGGTCAAGAAACAGGAGATAGAGGTCTTCGGACAAGTCATAATGATGGGCGACATTGGCTCGAGCCCGGGCGATTGGATTGCGCCGTTGGCGTTTCTGGAAAGGTCCGGCCAACTCACGCGCCGCGGGTGATGCTTTAGCGAGGTCATCGGCGATGGAAACGCCGATCACTAGTAAGTCGCGCAGCGAACCCTCTTCCAGGACCAGAGTACCGTCCATGTAGGCTTCACCCACACCGAGCATGGGATCAGCCAGCACGCGGGCCGGGGTTCGGGGATCATCAAGCCGAACGCTTGCCCTTGGCGTGTCTTCAGAGCCGAAGACGTGGCGCTGCCCCCAAGGATCGACAACCACGAGTGACCCTTGCTGAACAGCGCGCTCGAGCGCCTTGGCAAGAATTTTGAAGGCGATGCGTTCGGGCAGGATCGAACGAAGGGCTTCTTTCATCATCGGTATCACCTTACATGCACAGGGGTCGCAGGTGAGACGCGTCAAAGAGGCAGGCCTTACACGAAGCGCAGGATTCCGAGCCCAGAGTCGAAACCCTTGCCGACGCTATGACGTCTTGGAGTCGGACGTGGCGACCGTGCCTGAATGTAATGAAATGGAGACTGCATCGTCCGTTGAGTGACTGAAGCGGCCCTTCTGGTCGCCGCCCGCACGGAGGGTCAGGTGTCTACGCTGCGTTCGCTCATTTTTGGTGCCCTGTGGGGCCTTTGGACGGTGCTGTTTGGTTTGGCGATCCCATTTTTGTGGATCGCCAGGGCGAAGCCCTCAACGGTGCGAATGTTGTCGCGGGTCTGGGCCCGTGGCGTTCTGTCCATGCTGGTCGGCATCATTGGCTTGCGGCACCGGGAACGGGGCCGGGAGCACGTTTCCCGTACGCCTGGCCTGATTGTTTCCAACCACCAATCGACATGGGAGACCTTGGCGGCACTCGTCATGTTTCCGGATGTCGCGATCGTGGCCAAACAGGAACTCCTGCATATTCCGGTGATGGGCTGGTATCTAACGAACTCGCCCATGATCCTGATCGATCGGACATCGGCATCCGCTGCGCTCCGAGAGATGACGTTGCAAGGTCGAGCGGCTCTGGCCGCCGGACGCCCGGTACTGATCTTTCCTGAAGGCACCCGAAAGGCAGTCGGTGAACCGATCGAATTCCGACGCGGTGTCGAATTTCTCTACAAGGCACTAGGCGTCCCGGCCCTTCCTGTTGTCCTGGATTCGGGGCGTTTCTGGAGTGTCGGCGGCCTTCCCAAACGGGCAGGGATCATCACTGTTTCGTTCCTGGAACCAATCAGTCCCGGCCTGAGCACGAAGGATTTTACCCGAACCGCGCAAGCTTCAATGCACGCCGAGGCGGTTGGGATCGAAAAGCGACGAGTGTCCTCACTGTCCTGTTTGTCGGCGAACTGCCTCGCCTCCCCCCAAATTCCGGAACTCCGCTCATGAAGATCGCGCAAGTCACGCCGCTGTATGAAGCCGTGCCGCCGAAACTGTACGGCGGGACGGAACGGGTGGTCGCTCATCTGACCGACGCCCTGGTTGAACTGGGCCACGACGTTACGCTGTTCGCCAGCGCCGATGCTATCACGCGCGCGCGGCTGATCCCGGTGCGCGATCAGGCCATGCGACTGGATCCGGCACCGTTCAAGTCGGACCTCGCGGCCCATATGGTCATGCTGGCCGAGGTGCTGAAGCGCGCCGACGATTTCGACGTGATCCATTTCCACACCGACATGATCCAGTTTCCGATGTTCGAACGGTATGCCAACCGTACGCTGACGACGTTGCACGGCCGACTGGACATGAAGGATATCGGCGGCGTCTACGAACACTGGCCCGAGTTCGGCCTGGTGTCGATCTCCGACAACCAGCGTCGTGCCCTGCCCCACGCCAATTGGAAGGCGACCGTCCATCACGGCATGCCGGGCGAGCTTTACCGCTTCTGCCCAAAATCGGAGGGCTATCTGGCCTTCCTCGGCCGCATCTCGCCCGAGAAGCGACCGGATCGGGCCATCGAGATCGCCACCAGACTCAACAGGCCACTAAAGATAGCGGCCAAGATCGACGCCGCTGACAAGGTCTACTGGGAGACCGTCATAAAGCCGCTGATCGACGGCAATCCCCTCATCGAATTCGTCGGTGAGATCGGCGATCACCAAAAGTCCGCCTTCCTCGGCGGGGCCGAGGCCCTTCTGTTTCCGATCGACTGGCCCGAACCGTTCGGTCTGGTGATGATCGAGGCCATGGCCTGTGGCACGCCGGTGGTGGCCTTCCGCTGCGGCTCCACCCCCGAAGTTATCGAGGATGGCGAAACCGGCTATCTGGTCGACACCGTAGAACAGGCGGTCGCCGCCGCCGGCCGGGCGCATCTGCTGGACCGCGCAGCGATCCGGGCCCGCTTCGACCGGCGGTTCTCGGCCACCGCCATGGCTCGCCGGTATCTGGACGTCTATGCGGATATGTCGGCGCGACGGCCCTTTGCCAGGACACTGACGAACAGCTCCGTGGCCGCAGTGCGCGAACAGAAGAGCTTCGCCGTCCTGGATTGATCCGCAAGCCCATGTTGCCCGGCCCTTCGAGAGCCGAGCATTATGAGGCACCCCATGCCTTACCCGCTCGAACCGTGACGCACAGTCACATTGCCGGCGACTGAAGCTCTGAAGTCGGCGGTTGCTCGGACGGCTTTTTCGATCGTGGAGGAAAGTACAGCAGCACCATGACGCTGAGCACTGCTGCGAAAAAGCACCACACGGAGATAAGCCACACGGAATAAAAAACGTAGGCCGCGACGAATGCCACAAAGGCCGCGAGACCAAACAGCCTGACCTTCGTGTGGCTGGAGAAGAGCATGCTGACGCAAGTGCTGAGGACATACAGCAACATCACAACGACGATATAGAAATGCGTGGAGACGTAGGCGATATGCCGTCCCTGCACTTGTGAAACGATCGGCAAACTTACCAAAAAATACAGGAGGTAGAGGCCCACAGCGGCCCCGACCAACGCGATGGAGAGCAATGCCCGGCGACGCCAGAGCACGGGCTCGATCAATAGAATCGCGATTGGAACATAGATCGGCCAAAGGACGTGCGAGAAGAGCGAATAGACGAGCGTAAGCACGGTATTCATCATCGGCGCCTTGTCGGGAAACGTTAGCCAGATGGTTCCCTCAATCAGCTGCTGAATGCCGAACAGGACGGGGATCAATGCAAAGGGCAGCTCGGCGCGCCGCCGTGCGCGACGAGCCGTTATCGAGCCGATGATCAGCAGCGAAGCCCCTGCCGTGAAACTGGCTGTAGCGGAAAAGCACATGCGATCGTAAATCCTCAGATCTCAACAGACTCAGGGATGGGTTGGCAGCTGCATACTGGCACCAGCCCACAGAATTTCCGAGCCGAAACTGGCGGTGATCAATCTCAATCGGCATTAGGGCCAGCCGGACGCTCTGAGTTGCGCTTTGTCCGAGCGACACCTTCTTGGGCATGCGGCTTCATCGACAGAACTGCCGAGAGAGACTTGGGAAGAGCCGAAGCTGCTCTGTAAGGAATTTTGGCTTGCCGCGTCATTGCTCCGTGGGCGCGACCCCGGCAACTGGTGACCAGGCCGGCGCGCGGACAATACGCTCCAACGAAGATCCAGGAGAGACTGATGAATTGGATGGTAGAAAACTGGCCCTGGCTTTTGATCGGGGCAGCCTTTGTGGGACTGCACCTCGTGGGTCATGGCGGCCACGGCGGTCATGGGTCGCATCGATCCACAAAGGGTAGCGACAGCGCTCGCTCACGAAAGGGCGACCTGAAACCGCCCCATGAGCACTGAGCGAGTCACCTCGGCAGCTTTACAGAAATCCCGGCGGAGCCGACCCATGATAGACACGAAAATTGTAAGCTGGACTCTTGGAATTTGGGCTTCAGTAACGTTTCTCATTTGCGTGGTCTACGGACTGATCGCGCCTGAGAACCTGCATGCACCGGCTATGTTGGAGCAGTTGTTGCCTGGCTTCACGTGGCTAACCTGGCCCGGATTCCTGTTGGGATTTGCAGAAAGCTTTCTCTACGGAGCTTACGCCGGATTGGTTTTTTGCCCGATCTACAACTGGCTGAACCGGCGCTGGGGTCGGGGTTAGAGTTGGGGGCTATGGGATGATGAAGCCATCATGACCGGCAACTGCATAGGCGGAAACCCGCAACCGCGCGGAGCGGCCAAAGGTGCTGGAGCAAGTGGCGTCAGCCAGGATTTCCGGCAAGCCCGGGACGGCGTCGACGTCGCGTAGGGCCATCCGCCTCCCAGGTCTGTAGCGCCGCCGCTATGAGCGGCGCGAGCGTGATGGCATTGCTTGCATGTGGGACGCTGTCGCTGGACACGACCCTTTCGGAGAGCCGGGAGAGTTCTGCGAAGGCCTCCCCCGCGAAGATTCCATGGACGACAACGCAGACGGGCGGTGGCAAGCCTTGTCGCTGCAACTGATGGGCGGCCTCAATGAGTGTACGCCCGGAGGACGCAATGTCATCAAGCAGGACCGGGCGGCGGTCTTGCCAGGGCGTGAGATCCGGAAATGCGATCTCGACCTCCCGATCTCCGTGCCGAATTTTTCTCAGCACGACGTGAGGCGCACCAACTGCTGCGGCGACCGCCTGGACCCACTGCTCACTTTCTTCATCGGGTCCGATTATCAACGGACGGGGGACTTCAGCGGCGATCCAATCGGCCAGCAAGGGCGCGGCATGCAGCGTGCGCGCCGGAATGTTGTACAGGGCAGCCAGCGCTGAATAGCGGTGCAGATGCGGATCGACAGTGACCAGTCGGTCAAAGCTGCTCGAGATGAGCCGGGAAAACGCACGCGAGGTTACGGCCTCACCGGGCGTGAAGCGCTGGTCCTGGCGCATATAGGCGAGATAGGGCGCGACCAAGGTCACCTCCGCCGCTCCGAGATCCCGGGCTGCGTCAGCGGCAAAGATCAGGCTCAGAAACCCTGGATCCGGACGCGCCAGACTACAGACCAGGTCAACAGGGCGTCCCGCTACGTCTGACACCAACCGGACATAGCTTTCGCCATCCGGAAAGTGGCGGGTTTCAAGCTGCCCCAGCTCAAACCCGCCCGCCTTGGCGATTCGCTCGGCGAACGCCTCATTTCCCGGGAGGGGCAGGATCAATCGCATGTGAACTCCCGGAATGAGGATTGGAGACCAAGGCTGAGAGTGGAACAGGAGAGCCCGACGCACTGGCTCCCGATGGCAGGATGCCCGTTCAGACGCTACGGTCTGCCCGTTCTTACAACGTGCCTTCGCCTCCACGTACCGATCGGCCCTCTGGGTAACTCTACGCAAGGCGGGGGAAGACCCAGCCGTCGGGGACGGAGACGCTGTAATACCCGGTCGAAGACATGCGTCATTGTCGACACGGGTCGAGTTCAGCCCCTCGCGGAGAGACCGGAACATGTCTGTCGCCCACCCAATGCGCCACTGGGCGCGCCCGCTTCTGTTGGCCGCCGTCGTCGCCCTGGCGCTCGCTTCCTGCCAGGCGAAGCCCGTCGAAGGTCAGTCGCAGACCGTCGATGGTCTTCGACTTGTGTACGGCGTCATCGCCAGTGAAAAAGTGGCCGATCACCCGCGGTCCCACCCTGAGTCCCAGATGCACGACGGGCCGCCGCCAGGGACCGATCACGTCACGCTCGCCGTGTTCGACGCCACAACAAACCAGCGCATTAATGACGCCCAGGTGTCGCTGAGTATCGAAGGGCCGCGTAACGCCGGCCCCGGAGCCGGGCGACTGGACCCCATGCATCTGGACGGTTCCACCTCCTACGGCGGCTATGTCTCGCTCCAGCATCCCGGACGTTACCTGCTGATCTTCCATGTGGCTCGCCCCGGTCGGCGCGACGATCCAGTCAGGGCTGTCTTCGCCTACAAGCGGTCATGACAGGCCGTGCCGGGGGACGACGTCGCTGCGCCGGCCTGGGCGCAGGGATCAGTGTTCACCGCGACGGTCGGTAAAACGAGGACCGGTGCGAAACCACCGCCCGGCGTGCGCATATTGGTGGTCTGTCCCTGGTAGAGGCGGGCCGCCGCGAGCAGCATCCGCCCTCCATAGGTGTAAAGGCGCACATCGACCTTCAGACTGACCGGCTCGTCGTCGGGTTGGATGCGTCGTTCTCCCGGAGCGGTGTAGGCTTGCGCGACGTAGGCGGAGACTTTGATCTCTTCCCAGACCCGCCGGGTGAGTTTGGCACCGCGGTAGGCCGCCTTGCTGGCGTGGCCCCGTACCGGCTTGAAGAACCATTTGCGCCGGTCTGCCCAAAGCTCTGCGGCGTTTTCCGATCGCACGAGGACGGTCCGGGGAACGGTCGCCGCAAGAACGGCGGCATGATCCGCTCCCAGCCCCCAGCGGCGTAGTCTTTCGGGATCGGACAGCAGGGTAAGGTTCTGTTTGTCGGCGAGGCGGCTATAGATATGCGGGTTGGGCGTGATCACGGCCAGGTCTCGCTCATATGCCTGTCTGAGGACTGCGTGGGCCGGCTCCTCCAGCAGAAAATCGACCAGACGATTGTAGACGATGTCCACACGAACGCCGCCCAGCGTCAGAGCATCACCTTCGAGCTTAAGATCGCGAGGATCGCCGATCAGGGCCTCGAGTCCGACCGCCCGCAGCTGGGCCTGGGCGAGCCTGAACTCCGGATATAGCGCCTGCGCCAAGGGATCATCATCCAGGATGGCAACCGTTGTCGGCGTCCCACTCCCGTTCTGCAGCCGCCACTCATTGCGGAACATTTCTCCGATGTGCTGCTGAAACGTTGCCGGCCCGGGTGCGTCAACGCCGGCGACGACGCCCGCGCAGCACGCCTGCTGCGACCGGGCGAGAACGGCGTTCAGGAAGGCGCCTCCGGCGTTGGTGTTGATCTCGATGAGCTTGGGGCCGACGGGTGTCACGTGGAAGTCGTAACCCATGAAGGCACCCAGCGGGCCCGGATCCCGACGCGCGAGCGGCGGGGTCCAGGCCAGGGCGGCTTCGCGATACCCGGGCAACACGACAGCCGTCTCAGCCGCCGCCACCACGTCCATCATCCGGCCGAGCGTCTCTGCGGGCAGGAAAACGGGGGACCGCGCGAACAGCCAGGGATGGGTTTCAGCGAGGTCCCCGGCGAACCCGGGGATCTCCGTCTCGCGATCGAGTGCGGCCGCGAGGGCTGCCTGATCCACCCCCACGCAAAAGCAGCCGCCGTTCAGCTGGTCTGCGCGTACGGAGCCGGCCAAGGGCGACAGATCAGACATCAATGAAAGAGCCTCCTTCTGGGTGGCGAACCGGCTTGCTCCGCGTCGAGTCACCGGTCAAGGCCAAGCAGCCGGGAAGCATGGCGTGCGATCATCCGTTCTTCGTCGGTACGGATCACCCAGACGGCGACAGGACTGCCGGCTGCGCTCAACCGTCCAGTCCCGCGGCTATTGGCGGCCGGGTCAAGCTCGACACCCGGCCAGGCGAGCCGTGCACAGATTTCCGCCCGTATCTGCGGTGAATTCTCGCCGATGCCGGCGGTGAAGACCAGGCCGTCAAGCCCCTCCAGGCTCCCCGCCAGGGTCGCGACCTCGCGCGCCGCCCGGTAGACGAACAGATCAACCGCCTCACGCGCGGCCAGGCTGTCGCTCTCCAACAGGACACGGATGTCATCGCTGAGCCCCGAGATGCCCAGCAGGCCGGAGCGCCGGTAGAGCAGATCGACGAGTTCAGCGGCGTCGAGCCCCGCGATTTGCTGGAGGTAGAGCACCACCCCAGGGTCCAGACTCCCGCAGCGCGTTCCCATGACCAAGCCGTCGAGCGGGGTGGCACCCATGGTGGTATCGACGCTGCGACCGTTACTCAGTGCGCAGAGGCTCGCGCCTGAGCCAAGATGGGCCGCGACAACGCGACCGGTCGCCGTCGACGGATCGAGCGCCGCGAGCTGCTCGGCCACAGACTCGTAGGACAGACCATGAAAGCCGTATCGGCGAAGCCCCCTGGCTTCCCAGACCCTGGGCAGGCCCAACCGATCCGCCACCGGCTCATGACCGCCATGGAAGGCGGTATCGAACGTCAGGACCTGGAGTAGATCAGGATTGGACTTGCGAAGCGCCCGGGCTCCCGCAAGTCCCTGCTGCCGGTGCAGTGGCGCGAGCGGAGCAAGCGCTTCAAGGGCCTTCAGGACCGGCTCAGTGGCCGCGACCGCCTGGCTGAAGTCCGGCCCGCCGTGCACAATGCGATGTCCGACAATGGCCACGGGCCCGGCCAGTCGGGCCTCCACCCACCGCAACAGGTCCGGCACCGTGTCGCTGCCCCTGTCCACCCAAGGGGCTTCGGTCAGGACGCCTCCGGCCGTGTCCAGGCTCAAGACCCTTCGGCCCGGGCCGTGGGACTCGATCCGGCCCCGCAACACCGGTGCAAGAGTTCCTCGGGCGGTTTCGAAGGCACCGAATTTGACCGTGGACGATCCGGTGTTGAGAGCGAGGACGGACGGCATCCTGGCGATGGTCCCTGAATGGCGCACGCCCGGCGTGCCGATCATTTCCTGACGCGGCCAACCCGCTCTCCTTACGGATCAGGCAGCGCCGACCGCGGTCGTCGCCTCCCCTGCGATCCCGGCCCGGCGTAATGGATTGCCCCGGCGGCGTCAGACAGGCAGCGACGTTTCGTCTCTCCATGAGAGATCCAGCCCGATGCCTTCGACCCAACAGTCAGGACGTATCCCGAATATCCTCGCCGCCTTCGACGCAGGGTTGGCATACCGGCTCATCGGCGAGCATCGTGTCCACCGCTTCGGTCGCCCGCCGCTCCTCTCGTTCCAGCGCTGTCCGCTGCCGCATTTGATCCTGCACCGCGGCCATGACCGTGGGCATCGCCTGGGCCGCGGGGGGCCGTCCGCCACCAATCCTTCCCATCCAAATCAATTCTGAGCGACCCCGTCATGCCCGAACCGCAAGCCTATGGACTCTGGTCCCTGGTCATCCTGAACTCGGTCCTGTTCATCGTCTTCGCCTTCACCTTCTTCAAACCGAGGACGGGCCGGGACTGGCGTTCATTCGGCGCCTTCAGCGCCTTCCTGGTGGCGCTCTTCACCGAGATGTACGGTTTTCCGCTCACACTCTATTTCCTGTCCGGGTGGCTGCAGACGCGCTTCCCCGGCATCAACTGGTGGTCGCACGACGCCGGCCACCTCCTCGAGACGATGTTCGGCTGGAGGGCGAACCCCCACTTCGGACCTTTCCATATCCTCAGCTTCGCCTTTATCGGTGGCGGCTTCTGGCTGATCTCCGCGGCCTGGCCGGTGCTCTATCGCGCCCAGCAGAATGGAATGCTGGCCGTCAGCGGTCCATATCGATCCATCCGCCATCCGCAGTACGTCGGCTTCGTGCTGGTGATGTCCGGCTTTCTGTTGCAATGGCCGACCGTGCTCACCCTGGCGATGTTCCCGGTGTTGGTCTTCATGTACTGGCGGCTCACCAGGAGCGAGGAGCGCGAAATCGATACCCGCTTCGGCCCGGGGTATGCGATCTACAGGCAGGCCACGCCCGCCTTCATTCCACGGATGCGCCCAGGGGGTGGCGCGGCGCCTTCGCGCCCCTGAACCGCCGCCCCGACGCAGGGCTTGCCGGGACCTCCCGCGTTCGCCAGTTATCTTGGCCAAGCGCTGGCGGGCAACAAGGTATTCGCAAGACCGAGCTCAACCTGGGATCAATCTCGACACGCCACCTCGTTCAATCAGGTAACGCACTACGCACCGCAGATGAAAATCCCTCGGAAATGCGGGTACACATAGTCGTGATCTGATATTTTGATCTATCGCAATGGCGCGCGCGCTCTTCGGCCCGATCCTGATTTCCAATAGATGGACAGGATTTGCCAGATGAACCTGCAACGAGCCTCCGCATCAGATACACCGGCTTCAGTGCCCCCGTCGATTGGCCTCGCACCGGCATTGGCCCGTCCGGAAGAAATTGTACGCCTCGTGGAATCGAGCCTTCGATACGGTCGGGCTGGCCATTTGCGTTTTCTGAGGGGACGCCTTCGGTCCAGAGAAGACGCCGAAGACGTTCTGCAGGAGTTCGCCCTGAAGGCCACGCAAGGCGCACGATACCTGACCAATCCCGGCAAGATCGATGCATGGCTCGGCACCGCCCTGCGCAATGCCCTGTTCGATCGTTACCGTCGAAATGCGAGCCGTTCCCGGCTGAACGAGGCCATGCTATCGGAGGTTCCCGTACCCGCCGGAGACGATGCGCCGGAGGGTCTGGACTGGGCGTTGCAGTGCCTGTCCGAAGCCTTGGGCGACCTCAGACCGGAGACCGCCCAACTCCTGCGGCGCGCGGAGCTCCAGCAGACCCCTCTCAAGGTGATCGCCCGTGAGATGCAGCTGACCGCCAACAATGTCGGCGTTCGCGTCCACCGCGCCCGCGCGGCACTCCGGCGACAGATGCAGGAGCGCTGCGGTGCCTGCCCTGAGCCCTGCGCGCTCGCGGCACGATGGAGACGAGCCATCGATGCGACGGGTCAGGCTTCGATATCGATCAAATCCCCATGTGAAGCGGCGTAGTCGAGTGCGTAGGCCAGTTCGCCCGCCGTCTCGGCATGCACTGTGAGCAGAGGCTGGCCCACTGCGACTTCCGTTCCCAGGCGCACCTGCATCTCGATGCCGGCCGCCTTCCGTTCGGGTGCCCCCGCCAGCTTGGCCAGGGTGGCGATCTGGCGGTTGTTGATCAGGATGACGCGGCCGGATCGGGTCGCATGAATTGGTGCCCGCTGGGCCGCGACGGGCGGCGTACGCATGCCACCCTGCGCTTCGCAGATCCGCTGAAACCTGACCCAGGCGCGGCCGTCGGCAATGACCGCTTCGGCAGTGGCGGCCCCCAGACCAGCCTCCGCCGCACCGGCGAGTTCGAGAGCAGCCCCTGCTAGCAGGCAGGCGCGTTGGCGAAGATCCTGCGGCGCTTCGGGCCTATTCTGCAGCACCGCCAGAACATCAAGCGCCTCCAGAGCCGGCCCGATGCCGACGCCGACCGGCTGACTCCCGTCGGTCTGAAGGCATCGCGCCTTCAGGTCGAACCGGGCCGCGATCTCGATGAGTCGCCGCGAAAGCTTCCCGGCCGCCTCAGTCGTACGCACCTTGGCGGTGGCGCCGACGGGAATATCCAGCACGACATGGGTGGAACCCGCCGCGATCTTCTTGGAAAGGACCGAGGCGATCAGCTGACCTTCGGTGTCCACATCCAGAACGCGCTCGACCCGGATGAAAATGTCATCGACAGGGCTCAGCCTCACGGCCCCGCCCCAGACGACGCACCCTCCCTCGGCTTCCACCACACGACGCATGGCGGGCAGATCTAGATCGACCGGTGCCAGAGTTTCCATGGTGTCGGCTGTGCCCGCCGGCGAAGTGATGGCCCTCGAGGATGTCTTGGGGGTAAGCAGGCCGCAGGCGGCAAGGATGGCCACCACGATCGGCGTCGTGCGGTTGCCCGGAAGTCCGCCGACGCAGTGCTTGTCCATGACCACGTCGGACGCCCAGCCGAGCTGCTCTCCCGCCCCGACCATGGCGCGTGTGAGGGCTACGGTCTCGGCATCATCCAGCGGCAGGACCGAGGTCGCGGTGAGAAAGGCGGCGAGATGGATGGGGGTATACTGGCCCGCGGCCACGTCCCGGATGATGCCGTCTATCGCTGTGTCGTCCAGCCTGGCACCGTAGATGCGTCGTCGCACGCTGGACATGGATTCGATCGCGGGCGCGTGCCGCACGGTGACGGGGTCACCAGCCTTTACGCCCAGCGCTTGCCAGGCTTCCTCGGAGAGCGCGGCCTCGTCCATGGCGAGAACGCCGCCATCCATCTGGTAGAGGGTAGCATAGACCTCACGGTCTCCTGACTTCAGCACGACCTGCGACCGGGCCGACAAACCCTCCGAGCGGCAGGCAGGGCAGTCCCGATGCATCAGTACGATCGATTCGTGCTGGGCGTGGAGGCCGAAGCGGCGCGCTTTCAGGGGCGCTGCCGCCTCGGGGGCGGTTTTGATCATGTCGCTCACAGGTCGTGACGCTCCATCATCCCGGGGATAATGCAGTCCCATCCGAGCCGGTCCTGGATCCGGACCCGCAAGGCGTCCGACGCATGGGGCTCGCCATGGACGATGAAGGTCTTGCGTGGCGGCCGCTTGATCCCCGACAGCCAGCGCAGGATTTCCTCGTAATCAGCGTGGGCCGAAAGCATCGGCAGGGTGGCCACCTCCGCGTTGATCGGAACCCACTGGCCATGGATTTTCACTTCCTTGGCACCTTCGACCATCGACCGACCGCGGGTGCCGGCCGCCTGGTAGCCTGAGAAGAGTATGGTGTTGCGACGATCCGGACCGAAGGCCTTGATGTGGTGCAACACCCGGCCGCCCGTCGCCATCCCGCTCGCCGCCAGGATCACTTTCGGCATGGGACTGACGGTGATCTTCTTCGACGCCTCGACATCCCGCACATAGGTGGCGATCCCGCACACGGCATCGCAGACGTCGCGCGGCATGCGATGATCCTGCAGGTGCGCGCAGAGGAGGTCGGTCGCGTTGATCGCCATGGGGCTGTCCATGTAGATCGGCACCAGGCCGATGCGGCCCGCCTCCTTCAGTTGCCAGAGATGGTACAGCAGCGACTGGGCGCGACCGACGGCGAAGGTAGGGATGACAACTGTGCCGCCCCGCGCGGTGGTTCGCTCGATGACGTCCCCCAGGGTCTGAGTGGGGTCGTGCGGATCGTGGAGGCGATCCCCGTAGGTCGACTCGACCACGACGTAGTCAGCCTCCGTGACCGGCTCCGGATCGACCATGGTGGCGTCGCCGTAGCGGCCGAGATCCCCGGAGAACAGAATCCTCGTTCCGTTCCAGGTCACCTCGGCCGTCGCTGCCCCGAGAATGTGGCCGGCCCGGCGCAACATGAGGGTGGCACCGCCCGGCAAACGGACCTCTTGCTGGAAGGCCGTGGAAGAGAAACGCTCCACGGCGCGCTCTGCGTCGTGCACGCCGTAAAGGGGTAGCGCAGGCTTGTGCTTTGAATAGCCGTACCGGTTGGCGTTCTCGGCGTCCTTTTCCTGGATATGACCGCTGTCCCGCAGGATGATCTCGGCGACGTCCCGCGTCGCCGCGCTCGCCAGGATCGGTCCCCGAAAACCGTCCTTGACCAGTTTCGGCAAATAGCCCGAATGGTCAAGGTGGGCGTGGGTGAGGACTACGGCGTCGATGCTGGAGGGCTTGATCGGGAACGGATCCCAGTTCTGCTCCCGGAGCTTCTTCAGACCCTGAAAGAGACCGCAATCGACGAGGATACGGCGGCCATCCGATTCCAGCAGATGCTTGGAACCGGTGACTGTGCCTGCGCCGCCGAGACTTGTGAAGGTAATCACGATGTTGCTCCTTCGTATGTCATGCGGGTTGCAGGATGCGGGGATGAGCCTTGCCGGCCACGGCTGCGGCCTCCTCGAGCGTCAAGACCTCGTGCTGGTCAATACCCAGCAGTTCAGCCGCAGCGGCGACCGCGTGCGCCCAGGTGCAGCGGTTGGCGAATAGCAGGCCGGCCGTGTCGAGCGTTCCGCCGCGGCTCAGATAGCCGAGCGCCTGGGTGCGTTCCGGCCCTCCGTCGAGGCGGCGCAACAGGCCAAGCATCGGTTCCGGGCGGGTATGGGTGAGGATCAGACGGGGAAGACGCCGGGGAAAGAGTGCTTCGAGTTCCTCGGCCGAGGCCGCGTGGGCAGCTTCGATCTCGTCCCTTGGGACCCGGAACCGCCCGGGTTCGAGCAGGACCGTGACACAGGCGCGGCGACCGCTCTGATTGAGTCGCGCAGCTGCCGCCAGCGCCTCTCGCGCCTGGTAGGCACCGACCGCAACGATCTGAATTTCGGCACTGTCGAGATCCCCCTCGATCAGGGCTGCGCCGCGTTCCCAAAGATCCAGAGCCCCCTCCCCGCTGAATACCTCGGGCAAAATCCGTTTGGGCGTGATCAGACAGGCGACCTCGCCGCGCCGGCCGTAGACCCCGCGAAGCGCGGCAACGGCGCTGTTGGCATCTACAGGGAACAGCACCCGGGCGGTGTCCGACATCTCTCCGAACAGGGCTTCGGCAAGCGTGGGGTCCTGGTGCGACTGTTCGTTCTTGCCATTCTCCCAGGTGTGGGATGTGGCCAGGAGCGGGACGGCGAGCCATCCCGGAGCCTGACCGTTCTCGCGCTGATGGCGCGCGAAAATGATCTCCTGGCGCAGAAGACCCAGCATTTTCACGGCAAACGCTTCGTAGCTCACGATGAGATTGAGCCCGCCCTTGTTGCCGAGCGCGGCGCCCGCGACCGCCTCTTCATTGAGAGCGGTGATCACTGCCCCGTCGATCGCCTCGGCGACGCCGGCTTCCGGTCGGTTCACCCGGTGGCGAAGCCGGTCGAGCGTGCGCCCCATGCCGTTGCTTCGAAGCTCATCCGGATTGCCCAGGCGCACGCGCAGGTCCGGGTTGGCGTCGACGAATTCCACGAACCAGTTGTCGATCGCCTCCATCGGCGGCCTCGGCCCGTCCGACCAGTCCGGGACGGGCCTCATGGGCGTCGACGGTGCTCGCCGCGCGGCCGGATGGCTGCTCTCCAACGGCCGTCGCTGCAGACTATGGGTGGTTAGAGTCCCCAGTGCGGCTTCAAGTTCGCTTTTTTGCACGAACAGCGCCGCCGCCGCCGCGTTGAACGCGGCCCGCGCTTGCTCGCTTGTGCGCGGGTCGCCCTCCAGCGGCAGGTTATGCGCCCGGTTCGTACCGGCCCCGGGAAAGCCGAACCCCTTGACCGCCCGGGCGATCACATAGGGCAATGGCGCTGGATAGACCCGGTCCGGGTCCGCCTTGAAGCGCGCCATCCGCTCTTCGGAGTCGAGGATGGCCCACGCCACGGCAGCTGGATCGTGTCCGTCAATCTGGACCGGGTCGAAACCGTTCAGTCTCAAGTGTTGTTCGAGCCAGCACGCGCCGCCGTCCTGGGCGATCTCCGTGCGTTCCTCAATGCGGCGCCCGTTGAGGATCATGATCGGCGTTGCCAGACCGCTGTCCTCCGCCCGCCACCAGCGCGGAGACCAGTCGGAGCCGCGCTGCTCCTCGAAAGCACCGTCGCTGAGAAAGGCGACCAGACTCTCGCCGGGCAGCGGGATGTGGACGTATTCGAGCTCGGCAAACCCGAGGTAGCCGCCCTCCGAGATGGCCCCGGCGGTGTCCGGCCCGGCGTGGCTGCCGAGCGGCGTGGCGGGTCGACCGTCGGCTCCTATGGCATAGCTGTAGAAGTCCGAAACGAGCTGGGACAGGCCGGCGTCCGAACGGCTGTAGCGACCCTTCTGCCGGGGTGACACATCGCCGGTGAGGGCATTGACCGCCTCAATGGCGGCCACGCAGTGCCCCTGGCCCATGATCCACGACCGCGTGGTCCCGGACAGGGCGTTCGCCAGCAGATAGCCGACGAAGGCGGTGACCATGTTCAGTGATCCGCCGGTATGCCCCTCCGGAGGATCCTTGAAAGCCTCCGACGGCAAGGGGGCTCCCGACAGGTCGACCCGGCGTGCATAAGTCATGTGTGCCACAAGCCACATGCCGGCGCTCGCTAACCGATCGGCGGCGGCCACCAAGCGGTAAACCGACTCCTCGTCATGCCAGAGGCCGCGGCGGACGAGTCGCTGCGCCATGTCTTCGACCCGAGCGACGGTTTCAGCGCGTCGCGTCAGCGGCCCGTACCCGGATTTCCACATATCGTCCCTGGTGTCCGACATCATCACGCCTTGCGACAAACAGGCGGACATCCCGCCCGCTCCCGATATGACGCCCTCCCAGGGGATCGCTTACATCCTCACAGAGTGACGACCCGCAAAATGAAACGTGACGGTCGCGAACACCCATGCGTCACGGGCGAGCGTGACATGCGGCCAACGGTCTCCGCGCACTTCTGCCAAAGTGGGATACGTGGCTGGCTGAGAGTTGGACATAATCAGTCCCCTCCGCCCGCGTTTCCAGATTGTCAGGAACGTCGGACGGCGACGTGCGGCGCGCATCGCGGCTCCGCCGTCCCGCCCGCGAACAATCAACCCGGATGGCGCTCAAGCCAGGATTCCAGTTCCACGACTTCTCGTGTCTGTGCGTCAATAACGGCCTGCGCCATACGGCGGGCCTCCACATCCGTCGCATCACTCGCCAGAAGAGCCCGCGACATCGCGATGCCTCCCTGATGGTGGGCGATCATCTTGCGCGCCCAGATCCGCTGAGTGTTCACATCGGTCGCCATCATCATGGCGCGGTGCATGCCCATCTCAGCCTCAGAGAAGGCCGTCCGGGGCATGCTCATCCCCGGGGGCATGGCATGATCCTGGCCCATCATGCCGTGACCGTCGCCGGCGTGTGGCATGCTCATCCCGGCCATCGGCCGATCCGGCATCGCCGTTCCGGAGTCCGCGGCGGTGGCGGCGCACCCGGTGGCACCGAGGAGGGAAAGAATCGACAAGGCGACCGCAGGCCGCCTGACCGAGCGTTGAGTGACTTTAAACATGGAGGTGGATCCTTTGGATCGCGCCACCTGCCAGCAGGACGTGACGTCCGTATCGCGGCGGCTTCTGATTCAACGAACACCGGCGTGCTTGGTTCAATTCAGCTGTCAAAGCGCGCTTGCGGTCGAACGGGGACAGGATGGGCCTAGCATCCGGGGCAGGCCGAGGCTGAGCACGACGCCAATCCCGGTCAATGTCGACATGATGAGGAACGACGCGCCCGGCAACCAGGCGACATCGTACAACAGGCCCCCCGCGGCCGAACCGACGGCCGCCCCCAGGCTTGCCGCGGCGGTTTGCCTGCCGAGTTGGGCCCCCTGCGCCCTGCCGGCACGGCTGGAGATCCAGTAGACTAGGATCGGCGTCAGTATGCCGGCGCTTGCCGCCACCGCTCCGATCACCACGAGCATCCAGCTGAAGTTGGCGGCATGAGGCAGCAAAAACAGTCCGAGCGTCAGGACGACCAGGGCCGGCGCGATCATCCAGCGGGTGGTTGAGGGTTTGACCCAGGGCGAGAACACCATGGCTTGCACCGCGATCATCACCACGCTGCACTCTGTGAACATAAGGGCGATCTGGGTCGTGCTCATGCCCAGTTCCTGTTTCCCTCGAAGCGACAAACCGACCTCGAACACCCCGACCCCGGCGGCGACGATGAACGCCAGAATCAGCAGTTTGGGAATCAGCCAGCGACTTGTCGGCGCCACAGTCGAGTCGGGCCTGCTCACCTGTTCCCTGTGCCTGGTTCGCGGCAAGACGAAAACGGCGGCACCGGCCACGGCAAAGGCGAGAACGGCGGTCGCGCCCAACGGAAACGCCAGCGACCCCATCGGATCGCTACTCGAGACCAGGTCCGCGGCAGCGCTAGCGATGAACACGCCCAGCATTGGCCCCAGCAGGAATCCCGAGATGCCCGACAGGCTGACGAATGTCAGGCGGCGCGCCCGCGCCTCCTCGGTCGCCGCCAGATCGCCGATGGTGGCCAACGCAACTGGTGTAACCGCCGCGGCGAACAGGCCGCTCAGAACCCGTTCCGCATAGACGGCGACGAGGCTCTCAACGAAGGCGAAAACCAGCATGGTGGTGCCGAAACCCACAAGCCCGATCAGCAGGATCGCCCGGCGTCCATATCTGTCGGACAGGCGGCCCCACATCGACGCGAAGAGAAACAGCGACAGCATGTAGAGGCCTGTCAGCAAGCCGGTTGACCGGGAAATCTCCCCGGCCTCCGCCCCCGCGCCCAGCAGCCGCTCGATGATGAACGGCAGCAGCGGAAGGAGAACGCCGAAGCCCATAGACACCGTAAAGACCGCGGCCATGAGAACGACCATCGTCGCGGTCGGTATACCCGACGGAGCGAGGTCTTTCATGCGGCCGCCGTCGCTCCTGCCGTCGGTAACGTGGAGGCCGCGGGCGCCTCGCCTGGGCGGTGGATGCCGGTCAGTTTGGTCCGCTTCAACATCAAGGCGTTGATCGCCACAAGCGCCGAACTTCCGGACATGGCGATGGCGGCAATGCTGGGGCCGAGCAGGAAGGGATAGAGGACGCCGGCGGCCAGCGGGAAGGCGATGACATTATAGCCGACCGCCCACCACAGGTTCTGATGCATCTTCCTGAGCGTGGCCCGTGACAGTTCGATGGCACCCACGACGTCGAACGGGTCGCTCCTCATCAGCACGATGTCAGCACTCTCCATCGCGACATCGGTGCCTGCGCCGATGGCGAAGCCGACGTCGGCCTGGGTCAGGGCCGGGGCGTCGTTGACGCCGTCGCCGACCATCCCGACCTTCTTGCCTTGCGCCTGGAGCTCCTTGACCTTGCTCGCCTTGTCGCCGGGCAGGACGTCAGCGAACACGCGGTCGATACCGAGCCCCTTGGCGATCCGTTCGGCCGTCCCCTGGTTGTCCCCGGTTAACATGATGACCTCCACGCCACGCGCGCGCAGCGCCTTGACGGCTTCTATCGCCGTCGGTCTCACCGCATCGGCGATAGCAATCAGGCCCACCGGCTTACCGTCCACGGCGAGATGAACGACGGTCCGCCCCGCGCCCTGCAAGGCTTCTGACTCCGCGCCGAGGTCACCCAGGTCGATCCTGTTCTCGGTCATCAGCCGCTTGTTGCCGAGTAGCGCCGTCTTGCCGCCGACCTTTGCCCGGGCACCCTTGCCCTCAATATTGGTGAAGTCGGTCGCCTTGGGCACCTTTACATCAGCGGCCCGGCGCAGGATCGCCTGGGCCAACGGGTGATCCGATCCGGCCTCCACGGCCGCAGCCGCGGCCAACAGCTGGTCCTCGGTCGCGCCCGGGGCCATCACCAGACCGACCACCTCCGGCTGTCCCATCGTCAGCGTGCCGGTCTTGTCGAAGATGATGACGTCCAGCTTGGTGGCCTCCTCCAGCGCCGATGCATTCTTGAACAGGATACCGTTTCGGGCACCGAGGCCGGTGCCGACCATGATCGCCATGGGTGTCGCCAGGCCCAGCGCGTCGGGACAGGCGATGACGAAGACGGTAATGGTCAGGCTGACGGCGAACAGCAGGGGCTGGCCGATGACCCAGAACCACACCACGAAGGTCAGCAGCCCGACGAGAATTGCAACCCAGACCAGCCATTGCGCCGCGCGATCAGCCAGCAGTTGCGCCGGTGCCTTGGAGTTCTGAGCCTCCTGAACCAGCTTGACGATCTGAGCCAGCGCGGTTTCCGCACCGACCTTGGTGGCGCTGTACCGGAACGTGCCGCTCTTGTTGATCGTTGCACCGATAACAGTGTCGCCTACCTTCTTCTCCACCGGCATGGATTCGCCGGTCAGCATTGATTCATCGACGAGCGATGCGCCTTCAAGCACTGTTCCATCGACCGGGATTTTGTTCCCGGGGCGGATCACCACCGTATCGCCCGCGATAACCTCGGCGGTCGGCACCTCCTGTTCCTTGCCGTCGCGCAAAACGATCGCCGTTGGGGGAGTCAGGTCCATCAGGGCGCGGATGGCCTCGGACGCTCCCGCCCTGGCGCGCATTTCAAGCCAGTGACCCAGCAGGATGAAGACCAGCAGGATGGATGACGCTTCATAAAAATGCTGGCCGCCGTAGATGAAGGTGGAACCCGCGCTGAAGAAATAGCCCGTGCCCACGCTCAGAACGACGAGCACTGCCATATTGGCGACACCGTTCCGCAACGAGCGCCAGGCCGCGACGATAAACGGCCAGACCGGATAGAGGATGGCACCGCTGGCCAGGACGAACAGCAGGAGGTCGAGTCTCAGGCCGAACGGAGGTGGAATCCGGATGAAGTCCATGCCCATCGGCGAGAACCCGAAGATGAGCACGCTGAACCCCAGCGCTATCCAGAACCGGTTGCGCATGTCGCGCACCATCGACTGCATGTCCTTGCCGGACCCGTGGCCCATTTCGTGGGCCATGGCGTCCTTCTGCGCCTTGCCCCGGGCGGCGTCTTTCCCCTTCGTCGTCACCGGCTCCACCGGGACAGTTGTGCTCCCCCCATGACCCCCATGCGCCCCATGCGCGTCGGCAGTCGCGGGCCCGGCACGCTCCGGGCCGCCCTTGGCCGGCGCGGGGTGGTCCTGGCAGACATGTTTGGGCAGGGATTCGCCAGCGCAGTGAAAGCCGCATGCCTCGATCGCGGTCCTGATCGCCGACAGGCTGGTCCTGGACGCGTCGTAGGCGACCGTCGTGGAACCGGAAACCGGGTTCACCGACACACGGCCGACCCCGTCGATACGGCCCAGTTGTCGCTCGATCCCTCCGGCCCCGAGGACCGAGAACAGATTGCCGACGTCGAGTGTGCGGGTGGTCATGGCTGCGTTCCGTCTGGTGACGAAGGATCCGAAGGATGCCCCGTTTGATTGTTTGCACCCCGCCCTGGAGCGACGGGCTGTAGCCGTCGCGTCCACATTGGGAGCGGGTTTCTAGGTAGTCCGGGGCCCGGCCTCGGCGAACAGACAGCCTTCAATACCCATGGCCAGATCTGTTGCGGCGATCGAACGTCGGCCCGATGTCTCGCGCCCGTCGAGTGCCCTGATAGCGTCGATGGTTTCCGGCACGACGATCGCCTGATTGTCGACCATGTAGGCGTAGAAGAGTTCATCGCCCTGCACCTTGAGCATGTCGGCCCAAAGCGCCACTTCATAGAGATCGCTGCGAGATCGACCCCGATCCGCCATCAACTCCTTGACGGCGTTGAGAGCGTCCAGACTGTACTCGTCCTTCATCAGCAGAATGCGGGACGAGGATCGCAAGGCGTCGAGCACCTCGTCCTTGTCCGCCGGCCGGGTCATCTGGATCGACCAGTAGTGGAGATGGGCGATCGTCTCCGGAACCCTGACGGCCATAGTCACTACGTCGAGGTCCGGATCGACGGTTTGGGCGTCGGGACCTTGGTGACTGGGAATTTCGGGCTCCGGAACGAGAGTATTCATGATGCCGCCAAGGTGGCTTTCCCACGGATCGGTCGCGCGGCGAAGCAGGACGCCGCGGGCCCGGAGGAGCAACCCTGCGCGTTTCAGCGCACTCAGCGTGCGCACTGTCGCGGTGGTGTTGCAGGAGACGACCCGGGTCGCCTCGCGCCCGACCGCAGTCTCGAAATTGGCCTCCGCGACGAACGAATGGCCGGTGACCGCGTGCTTCTCTCCGCCCTGCAGGACGAACTTCAGTCCCCGGTCCCGGTAGAGCGGGACATTATCGGCCGCCACCCGCTTGGGCGTGCAATCGACGATGACATCGGCCTCATCCAACAGATCGTCGAGTCGACCGGCCGTCGGCACGCCCTCGGCACGAAGTTCATCGTGTGCCTGGGGCGTGGCGGCGAATAGCGGCACACCCCGGTCCTGAAGGACACGCGTGCGCCAGTCCGTCGCGACGTCAGCGACCCCTACCAGGGTCATGTCCTTCTGGGCCCGGACCGCATCGGCGACCCGTTTGCCGATTACGCCGTATCCGTTCACGGCGACCCGGGTTGGTTTGGTCATGACGACATCTCTCCTGTGAGTTCACAGAACAGGAGATGAGCAGGTCGCGCCTTGATCCTGATCAATGTTTACCGCGCCGGCGCATGTCAGTCTGGGCTGATGATGAAGGATATCAGAACCAAATTACGGATAACCGTGAATCCGTCATCATGGGTGGATGGCTGTGAATGTTGACCGCGGCCATCTTCGACGTCGATGGCGTCCTGCTCGCATCGCCTCATGAACGCGCGTGGCGTGAGGCGCTTGCCGGCTTAGCCGAAACAGAGCGCTTCACGACGGCGATGTATCAGTCCCAGATCGCGGGCAAGCCACGACTCGACGGTGCTCGAGCGGCGCTTGAGGCCTTGGGTGTGAACAATGCCGTGCGCCACGCCGGTGCCTATGCCGAACGCAAACAGGCGCGGCTTGAAGAGCTGATGCGGACCGACGCGATCGCAGCCTTCCCGGACGCCTTGCGTTTCATCGAGGGGGTCGCCGCGCTCGGTTGGTCCATGGCTGCCGCCTCATCCTCCAGGAACGCCACCGAAATGATGCGGTCGATCCGCCTGAGCACCGACCAAACCCTGCTCGATGTCTTCCAAGTCAATGTCTCCGGTCGAGAGGTGAAGCACGGCAAGCCGGACCCGGAGCTGTTCCTGATCGCGGCGGCCGAACTCGGCGTGTCGCCGACCCGGTGTCTGGTTGTCGAAGACGCTCCGGCCGGCATTCAGGCCGCTCGCGCGGGCGGCATGACGGCGCTCGGCGTGGCTCGGCTGGGCGACGCAGATCAGCTCCGGGCCGCAGGTTCGCATCTGGTGGTTGAAACCCTAAACGAGATCGCGCTGGTCGAACTTGCGCAAGGCCGGCTCAAGGCTCGAACACCGTGAAGGACCCAGCCACCATGAAACAGGCGCTTGAGCCAACGGCGGACGCTGCATGGGTTCTTGTTGACGACGGCTGCGACGCGCTCCGGGAGAGCGATCGCGAAACCCGCTTCACCGTCAGCAACGGTTTCCTCGCTACCAGGGCCTCCCGAGCGATCAATCAATCACCGCGGCACACCGCGCCGCCGAGCACCTATGTCGCCGGGCTGTTCGATACGCGCAATACCGAGCGCCCGGTGCCGGAACTTATCCCCGGGCCGGACTGGGTGCAGGTCCGGGTTTCCCTGCCGGGAGGACAGCTTGTCCAGCATTTCGGCCCCGGGCCGTCACACCCGTTGACGCTCGATATGCGGCGAGGCCTGTTGCTCACCGAATGTCGCCTGGTGGAAGGGGCCGCCGTGAGCCTCCGGCTGCGCCTGCTGCGACTGGCCTCACAGGACCAGCGGTCGCTTGGTCTGCAGCTCCTTCGCCTGGAGACCGAAAAAGGCGAGATAGAAATCACACTCGAAGCCTCCACGGACGGGTTCGATAGCGATCTCACGTCCGAGCGTCTTGAGAACGAGTTCGGCGTGTGGCGCACCCATCTTTCCGGAAAAGGCCTCGCCATGGCCGCCGCTGTTGCCCTGCGGATCGACGGCCAGAATATTCCTCCGACCTCACTCGCCCCGTTCAGATGGTCCTGGACCTGGAAAACGCGACCGGGACAGGTCGTCTGCTTTGACCGGATCGTCGCCCTGTCTCGAAGTGACGCTCGCGACCAGGACCCAGGCGAGCGTGCGCGGGATGATCTCGACGGCGCTCGGGAAAAGGGCTGGCGTAGCGTTGTCCAGAAACATGAGACGGCCTGGGCGGCCCGCTGGTCGTGTAGCGACGTCAAGGTGCAAGGCGACGTTGCAGCGCAAAAGGCGCTTCGCTTCGCGGTCTACCATCTGAACAGCGCAGCCAACCCGGAAGATCCGCGGGTCTCGATCGGTGCCCGGGCCCTGACCGGAGCCGATTACCGCGGGCATGTATTCTGGGACACCGAAATCTTCCTGCTGCCCTTCTATATCCTGACCTGGCCGGAGGCGGCCCGGTCGCTGCTGATGTTCCGCTTCCATACCCTGGACGGTGCGAGGGCCAAGGCCGCTGACCGGGGCTGGCGGGGTGCCTTTTACGCATGGGAATCCACGGATACCGGCCTCGAGACGACACCCGAACAGGTCGTCGGTCCGGACCGGCAGATCGTCGACATTCTCACCGGTGTCCAGGAGCAGCACATCAGCGCTGACGTCGCCTATGCCGTCTGGCAATATTGGCAGGCAACAGGCGACGATGAGTTCCTGATCACCGCCGGTGCCGAAATCCTTCTTGAGACCGCTCGCTTCTGGTCGAGCCGGGCCCAGCTCGAAGCGGACGGCCTTCACCATATTCGCGGCGTCATCGGCCCGGACGAGTATCACGAGACCATCGATGACAATGCCTTCACCAATGTCATGGCCCGCTGGAACATTCGCAGGGCGCTTGAAGTCACAGCCTTGCTGCGGGAGCGGTGGCCGGATCGGTGGGCCGCCCTCTCCGGCCGCCTCGGGCTGGTCGAGGTCGAGCTGGAACATTGGCGCAGCGTAGCGGACGCCATGGCGACCGGTCTGGATTCAGACACCGGTCTGTTCGAGCAGTTCACGGGCTATTTCGATCTCGAGGACGTGGACCTGTCGGCCTATGCGGGTCGCTCCGTCCCGATGGACGTCGTTCTTGGCCGGGAAAGGACCCAGCGGTCGCAGGTCATCAAACAGGCCGATGTCGTGGCCCTTTTGGCCCTTCTGCCTGAGGAATTCCCGGGCAAGACGGGAGCGGCGAACTTCCGGTACTACGAGCCCCGTTGCGGTCACGGCAGTTCGCTGAGCACAGCGATGCACGGCCTGGTCGCTGCCCGTCTTGGCGATACCGAGATGGCCCTGGACTATTTCCACAGGACGGCAGCGATCGATTTAGCCGACACCAAGGTGGCGATCGGCGGCGGCATTCATATCGCGGCCCAGGGCGGCTTGTGGATGATGACGGTTTTTGGGTTCGCGGGGCTGTCGCTGCGGAGCGACGGCGTCGCCCTGGCACCGCACCTGCCAGGGAATTGGTCCAGCCTGGATTTCAGCATGGAGTGGCGAGGCCGGCACCTGACTATCAACATCAACCAGGCCGACCATCGTCTCTACGCGACGCTGCAAGCGGGCGAGCCGATGATTCTCACGGTCCACGGGCGAGCGCATAAGCTCAGTCTCGACCAGGCGCTTGTCGCCGACCTCGGAGGAGCGGCTCCAAAATGACACGTCACCCTCTGGAACGCTCGTGAAGTTCGCGCAAGTCACGCCGCTCTATGAGACCTTGCCCCCGAATCTGTATGGCGGCACGGAACGGGTGGTCGCCCACCTGACCGACGCCCTGGTTGAGCTGGCCCATGACGTCACCCTGTTCGCCAGCGCCGATGCAACGCCGCGCGCGCGACTGATCCCGGTGCGCGATCAGGCCAAGCGACTGGATCGGGCCCCGCAATGGCCCGCCGGGATCTGGACGTCTATGCGGATCTGTCGCCGCAACGGCCCTTTGCCCAAGATCTGCCGGGTATCGCGGACATCGCCTGTTACTCGACAACACTCATCGACCGCAAAGAGGCCGGGGAGAACTGCGCCAATGCCGTCGCTGGCCCACTCACAGCCACGATTAGGTCGTTGTCCGATAGGCAAGTTGTGCTTCTTGTCTGACACTGCGGTCCATCATCCGTAACTGGACAGGGTATGGTTTTCGCTCCATGGGGATTGGCGCAGGTGAAAGCGCTATGGAACAGAATGACCATCTTGGGCAGGCGCGAGACGTGACGGAATTTCCCTTCGGTGCGGATTTTCAGTCGATCCTGTCACTGATCGGCGACGGCGTCGTGAGCACCGATCACACCGGTCGCATTATCCTGTTCAACCGAGCAGCCGAAGATATCTTCGGGTACACCAGCGACGAAGTTCTGGGTGGCTCGATCGATGCACTGGTCCCGACGCGCTTTCATGATCGGCACCGCGAAGACGTGGACCGCTTCTGTTCGTCCAACGCGCCATTGCGCAGATTCATGGGGGAAGGGCGAGAGGTCCTTGGACGACGCAAGAACGGTGAAGAACTCTCGATAGAAGCAACGCTTTCGCGGCAGATGATCGGCGGACAGCACATCGTCACAGTGGTTATCCGGGATGTCAGCGCTCGAAAGACAGCGGAGAGGCACCGCCAGCTAGTAGCGAGCGAGGTTGCGCATCGCCTGAGGAATACAATGACGGTCGTCAATTCGATCGTGACCCTGAGCGCCCGACGGGCGGCCTCTGTCATTGAATTCAAGGAGGCGGTCCTGGGTCGTTTCGAAGCCATCTCAAGGACGAACGATGCGCTGGTCAGCGGCTCGTCGACGGACGTCAGTTTTCGACTTTTGCTGGAGTCGGAACTGGCACCCTACCGGGACGATGACAGCAAGATTACGCTCACCGGACCAGACATCGCTCTTGACGGACAGGGCGCTGTCGCCCTGGCGCTGGTCCTGCACGAACTCGCGACAAACGCGGCGAAGTATGGCGCGCTTTCGACGTCTGCCGGGCGGCTAAACGTGGACTGGAAAGTTCCGGTAGACGCGCCGCCTCTTCTTGATGTGACCTGGCAGGAACGCAACGGACCACTCGTCGCCCCGCCGACGAGACGCGGGTTTGGCAGCGAGTTGATCGCTCGCAGCCTGGGGGTCCATGGCGGAACGGCGATTTCGTCCTATGCCGCCTCCGGTGTCGGCTGCAGCATTCGTTTGCCGCTGACCGGTGCCCCCCCCTTGCCGCAGTAGGTTGACACCGGATAGCTCCTGACGCGTGACGTCGTTCCGGCTTTCCGGAGACCGCGACGATGGCGATTCAAAACATCTGGCACAGAACCGCCGTGTCCGAAGCCAGAACCATGGCTGAAGCAGTTTCCGGCGAATCCAGGGGCCGAACCAGGCTGATGCTGTCGCAGCCATGGCTGGAACCGAGCCTCAGTACTTCTGCGACCAGGGCGGCGGCGACGGACCGTGGGTTGGAGGCATCAAAACTGATCAGACGCTCGATCTGCACCGAGGGCCCGGCCGCAATGCAGATCGATAGCGAATAGATCAGCAACCCCTTCAGCCTCTGCGCCGCGTCCCGGGCCAAAAGAATCCCGCCGGTCGATGCCGGATGGTCCAAATGGTGCAGAGTGATCGATCGCCAGCCCGCCATGGTCAGGTCGGGATATCCCAGTCGCGCCAGGGTGAAGCTTTCGTCGACTGCAGTGCGGCTTAGGCGGGTTACGACCACGGCTGTCATGGCGTGAACCTGGAACCCTCATACCGACGGCGCATTGATTCAGCTCAACTTCAAACTGGAATCGGATCCCCGCCTGCATCATGGGTGCCAGGAAGATACCCTTGCTGGCCTTGCTCTCGCTCCCATTGGAGTGCGCAGGTCGACGGCTGGGGCAGGCCTGTCCGAGCTGCGGTGCCGTTGCGATGCGGGTCTGTGGCAGCACGGCGGATGCGTCCCTGGCGCGACTCGAGGCCTTGGCCGAACCGATATTGCTTGACGCCGGAGCCGTTCTCATCCGTGAGGGCGACGAAGCCCCCCACATCTTTAATATCACCTCGGGATCGGTCCGGGTCTTCAAGCGTCTGCCCAATGGTCGTCGCCAGATCATCGGCTTCCTTTTTCGGGGAGACTTTCTCGGTCTGGCGATCGGCGACGAATATGTGTTCACCGCAGAAGCGATGGAACCCTCGTCGGTCTGCCGGTTCAGAAAGACAGCGTTCCGGGCTCTGGTCCAGGACGACCCGCCGCTGGAGCACGCCCTGCTCAACCGCACATCCCACGAACTCGCGGCGGCCCAGAACCAGATGTTGCTGCTCGGGCGCAAGACGGCGATCGAGCGGCTGGCCTCCTTCCTGCTCGATCTTCCGAACCATGACCTGTCCAGGCCGGCCGGAGCGGGTCATGTACGATTGCCCATGACCCGCGGCGAAATCGCCGATTATCTCGGTCTGACCATCGAAACCGTCAGCCGATCCATAACCCGGCTCAAGACCCAGGGGGTGATCCGCCTGGTGTCGCAAACTGATGTGCTCGTCGAACGGCCTGATCTGCTGCGAGCGCTCGCGGAGGGCGAACCGTGACCCGACGCCCTTGAGGCAGATCAAGGTGATCAACTTCACGAGGTGACATCCAAGGCCTTCAAGGAGCGCCCGAGATGTCGACTGTTGCGATCACTCCCATCTACCCGTCTATCAACGATCCAGCCGTGAACACGATCATCGTGGTGCTCGCCCGGGAACAGTTGACGTCGATCGCCGATAACCGGCGGGACGGCCAGCCGCAAATGTCCACCGCTGACCAAATCCGCGCCCAGGCCTGAACCATGCGGAGCGTCGAACAGCAGCGGGTCGCTATCGTCGGTGCCGGCCACGTCGGGGCCACCGCCGCCTACGCCCTAATGCTCAGAGCCATCTGTCGCGAGATCGTGCTGATCGACAGCGACCCTACCCTGGCAGCGGCGGAAGCGGCCGACCTGTCGGACGCCAATGCGCTTGCCCGGCCGGCCCGAATTTGGGCCGGAACCTATGAGGACGCCGCTGCTGCTCAGATCGCCGTTCTCACTGCCGGCGCGGCGACCCATGGGGCGGAAAGCCGGTTGTCGGTGGTGTCCCGCAGCGCAGCCATCGTCACCTCCTGCGTGGACGAGCTAATGGCCGCCGGGTTCGCCGGTATCCTCCTCGTCGCGGCCAATCCGGTAGATCTGATGACGATCGTGGCGCTGCAGCGCTCCCGGCTCACGGCCAACCGCGTCATCGGCACCGGCTCCCTGCTAGACACGGCGCGGCTCCAGCAGGCCCTCGCGGTCCGCCTTGGTGTCGCCCCCGGTTCGATCGACGGCCTGGTTCTGGGTGAACACGGAGACAGCGAAGTTGCGGCCTTTTCAACCGTTCGCGCCGGAGGGCTAACGCTCGACCGGTTCTACGCGACGGATCAGGACCTGGAACGGCTCCAGATCGCCACCGAGGTTCGGGAGGCCGGCTACCGGATTGTCCAGGGCAAGGGGTACACTTCTTTTGGAATCTCGACGGCGATCGTGCGTATCTGCGAAGCCATCCTGCGCGACGAGCATGCCGTCTTGCCCGTCTCGACGCTGCTGACCGGCCAGTATGGCATCACCGATGTTTGCCTGAGCTTGCCGTGCGTGCTCGGAGCCATCGGCGTCGAGCGTGTCCTGTCTCCCGACCTCAGTGCGGAGGAAACCAGGGGATTGTTGGCGTCAGCGACGACACTGCGAGCCGCCCTCGCCGCCACGCAGAACCCGCCCGACCGTTAAAGCCGGCCGGCGCGGGACGATTCAGCGTCGAAACGCGGATATTTCCAGAGTCGTCCAGCGTCCGGTGCAAGCCTGCACCGTCTACGCCGGATCGTCAGGCGTCGGCGAGAAGGATCTGGTCTGTTCCTCGGCGTCAGCGCGTTGCTCGCGCCAAGGGCGCGCCCTACGGGCAATGATCCAGGTCAACGTTGCTTCAGGGTTAGACGCGATCGCCTGGGTCCCCGGCCGCCCCGGGGTCGGCCCAATGGAGCAAGGCTGACGAGGTTCCACCGTCAGTCCAGGCGATCACGTTGGACGCCGCCGCAGTTGGTCTCGACCGAGATGTTGTCGAAGGACAGTAGGGCCTCCGAGGAAACACGGCTGGGGGGCGCTTCGAGGCGTTGCGCTCGTGTCTGGGATTCGGATCGTCCGGCCATGACCGCACGGCCTCACATCGAGGTTTCAGCCGCGCTTCTCAGCTGGAAACCCAGGTCGCATCCCTTTGGACTGCCGTCCTGGCGTCGATCCGGATGACTGATTTCATCCCGGTCGGACGATCAGAAGCGTCGCCGCTCTTCAGGAAACCCTCATCGGGACCGGCGTGCGACTCTGTCGGAAGGGGGTAGCCACGGCAGTCTGACTGCCGTCGAACGCAATGTTGCGGAACCGGATCAGCAGACGGCACGCGAAGGCCGACGGACTGGCAGGTCTGCTAGGGCCGCGAATGGTTCTGAACATCGCGCAGGTAGGCGATCAGATCCGCGATCTCTTCCCCCTCCAGGGTGATTTGCGGCATCTCCCGATGTCCGTTGGTTATGCCTTCGGCAAAGGCTTCCTGAAGGTCCGTAACAGGATAGCGGACACCGAGGTGACGCAGCGGGGGAGCGGTTGGGCGCGGACTGTCGCCAGCCGGGCCGACGGCGTGACATGCCGCGCAACGGTTGTCCACGAGCGCCCTGCCTCGCGCCACGGCAGCCGCGTCCACTACTTCTTCCGGATAGTATCGGGCGGCATCGGCAGTGCCCGGAGCTTCGCGATATGCTGGACCGGCCGTGCATCCCATCAGCATCATTGCGCCGGTAATCGCGATTAAACGCAAAATGTCCTCCAAGCCGAGCATGGGCAATGCCTGACCTTGGATGGGGCACCCTGCATTGATCGAGATCAATGTCGGCGGGGAGAAACAGGCGGACTCCTAAACACCTGCACCAGAACGGAAACTCCATGACCGAGGTCATCACTCCTGCGATGCCTGAGCAACATGTCACTCGCGACGCGCTGTGCCCGGACGACCTTCAGAAAGCTCTGGTCGATCGGGGCTTCTACATCTTCGATCGACCCAGCGCGTTGCAGGCGGCCCCGCTGGGTCGACGTTGCCAGCTCGGCCACCGCGGATCGACCGAACCGCTACCCGGCCAGGTTCAAGCCATAGCCATCGCGGGCGGGTCGTATGAGGCTGCCTAGGTATCTGCAGGCCCCGCTTTTATTTCACCGGCCCTCAGGGTGGCTTGGTGCCCTACGGACCTATCTCGTGATCACCCTGATCAGCCATCTGACCTGGGAAATAATCCAACTTCCGCTCTACACCATCTGGTCGACCGCCAGCCCCCGCGAACTGGCGTTCGCGGTCCTGCATTGCACCGCCGGCGATCTCCTGATCGCCCTCGCCACCCTCATGGGCAGCCTGGCCTTGATCGGCGATCAGGACTGGCCGTTCCGGGGTCGTCTGAGAGTAGCCGGACTGACTGTGTTCGGCGGCTTGATCTACACGATCTTCAGTGAATGGTTTAACACTGGAATAAAGGGCACCTGGGCCTACTCCGACCTCATGCCGACCTTACCCCTGATCGGCACGGGACTGTCGCCACTGCTGCAATGGGTGTTGATCCCCATGTTGGCTCTGGCCGCGATGGGTCGCATTTCACAGGACGGCCCCGACGCGGACCCCTCGCCCCGAGACTGACCTGTTGGTGCTGACAGGCTGGTTGCCGCGCGTCTATTCCGGGGTGCCGATCACGTCGGCGACCGGAGGGGGATTCCATGCGGAGGGTCGGGCGCATCCTCCACGGGCTCAGCGTTTCAGGTCTGATTCAAGATGGCCACCGAAGCCGAAGCGCATCGCCGACAGTAGCTTCTCGCCGAAGGTGTGCTGTTCTCGCGATCGGAAGCGGGCAAACAGTGCGGTGGCCAATACGTCCGCCGGGACAGCTTCCTCGATTGCGGCCTCAACGACCCAGCGGCCTTCACCGCTATCCGCCACCTCCCCTGTGAAGCCGTCCAGGGTCGGATGGTCGGCCAGTGCTTGCGCGGCGAGATCCAGTAACCAGGAGGAGACCACACTGCCCCGCCGCCAGACTTCCGCGATGTCGGCCAGATTCAAGTCGAACCGTTCCACTTCGGGCAGGTTGGCGGAGGCCTTTCCCTGGAGAATGTTGAAGCCTTCGGCATAGGACTGCATCAGCCCGTATTCGATGCCGTTGTGGACCATCTTGACAAAATGGCCCGCGCCGACTGGTCCGGCGTGAACATAGCCCTGCTCGGGGCGGGGGTCCGCACCATCAAGCCGCCGAGTTGGCGATATCTCACCGACTCCAGGAGCCAGCGATTGCAGGATCGGATCGATCGCCGCTACCGCGATCCGATCACCGCCCACCATCAGGCAATAGCCGCGAGCCAGACCCCAGACGCCACCCGACGTACCGACGTCGATGTAGTTCAGACCTTGAACACGCAGTGCCGTGGCGCGGCGAATATCATCTCGGTAGTAGGTGTTTCCGCCATCAATCATGGTGTCGCCAGGGGCCATAGCCGATGCGAGGGCCTCAACCACTGACTCCGTCGGCGCTCCGGCAGGAACCATGATCCAGACGTGTCGCGGCGGAGGGAGCTGGCGCACCAGATCCACCAGGCTTTCGGCCCCGATGGCACCCTGATCGGTCAAGGCAGCGATGGCTCCGGGGTCAAGATCATGCACGACGCATTGGTGGCCATCGGCCATCAGGCGGCGCGCGATATTGGCACCCATGCGGCCCAATCCGACGATTCCTAGCTGCATTGCGGGACCTCAAAAGTCGGCGCGATCAAAATGGCGGGGGTCATGCGGCTTGTCATTGAGGTGAAAGTTCCACGAGGGAGACGCACAGACCCTCGATCGCCGGAGCGGCTACCGGAGCCGGCCGGCGGGCTGGTGAACAGGCCCGGGAAAGCCGCGGGGCCTGAGAGGTGGAACGCCGTCCATATCGCGCCGGGCCCGAAGAGCCCGACCGTGCCGAATGCGCCGGTGCTTGCCACGCGGCAGGCGCGGAGGCGGGTCACGCGGTCGCCAGCTTGTATTCGGTCATAGTCGCTCCTCGACGCATGCGGCCTGAAGGCTCGCAGCGCGCTTTGGTTATGACGCCGAGCGATCCGAAAACTTACAGAGTCGCGAGCCGGTACCGCGGTCCGTGCAGACTGCGCGGAAACCTCGATTGTCTCACAGCAGGTCCGGCGGGATTTGCAGCCAGGCCAAGGCTCGCTCTGACGACTGGCGTCGCAGTAGCGCTAGATCGACCGTCGACGGGTCGCTCGCATGTAAGCCATGCCCGCCGCCCGCGTCTTAGGTTGGGCTGGCTCGCCCCGACACAATCTGAGAATGGAACGCGTCAATGGCCAAGATGAAAGCGGCAGTGTTTGTCGAACCCGGCAGGATTGTTCTGGATGACAAGCCTATTCCCGACGTCGGCCCCCTGGATGCTCTCGTGCGCATCACCACCACGACGATTTGCGGCACAGACGTCCACATCCTGAAAGGCGAGTATCCGGTCGAAAGAGGTTTGATCATCGGTCACGAGCCGGTCGGCATCATCGACAAGCTGGGATCCGCCGTCCAGGGCTTCAGAGAAGGACAGCGCGTGATCGCAGGCGCGATCACGCCCGGCGGCTATAGCAATGCCTGCCTCTGCGGCCATCATTCCCAGGATGGTGGGGCGTTCGGCCACGGGTGGAAGCCAGCGGGCGGCTGGAGGTTGGGCAACACCATTGACGGCTGCCAGGCCGAGTACGTCCTCGTGCCGGATGCGATGACCAATCTGGCCGTTGTGCCCGATAGCCTTACGGACGAACAGGTCCTGATGTGCCCTGACATCATGTCCACCGGCCTGAGCGGGGCGCAGAGCGGCGGCGTTCGAATCGGTGATGCGGTGGCCATCCTGGCCCAGGGGCCGATAGGTCTCTGCGCCACAGTGGGGGCAAGGCTGATGGGTGCCACCACCATCATCGCGGTCGATCGCCTGCCTGAACGACTGGCAATTTCGAAGAGATTGGGCGCTGATCACGTCATTGACGCCAGCGAGGTCGACCCGGTCGCGGAGATCATGCGGCTGACCGATGGTCGCGGCGTAGACGTCGCGATCGAGGCTCTGGGAACCCAGGCGACCTTCGAAGCGGCCTTGCGAGTACTTCGCCCAGGTGGCGTTCTCTCAAGCCTTGGCGTCTATTCGACCGATTTGACGATCCCGCTGAGCGCGTTCGCGGCGGGCCTTGGCGATCACAAGATCATCACCACTCTCTGCCCTGGTGGTAAGGAGCGTATGCGTCGACTGCTCGCGGTGATTGAGTCCGGGCGGGTCGACCTGAGCATGATGGTAACCCACCGCTTCAAGCTGGACGATATCGAACGCGCATACGATCTGTTTTCCAACCAGAGAGATGGTGTTTTGAAGGTCGCGATCACGCCCTGATCAGCGCGGGTCGGGAGTACTCTCAGCCCCGATCAAGAGCTTCCAGGGCTCGACGAAAAGGCGGTCTCACATGGCGCGAGCTCGTCATGCCCGCATCCTCGCTGCCCAGGGTTCAGCCTGTCGTTAAGTGGTGATCATTTGAGCCGAAATTCCTGGAGATTGCGGCTCCAGGGCACCGATGACATTGAATTTTATCGGATCCATCCCGGCTCCTGGCCGTCAGGTTCAAGCTGGAGGAGCTCTACGCTCAGCCTGTCGCGTCCACAACAGGTCCGACGCAAGCACGTGGCTGCGGCCAGGCAGTGGTAGGAAAGAGCTGGGTTTGGCTCAGCGGCCGTTGCACGTCCCGCGACACGTCTGGCTCTCCCAACCGCCCATCGGGCGATGCGAAAGAAGTTTCCGATCTGTAATGGCTGAGCTGCCTGTGCGTCTGGGTCGGTATCACCCCGCCAGCGATGTCAGCGCGTTCGTACATCGGCAGTGGCCATTTCAGCATCTTCTTGAGAGTTGGTTTTATGCCCCCTTCGGAAACCACACCCGAACCGCCTTACTACCGTGCGGGACGATCAAGACACCTCAAATGTTCAGCCTTCCGTCTGTGGCCGCTTCTGGCGATACCGCTGTCCATGCTGGCGACAGCAGCGGCTGCACAAGAGGTGATCTATGAAACAGACCGCGTGCGAGTCGAGGCAGGTCTTGATGCCGCGAGCGTCGTCTTCTTTCAACGCGATTCCTGGTTCGGCGAGGCGCAGGCCAACATCGGGGTCGAAAGCGGCACGTGGAACGAGTTTGCGATCGAGCCGCAACTTTACCTGACGATAAAGGATGTTTTAGGCGGAGAGCTGACCGCCGGAATTTCCGCAGTTGCCTCGCAGACTTTTGGCGAAAGCGCAGAAGGTTTTGCGGCAGGAATCGACGATCCGGGCGCTGTAACTCTTGAGAAACTCTACGTTGGTTGGAAAGCCAACTTTGGTGCCGATGATTTCGTTGAGATAATGGGCGGCGATTTTGACTATCAGATTGGCACGGGTTTCCTGATCAAGGATGGCGGCCGCGACGGCGGAAACCGTGGCGGCTTTTACCTTGGCGCGCGATCGGCCTCACGCGGAAGTGCGCTCGCGCGGCTCCAAAAGGGCAATCTGCTGCTGGAAGGGTTTTGGCTCGGCAACAATCCGGGGCGCGGCGGTATCAAGGCGCATGTTCGCGGCATCAATGCCGAATATACCTTTTCTGAGCGGGCATCGATTGGCGCGACCTATATCGAGGTCGCGCATTTCGACGACCCTGTCTCATGGGGCGTCGCCGAGCAGTTGAAAACCTACGACGTCAGGGGAGCGGTCTCTGTTACCGATCGGCTGACATTTTCTGGCGAATATGCGCAGCAGACCGGCGGAGAACACTACGAAGGCGACGGATGGTACGCACAAGCTACGTACAAGTTCGCCGACCTGCCTTTGGAACCTACGCTGAGCTATCGCTATGCGGTTGTCACCGGAGACGATCCGAGCACGCCGCAGAACGAGGCATTTGTTCCGCTTGCCTATGGTTTCACAGATTATGCTCAATGGTACCAGGGCGAACTGACTGGCAACTGGATCTTCGGTAACTCGAACCAGAAGACACATCTGGTCAAGGGGACCGCGTCACTCTCGCGAGCCGTGTCGATTACGACGATCTGGCTTGATGTCGCGCTCGACGATCCCCGCCAATTGGGCGTGGAAGACGACGACTTCGGCAATGAGTTCAACGTAATCCTGGATTGGGAGGCGAGCGAGCAGCTCTTCCTGTCTGCCGCGGTCGCCGTATTGGTCCCCGGTGCAGCCGCGAGGGAGTTCACCGGAGGCAACAACACCTGGGCCCATCTCATGCTTTACGCCAGCTTTTCGTTCTAGGAATGGGCCGAGATATGACAAATCCAAAAAACGGGCCCGCCGCCCGCAAGTCGTTCAAATTTCCGACCGCCTATAGCATCCTGTTTGCACTGATCGCCCTGGTCGCAGCCGCGAGCTGGATCGTTCCCGCAGGCCAATACGAACGGGTCGAGAATGCAGCGATTGGTAAGGAAGTGCCCGTGCCCGGCACCTATAAGCGCGTGGACTCTAACCCGCAGGGCTTGGGGGACGTACTTGTCGCCCCGATTGCAGGATTTTATGACCCCGCAAGCTCTGAAGCACGTGCCATCGATGTTGCCCTTTTCGTATTGGTAATTGGCGGGTTTCTGGGCGTAATCGCCAAAACCGGCGCGATCGACAAGGGAATCTCCCGCGCCATGCGACGCCTCAAGGGCCATGAAAATTTGATGATCCCAATTCTGATGGCGTTATTCGCCTTCGGCGGGACGACTTATGGCATGGCTGAGGAATCGCTCGCCTTCTACGCACTACTTATCCCAGTCATGATCGCCGCAGGATATGACGCAGTCGTCGCCGTCGCTATCATTCTGCTTGGTGCGGGGATCGGCGTACTCGGCTCGACCATCAATCCCTTCGCAACCGTGATCGCCTCCGACGCCGCAGGCATCCCCTTTACCAACGGTCTCACACTGCGGCTAATCTTGCTGGGCACAGGCTGGTTTGCATGCACGGCCTACGTCATGCGCTATGCTGCAATGGTCAAACGAGACCCCGCCAAGTCAATCGTCGCCGATAAGCACGCGGAAATTGTCGCCAAATTCGCACGAACCTCAGAAGTTGTTGATGACGGTCCGCTAACGCGCGTCCAGGGAGTAGTACTGCTCATCTTTGCTCTGACCTTTGCCGTGATGATTTGGGGAGTGTCCTCACAAGGCTGGTGGATGGACCGGATGTCGGCGCTTTTCCTGGGAGCCTCGCTCCTTGTCGGGCTGGTCAGCTGGATGGGCGAGGAAGGCTTTGTCGACGCCTTCATTGACGGTGCCCGTGATCTCCTCGGAGTGGCCCTTATCATCGGCATAGCCCGTGGCATTGTCGTCATAATGGATGCCGGCCGCATCACAGATACGGTGCTCTTCGCGGGAGAGGGGGCACTAGGTGGACTGTCGCCGTTAGGCTTTGTCAATGTCGCATTCGGCATTGAGCTCGCCATGTCATTCTTTGTGCCGTCCTCGTCAGGGCTTGCCGTCCTCAGCATGCCGATCATGGCTCCACTGGCGGACTTTGCGGGCGTCGAACGGTCGTTGGTTGTCACAGCCTTTCAATCCGCCAATGGCCTCGTGAACCTGATTAATCCGACCTTTGCGGTCGTGATGGGAGCGCTCGCCATCGGAGGGGTGCCTTATCAACGCTGGATTCGTTTCATGTGGCCGCTTCTGCTCGCCCTAGCTGTGTTGATCGTGGCCGGACTGAGCGTGGCAGTGCTTTTGGGGTAGTCGCCTCCCTCCGGGGGCTCGCCGATCTCGGTGAACCTACTACCCGTTTCTAACTACCCGTTTCTAAAAAAGGAATTCTCTCATGACCGAGTTCGGTGTCCATTCTGAAATTGGCAAACTACGCAAAGTAATCACCTGCCAACCGGGACTTGCGCATGCTCGCCTAACGCCTGCGAATGCCGAACGGCTTCTGTATGACGACGTTCTATGGGTGCAGGAGGCTCGCACCGACCATGCGGATTTTCGCATGAAGATGAGCAATCGCGGCGTCAAGGTTTACGAATTTCAGGACCTGCTCGGTGCTGTCGTGGCCAAAAAGGAAGGAAGAGCATGGATCCTGGACAGACGTGTCACCGAAGACGACGTCGGTATCGGCATGTTGGACGAACTGCGCGGCTGGCTCGACGAGCTCGCGCCCGATCAGCTTGCCAACTTTCTCATCGGGGGGATCGCCGTACATGACCTGCCGTTCTCCACCGGAAGCATGTTTGGCAGCTATCTTGGTGTACACGGCTTCGTCTTGCCACCGTTGCCCAATACGCAATTCCCGCGAGACAACAGCTGCTGGATCGGACAAGGCCTAACACTAAATCCAATGTACTGGCCGGCGCGGCGCCCCGAGACCCTGCTTGTTGCTGCAGTCTATAGGTTCCATTCCGAATTCGCCGGCGGCGACTACAAGGTGTGGTGGGGAGATCCCGATACGGATCATGGATCCGCCACGCTCGAAGGTGGCGACGTGATGCCATGGGGTAACGGCACCGTGCTCATCGGCATGGGAGAACGAACGACTCCCCAGGCAGTAGGCCAGGTCGCCAGAGAGCTTTTCAAGAACGGTGCCGCCACGCACGTCGTGGCGTGTCAAATGCCCCGGGCTCGTAGCGCAATGCATCTTGATACTGTTTTTTCTCACTGTGACCGAGACATCGTTACGGCGTTTACTGAGGTTTGCGACCAGATTCAGGGTTACAGTCTTCGGCCGGGCGACGCACCGAACCAGATCGATGTGAGGAAAGAAGACAAGCACCTCTTCGTCATCGCAGCTGAAGCCTTGGGCCTGAAAAAGCTTCACGTTGTTGAGACCGGCGGCGATGTCTATCAACAGGAGCGTGAACAGTGGGACGACGGCAACAATGTTGTCGCTCTAGAGCCCGGAGTGGTGGTCGCCTATGACCGCAACACCTCGACCAACACGCAGCTCCGCAAGGCGGGCATCGAAGTCATCACAATTCGGGGCTCGGAACTTGGCCGCGGCCGCGGTGGCGGACACTGCATGACCTGTCCGGTCTGGCGCGATCCGGTCGCCTTTTAAGAACACTAATTACAGCAAATGCCGGCAAGGAGACGACACTTGGCTTATAATCTAAACGGGCGCAGCTTTCTGAAGCTGCTGGATTTCGACCAGCAGGCGGTACGACACCTGCTTGAGCTTTCGCGCGATCTCAAACGCGCCAAATACGCCGGGACGGAGCAACAGCATTTGAAGGGCAGGAATATTTGCCTGATCTTCGAAAAGTCCTCCACGCGCACAATGTGCGCCTTTGAAGTGGCAGCGATGGATCAGGGTGCGGGTTACAGTTATCTCGGCCCGTCGGGCACACAGATTGGTCACAAGGAGTCCATGAAGGACACCGCACGAGTTCTCGGGCGCATGTACGATGCGATCGAGTATCGCGGTTTTGGTCAAACCGTTGTCGAGGAGTTGGCATCGTATGCCGGCGTTCCGGTGTTCAATGGGCTGACCGATGAATTTCATCCGACGCAGATGCTAGCTGACCTGATGACAATGCGCGAACATGCGGACAAGCCCTTACAGAAAATTTCCTACGCCTTCGTCGGCGACGGCCGCAGCAACGTGGGTCACTCCCTCATGATCGCCGGCTGTCTGATGGGCATGGACGTAAGGATTGGCGCTCCCAAGACCAACTGGCCCAGTGACGAATTCATCGGCCCAGCTCGCGACCTGGCCGCTCGATATGGCGCGACCTTGACCATTACCGAAGATCCCGCCGAAGCTGTTAAAGGCTGCGATTTCATAAGCACGGACGTATGGGTTTCAATGGGGGAGCCGGACGAGGTTTGGGAAGAGCGTATCCGGCTGCTGAAACCCTATCAGGTCAATGCCGACCTACTCGCGGCGTCTGGCAACCCGTTGGTAAAATTCATGCACTGTCTACCCGCATTTCACAACGCCGAGACTGAGGTCGGCCGCAAGATCTCTGAGAAGTTCGGCATCTCGGAGATGGAGGTTACCGATGAGGTTTTCGAATCTCCGGCAGGCATCCAATTCGACCAGGCAGAAAACAGGCTGCACACGATCAAGGCGATTCTTGTCGCCACGATCGGGCGTTGAGCGATGCGGATCGTCGTGGCGCTTGGAGGCAATGCGCTCCTGCAACGAGGCGAACCTCTGACCTCGGAAAACCAGCGAGCAAACATCGCTATCGCGGCGCGCGCGCTGGCTCCGCTCGTCGATCAGCATGAACTGATCATCTCGCATGGCAACGGTCCGCAGGTCGGGTTGCTTGCCCTCCAGGGTGCGGCATACAAGCCGGAAGAGGCTTTCCCCTTGGACGTACTCGGTGCCGAAACCGAAGGTATGATCGGCTATATGATTGAACAGGAACTCGGCAATCTGCTGCCGAAGGCAAAGCCGTTGGCGACCATTCTTACTATGATCGAAGTGGACCCTGCCGACCCTGCCTTTGCCGATCCATCAAAATTTGTCGGCCCCGTTTACGTAAAAGAAGAGGCGCAACGCCTGACGCGCGAGAAGGGATGGGTCGTAAAGCAGGACGGCAAGCACTGGCGGCGCGTAGTCGCCTCCCCACTTCCCAAACGGATATTCGAAATACAGCCGATCAGGTGGCTCATGGAACGTGGCGTGCTGGTTATCTGTACCGGAGGCGGAGGGATACCGACCGCGTTTGACGACGACGGGCTCCTGCGCGGCGTCGAGGCGGTGATCGACAAGGACTATGCCAGCGAACTTCTTGCTCGAGAGCTTGGTGCCGATTTGCTCGTGATGGTTACCGACGTTCCCGCCGTCTTTGTTGATTGGGGGAGGTCAACCCAGCACGCTATCCGGCGTGCGACCCCAGATTTAATTGCCGGATACTCGTTTGCGGCGGGATCGATGGGGCCAAAGGTGGCTGCGGCATGTCAGTTTGTAGCGGCAACAGGCCGGAAGGCTGCAATCGGTGCGCTTGCAGACCTCGCTTTGATCGTCGAGGGTCGAGCCGGCACCACGATCGCGGGCGATGTCCAAGAGATCGAGTGGGCACCGCCAGGTTAGCCGTGCAAAATCGAAAGCCCCCTTCCCCGCTCAGTTCAAGCGCCTGCGGCCGGCCAGTTGAACACAGCTTCGGCGCGTGAGCGCCTGACAGCTGGAGTCCTGTCAGGGCAAGCTTGAGAAGCCGTATATTTCTCTTAATCCGGCAAGTTTCAGTCAAATGTCCGTAAAACTGCCTTTGCGTGCCAACTCATCTTGGGTGATCCGGTCGATCCTGTTAACGTAGGTCTGGTTCCCTTCGCCTGTTCGCTAGGCTGAGAACTCTTGCTTATACGTCAGTCGACAAGGCGTAACATCGCCCTCTGCCGCCCGCTTGAGTCGACTGGTGATGCGCCCGCCCACGGATCGTGCGCATAGGGTCCAAGACGACAGGAGGTGACCGGCCCACCAGCGAGGCGACAGGCGAGCCACCACGGGATTCAAGACCGCATGCAACACGATCATGAAGACAGCGGCTACCTTAAGGGCTCGATCACACTAGGTGGCGCTGTAGCGATGGGCACCGGCGTGATGATCGGAGCCGGCATCTTTGCTCTTACGGGCCAGGTCGCCCAGCTGGCCGGGCCGCTCTTTCCGCTCGCATTCATTGCCGGCGCGATCGTCACCGCGTTCAGCGCCTACAGCTACGTCAAGATGTCGAACGCCTGGCCCTCGGCAGGCGGGATCGCGACGATCCTGCAGAAATGCTACGGCACCGGCGCCGTGGCCGCCGCCGCCGCTCTGCTGATGGCGCTCAGCATGATCATCGCCGAGAGCCTCGTGGCCCGGACCTTCGCCACCTACGTCCTGCGGCCCTTCGATATCGCCGGCGGGCCGCTGGTGCCGATCCTCGCCGTCGGCGTGATCGCGTTCGCCTTCCTCGTCAATATTGCAGGCAACCGATCGGTCGGACGCTTCTCGTTGGTCATGGCGGCGGTCAAGGTCGGCGGAATCGCGCTGTTCGGCATCACCGCTCTCTGGGCCAGCGGTTTCCAGTTCGCCGCAGCATCAGAGACCATGCCGGACGCGACCCCCGTGGGTTTCATCGCATCAATGGCGCTGGCGATCCTTGCCTTCAAGGGCTTCACCACCATCACCAACAGCGGAGCCGAAGTCACTAACCCGCACAGAAATGTGGGTCGGGCGATCGTGATCTCGATCGCGCTCTGCGTCCTGATCTATCTGCTCGTGGCCTTCGGTGTGGGATCGAGCCTGACCATCGACCAGATCGTCGCCGCCCGGGATTATTCCCTGGCCGAGGCCGCCCGGCCGGCGCTCGGCCAGACGGGTTTTTATCTGACGGTCCTTCTGGCCGCGGTTGCGACGGCCTCCGGCGTTCTCGCCAGCGTCTTCGCGGTGTCGCGCATGTTGGCGATGCTGACCGAGATGAAAATGATCCCCCACCGTCATTTCGGCATGCCTAGAAACATTCAACGTCACACGCTGGTCTACACAGTGGTCATCGCCTCGACCCTGGCGATCTTTTTTGATCTCGGCCGGATCGCATCGCTGGGTGCCTTTTTCTATCTTGTCATGGACATGACCGTGCACTGGGGCGTGTTTCGTTTCCGCCGGAAAGAGGTCGGTGCCGCGGGGGCTGTGATTCTGGCTGCACTGGCTTTCGATGCCGTGGTTCTGTCGGCCTTCACGGCAATGAAGCTGCAAAGTGATCCGGCCATTGTCGTCATTGCGGGCATAGCCATCGCGGCGGTCTTCGCCTTTGAACGGATGTACCTGTCGCGTTGGTTGGTGCCGCAGGCGAATCCCGATCACTGAGACCCGCCCGGGCGATGGCCTGGGCAACCTGCCCAGGGCGCGGAGAGCAGGGGTTCGGGCGCTGACGCCAACCCTGACAACCGAACCTGTACGCGCGGCGACCCTGGCCGGGAGACGGCCCCCCGATCCTGCATGTGGTTGGCGTCTGTCGGGGGCCGACTATTGCGGACGCAGGGCCGTGATCTCATTGACCCCGTCGTGAACCGAGACGTCGAAGGCCACCCGGTCTCCAACCTTGGCGGTGGCGAGCATTTCGGTGGGTGCGGTGAAGGTCATGGCCATGGCAGGCCATTCGACGGCCGGGATCGCGCCATGGTCGATGGTGACGGTGCCGGCTGCTGCGTCGACAGCTGTAATCACGCCTGAGCCAGCCCCCATCATGGCGGCCTGACGGCCCTCCATCGGCATGCCGGACATGTTCGACGGCATCGGCATTTCAGAAGCGGGGGCCGGGTCGGCGGCCGGCGCGGTTTCGGGCTGACCGCAAGCGCTCAGGCCAAGAGTGGCGGCGGCAGCGGCGGACAAGATCAGGGCGTGGTTCATGGTATTTCTCCTTGGGGTAATACGTTCGACCGCTTCTTGCGGCGTCTCAACAGCAGATAGCCTGCAGGAATAACGAGCATGGACAGTAAAGGTGCCGTCAGCATGCCTCCGATGACCGGTGCGGCGATGCGGCTCATCACCTCCGAACCGGCCCCGTGGCCGATCAGGATGGGGAACAAGCCGGCCAGGATCACGGCCACGGTCATGGCCTTGGGCCGGACTCGCAAGAGCGCCCCTTCGCGCACGGCGGTCTCGACCGCCGCCGGCTCGGGGTTCGGTCCCCGTTCATTGAGCGCGGTCTTTAGATAGATCAGCATGACCACCCCGAACTCGGCCGACAGCCCGGCCAGGGCGATGAAGCCGACGCCGGTGGCGACTGACTGGTGATAGCCCAACAGATACAGCAGCCACACCCCGCCGGTCAGGGCGAACGGCAGGGTGGCCATGATCAGGGCCGCCTCATCGAAACGTCCGAAGGTCAAATACAGCAGGAAAAATATGATCAGCAGGGTGGCCGGGACCACGATCTTCAGTCGCTCGGCCGCGCGGGTCAGATATTCGAACTGCCCGGAGTAGGCGATGGTCACCCCCGGACTCAGCTGGACCTGATCTGTCACCGCCTTCTGCAGGTCGCCGACCACCGAGGCCAGATCCCGGCCGCGGACATCGATATAGACCCAGGTCGTGGGCCGGCCATTTTCCGATTTCAGCATCGGTGGGCCGTCCGTGACCTGCAGGTCAGCGACCGTGCCGAGGGTGATCTGTTGGCCCGAGGGAGTCACGATCGGCAGGGCCCGAAGCTCGGCCAGGCTGTCGCGGATCTCGCGGGGATAGCGGACGCTGATCGGATAGCGGGCCAGACCCTCGACGGTCTGGCCGATGGTCTCGCCGCCGACAGCGCCCGAGACGATGCTCTGAACGTCCGCGATATTGAGGCCGTAGCGGCCCGCCGCCTGCCGATCGATGTCGACATTGACATAGCGCCCCCCCGTCAGCCGTTCGGCCAGGGCCGAGCTGACGCCCGGGACGGTCTTGGCCACCTCGGCGACCTGGGCAGCGATCCGGTCGAGGGCCTGAAGGTCAGCGCCCGATACCTTGACCCCGATCGGACTCTTGATGCCGGTGGCCAGCATGTCGATACGGTTGCGGATCGGTGGCACCCAAACATTCGCCAGTCCGGGCACGCGCACCGCCGCATCCAGTTCCTCGATCAGCTTCTCCGGCGTCATACCGGGCCGCCACTGGTCACGCGGCTTGAAGCGGATAATTGTCTCGAACATCACCAGCGGAGCGGGATCGGTCGCTGTATCCGCCCGTCCAGCCTTGCCGAACACGGTTTCCACCTCGGGTACCGTTCGGATCATCCGGTCGGTCTGCTGCAGAAGTTCGGACGCCTTGGCCGCCGACAGGCCCGGCAGGGCCGACGGCATATAGAGCAGGTCGCCCTCATCCATCGGCGGCATGAACTCGCCGCCCAGCTGGCTGATCGGCCAGGCCGAGGTGGCGAACACGGCCAAGGCAATTAGCAGGGTCGTCCGCGGACGATGCAGCACCCAGTCCAACGGCGGGCGGTAGATATGGGTCAGCCAGCGGTTGATCGGGTTGCTCTGCTCGGCCGGGATCCGCCCTCTGATCAGATAGCCCATGAGCACAGGCACCAGGGTGATGGACAGGATCGCCGCCGCCGCCATGGCGTAGCTCTTGGTGAAGGCCAGTGGCGCGAACAGCCGCCCCTCCTGGGCCTGCAGCGTAAAGACCGGAATGAACGACAGGGTGATGATCACCAGGCTAAGGAATAGCGCCGGCCCCACCTCCGCCGCCGCCTCGGTAATTACCCGCCAGCGGGTTTCGCCGGCCAGAGACTCATCGGGATGGTCGTGTTCCCATCGCTCGATATGTTTGTGCGCATTCTCGATCATGACCACGGCCGCGTCGACCATGGCCCCGACGGCGATAGCGATACCGCCCAGCGACATGATGTTGGCGTTGACGCCCTGCAGGTGCATCAGAATGAAGGCCGCCAGCACCCCCAGTGGCAGGGTGATGATCGCGACCAGGGCGGAGCGCGCGTGCCACAGGAACAGGCCGCAGACCAGGGCGACGACGATGAACTCCTCAAGCAATTTGGTGCTGAGATTTTCGATGGCGCGATCGATCAGATGCGAGCGGTCATAGACCGTCACCACCTCGACCCCGGCCGGCAGGCCGGCCTTGAGCGTTTCCAGCCGCTCGCGCACCGCTGTGATCACCGCCTGGGCATTTTCGCCCGAGCGCAGGATCACCACGCCGCCGGCCACTTCTCCCTCGCCATTCAGCTCGGCGATGCCGCGCCGCATTTCGGGGCCGATCTGTACCGTGGCGACATCACCCAGCTGAACCGGAACGCCGCCTGCGGCCGTGCGGATCGGCACAGCGCGGAAGTCGTCGAGCGTGGTCAGATAGCCGTTGGCGCGAACGATATATTCCGTTTCGGCCAGCTCCAGAACAGACCCGCCGGCTTCGCCGTTGCCCTGCCGGATTGCCGCGACGACCTGCTGGTGTGTTACGCCGTATCCGGCGAGTTTGGCGGGGTCGAGCACCACCTGATACTGGCGCACCATGCCGCCGATACTGGCAACCTCGGCCACGCCGGGAACAGTCTTGAGCTCGTAGCGCAGGAACCAGTCCTGCAGGCTGCGTAATTGCGACAGGTCATGCTGACCCGTTCGGTCGACGAGGGCGTATTCATAGACCCAGCCGACCCCGGTGGCGTCCGGCCCCAAGGCCGGGCGGGCGGTATCGGGAAGGAGGGCCTGGACCTGACTGAGATATTCCAGCACCCGGGAGCGAGCCCAATAGAGGTCGGTGCCGTCCTCGAACAGCACATAGACATAGCTGTCGCCGAA
>TARA_R110001606_G_scaffold103961_3_pt1 | contig 53542 bp, 44 predicted proteins | sample TARA_R110001606 | Tara Oceans TARA_R110001606 (sample SAMEA4398315) | marine metagenome | biome: Polar Biome; feature: [SRF] surface water layer (ENVO:00010504); material: water (ENVO:00002006), including particulate matter (ENVO:01000060) such as... | depth 5 m
TGTCAGAGGACATTAAAGTTTGACAAAAACTGGCTTCATTTTTGCGTATTTTCAGCTTCAACAAACTCTGAAGTTTGATATTTTTTAGCTAAGGCAAATCCGATTAACCGAACTTAAAGACATTAATGTTTGATATTTTTCAACTCAGCCTCGGCTTTACATGTCGTCCCTCGGAGGGCCGCTCGTTCTATCGTTAGGATAGCATAACCATATCAATGAGTCGGCAGTCGCTGGCTAGCTGATAGAAGCAAGGGGGAGAAGCCCCTCTCGCCGCTCTTCGAACCCAGCACTCTCGTAGCTCGTTCTGGATGGTTTCATTTATTCGGGCTTGAGGCCGACTACTTGCGGCCCATCGGCTTGACCCTCTCAGGGGTGAGAGTGCGGTAAATCTGGTCCAGGTCTGCTTCCCAATGAAAGTTTACCCTCAGAAAAATTATTTGACTCACAGATAAAACTTCACTACCATCGCTTTTGTGGACGGGCGATTCGCCCGGAGACAGCTCTTTAACAATTGCCATTCTCTCTCATAACCAAGTTTCGGCCTTTAATTCAGGGTCATAATTTGGCCCCCACGAGTGTCTGCCCCTAGGCATGCTGCTCAGGCTTAGTGCTTCTTGGTGGGGCCAGAATGAACGCGTAATCCGCTTAGTCGAGGTCTAGGATTCCGGTTTCTTCCACTATCTATGCTCTTCAGCATAGCGACTTGGTATGCGGTATGGGGCCAGACGCAAATCCTGCGTCGACCTTGCTGAGGAGAATGCAACTATGTCGGATTTAACCGATATTGAGGTGCTTTTGAAGCGCCTGAACAAAGAGCTGAATCAGAAGCTGGAATGTAGTGCCGAGGAAAAACGAGAGCTTGAGATGTTGATAGCTGAAATTGCATCGGCGCATCGGCATGAAGTCTCCCAAGCAAAGAAAGGTGCTTTGATATATAAGGCCCTCACTCTGCTTGGTGCAATCGTTAAGTGCATCCCTGAAATCCGAGACTTTCTCGGGGGTGGTGGATGACGGCGCCCTGGGCCTCTAACTATATTTGGAGATAACCGTGAACCTCGGAAACGCTATTGAGGAGTGCCGAAAGCTCAAAGGCGTTACGAAAAGTAGATTAGCCGAAAGCGCTGGAATTTCGGTCTCCTATTTGACCCTAATCGTGAAGGGTCAACGCGAGCCAACCATGACCGCAATCGAGAAAATTGCCTCAGCTCTCGGAGTCCCTTCTAGCCTTCTCATCTTTTTAGCTTCTGAGGATTCAGAGGTAGCTAGTCTGTCGGAAGGAACGAAGAATGAGCTCCGCGCACTCGCAAAAGAACTTATCAAATCCTCCGCAGACCATCCTCACACCGAGGTTTTTAGGTAGTCGAGTTTCTGGTCTCGAATCCTTAGCTGGCTCTTTAAAGGTTTCTAGTAAAGACCTTTTAGACCTGGCCGAGAATGCTGATTCTTATTACAGGCTCGTGGAGCGAGAGGCCAAACCCGACGGCTCCTTTCGAGAAAAGTACGACACGAATGAGCCGCTCAAGTCCCTGCTTCAGGCCATCAACTCACGTTTTCTCAAACGGTGCGACTACCCGGATTATCTTACAGGCTCGCTGAAAGGTTGGTCGTACCTCAAAAACGCCCAGCTCCATGCAGGACAAGGTACAATTATCAGTATCGATGCCACTAACTTTTTCCCAAGCATCAGCCAGAGCTCGGTTAAAGATATCTGGTTCAATCTCCTGCAATTTGAAGAAACAGCCGCCGAGACCCTGTCAAAACTATGCACCCGCCGAGGTTTTCTTGCTCAAGGCGCTCCGCCTTCATCTTTTCTAGCTAACCTCGCTTTTTGGGATATTGAACCGCTGATAGTGGCTCAGTTACGGAGCCAGGGCTTTAAGTACTCACGCTACGTCGACGATATTGTGGTCTCGCATGAGAGGCATCTCACTAGAGTTCAGAAAACTGGTGCGATAAAAGCAGCACAGAAGGTCTTCCTCTCGAAAGGCCTGAAAATCAAAACCCGCAAGACTAAGGTAGCGGACCGTAATCGATGCCAGACGGTAACTGGGCTCAATGTTAACTCCGGCAGGGCACGGCTGCCAAAGAAGAAACAGAGACTCCTTAGAGCTAGCGTCTATCGCTTCGTCAAAGATTCCGCTGGAGAGATGGGCACGTATCAGGAAAGACTAACGCGATTCAGGAGCCTGGAGGGGAAAATACTCAGCCTGCGACAGACTGGCTCAAAGGTGGCAGATCAATTATTGAAAAGCTTGCGTACTGCACGTCCCACTAAGGCCGAGTAAGTTCAATTTCGATTACTCCACCAACCTAAGCGGTTTGTTGCGGGAATCCGTCGGTAACCGTTGGGCTCTGTTGGGCGTTACTGACGAGGACATGCCTTGCTAGTTCTATTAAACAACACCTTACAGTTCTGCTTTGCTCTCATAATGCCGGGGTCGGCGGTTTTATCTGCCCCTCGCTAACAGTGTTCCCGCTACTCTGTGCGTATTCCAGACCAAGGTTGCCACTGATTCCAGACGAAGCCTGCCACCCGCTGCCACTTTGCTAGGACAAGCGGTTCCCGATGCTCACTTCGTCAGTAGATCTGTCGATTCGGCTGCTTGACGCTGTTGCAAGAATCCCCTCACTGCTAAACTTCAGCCAAAGCCAGACCAGAAAGTCATCACGATCAGTAGGTAAGACGAGCCAAAATGACCACGGCAAACATCAACACACATATGCTGACCTGGGCGCGGGAGCGCTCCGGCATAGATGTGTCTGATTTTGCTAGGAAGTGCGGAGTGACAGAGGACCGCCTTCTGGAATGGGAATCCGGAAAGCGAACAATGACTTTCAATCAGGCTATGCGGTACGCGGAGAAAGCCCATGTACCGTTTGGCTACCTGTTTCTGATAAAGCCGCCAAAGGAAGTATTACCAATTCCGGACTTACGAACTCTGGAGGGACGGGGCGTACAACGGCCTAGTGCAGAGCTACTCGATCTGGTCAAACTGATGCTGCAGCGGCAGGAATGGTACCGCGAGTATCTTCAGCAACATTTTGCTGAAACCAGCCCCTACGTTAGCCGTTTCTGTAGCTCTGACTCTGTAGCGGCCATTGTTGAAGACATGCGGGCGTGCCTGGGCGTTGAAGCACACCCGACGAGAGGCAAATGGGATGATTATTACCGAGATCTGGTCCAGCGCATCGAGTCTTTGGGTATTCTTGTCATGCGGCAGGGCGATCTCGGACACCATACACGCCCACTGCGGGTGGAGGAGTTCCGTGGTTTTGCGATTGTCGACGAATACGCTCCGATCATTTTCGTAAACCACAGCGACGCTCTTGGAGCTCGTCTGTTTACGCTGATTCATGAGCTTTGCCACATATGGATTGGCCAGTCTGGTATCTCCGATGGCGACACCAATACCCATCGTCAGGAGGAGGTTCTGTGTAATGCTGTAGCAGCAGAATTTCTGGTTCCGGCGGAGGAATTCCGGGCACTCTGGCAACAGGATCTTCAACGCTGGGAAGATAACCTGCCAGCGCTCGAAGCCCGCTTTCACGTGAGTACTTGGGCTCTGGCACGGCGTGCGCTGACGCTTCATTTCATCTCCAATGACCAGTATGGGCGTTATATCGCCGAACAAAAGTCTCTGCACAAACAGCGAACGCGGGGCAGTGGTCCGACCTACTACCAAACCAAGAAAGCTCAGATAAGCCGCCCATTTTCCCGTGCTGTTGTAGGAGAGGCTCTCAGTGGCCAGCTGTTGCTGCGTGAGGCCGGTGAGCTGTTAGGTGGAATGAAACCGGGCAAGATTGAGACCTTCGCGAAGGAGTTGGGTGTTTGAGATATTTGCTGGATGCGAATACCTACATACAGGCCAAGAACCAGTATTACGGCATGGATATCTGCCCCGCCTATTGGGATTGGCTGGACCTACAATTTAGGGAAGGGATAATTGCCAGCGTCGATATGATTGGCAGGGAGTTGCGGGACGGCAACGACGAATTGGAAAAGTGGGTACGTGACAGGCCTGGGCACTTCATCAGTAATGACGACGAGCCGACCCAACGCATTTTTGCGGACATCGTTCAATCAGTCATGGACGGCGATTACAATGCCGGCCACCGAGACAATTTTCTGGCGAAAGCCGATCCATGGATTATTGCCAAAGCCAAAACACTGGGAGCGACGGTTGTAACCCATGAGGCGGCGGTAGCGCCGAACGCCCGCAAAGTGAAGGTTCCGAATATCTGCCGCGATTTCGAAGTTTCCTGCCTGAATACTTTTCAGTTTCTTCGTGAACTGAATGCCCGATTTGTGTTGGGTAACTAGCTGCATCCCCATTACCGATTAAACACTAATCCCAAGGACAATCCGGGCTACCCCATTCCTCGCCAACGGGCCCACCAACAGCTCCTTGAAGTTTTCGTTTTTTAATCCAGTTTATGGCGATTTGATCCATTGTCGCAGAGGGGATTTCTACAGTCAGCGTCTCGATAATCTTGCCCTGGAATGTCTCTTTTTCTACCCGGAATTCCGAAGGGCTATCAATTTCCAAAAACACGGATGTGGGCTCTTGGCTCAACAGCTCCTGATGATACAAGTGATGCTTCTCACCCGATGAAATCGATGCTTTCGTGCTCATAAGCTGCTCCTAAATTTCTCACCGAAAGTGTGCTCTCGTTGGCAAGAATGCGGGACGCCCCTGAAAATGCTTTAGTCCGCAAAATCGTCGTTAAGCGTCCAATGTCAGAGATCTCTAATAAGCATAAGCACGGGCTCCGGCTCAAACCCTCTGATCAACCAGTCCAGCGGAGAATAGCACTCCTCGTCATTTTCAAGATCTGTGCTTTTCATCAGCATGAACCGTGAGAAAACTAACGGATTTACAGACTCCCCAACTGCTGACAGCAGACTGCGCAGGTTCGGTATGCGGCCTAACTCATAAAATTGCCACTTTGGAAAAAGCCATGGGCCGTTGTCTGCTAGTTTGAAAGTATACAAATCACGAACCCTGCCACTGGCAGAGGCTTTGGTGGATTCCGGTGAAATCCGAAGCCGTTCTGCTACGACCTCAAGTTCATAAGATTGCTTTACCAGTTCTCGGCACTCATCCAAATGCTTTAGAGCCAATAGATGTTCCTTAGCTTTCGCGGCAGCCGCATTTTCCGTCCAATCCACGGGCGCCCCCGGAACGCAGAATTGTCTTCTCAGTCAGTGATAGCCCTTGAGATATCGGCTTATCCGATAACACCAAATCGTCCGGTATTGGAAGGTCTGCTTCGTTCAGCAGTATTCGTATGAGTGCAGCAGGGACCCCGAGGCGCTCCATCAGTTGCACATCATCAGTGCCAATCTGAGTATCGTGTGGGGTGCAATTAGTCATCACAAACCCTAGGGAAACGGCCCATCGTTGTCATAAAGCCTAGCATCTTTTATCTGCCCATGAACAACGCCTTTCCGTGCGAAGAATCCGGACAATGTGGGCTCCGCGAGGTCAGCACGCTGTGCAATGCTGAAAAACAAGCGCCCTTCCGGCAAATGGCTTTCATGCCCAACTGGAGGGCATTCCGGAGATCTGAAAAGGGTGCGCGGGAAATGCCCGGCTGGAACACGGCATCATCATCTGAATCTGTTATGAGGTTTTCCTCACCTGTTTAACCAACGCCCTAATATTACGCTCCAGTATATTCACCCACCTCTCTAGATAATCCTCGGGGCTCACCACCATATGCCTGCCATTTCTCCGCGTTTGGCGGTGAGGGTGCCTGCTATGTTTCGCAACAGCATTCAAGCTTCGGATATGCTCAAAATCCCAATGAACGCCATCGTTCGAGCAACGCCGAAGCAGTGATGCAACACCGTCAGCTGCATTTTTGGAGAAGATCACAACCAGTGTACTCAGCGTGTGCTCTTTCCGAATACTTTCTGTGTCTACCTCAATAATAACGACGGGGATTGACTGATATTTGATCAAGGAAACACAAGCCTGAATTGGCTTCCCCGTTGCTGTCCGGGTAGCTGTCAAATTGCCACCCTTTGGCCACGGCAAACGTATCGCTGAAATTCTCTCGAAGCTGAAGTTCTCGCAGTCGCCTAACCGACGAACAACCTCATCGAAAATCGAGAACCTTTCCGTCAACTCAACATCGGTCAGCTCCTCCAAGCTGAGATCTTCACTCTCGTCGGGTCTGTTAATACCGTAGTCCAGTTCCCGGCCGTTTCCTCGTTCGGTTGCATGCCCTGGGCTGCTGGTTTCGGAAGCGGGGGTCGATTCCGGATCCGCTATGGGTTTTACCGAATATCGGCGGCCGTTTACGGTTACTCCAACCTTCAGATTATCGTCGAAAGAGCATGAAAACCCAGAATCCGACACTTGGTCCAACCGCTTGCCAAGCAACGGTTCAACACTCAGGTCCATTTGGGAGTCATCATCACCACGAGGAACGGTCGGCCTTTTTCCATTTGCCGGATCTTTGGCCAAAAGCTCCTCGAATTTCGGATGATCAAAGACGATCTGTTTGGGGTGAGAAAAAACGGGGTTATGAAAGTGCGTAATCTCGTCGATGGTGAATATGTTACTGGCGTCACCTGTCCCATAATCGCCAGATCCTGCGATATGCCAGCCTGTTAGTCGGGGTGGCTTGAAGCGGAAATTCCATGTATCACTATTAGAATTCATCCAGAACTTGAGGATTGATCCAAAACTCTGACGAGCATCTTTATCCAGAACCACCCATGACAGATGGGTCAAGGCAGCGTGCGTACGCAGATTCGAGGGCGGATAGTCCGCCATCGCAGGAAATTTAATGATGGTGGCATCATTGGATTCCAACACCTGTGCCAGGCCAGCAAGGCCATTATGCCGGAATGCCGTTCGGGCCAAATGAAAATTCTGAAGGAACAAACACCTTGCCAACTCCAACTGTCGGACGCGAACGATATCCCCTTTCTTGGTTCTAAACCTAAGCCAGTGCACCCCCGAAGATGTCGTTGTCGGCTTCGGTTCGCTGATTACGTTTAATCGCACGTTTTTTGCGTTCAGACGCGGAAACCTTTTCTTGTTTTCGTAAGTGCTACCTATCGCCAGCATAGGAATCAGCTCTGCCGGGACAGATCGCTGTCCATTCCCCTCAAACCAAACGTTTATGAAGGGGCGAGCTTTCATGAAAAACCATTTGCGCTGATGAATGCCATCAGCCTTTTTGAGGATACTATCTGAGGGAAATCTCCTGAGAAATGCGCCAGGCTGGGATTGATTCGGTAAGAATTTTTCGGCCAGCTTCCCTACATTTTCGCTGATCAAGCCCGGCAATTCGTTCAATTTCATAGTTAGGTGTGAGCCATCTTTTTTGCAGAACCAAGCGGGTAAATATACACGCCAGCCGCCTTGCCTGGTACTCATCAACCCTTTCTGCGTGGCGGATAAAGAATGCTTGGCATAAGGGCAGTTTGCTGAGTTTCTTTTCCAGCGTTCTTCGACCGGCAACTTGTTTGCAGTACCAGCTTATCGACCGCCTAGGACCTTCCAGACTTTGCCAGATGGAGCGTTCAATGGTGAGAAGCTCCCGGACAATCAACCAGTCCCGCTTTTCCCAATCAACTTTTGGCTGCCTTTTAACGCTGATCTTCGCGGGTTTGTGTAACGCAAGCCAATGCGAATCAAAGCGATACAGCCAGGAATAGACTCGTGCCCCCTCCCTGTGCGTCCTCAAGCTGTGCAGGGAATCATAGAGGTTCAACAATTCGGCCCATCGTGCCCGATACCGATGACGAACCTCTTCGGCGCGTGATGAAAAATAGACCGTCTTCCCTGGTGGCTGGTTTGACAACAGGGAAACCTCTGCCAACACCCTGCTCAGCACCGGCGTATCGTCACACAGGGCTAACCAGCAGACGAAGTGCTGAAGGTAAGAAAAGGGGCGGCGGTGTTTTCGGAACATTGAGACCAGCCAGTTTTCGTCGGCATCGAGGGAAAGACCTTGCCTCTCCAGCCACTCAACTCCCCAGCAATCTCGCACACGGCTGGCAATTTCCCTATGCAGCACACCTTTGCCCCTACAAAGGTCCTGCTGGCTGGCCAGGGCCCAATAAAACCTCGACCACTGATAGTTGTTGGGCGTCCTGGACGTCCCACCTCGAAGCAATTCCGCTACTAGGGAGGATAACAGCACACTTCTCGTATCTCCCAGCGGCGACACTGCCGGAACCGGTTGCCTGATGGAGTGAATGCCAACAAATCGGTGCCGCCTGGATGACTGCAATGGAATGCCAGTGTCAATCAGTGAGCAGCCATGCTCCGGACATGCATCAACACCTGGGCACTGAAATAGCCGCTGCCAATACCGGTAACCAAGCCTTCTTGATTGGTCCTGGCAGCATAGGGGACAAACACGGAAGTTCGCTGGCCAAACGATATTCGAAGCGTTCAGGCCTGTTCTGAGCATGCTGTGATTCTTGCCCTCAGCGCATAGATCTCGAACAAATCGCTCGTAGGCTTTCGCAGCTACGAAAGGCCGAAATACCGGGAGAAGGGTATGTTGTTCCAGCAGACCGCGGGCCGAGATATTCCAAAGGTGGCCAACATTCGCGAGCAACTGATTCGCATGGCCCTGAAGGACTGATGACGGTACGATTTTCCGAGAACCGAACAGCTGATCCAAGGCCACTTTGTCGTCTTGAAGGCCCTGCTTTTGAACGAACCTCGCTATGATGCTACCCAACAGCTCGTCTTCATGGGCGAGGGGAAACTGCATCAGCATATTTGATCAACCAAAGTGTGATTGATCAAATAATAGTCAACAATTAGTAACTCGTTGAACGGGTAATCCGCCCCTGAAAACAGTCATCGCCTTTTCAGGGCGGTTACCTGATTACCCATCAGGCAGTAGGCGCGCCACACCGAATATACTCAACATGACCGCAAACCGGCTAAATTCGAAGGTAGACTCCGATATTGTACTGTTCAAGACTTAGTTCCCAGATGTTCAGCAGATAACACAATGTCCCAAGGCTGAGCATTCAGGCCCTGGTCCCTCGGTATCAGCCAGGTTTGTTGGTGGGCAACAGACCCGTCAGTATACCCAGGCAGTGCAGCAGGAAGTAGTCGCCCCAAATCAGCTCATGCTCGGTGGCGACACCGCGCATTGGGTCGAAGCAGCCCCTTGTCAGCACTGCGGGCGAGATGGCACCAGTGGTCTCTGCCTGGCCCCGCGGCACGACCGCGACATAGTCACGACAGAGGGTTTTGACGGTGTTTCGAGCCTTGCGTTGATATACCCGCGCGGCTTGGCGGTCGTCAAGGACGGTAGCCAGTGTCAGCAAGGCATAGCAGGCGATAGAAGTGGCGGACGTGTCCTTCGGAGTGTCGGCTTCCTGGGGCGCATCGAAATCCCAGTAAGCCACCCCGTCATCGGGCACATTCTGGGTCCACCATCTACACACTTTTTCGGCATAGTCACGGATTTCACGATTCTCCGGGTAGAGTACCGATAGATAAGCGTAACTCATCATGGCCCAGGCCTGCGCACGGGCCCAAGTAGAATTCGCGCTGAAGCCCTTGTGGGTATATGTTTTGATCACCTTCCCGGTCTGGCTGTCAAAGCTGGCAGATTGGCACACCGAACCATCCTCGCGTACACAAAAGTGGGCGTTGGTAAGGGCATGGCGGATGGCCACATCCTTAAATTTGTCGTCGCCAGTTTTCTCCGCTGCCCAAGCCAGCACCAAGCTCGCTGATAAGCTGTCGATGTTGGTTTCGTTCTCGCCTACCGTGTGGGCTTCCTCCGCCGTTGTGCCCAACGGCATAAGACCAATATTGGAGCGAAAGGTTGCACAAAGGCTGCGGGCAGCGTCTAACGCTAGTGTCTCGGCTTTCTTGCTGCCCGCAAGATCTGCCCCGACAGAACACCCGAAATAGAACAGGAAGCCCCGAAACACCGAATCAGAGTTAACCCTCGGCTCCAGGCGCTCCACCCATTCCTCGGCTGCTTGCCAGAGTGTTAAATCGCCGGAAACAAAGCCGCCCAGCCAGAGTACACCGAGCCAGAATCCCCCGGTCCAGAAGCCATCTTCCGTGGTAGTCCACTCCCCGGTCCGTGTGTCGGCATAGTGGGGAAAGCCTTTTAACGGTTGCTTCAGGGTGTGACGCGCCCGCTCTGTCAGACCTACAACGGTGTGGTCAAATAACCGGTCTTCGTCATTGATATATGTCGATTTGCTGTTCATTAAGTGATGCCTCTCTGTATTGTGTGGTTGTCAATCAGGTAATGACGCCACGTTCCTGGAAGTCCCTGATCTCGCTTTCGGAGTAACCGAAGTCGCTCAGAATCTCACGTGAAAATTCGCCCAGAGCGGACGGTGGCCGTGGCTTGTCTTTACCCTGGCCAGCCAGTTTTACTGGATTGCCAACTAGTTGAACTGTTCCATGGCCGGGGATTTCCACCTCCCGCAAAATATCGTTTTGCAGGGTTTGCGGGTGTTTCAATGTGTCGTCCAGATCCATCACCGGGGCACACAGAATGTCGGTTTTAGATAACCGCTTTACACATTCATCGGTGGTGTAACGTTCCATCACAGGCCCGAATTTTTCTTGTACTTTGCTGGCATGCTTGCGTTGCAGAGTGGCGGTGGCCAGCAGCGGGTCTGCGCTCATGTCTTCTTCGTTAAACGCCTTGCACATAAGTTGCAGCGGGTTGTCCCGAAACAGCGTGAGTACGGTGATCCAGCCGTCCCGAGTCTTGAAAATCATGGCGTACTGAACCCAGTCGGTGCGGTAGTCGTAAAGTGTGCGGCTGGAGGTTTCCAGCAGCTGCATGGCGATGGCGACATCAAACAGAGAGGTCGTTACCAGATCGCCTTTTCCGGTGCGTTCCCGTCCAAGCAGGGCCGCCAACACCCCCTGCGACAGTGAGGCCGCAGTCGCATAGTCGACCGTCGGAGTGGCAGTAAGACGGGGACGGCCACCGGACTCGACACCATTCATGGCAAACCCGCTAAGAGACTGCGCCAGCATATCCTGGCCCGGCATGCCTGATAGAGGGCCACTGGCGCCGAAGGCGTAACCGACGGCGTACACTAGTCGGGGATTGCGCCTAGAGACTTCCTCGTAACCAAAGCCGAGTCGCTCCATGGCGCCAGGACGGAAGTTGTGAATCAGTACATCGGCTTCATCGATCAGCTTGCCAAGGACTTCCCGGCCCTCTTCCTGCTTGAGGTCGAGGCACAGGGTCCGCTTGTTACAGCCGACCGCAGCGTAATAGCAGCTCATATCCTCACGGGCGGTGCCGACCTCGTCGAGATCCCGCATAATGTCGCCTCGGGGCGGCCGTTCAATCTTAATCACGTCGGCGCCGTAATCCCCAAGCATCTGCCCGGCAAGTGGCACTTGCATAACCATGCCAAGCTCTAGCACCGTGATCCCAGAAAGTGGTTTCATTAATTCCCTCCATCATTCCATTTTACTTACTGACCGTATAGTATTTAAATAATATACACAAGCCAGTTTGACAAGTGCTGATCGTTATTTTATTTCTCAAGGTACGCCTTGATAGTCGGAGACGCTTTATGGTTCTAAATGAACAATCACCTGCATTCGCGATTCCCGATTCGCTCTCTGAGTGGACATTACCCAAAGTGGCTGCACGGCGCGTGGCGGCCTCACCCAAGGCAATTTTCGTCCGCGAGGTCTCGGGTAATCGGGAGACTTATGGCCAGTTTATGGCCCATGCGGAGGCGCTAGCAGCGCATTTCCTTCAGGTAGGTATTGAGCCCGGTGACCGTATCCTGATATTTGCTGCCAACAGTATTGCCGCATTGCATGCATGGATGGCCGCAGCACTAGTTGGCGCGGTCGATGTGTCGGCGAATACCGGCTATCGCGGTAACTCCTTGGCCCATGTCCTCAACTTAGCCAAACCCAGCCTGATTGTCAGCGATGCTGATTTAATGCCGTGTATTACCGAACTGACTTGGGACTTTTCCAGCGTCCGGCAGATTGTCGTTATCGACAACACGGAAGCTGGTCCTAGCGAACTGGCCAAAGCATTTGAGGCAAAAGGGAATATTGGCGTGTGGCATCACCGTGACCTCATCGCCACGCCAACATCACTGAAGCAGCCTTGGCCAGAGATCCAGCCCTCCGATGCGGCTTCTGTGGTGTTCACATCTGGCACCACCGGTCCCGCCAAGGGCGTGGTGATGCCCCATGGCCATGTCTGCCTGTTGGCTCACACCACCGCAAGGGAAACCGACATGACCGCGTCTGACGTGTTCTACAGTGCCCACCCTCTGTTTCACATTGCCGGCAAGTTCATGGGAGTACTCGCTATCTTTGCCGCCGGCGGAACTCTGGTTCTTGACCGAAAGTTTGACGCTAAACGCTGGCTAGATCGCATCCGGGAAAGTGGAGCAACCGTAAGCATTGCCCATGGACCAATGATTGAAATGATCCAGGCTGAGCCATCACGACCGGAAGATTCAGACAACGTTCTCACACGTCTGATGTGCTGCCCATTGCCCAGACGTCATGGTCATGCTTTTTTGGAGCGGTTTGGCGTTAAGGGTATCGAAATGTGGGGTATGAGTGAGGTTGGCTGCCCATGTTGGACGTCGCGACAATTCCCGGCGGTTAATGGCTCCTGCGGCAAAGTACTAACCGAGTGGTATGACGTGGAAATCGTCGATCCGGAAACAGACCGGCAGGTACCGGACGGCACCGCAGGTGAAATTGTGGTCAGGTCCTGCCACCCATGGACTACCATGTTGTACTACATGGGTATGCCGGAGGCAACCGTGAACTCATGGCGAAACCTTTGGTTCCATACCGGAGATATCGCCGTCAGGGATAGCAGCGGCAACATGTTCTATATTGATCGCAAAGGCGACCGTATACGCCGACGGGCCGAGAATATCTCATCGTTTGATATTGAAACCGTAGTGGCTGATTTTCCGGGCGTGAAGGAATGCGTGGCGGTGGGTGTTCCGTCAAGCTATGAGAACGACGACGACATTCTGGTTTATATCGTAACCAAGGAAGACTCGGTAGTTGAACCAAAGAAGCTGTTGGGTTTCCTCGCACGCGCACTGCCCCATTTCATGGTGCCACGCTATATAGAAATTATCGACGAACTACCCAGAACACCCACCAACAAGGTGAAGAAAAAGCAGCTTTCACAGCGCGGCATTCAAACCATAACCTGGGACCGCAAGGCCGCCGGCGTCAGCCTAAAGGAGCTTATCGACCAAGGATAAACAACATTAGGTAAACCCGGTGGGATAGCTTAGCCGATACCGTGCAACAACATGCGCCGCACATTTTTGACCAGATCGGGGCCGCTAATTTCAGCGCCACGCAGGTGCCATTCCAGCATCATGCCATCGTGAACTGCAACTATCATGGAGGCGAATGAGCGTGCATCAATGTCTGACGACATCGAACCAACTGCCTGGGCCTCTCTTACCACCTCTTCGACAGCGTCGTGCACATCTCCGTAGAGCTGCCTGATTGCCGTGGCAATGTCGTTATCTTGGCGGGCGAATTCGATGGCGATCTGGATCATGAATAGCAGCTCGTTGGGCCGTTCCGCGCCAAAATCAGCACCCTTGTGGATATAGCGGATTATTCGGTCCACATGGCTGCCGACAGGGTTCCTCAGAGTGGCCACCAGACCATCCACAAGATCCTCACGGAGGACTTCAAACATGTGGAGGATCAACTTTTCCTTGCTACCAAAGTAAAAAAAAACCGAGCCCTTAGTGAGGCCGGCTTTTGATGAAATAGCCTCAAGGCTGGTGGCATGGTATCCGCCTATCACAAACAATTCGAACGCAGCCTGAATCAGCCGATTCATGCTGCGTCCACGAGATATTTCGTTCTTGTTAAGTTTCTTGCTAGTAGTCGTCAACGTCGTTTCCTAAATGAACTTGGGCTCTCGGATAAGCGGGATTTCAGCTTGCGCATAAGTTAACTGGTCTATAATACAGCAAATGGAACATGGCGCTAAACCGTTCCTTATATTCACTCGGCACGCTCTAGCGTGCCTGGTTCACCACTCTAGCTTGTCATACCTATGCTTCCCGCTCGCCATCCAACAAGCGCCGCAGCCTGTAAGGGTTGACCTCCTTCAGGGCAAGCGGGCGTAGGGCGTCGGGGAAATTTTGGTAACATACGGGCCTGAGAAAGCGTCGGATAGCTGCACTGCCTACTGATGTGGTGCGGCTGTCAGAGGTGGCCGGGAAAGGTCCCCCGTGAACCATGGCATGGCAGACTTCTACGCCTGTCGGCCAGCCATTAACCAATATCCGGCCAGCTTTCGTTTCCAGTATAGGGAGCAGTGATTGCGCAGCCCCCAGGTCTTCGTCATCCATTTGCAGGGTTGCAGTGAGCTGCCCTTCGATGCTGTCAGCAACGCGCCGCATTTCCTCCAGTCCCTCACACTCGATAATCAGCGATACGGCGCCAAAAACTTCCTGCTGCAATACCTCGTCTGTGAGAAAATCGCTGGCACGGGCGGAAAACAACTGGGGTTGGCAGGTGTTCGAGGCTACGCCTTGCTGCCCACTCGCTAGACACTTAACGGCGACATGGTCGGACAACCGCTCGATGCCCTGCATATAGGCTGCGCGTATATCCGGTGTCAGCATGGTCTGAGCATCCAGTTGCGTCACGGCGTCCGTGGCAGCTTGTTGGAAAGCGTCAAGGGCTTTGCCGCGACAGCCAATTATCAGCCCCGGGTTGGTGCAGAACTGACCCGCGCCCATATTAAGGGATGCGGCAAAATCCTTAGCAATGCTGCTAGCACGGGCCTCAACAGCTTCAGGCAGCATGAATACGGGGTTAATACTGCTCATTTCAGCGAAGACCGGAATCGGTACGCTGCGATGCTGCGCAATCGTTGTCAGGGCTAACCCGCCGCGCCGCGAGCCAGTGAAGCCAACCGCCTGGATGCAGGAGTTCGCCACCAGGGCCTGGCCGATCTCGTTGCCGACACCGAACAACAGTGAAAATACGCCATTCGGCATCTGACAGAGCTTGGCCGCTTGTTGGATTGCCCGGCCGACCAACTCCGATGTGCCAGGGTGGCCAGGGTGGCCCTTGACCACCACTGGGCAGCCTGCTGCCAACGCGGATGCAGTATCGCCGCCTGCGACCGAGAACGCTAGCGGGAAATTACTAGCCCCGAAAACCGCAACTGGTCCGACAGCGATGTGCCGCTGGCGCAGATCAAGCCGGGGCATCGGCTGGCGCTCAGGCAGCGCCGGGTCCACTCTGACGTCCAGCCACTCACCGTCACGCACTACCGAGGCAAACAACCGGAGCTGACCACAGGTACGGCCGCGCTCACCTTCAATCCGGCCCTTCGGTAGTCCAGTTTCAGCCATCGCTCGCTCAATCAGTCCGGGGCCGAGAGCCTCGATTTCCGTGGCAATAGTTTCGAGAAAACTGGCTCGCGCTTCCAGAGAAGTTTCGCGATACTCACCAAAGGCCTCCAGGGCCAAACTGCAGGCTTGTTCGATATCCTTGCTACTGGCACCGGGGAATTCTGGCTCCAGGCGCTTTCCGGTGGCAGGGTCAACCGGTTCAAGGGCAGCTTGATCCCCCCGGCAGCTGGTCTGACCAATCAATTGGTGTCCTGATACAGTCATGATGATCTCCTTCGTATGTCCGGTGGTCGAATTATTTTCAAAGTTTAGCCTCGGCCATTTAGCCCAGCAGTACTTCTGGCAACCAGGTCGCTAGCTCCGGGAATACCAGCACCACCGCCAAGGTAATGATCTGGAGGAAGATGAACGGAATAACACCGCTGTACATATGCCTTAGGGTAATCTCCGGCGGCGCCACCGCTCGAAGATAAAATATCGACGGTGCCATGGGTGGAGTCAGATAGCTGGTTTGCAATACCACCAGGAAGGCAATACAGAACCAAATAGGATCAAAGCCAAGGTTCAGCACCAGAGGCATGGCAATCGGAATGACGATCAGCACCACCGAAATCAAGTCAAGGACAAAGCCAGCTACAAATGTCAGAAGCAGAATCAGCGCAATCACACCCCAGGCTGGGATACCCAGGTCGTTTAGCAGCGTCTGGATTGCCAACATCCCACCTGATGCAAAGAACACCCCCGCAAACATACTGCCGCCCAAAACGATGAGCAGGATCATTGTAGTTATTAGCAGGGTTTTCATGAGGGCGTTGCCAAACAAGGACCAAGTAAACGTGCGATAGATAGCCGATAAACCAACCGCTCCCAGCGCACCCCATGCAGCTGCCTCCGTGGGTGTAGCAACACCCATAAGGATGCTGCCGAGCACGGCGAAGATAAGTATTGAGGGCGGAATTAGCGCTACTGCAGTTATTCGCAGTTTCTGTCCAAGGCTGTACTTGGGGCCATCCTCCATAGTGCGGGGAGCCATGGCCGGTTTGGCAACAGCAACACCGACCACGTAAAGACCAAACAGCACAGCCATGATCAGGCCAGGCAACAGCAGACCGGCAAACAGCTCACCCACCGAAACATTGGCAACCGGACCCAGCACAATCACTGTGATGGAAGGCGGAATTACCGTGCCCAGCGACCCACTGGCGCACACGGTGCCGGAAATCAGCCGTTTGTCGTAGGCGTGTTTCAGCATAACCGGGACGGTTAGCAATCCAATCACGGCCTCTGTGGCGCCTACCACTCCGCTGATGGCAGCAAAGATGGCACCCATGATAATGGTGCTAAGAGCCATGCCGCCGGGAAGTCGCCATGTCCAGATATGGATAGCCTCAAGCAACTTGGATGCAATACCGCTTTTCTCCAGGAAAGCTCCCATGAAGACAAACAGGGGCACTGCGGCCAGTACCGAGTTACCCGCCACGCTGTCAATCTGGGAAATCAGCTGGAATGACGCGGCATCGCCGAACTGAATAACACCAAAGATAAACGCTGTGCAGATCATCGACAACGCAATGGGAAAACCACCCAGAAGGAAAATCAGGAGAACCGGGAACATCCAGAATCCGATGTATTCACTCATGCCACACCCCCGGCTCTTTGTCGCCCTTAATTAGAATGGCAATGGAGCGTACCAATTCGACTGCGGTTTGCGCGGTTAGTATACCGAACCCGACAACCCAGACGGTTCGGAACGGCCAGATCACGGGATTCCAGCCTGAAGCTCCGGAGGTTTCTTGGTACTCGTAGGCCTCCAACGCATACAGAAATAGCGCGTCAACGATCCAGACCAGCGCCACTAACAAGATGGCCAGGCCGATCATGTCCATGGTCGCTTTGCCTCGCGGCGGCATGGCGCCATAAAAGATATCCACGTTGACGTGTTGGCGAACCTTCAGCGCGTACGCCATGCCCAATAGAAAAATTGAGCCCATGAACATGTAGCTCATTTCGTAGGCCCAAGCTGTTGGCGTATTCAGGATGTAGCGGCTGACGACCTCATACGTCAGCGAGCCAATCAGCGGCACAATCAGTAATGCACCGATCAGCGCAGCCGCTTTCGAGAACGCATCCACGGTTTTTCCGAGGTAGCTGAAAACTCCCATTATGCATACCCTACTGGTGCCGATGCTCCCGGCCCGGGCACAATTTGGATTGGGCCGAGGGCATCGTGTTTCTTACAGTGCCGGGCCTCGTGCATAGAGACAAAGGCCCGGGAACTTCCTATTGTTACTGCTTACCGCCGATCGGAAAGCGATACTCGGGCCAGACTGCCAACTGCTCCTCGAAGTCCCTCAGGGAATTAAGCACCCTGGCAAACCACTTATTCTCCTCAGCCTGTTCGTCTTCCCACTTGTTCGTAGCTTCTTCAATTGTCGCCATGAAGTCCGGATCAAGGTGCACAATTTCATTGTCACCGTCGGTCATCTCCTTGAATGCGGAGAGATCAGCATTGGCACCGGCACTCCAGCTTTCATACATGGAGAGCCTTGCCGCCGTGGCGATCGCCCGCTGGTCTTCCTCGGACAGGCCAGTCCAGACGTCCTTGTTGATTTCGCACTCAAGGACGCCTCCGGGCTGGTGCATGCCGGGTACGACCACATACTTAGCTATATCGGTGAAACCGGTCGGCTTGTTGATTTCCGGGCTACCCCATTCAGTGGCGTCGATAACCCCTCGGTCAAGCGACGTATATACCTCGGCTCCAGGCATCACAATGGTGGAAGCACCAAGGTTTGACGCAATCTCGGCCCAGGCGCCGGAGGTGCGAAGCTTCAGACCCTTGAAGTCTTCGTGGGTCTGAACTTTCTTATTTGAGTGCAGAAAAATTTCCGTGCCAATAATCGCGCAGGGGAAGGACACTACATTGAACTCTTTATCACGGTACTCTTGCCAAAGTTCGAGGCCACCACCCTCATAAAGCCACATCAGATAGCCTTCCGGGGTAGGAGAACCCGCGTAGCCAGCAAACAGGGCAGTGGTTCGGTCCCTGCCCCAGTCATAGGCCATCCAGTTGTGGCCAATCTCAACAACACCGCGGTTGACAGCCTCGGTGACTTTCAGGGCGTTGGAAAGCGTACCGCCCGGAAAGACATTGATTTTTATGCGTCCACCGGTAAGGTCCTCCACATTCTTGGCAAAGCCTTTAGCATCCCTTTCCAGCCAGGGACCGCCGCCCCAGGGCGTGGCCATTTTCCAGGTTACTTCCTCGGCCATGGCATTACCGGCAGCAAGGGTTAGGCTGGCGGCAATAATAGCCACCTTGATAGGGTTTTTAAGCGTTTTCATTATTGAACTCCTCTCAGTCTTGCGTAATTGGCCGGTTCACCCTGACGGTGATCCGTCCAGTTCTTGTTGTTATGGGCTGTTGTGACGGCTTGGCTCTGCAGCCTCAGGGTTGACTGGGTTTAACCGGTGGCCACTCCAGTCCTGTCACGTTCGAGGTTTCAGGAACAGCTTTGTTGATCTTCGCTTCTGACAGACCTAACGCTCGGAGGAGCGCATACGAATCGTCCGTGCCATCAGTAACACCCGGCATGGTCGGGGTTCGGGAATAGTGGGGAATAGCCGGAGTAGCGTAGCTGTCGCTGCCAGGGAATCGAGCCTGCACATGCGGGTGTTCGAACACCTCATCTGGCGCTAACACCGGTGAAACGCAGGCATCCCGGCCCTCGAAGTGCTTCACCCAGGCGTCCCGGGACCGGCTGGCGAATAGTCGCTCGAACTGCTCAGTCATGGCGGGCCAAGTATCCGGGCGCATGTGATCTGGCATTGGTTGCTCAAGGTTCAGCCCCCGCCACAGATTTGTAAAAAATGCGCCTTCCAAAGCCCCGACCGCTAGGTATTTGCCGTCGTTGCAGACGTAGCACCGGTAGAAAGGAGCCTCTCCGGTCAGCAGTCCTTTGCCACGAGAAGGCAGCACTGGTTTACCCCAGTCCGGATAGTGCATTGTCATCAGGGAAAGACAGCCATCTACCATGGCGACATCCAGGAACTGGCCTAGTCCCGAGCGCTCCCGCTCCAGCAGGGCTCCGAGAATAGAATAGGCAGCGTAAAGCCCGCCCGCGGCAAAGTCCGCAATAATATTCAGCGGCAGTGCTGGTGGCCCATCGAGCGGGCCCATGGCGCCAAGGGCGCCAGAAAGACCAACATAGTTGATGTCGTGGCCTGCCTCCTGAGCGAGTGGACCATCTTGGCCGTAGCCGGTCACCGAGCAGTACACCAGTTTGGGGTTGTCTTGCTTAAGGGCTTCATAGCCGAGGCCAAGGCGGTGCATAACACCAGGACGAAAGCCTTCCATCAAGACATCCGCATCTGCAGCCAACAGGCGGAATGCATCCAAACCTTCTTCGCTTTTCAGGTCAAGGTTCACGAAACGCTTGCCGCGTCGGTAGCAATCAATCGGCAAGCCGGAGCGGCCGCCGCCAACAACAATAACCTCTGCCCCCATATCCGCCAGCAACATTGAGCCGTACGGACCTGGTGCAAGACGAGTCAAGTCCAGCACACGGGTGCCTTTCAAGATTGAATTCTGGCCAGTCATATCAAACTCCTCACGGTCACAACCTCAGCCCATGGTTTCTTTCAGCATGGCGAGGAAGTCCTCAGCCGACGCTGGACGCGGATTGGTGGCGGTGGAGTGGTCTTCTTCGGAAAACTGGGCCATATCCTCGAGCACCTCGTCCAGCACACCCATTTCACGAAGATTCTTCGGCATGCCAAGCTCGGCATTCAGACGCTCGAATTCTGCTGGCAAATCGGCATCGGCCGCTAGGCCCATGGCGGCCTTGAGGTGGTCAAATTTGTCACCGCAATGACTCTGGTTAAACCGCAGTACCGGGGGCAACAGCACCGCGTTCAGCGTGCCATGGTGGAGCTTAAGCTCCTTCAAGCCACCAAGGGCGTGGGACATGGAGTGAACCCCCCCCAAGCCCTTTTGGAATGCCAGCGCGCCTTCAAGGGCCGCAATCATCATTTCGCTGCGTGCTTCCATATCGGTTCCGTCGTTGACAGCACGAATCAGATACTTCGAAGCTCGGCGCAGACCGTCCAGTGCAATGGCATCGGCCGGCGGGTTGATCTTGGGGCTCAGGTAAGTTTCAACGCAATGGGCAATAGCATCCATCCCGGTTGCGGCGGTTAGGTTGGCCGGAAGTGAGCGTGTCAGTTCCGGGTCGCAAATGGCCAAGTCCGGGATCAGGTAAGGAGAAAGAAATCCTAGCTTGCGGCCGTCCCGCAGCGTTATCAGGGATGCCCGGCCTACTTCGCTGCCGGTACCTGCGGTGGTGGGTACTGCCACCAAGGGGACAGTTGGGCCGATTTTGGCAACGCCACCATCGATAGCCGCATATTGGCGCAGTGGCGGCTTATGGGTTGCGAGCAAAGCTACAGCCTTGGCAAGATCAATACTGGAGCCTCCTCCGATGGCAACAATACTGTCGCAATTGTTGGAACGATAAGCTTCCAGGGCCTCTTCCACCGCCACTTCAGTTGGGTTGGCAGGTGTGCCATCGTAAATAGCAACATTGTCGGGGAGCTTGGCAGTTGCCTTTGCCTTATCAAGCAGGCCGGTTGATGACATGCCGGCATCGGTGATGATCAGCGGCTTGCTTACTTTCAGGTTTGCTAGCTCATCATTCAGTGAAGCCATTGCGCCTGTGCCTAAGCGGATATTGGTCAGGTAGTTAATCTGGGCAATCATGGTTTTCGCCTTAATCTGAAAGCATGGCTTTAGCGACGATCAATTTCTGGATCTCGCTGGTTCCTTCGTATATCTGAGTAATTTTCGCATCACGCATCATGCGCTCGACGGGGAAATCGGTCAGATAACCTGCACCGCCATGGAGCTGTACGGACTCGGTGGCCACTTTCATGGCAACATTGCTGCAAAATAGCTTGGCCATAGAGGCTAGGGTGCGGGCCTCAGGCTCTTTGTTTTCAACTGCTTCACAGGAGCGATAAAGTAGTTGGCGGGAGGCTTCGATTTCGGTTGCCAGGTCGCCAATGGTGCCGCGGATCATTTGAAAGCGTGCCACTTGCTGGCCAAAAACCTCCCGCTCCTTAACGTACTTGATGGCAGCATCAAGTGCCCCTTGGGCAATACCGAGCGCCTGAGCCCCAATTAACGGCCGGGTATAGGCCAGTGAATCAGTGATGTACTGGCGGCCTTCTTTCGAGTCACCGAGGAGCCGGTAATCGTCAACCCGGCACTCTTCAAAAATTACATCGGCAGTGGGGCTGCCCCGCACACCCATCTTCGATTCCAGCTTGCCGAAGGAGAGACCGGGGTCAGATTTATGCACAGCGAACACACCAAAGCTGTTTTCACCGGTACGTGCCAGGACCGAGTACCAGTCGGAGCGGCTGGCATTGGTGATGTAGCGCTTCTGGCCATTGATCACCCACTGGCCATCCTTGTACTGGGCGCGAGTGCGAGCACCCCAGACATCAGAGCCGCCGTGAATTTCAGTCAGACAGATGGAGGCCACAGTGTCTCCATTAATGGCCGGTTTCATCACCTCTTCGACCAACTGCGGCGAACCAAATGAGGCTATCGGACCAAGCCCGGCCCAGATCACCATCAGCGTTAATGATGAGGTGGCACAGACACGGGCGATTTCCTCCAAACAAATGCATTGGGCCAATACATCCCCAGACTGGCCACCGATGCTTTCATCAAAAGGCAGCGCAATCAGTTGTAATTCCTTGAATGCGTCAAGTGCCTCTTCCGGAAATCGCTTCTTTTCGTCAACGTCCGCAGCATGAGGCTGAATTTTGGTTTCGGCCAGACGCCTCACCGCCTTGCGAAACTCTTCGTAATCCTGTCGTTCAAGCATCGTTCTTTCTCCCACGTTTTTTGTTGGTAGTGAGTGCGTATTTTGACCAATAAAACACATACTATCCGGATGGTCAATAAAAATAGATGAATAAATTGACCGCAAAATCATGAATTTTGATGGGCCAAGCACTTGTACTAAAGACAGCCCTCACACGCACATACTTCAGATTTCCATCCGGCTGCATATGTTGGGGCCTGATGTGAGCGCTGCGGGAAGAAGGGCATAGTTCTGACCATTTTCACTCATAGATGAAATGATATGCACTTCAGGTTACCGTCCTCCGGAAAATGTGCGGAGTAGCCTGCGATCCTAATGACCGCCTGCAGTGACACACAGCCCTTTGCCTTCAGTAATCAACTTGCAAAATCGGCCTTTTCAAGCGCCCATCTGGATGCCGGAGGTATTCGAACCAGAGTTCACCCTCTGGATTGAGCATAAAACAACCAAAAGGTAGCCAGGTTGTGCCACTTTTCTCGAGGCCAAAGAAGTTAGGCTAGCTTCTTCAAAACTCTCCTCAAATTCAGACCCCCGCCACACAATACGGCGTGAACCTGGTTCCCGGGGAAACCACCGTGATAGCATCGCGTCATCAACCCATCACTTTTCAAGTGGCCAATGATTGGTTCAATGCTGTTGCGACAGTGCTGGTTGGTGGTCTAAGGCTGGTCGCCGAGGACAATAAGTGCAAGAGACCTTCTTTCGCAATACTGAGGAAGGTCGGGGCATTTGTCAGCGCCACGCCAAAATTCGCGAGACTTGTCTGGTCGACTCCCTCGCGTCACTCGGCATTGCCCGCGAAGACATACATCGGATCGCTCGCGCTCTATGTGCCGTGCCCGGGCTTTGCGATCAGGCGTCGAGAACCGCAGCGTCACTGTAAAGCGACCGGTAGCGGCGAGCGCACCCAACTCATCAGCGAATGAACTGATCGATGAAATCGCCGCCCAGTCCAATTTCCTCGTAGTGCGCGCGGCACTTGGCGATGCGAGTGAAAACGTCATCATAACCGACGTTAGCGCCGTCTGGATCGACGTAGATCATCGCACCGTTAACCTGGAACAATGTGATCATCTCACTCACATGCGGCTCAACGACAAGGGTATGGGTTTCACCCGGAGCCTCGTAAACATAACCGCCCTCGGTGGCTATCCAGTCGTGCTCAAGATAGCGCCACTCACCCTTGAGGACGAAGCCGTGAACAGCCTGCGGGTGACGGTGTCGTGACAACACGCCGGATTTACGCACGCGTAAGAGATTCACCCAATAGCCGCTAGAGGCTGAAAGACACAGTGGGCGGAACCAGACATTCTCCTCCACGGGCACCCAGATTCGCTCGTCGTCGGGAATCGCGCTGGGGATGACCAACTCCATCGCCGCCTCGGCCGGCTGCGGATGTCTATAGGGTTGCGACTTATCGTTCATCGGGGTCTGTTCTAGATTACTCATAATAGGAACCTTCTCTGTTTATACGATGGAATAGCCGCCATCTACGGGCAGTATTGCTCCGGTGACGAAGCGCGCTTGGTTCGATAGGAGAAACAGGACGACGTCTCCGATCTCATCGGGCTCACCCCAACGGCCCATAGGCGTACGAGAGAGGATCGCCACTGAACGTTCGTCACTCTCCATCAATGGTCGAGTGAGTTCAGTGGCGACCCATCCAGGTGCTACCGCATTGACGCGGACGCCCTCCATTGCCCAGGCCGCTGCCAGACTCTTCGTCAATTGCGCCACTCCACCCTTGGATGCCGCATACCCGGGTGCGGAAGCCGAGCCAAAAAAAGAGAGCATCGAGGCAGTGTTGACAATGGATCCGCCGCTCTCGATAAGCTTGGCTCTTCCCGCATGGCAGGTGCGCAGTGTGCCGGTGAGATTTACCTCCAGAGTTTGCGCAAAATAGTCTGGCTCGAATTCCCGGCCGTCGCGCTGAATAATCCCGGCGCAATTGACTATGGCGTCCAATTGTTCAAAAGAAGCGATCATCGCGTCTACCTGTTCCTGGGACGTCACGTCTAATTTCCGTGCTACGACGCCCTCAAGCGACTCGAAGTCGTTGACCTCCTGATCGCTAACCCCCGTGGCGACCACCCGGTAGCCAGCTCTTGCCAGCGACCTTGATACGCCTGAACCAATGCCACGGGTACCGCCAGTGACTAGCGCATATTTCATTTAATCGTTCTCCTGAGATTGCAGTGGGCGAATCGTGTTCGAAAGAGTCGGTTTTACCGCAGCTATCACTTCGAAGTGACAGCGGCTGGTATTAACGAAAAGGGACCAAATGCTGGACCATTGCCGGCCACGGTGGTGCGGCGAAATGCGCGTCGATATTTGGCCATGTCATAGTGCGTGGCGCGATGGAGGAGGACGCGGTTGTCCCACATGACAAGATCGTTTTCGCACCAGCGATGGCTGTACATGAATTCGGGCTTGGACGCGTACTCGTCCAGCCACCTATGCAGTCCCTGGCCCTCCTCCAGGCTCATCCCGCTAATCTCATTCCCGGCATTCACCGTGAAAAACAGCGAGCGTTGGTTATCCCGGTCGGGGTGAACACGAACCAGAGGGTGGGACACCGGCGGCACGGCGTCGCGCTCGAATGGCGTGATCGGCGGCAGGGCGGGATACAATCGACGGCCAAACTCGTAATAGTGAACCATGTGCAGCGGCTCAAACCGGCGTTTGTCGGCATCAGACAGAGCGTCGTAGGCGGCCAGCATGTTTGAGAATTCAGTCTCGCCGCCGCGGGCTTCGTCCGGCAGAATTTCAGTGCTGTACATCACTGACGCGAAGGAAGGGACGTATCGGTAGGAGCTATCGGTATGCCAGCGCGCATTAACCTTTTGAAACAGCACCCTGGGATCGTCTTCCGAGAGATGCTCGCCCTCTCGCGAGGTATTGGCGACGTTGTAAAATGTGTTCGCGGTAGTAGTCTTGTCCTCTTCCGGAAAAACCTCCAACTCGCCCCAGCGTAGAGTAAAGTCCAGATGCGCCTTTTCATCCATCACCTGGTCGCGAAAGCAGATCACATGGTATTTTTGAAAGGCCTCCTGGATCGCCGCGAAGGTCGCGTCCGAGATCGGCTTTGCGAGATCGAGGCCAAGTATTTCAGCACCGAATGACTCGGTCAGTGGATTGATTCTGAATTGCTGAGCGTTCTGCGCGTGTGTCATCACGACTCTCCTTCTCTAGAGGGAGATCTAACCGGTCAGACCTGCGTGTTGAGGTCCAGAGATCAGATCAATTATTTTTTATCATAATGTGGATCATTATCCACATTATGGCTAAACGGTATCGTTAGCCTTCAAGCCTGTCAAGCGGGCTTTTACGGTTTAATTCAGCATTTCTTCGAGTCTGGGTGGGCCTTACTCTGCTGAATGTGGTGCGCCACCCTGAGCACTTCGCGGGGCGCAATTAGCTCAGCCCCGTCAGTTCATCGGGACTCTTTTTTCAACTCTCTACCAACTCGGACCGCTCATCTGTTCCGGCAGCCATAGCACCAGCCCTGGGAATAGAATGACAAGGACCAGAGTGACCAATTGCATTCCGATGAAAGGAAGCACGCCCCGGTACATGTGTCTGAGCGTGATCTCCGGTGGGGTAATCGCACGGAGGTAAAAGATTGATGGAGCCATGGGCGGGGTCAGATAGCTGGTCTGGAGCACAACCAGGAAGGTTACCGCGAACCACACCGGATCCACGCCATACCCGGTAACGATAGGCATGGCGAGGGGGATCAGGATTAGCACCACCGAGATCAGGTCCAAAACGAAACCGGCGAGAAACGCCAGAACCAGGATAGCAGTCACGGCCCCGGCACCCGAGAGGCCCAGAGTCGACAGCAGCGATTGAACGCTATCCATGCCGCCGGAAGCAAAGAATACCCCAGCGAACATGTTGCCACCGAGCACGATTAGCAGAATCATCGCAGTGATCGAGGCCGTGCGTCGCAGGGCATTCCAGAGGATTCCCCAGGTGAATGTGCGGTAGGCCAGAGAAAGAATCAGCGTTCCTGCCGCGCCACACGCAGCCGCCTCCGTCGGCGTTGCTATGCCTAGCAGGATCGTACCGAGCACGGTGAATATCAACGCCATGGTGGGAACCAGCGCGAAAACCGTCATCCGAATTTTCTGCGAAATAGAAAGTACGGGGGTTTCTTCCTCGCGAGGTGCGAACGCGGGCTTTAGCATCGCGATGCCGACCACGTAGGCGATGAACAGCGCGGCCATGACCAGTCCGGGAAAAAGTAACCCTGCGAAGAGGTCACCAACCGAGACGTTGGCTACCGGAGCCAGGACGATCACGGTGATTGACGGAGGAATCACTGTTCCCAGCGAACCGCTGGCACAGATCGTCCCGGAAATCAGGCTCTTGTCATAAGCATGCTTAAGCATGATCGGTACCGCGAGCATACCGATTACGGTTTCTGTGGCCCCCACCACACCACTCGCGGCTGCGAAAATAGTGCCCAACAGCACGGCGCTGACCCCCAGACTGCCCGGTACGCGTCGAGTCCACACATGTACCGCATCGAAAAGCCGTTCAGCAATACCAGAACGTTCGAGCATGGCACCGATGAAGATAAACAGCGGCACTGCGGCGAGCACCGAGTTAGTGGCCACATCGTCCATTTTGGAAAGTAACTGAAAGATGACACCGTCGCCGAACTGAAGATAGCCTGCCACCAGCGCCACAGAAATCATTGAGAAGGCGATGGGAAACCCCGCCAGAATCAATATCAACAGTGCGGGAAACATCAGGAATGCGACGTAGCTGGTCATGCGTTCCCCTCCCATGCCTTACCGCTAATCAGCGTTGCGGTAGCCTTGATGAGCTCGGCTATCACCTGGACCCCGAGCATAAAAAATCCCAAGAACCAGGTGGTGTAAACTGGCCAGACAACGGGACTCCAGGCCGACTTACCCGTGACCTCCCCGTTTTGGTAGGCATTGATAACGCTGGCGAATAGCTCGATGGTCATCCACCAGACCGCGAATCCGAACGCGCAGTAGCCGATAACGTCGACCACGGCCTTACTCCGCGCCGAGAGCCTTGCATAAATGAGGTCGACACTGACGTGTTGCTTAATCTTCAACGCATACCCCATTGCCAGCGCAAAAATCGATCCCATCAACATGTAGCTGACTTCATAGACCCAGTAAGTTGGGCTGCCTAGGACATAACGGCTGAAGACTTCGTACACCAACGACGCAATCAATGGGATGGTTAGCAAGGCCGCGATCACGCCAGCGATATCGGACATCCGCTCCGCCATTTTCAATATAAACATGTTTATATTCCAGACTGTTAGTTCTTCGCCGGCGTTTGCCATCCGCCAGCATTAAAAACCTGCCGCCCCCTCGATTTGTTAGGGAGCGGCACAATTTTTCGACTAATCCGCCAGACTTCCGATAGGCAAACGGTACTCGCTCCATGTCTTGAGCTTGTTCTTGAAATCTGTCTGGGATTCCAGAACTTCCTTGAACCAGGGATCTGCGGTCGCCTGTTCCTCTGCCCATTCCCGAGTCACTCGCGCCGCCTCATCGATGAAGGACTGCTCCAGTTCTACAATCTCGTTCGGCCCCTCCTGCAATTCGCGGAAAGCATCCAAGTCAGCCGCGGAACTATCCAGCCAGCTCTCAAACACGCTCAGTTTTCCGGCCAGCTTCAACATTTTCTGATCGTGTTCGGAGAGTTCGCTCCAGGCTTCTTTGTTCACCTGACATTCCAGCAAACCACCTGGGTTCTGAATGCCCGGAACAATCACGTACTGGGCAATATCCTGAAGGCCAGTGGGGAGGTTGATTTCCGGTGTCCCCAACTCGGCAGCCTGGATTATGCCGCGCTCCAGCGCACTGTATACTTCTCCACCCGACATCACGACCGTAGAAGCACCCAGGCGAGACGCAATATCGGCCCAAGCACCGGCGGTGCGCAGTTTAAGGCCTTGGAAGTCTTCCAGCGTTTGGATTCTTTTGGTGGAGTGCAAAAAAATGTCGGTACCTAAAATCGCGCAAGGATAAGAGATCACGTCGAACTCTTCTTGACGCCATTGCTGCCAAAGTTCGAGGCCACCACCCTTGTACATCCACAGCATATAACCTTCGGGTGTCAGGCCTCCGGCGTAGCCGGCGAAGAGCACGCCGGTCTTGTCGATGCCCCAGTCATAGCCCATCCAGTTATTTCCTATCTCCGCAACACCTTTTTGGACCCCTTCTGTTACCTTCAAAGGGCTATAGAGAGTCCCTCCAGGATAAACCGTGATGTCGACCCGTCCTTCGGTAAGATCAGCTACCCGTTTGGCATAGCCCTTGACGTCTCGTTCAAGCCAGGGGCCTCCACTCCAAGGCGTGGCCATTTTCCAATTCACGTCAGCCGCGATGGCACTAGTGGGGGTAGCCACAAAGACTGCGACCAATGAAGTAATAACACATGACATACCGAATTTAAGCATTCTCATGTTCTTTCCCTTCTCTGCTAAATTTATCTTTGTTGTTTAAAAAGGTGGCGGTATAGGTATCTTAATTGAACATTTTATCCATATTGTGGATTTAGATCCACAATATGGATGAATCTATCACTTGCTTTTCAGGGTGTCAATACGGCCCGAACCTCTAAGCCCCCTCCATAGGTATATGATTAATGCATGCGTTCCAGGCGACGCATAGCGTCGATAAGATCATCTTCAGTTAGAGGACGCTCGAAATTGCGTGTATGCGGCGCCGCATGAGTATGCTTTGCGATCGTGCGCAGCTCATCGGTGTCGGGCTGGCTCAGGCCCAGCTCAGCGAGACTGGCCGGCAATCCAACCGCTGCATAGAAGGCGAATTGGTCGCCCATGAAGGAGTGCGATCGATTTTCCAAAACGAATTGAACCAGCAGAGCATAGGCTACCTGTCGGCCGTGCAACGCTTCCGCCGTCGCCGGCACGGCACTCAACCCGCGTGTCATGGCATGGGCGATGGAAAGACCGCTGCCTTCGAATCCCAGCCCGGCGAGTAAGATGCAAGCTTCGATGACTTTCTCAAAGGCCTCGTCTGGCTCGCCGCTGCCAGCAACGGCCAAGGCATTAACGGCATGCTCCCGTAGCACTTGCTCGCAGACATTGGCCAAGCTAACGGACGCAACGGTGGCGCGGCCACCAAACATGTTAAGACCGCCAGCGCCAACACACTGTGCCGCCTCGTACCGCTTGACCAAGGCATCGCCAATACCTGAAACGAGTAAGTGGCGCGGTGCACCTGCAAGGATTTGAGTGTCCACGATCACCGCGTCGGGATTGCGTGGAATGCGCTCGGCGGACAGCAGCTTGTGATTATCGTCATAAAAAATGAAGACCCGGCTTGTAGGGCCATCGTTCGAGGCCGCGGTCGGTAGCGTTACCAACCGCGCCCCCAACTCACGACTTACCGCCTTCCCGGCATCCACGCCCTTTCCACCCCCCGCCGCGATAACCACATCCGCACGGTGTTCAACCGCCAGCTTCGCAATGTTGCCCGGTGTGACCTCTCCAGCGAGCGCTGCGGAACTGAACGCCACGCCCACAGCTGCCAGTTGCTCGGCAAGCCGCGGCGCAACCATTCGCTCGACATGGGTATCGGCGATCAGCAGCGCTCGCGTGCCTAGGCTTGCGACAATATCACCGATACGCCCGATGGCGCCGGGGCCCTGTACATACAGGCCGGGAGCCCCTAGTATTTTCATAGTTTCAGACACAGCTTACTCCATTGGGGCTTGACGCCCGCCTCATCAATATCACGCCACGGGGCCACAACTGATCGAGCCCATTGGCGTAAAGTGTTGTGCCGCGCCATTCTGGCGCAGTAAAGTTGCCTCGCGTCTAACGCTGCGCCTCGGCTACCTCTACCGAATTGGCGACGTCGGAAACCGTGGCCCGTTTCAGGTCGCGTCTCCAGCGCAGATCATCGAAGTCCTTGCCCCGGTGCATGGTGCAGCGGTTATCCCACATCACCAGGTCGTGTTGGCGCCAACGGTGGGTATAGACAAACTGTCGCTGGGTGGCGTGCTCGGTCAGCTCATCCAGGAGGGACTGGCTCTCCGCATCGGATATCTCGACAATTCGTGTTATATGAGCCGCGAGATAGAGCGACCTGCGATGACTCTCAGGAATTGTGCGAACCAGGACATGCAAGGCCGGCGGTAAGGCTCGACGTTCCTCCTCGGGGAAATCGGTGTACCCGATCTTGGCCCTGGAGTGGAATATCGAATGCTCGGCAATGAGGCCCTCGATACGCCGTTTCATTGCCTCCGGTAACGCATCGTAAGCTGCGCGCTCATCGGCAAACTCGGTATGCCCGCCAATCGGTGCGATCTCGCGGGCATACAATAGCGAGGCCCGCGCAGGCACGTGATGGAAGGAGCTATCGGTGTGCCATAATTGATTACCTAGGTGGAACATTCGTGCGCGACTGCCGCTGGTCCACACTTCGTTTTTGGGATTGAGATTGGACACATCTGCTAGTTCGGAGCTATGGGATTTCGTCGTCACGTCGCGATTGCGATATGACGCGATCGTTGGATTTTCACCCTCTAACGGTCCGAATTCCTTGGCAAAAGCGATATGCTGCTCAGGGGTCAGACTTTGCCCTGGAAAAACCAGTACAGCGTATCTCCAGAATGCCTCTTTGATTGCCTCGCTATCATCCGCAGAAAGAGGCTTTGACAGGTCCACGTCACCCACCTCGGCTGCGAAGTTTTGGGTAATTGGATAGATGCTTATAGCCATCGGGTTCTCCATCGTATAAAAGAGTCTCAGGTCCGCGACAACATCACTCGATTCACAGAAAAGCGAGTGGTCTGGATTAATCCACAATGTGGTCTTTGATCCACTTTGTGGACGTGCTAGTATAAAGCATTCTTCCGATTCCGAGTCAACACAGCAAGGTTGGTATTTGATGCACATGCTGGCAAGCCAAGCAGAGAGTAGTTACCGAAGCTCTGGGGGGCGGGGCAATTGCAGTAGCGTATCTATCCAATGATGTGCTGATTGGCGGGTGATGCTGCGTTCCAGTCAGTCCCGCCCAATCGCAGACGGATAACCTAGGAGATGAAATGTCAGAAGTTAGCAAGCAATCTAAGCCCCAAGTCCAGGGGACAGCGTCATTTTCCAAGTTCATGAACGTGTTGCAGGCGATCGCCGACTCGCCGAATATCGATATAACCGGATTAATGAATGTAGTGCCGTACCCGCGACCAACACTCTATCGCCTCCTTTCAGCGCTAATTAACGAAGAGCTGGTAATGGAAAACGGGGACCGCGGCACGTTCAAATTGGGTACGCGATTGATCAGCTTGGCCGCCCGCGCCCGGGATGAACACGATCTGCGAAGCATAGCGCATCGGCACGTCGCTGCGCTTCGCGATACCACCGGCGAGACCGTGCACCTCGCGGTTCCCAGCGGATTGGAAATGGTCTACGTCGATAAACTTGAGAGCCCGCAGAATGTACGCATGATTTCGCGCATCGGTACGCGAGTGAACCTGCACTCGACCTCCGTTGGCAAGGCCTATCTTGCGGCCCTCGATTCCGCGGTACGGGAAAATATTCTCGCGCAACTACAACTGACCCCGCGCACGGAACATACCATTACCAATCTCGATCAGCTCCGGGACGAACTCGCTCAGACCCAACAGCGAGGTTTTTCGCTCGACTGGGAAGAGAACGAACTGGACATTCGGTGCTTCGGAGCCGCGATTCTTGATTGCGAGGGCCAACCAATCGGGTGTGTCAGTGTCAGCGTGCCCAAGTATCGCTATGATTCCATCGATACCAAGCTCTTCCAAACCGCGATCCGCGCAACCGTCGATACCATCTCGAAAAGCCTATAGTGGCGATACCGATCAGATGCGATAAAGCGTATCCCGCGGCGAACACCAGCGAGGTAACCTTTTGCAGCTCCTTCTGGCACTGCTCCGCCAGCATGTAGTTGTGTACCGCTGGCGGTAGCGCCGGTAAATCGACCCACTTGCCTCAGGGGTATTGAGCCACTTTTTTGAAGCGGGCAAATCCACGTGCAAGGACAACAGTGCTTCCAGTTTCTCGTAAACGAGCGACTGTTGTTTGCAGTAAGCTGTGCAGGATAAGCCAGAAACGCGTCAGTCAGACAGCGCCTTCTGCCAGAACTGGTGCAGGTCGGGGTTGTCTTTCCATGGGATTCCTCCTGGGATGAAAAGGCAGGAATCAGTGTGGCGAACTCTGGTGGTTGGAAACAGGTGCGGAGTTAGTGGCACTTACAAGACTGGAAAAATCGGCTGGTCTGAGCTTGTTCTCGGAAGACCCCATACTGTTTCTCTATGCCTGAGTGCTTCAATGGTAGAAGCCATACCTTTCAAGGAAGATAGCCTAAATCCTGCGCTCTAGACAGATGAGCAATGGATGAGGGGCTTCCATGCACTGTTTGAAATCCGCATGCCGGAGATCGGTCTTGCAACCTTGCATATTCCGGCCCATCGTGACCGCCCATTCCATTTGAAGGTGACCGCCTGTTCCGGGCGATCGTGACCGCTCATTCCGTTTTATCGTGACCGATCTCGGGTGTTTTTCCGGAGTCTCTGGTCACGATGCCGGAATCCCCGGTCACGTTCCTCCGGAATCACTGCCAACACGCTGGAATTCTTCAACTTTATCCGGCATACCCGTTTCTTTTTCATCACGAGGAAGGGCGGATGCCGGCAGCGAGGATTTCCATGCGACAGATCAACGAGGTCTTGCGCCTCAAGTACGAAGCGGGCCTGAGTCATGAGCGCATTGCCCTTGCCTGCGGACGCTCCAAGGGGGTGGTTGGCAAGTACGTCAGCTTGGCCACCGCTCAGGGCAGCACCTGGCCGTTACCGGAAGGCACGGACGAAGCTCGGCTGGAAGCCCAGCTGTTTCCGGCCAAGACACCCCCATCTCGCTTTGCTGAGCCCGACTACTTCCAGGTCCACCAGGAACTCAAGACCAAGGGCGTGACCCCGCAGCTGCTGTGGGTCGAGTACGTGGAACGCCACGGCGACATGACTCGCCGGTACAGCCAGTTCTGCCATCACTACCGGCTCTGGCGCGGCCGGCAGCGGCGCAGCATGCGCTAGGTCCACCGTGCCGGTGGTGGGGATCGCAGCACCGGCGAGATGCGTAAGGCCCAGGTCTTTGTGGCCGTGCTGGGGGCGTCCAGTTATACCTTCGCCGAAGCTACCTGGAGCCAGAGCCTGCCGGACTGGATCGCTTCCCACCAGCGGATGCTGGCGTTCTACGGCGGGGTGCCGGAACTGCTGGTGTTCGATTATCTCAAGGCGGCGGCCACCAAGGCAGATCGATACACGCCCCGGATCAACGAGACCTACGCGGAACTGGCGGCCCATTACCAGACGGCTGTGTTGCCGGCACGCCCCTACAAGCCCAAGGACAAGGCGAAGGCCGAAGCCGCCGTGCTGCTGGTTGAACGCTGGATCCTGGCCCGGTGGCGACACCGGACGTTCTTCTCCTTGGCCGAGCTAAACGCAGCCATCGCCGGGCTGTTGCCGGCTCTGAACCAGCGGCCATTCCAGGGGCGCTCCGAGAGCCGTCAGAGCCTGTTCGAAGCGCTGGATCGACCCGCGCTGAAGCCACTGCCAGCAACGCCCTATGTCTACGCCGAGTGGCGCAAAGCACGACCGGGCATCGACCGACAAACGGCTGTACAGCGTGCCTAACGCCCTGGTGGGCGTGAAGCTGGATGTGCGCATCACTGATACGTCCGTGGAGGTCATGCACAAAGGCCAGCGGGTGTCCCTACATCCCCGCCACGGCAAGGGTCGCTTCGTTACTCTGACTGAGCACACGCCCAAAGCGCACCAGGCCCACCAGAACTGGTCACCGGGACGGTTCCTGAACTGGGCCACGGACATCGGCCCCGCCACGCTTGACGTGGTACAGCGGCAGCTCAAGGATCGCCCCCATCCCGAACATGGCTACCGGGCCTGCCTGGGGCTGTTGAACCTGCGCCGACGTTACAGCCGTGACCGGCTGGAACAGGCCTGTGCCCGGGCCCTGTCCATCAACTCGGCCAGCTACCAGAGCATCACCTCGATCCTGAAGCAGGGGCTGGATCAGCTGCCCCTGCCACCGGCCGAGGAAGAGCCGGAACTGACCGATCTGCCAGTACACACTAACGTTCGTGGCCCCCGCTACTACCACTGATCCCGGAGAAACGTATGCTGACTCAAAACACTCTCGAAACCCTGCGCCAACTCAAGCTGACGGGCATGTGCGATGCCCTGGAACAACAACGTGCCCAACCGGAAGCCCATGACCTGGCGTACGAGGAGCGCCTGGCGTTACTGGTCGACCGGGAGGTGCTGCACCGGGAAAGCCGCCGGCTGGACCGCCTGCTCAAGGCAGCCCGGTTGCGGGTGTCGGCCTGCATTGAAGATATCGACTACCGCCACCCGCGAGGACTGGAGCGCTCCCGCATGGCGGGCCTGGCCAGCTGTGACTGGATCCGCCAGTCCCTGAACCTGTGCATCACCGGCCCAATCGGTTGCGGCAAGACCTGGCTGGCGTGCGCCCTGGGCAACCAGGCCTGCCGGCAGGGGCTCTCGGTGCGCTACCTGCGTGTGCCTCGGCTGTTCGAGCAGGTGCGCATCGCCCACGGGGATGGCAGCTACGCTCGCTTGATGAACCAGTTGCTGAAGACCGACCTGCTGATCCTGGATGACTGGGGCATGCAGAAGGTGACAGCGCAACAACGGCAAGACCTGATGGAGGTGATCGAAGACCGGCACGGGAGAGGCTCAACGCTCATCGCCAGCCAGTTACCAACCGAACACTGGCAGATTACATCGGCTCCGCCACGCTCGCCGACGCCATCCTGGACAGGCTCCTGCACGGCGCTCACCGACTCAATCTGAAGGGGAATCACTGCGAAAAGCGAAAGCACAAAACACGGAAACGGTTGACCCATCGTGACCGCTCAGAGTACAAAACGGACTCCAGCGTGATGGCCGTGTGCAAATCGGTCACGATCCCCGGAATGACCGGTCACGTTCGCCGGAATACGCAAACCTCATAGGTAAGAGGTGATCTCAATGACCACACCCCTCGCTTTCAAGGTCTGGTAGCCTTCTTCCGGATCATCATCCCTCATCAAACGCAGATCATCCTCCAGATAGACCGGGGCTAGTTTCTCCTTTGTCCGAGAACGAACCTTCGGTGGTGGTGCGGCCGGCTCTCTCTCTCCCAGGAGTTTTATGTGAGCCACCAGCTCAAATAAATCATCATTCGGGCGCTCAGTCAGAGCCTGCTCTGCAACAGTGGGAGCAATGTCCGCTCCTATTCCCATCTGGACCAATATTGTCACGAGGCTATCGCGCTTGGAGTCTTTAGCTGCGGTCGGTTTTTCTTGGTCAAATGACTGAAGATGAGCTGCAGACTGCAACGAGCTTTGAGCCCGGATAGACTCCCTTGGCACATCCAGATCATCGTATTGGAGAATCGTTGCCTCACGCCCGGTTCGCAACGCGGCAATCATTGGATGAATCATGGCAAGTTCTTCTTGATAGACCTTGGTTACAAGACTCCGATCAATCACTTCCCTGCTAGCAGCGATAGCCCGCGCCTGGCTAAGGTAAAAAAGGGCAACGGCAATGTGCGCGATTCCCTGAGTATACTCCCAGAACAGATCCATCATTTCTTGACTGATGGGAGTTGCGTGCTCAAACCATTGCAGTTTCCATAGCCGTTTGAAAAATCGCTCCCACTCTCCATCAGCGCCCTCATTCTCAGCCCGTGAAAATCGTCCCCAATCCAAACTACCGAATTGCGCCGCTCGCCTCGCCGACCGCATGGTTGGCTGGAAAAGCTCCAATGCCTTGGGCGTTCCAATGAAAAGCACCGGGACCTTGATGACGTTAGTCAGCGTCACGAAGAAGTTAAGCATCTTGGCAACCCCGCCTGACCGCGATTTTTCCAAATGCTGAATCTCGTCAATAACAAGGACACCCACTGAATGTAAGGCTGAAACGCGGGCGATATCTCCAAGCATGGACTCCGCTGAGGATCGGCTTTTTACGTAGAGCGCTTGGTAATCCGTACCCAGCGCATCATCGACGGCTCGAAAAAAGTTGGTGCACAGATTCTTTACCGAACCATCATGAGGGCACTCCACTTTCAGCCAGACCAATTGGGCATGCTGGTATTCTGGATGATAAATCGCTTGCGGGTAGGTTTTCAGGATTGCCTCTACCGCCGTGGATTTGCCGGTGCCGGAACACCCGATTATGGAACTCACGAGGGCTTCATTTCCGGCATTTCGAACGATCGCATTAAAATCGGTATGGGCAACGGCATCCAAGGTGCGGTGATAGTCCGGCTCAGCAATATTTCGGCTCAGGTAGCCGCGACGGATCATGCCGGAAATCATTTGCTCCAATTGGAGATGGGATTTTGTTGGGTACAGGAACTGATCCAGAATTCTCATCATGGCATGGCGACGAATATGGGCCGGCAATACCTTTTCAGCTTCGTCGACTTTTGGGAAACGAGCCAGCATCCTCGCTGTATCCTGCGGCGAACTAATGGGTGGCAGGGCATTAATTAGAGGCTGTCCTTCGTATTCCCGAATTTCTGCTTCCCGATATTCTGCCAGTGGCAGTTTAATCATCGTCGTCCTCCAGGAAGGCATCCATATCCGGGTAATCGAGACCGTCGTTTGATAAAGTCTTATTAGAGCGGAACTGTACTACATCCGCTGGACGGTCACGCTTCGATTGTTTTTTGGATTTAATTCCGCTGCGATTTCGCTCAATTTCTTTTTCTGTGGCGCGGTTCCGCCGTATGCCCCGAAGTCGCTCAGAGTCAGTAAGGGATGGTTTGCTGGCTTTCTGCCGCTTCTTCGCGTTAGAAACAATCTCTTCAACCGCGGATAGGGCATCCGGCTTCTGATAATCCTCCTCTTGTTTGGCAGTGGCTTTGGTACGATTCATCTCTTTCACTATTCCAGCGGCCTCCACGAAGCACATGCCTTTAAATCGCCGGCTTCGGTCCGAAAGCTCACATACCCAGTAGTTTTCGAATGTAGAGTCAGGTCTCAGGTAAACAGTGTCAGTCCGTCGCGGGTCAAAAGCGATTTCAACTCTTGAAGGGCGGTTCGGGCGGATGCGATCAAACCAGCCTTGCGCCAGCGCCTCCTGACAGGTGTACACAAGTCCTTTGAAGGTGATGCCAACCTGTGACACCGTTCCACTCTCATAGGGCAGGAGATTAATGCGGGCCAAGTCTTCGTCACAGGAGCGAAGCTGGCCGGTGCGGTTTTGAATTCCCCAGTTCCAGAGTTCCCGGGGCACTGCGGGCAAGTCAGTAGGCATATCAGGCGCAAAATCATAACCTTCAACAACATGCTGGGTGTTGTAGATGATGACCAGATTAATCAGCATTTGCGTGAAGTCAGAGAGGTTCAGTTCCGCATCCAGCTCGTAGCGCTTTCCGGCACGCTTTTTCCCATTTACAGGTTCAACTACCCCGCCAACATAGGGCCGAAACTTACTTTGAATGGTGTTGAAGAATCGCTCACAGATTGCTTTGTCATCACCGCGATAGGCACGTGAATTGCTCAATTGAATGTTGAATCTATTAACCAAGACATCCGCTTGTTTGTAAAGAAGCTCACCGCGGTCGGCCATGATGGACGCGGGAAGGCCGAAACTTGGCCAGTCTTCTTTACTGATAGCTATTCCATAACCCTGACAATACGTTGTTTTATCGCTGAAGGCGTTGCTGAGCGCCACCATCGCAGCAACCCAGGAGGGATTTTCGAGGCCCACATACATACCCACAACCATCCGGCTAAATACATCTTTGACAAAGTACAAAACCGGACGGCCAATGATGAGAGCAGGATCGTCCTCTGCCACCAAGTAGAGATCCGCTATGGTCGCGTCTATTTCATACCGGGCCCCCGGGCCGAAATTGAGATTGCCTGAGGTGCTGGTCAACGCCCGTTTATCTTTTTGATAGATGCGGCTTGGAGTCCGGGTCCTTACCACGTCAGACTTCCGGTAATTCGTTTCATAGAAGTACCGGAATTGCCTCATCGTGGGCATACTTTTCTCTGTTTCGGAGGGGTAGCGCGCTTTGAAAAGCCCGACAGCCTTGTCTTTTGCGGCAGTCAGAGGAACCTTCTCGCTGGTTAGATAAAAACCATCAAGTGCCATCTGAAACAGTTCCGCAACTTCCTCTGTTACTGGCACTCCCACCCCGGGAGTAACTGAACGTTTTGGACCAACCTTTTGCTCCACCTCACGTCTGGGACGCCCTTTGGCCCCGCATTTGTGATAATCCGGTGCCAGGGCATTCGGAGCCATTCCCCTTTGCCAGTATCGACGAAGCTGTCGGGTGATATATAACCTTGGCTTATTGGTGGATTTAAGGAGTTCCTTTATCAGCCGATTGCGTTCGTTTTTAACCAAAAGTGATTGATAGTGTTCCAACAATGGACTGATCGTGGCCCAGGCTTCATCACGCCTTTTGGCGCCAATGCTGTCATCCTCGACACTCGGTATTGGGTAGGGGTCCGAAATCGAGTCATACCCAACCGAACGGAATTCTTCTTCTGACATTGGGAAAGGCCAGGCTTTGTCACTGTCGACGTCGATCAACATCAAATCTGAGAGGTGCTCCAGGACCACACGATATCGCTTGCCTGTCGAGGGATCCTGGAATACACGATTAAGAAGCATTGTTCACCTCGGTGGCGAACTCTGGCTCTCTGAGGGCCAGGTCTCCAAATTTCCAGCTGTGAAATGCGTTGTTCAGAGGTGCCTTTATGAAACGGTGGGCCAAAGCGTATCGAAGGATACTCAGGTGAAATCCACGATCGACGTTATATTGGTCATCAAGCTTCGCACAAAGCCGTGTGATCTTGGTTCGCGGATGCGACTGAAGCCGATGGAAGAGGTCCTGCACATCTGAATAATCCACCTCTTGATGTGCCGCCATATCCGGGGATAGATAGGGCTGGATCCACAAAAGATTTTCCCGCATCCCATCTGTGACTTCCCTCTCTGTGAAAATCTTCCATTCCACATCACGAGTTTCCCAGTAGGTTTTTTCAATCTGGAGCTTCTCCATCACTCTCAGCTTCGATAGCTCCGACGACGATTTCACTGCAATCGCCAACCGACTGCCTGACGAAAAGTCGACTAATAGGTCCGTTGAAACCACCATTAAACCGCCATGCATCTGGGGATGCCGGATTCCCAGTCGAGCACAGATGTCGAGGGTGTCGTCTATTGGCAGGGGGTATTGTTCGCGGATATCAGTCGTTTGCTCGAACTGATCGAAAACCAGGAACGCCAGCAGTTCTATACCGGACAACAGATGATGAATCCGGCCCACCGAGGCACTGCGGATTCGAACGCTCTCACCTGAGCTGCTGAGCTCATGAACCTTGATGAAAGGTTCATAGTCTTTGCCTGATCCCAGACCACGAGTTTTCAACAGTTTCTCGTGTTTTGGATCAAGCGGTTTGTTGGCATCTGTCATGAAAAAAGCCCCCTGCTGTGTTGAGAATAGCAGGGGGCTTTTTTTGATCAAACTTTAATGTAAATTATCAAACATTAAAGTTATTTATCAAACTTTAATGTCCTCTGACAGCGAAATGTGGGAGAGTAATAAAGTTTCATACTTAAAATCCATGTACAACGGACTCTGTGGCTTGGGATTCAAGTCATTTTTGAAAAAAGTATCATACTCATCAGACAAATTTAGTTGTTAAAGCCTTAATTATAAGTAATAAAGTCTCATACTAAACCTATGGGGATCGGCCGTGTTATCGAGGTATGTACGTTAACTCGGGTGAGATCTAGTTCTCAATCCATTGAAGTTTTCGTTAAGACCTCGCTCCCAGCGATGAATACGGATAAGCAAAGTGGGCTCCCGCTTCCAGCGCTTCAATTCAATGACGGGTAATTGCTTACGGTGGCTAAATAAAAACTCAACCCACGGCCTGAATTGAGCCTCCAAATAGAGCGAGGATGGTCCTTAAGACTAAAAGCATAGCTGGAAAATCGTTAGCGCCAAAACATCACGGCTAGCTAGAGCACACTGTTCCGGCAACAGATCTGACGCTATCAATTTATCCTGTCGGAAAGAGGCCAGTAGCCAGCAACCATGCATCTTTCGGCTGACCTTGACCGACCTAAACTACCACCGGTTTAATCGCCACTGAGCAGCAGCAAGTTCAAACTCAACTCTTACGTCTCATTAGTTCCGGGTTTGGATGGTTGGCACCACAGACATACCCACGCGTAGTTTATTCGCCTCAGGCTGACCAGAATCCACGCGAATGCGTAAGGGAAGGCGTTGCACAATTTTAGTAAAATTACCGGTTGCATTGTGTGGCGCAATGGCGGAGTAGCTGACCCCACTAGCAGGGCCTAAACTTTCTACTGTCCCTTTCAGGGTGGCGCCGGGCAAGGCATCTACTTTGATGTCCACCGTTTGTCCTATTTGGATATGAGCCAATTGCGTTTCGCGATAGTTCGCCTGGATATAGACGGCATCAAGTGGAACGATTGCTAGCAGTGGAGTACCGGTATTGACGAAGGCTCCGACACGAACCGATTTCTGTCCCACGGTACCGTCAACTGGGGCCGTGATACGCGTATAGGACAATTTTAATTCCGCTGCGGCTTGAGCGGCCTGGGCTTGGGCTAGCGCTGCTTTGGTCTTTTCCAGTTCAGCTTGCAGAATGGCCACCTGCTGCTGGGCCGCTTTTAGTCCCGCTTGGTTCTTCTCTTGGCTCGCCAGACGGATATTCAACTGTGATTGGGCCTGTTGCATGGCTTGGACAGTACCTGAACCATCGGCGGCCAGGTTGCGATAGCGTTCGTGGTTAGCTCTCGCCAATACTAGCTCGGCCTTATCCATGGCAACGGCTGCCTGCGCTTGGTGTATCGCGTTTTGCTGCTGTGTCAGACGAGCTTCCAGACTGGCGACACTGGCGTTAGCACCGGAAACTTGTGCTTTAGCGGCATCCACGGCGACGACGAAATCCCGGTCGTCAATGGTCGCGAGCAAGCCCCCTGCCTTCACCTGCTGGTTCTCCTCCACGAATACCTGATCGACCTTCCCAACAATCTGTGGGGCAACAAAAGTGAAGTCTGCCTGTACATAAGCATCTTTTGTGGACTGACTTGATGCGCTTGATTCTGGCCGATTGAGATAAAGCACACAGCCTATCGCGACTGCCAATAGCAGTACTGCACTGGTGATTTTGGCTTTCTTTGGCAATGCCATGATGAAATGATCCTTATGAAGATGATGATAAAGAAGTACTGGCCTTCAGGTCAGGCGCAGGAATGTAGGTCAGCCGCAGCACGAAAGGAATCAAGATCAGTGCCAGAACCCCCAAGGCGCGATAGGCATCCGACACCGACAGCACCAATGCTTGTTGGCCGATAATGCCCATCAACTGGGACGGCTCAGGCACCGATGAGAGAGAGGACTCAGCTAGCGCGGCATGATCCAGCAACATTTCCCCATGAAAGCGTCCGCGAACCGTCAGGAACTGCCCGACCACGGCACCGCCTATCAATGAGCCGAGAGCACGCAGCGTATTAATGGTTCCCGACACATAAGGACCTTCGCTAGGCCGCACCACGCTGGTGGCGAGAAACAGCATTGATACCACCGCCATGGGCTGGCCGAGTGCCTGCAGCATCTGTACCATCACGAACTGATCCCGATTCCAATCTGGAGTAAGCCAACTGCCCGAGAAACACGCCAGCGCAATCAAAAGCAGGCCAAGGCTGAAAACGAAGCGAGCATCGACCCATTTCTGGTACAGCAAGACCGCTACTACTGAGCCAAAGATCAGTTGTGGCAAGGCGATAATCAAACCAATGGGAGCTATCTGCTGGGGGCGGTAATCCTGTAATGGCCCGAGGTAGTGCATTGGCAACATCACCCCGGAGCTCATGACTACCAGTAGAAAGACAAACAGTGTAAAGTTCAGCCCCAGGTTGCGCCGCTCCAGCAATTGCAACTTGATGAACGGAGAAGGGTGGTACCATTCAGTAAGTAGATAGACGCCCAGCAAAGTGAAGCCAGCCACCAATGACACGACAATCAGGGGGGAGTTAAGCCAATCCAGCCGCACTCCCTGATCCAGAGCAACCGCAATAAGGCCCAGCGCAGGCGCACCCAGTGCCAGGCCAACCCAATTGGCTTGCCGGAAACGCCCGGTCTGAATGGCATCCTTCGGCAGCCCCCAGGCAATCAGCCCACCTGCGATAAGGGCCAAGGGTATGATCTGCCAATACACCCAGCGCCAGTCGAGCAGTCCGTCAGTCCAATGCCCAGCCAACCAGATCGACACATTGGGTGCGAAAGTAGCCGTCAGTGCATACAACGCCAGACCATGCAGCCGTATATGGACAGGAAGGAATTTCAATGCCGCCATCATCAGCAAGGGAATCATAGTTCCGCTAGCGACACCTTGCACGAAGCGTAGGGCGAGCAACAGATCGAGACGCTGGATAAAGGGCATCACCAAGGCCAATAATGCGCAGGTGCCAATCATCCACAGCTCAAAGCGCCGTATGGACAGCATAATGGCAAACCAGGCGGCGAAGGGCATGGCGATGAGCTCACCGGCGGTATACACAGTGGTAAGCCAGGAGGCGCCGTCCAGGCTAAAACCCAACGCCCCTCGCACGTCCGCCAGCGCCAGCGCACCAACGCGGTTGTTCAGCCCCGCCATCATGGCGGCGACAAGAATGCCGACCAGGCCACCAAGCGCGCGCCCGGATGGCTTTGCCGCCACAGCAGGCGAGCTTGCGGGCGGCTGTACTACGACCGTGCTCATTGGTCCGCCTCCAGGGATGACGGCGCAATCGACAGGGCGTCCGGATCCCATCCGCCCCCTAGTGATTTGTAGAGGTTCACCAGCGCTAGGGTGGCGTCGGTGGCATTGTCATTGAGCCGGGATTCGCTCTCCAGCACGTTGCGCTGTGCGGACAGTACTCGCAAATAGTCCACCGCACCCTGCTGGTAGCCTCGCTCGGCGGCATTCAGCGCCTGTATGTTCTGCTCGTAGGACACCTGCAGGTTGGCGTGCTGGCTGCGTTGTGCTGCCCAGGCATCCAAGGCGTTATCCACTTCGTGCCAGGCCTGCAGTACCGTTTGCCGGTAGGCCAGCGCGACGCGCTTTTGTTTCGCCTCATTCAGTGCTAGTCGCTGTTTCAGCCGCCCCCCTTCAAAGATGGGCAGATAAACGGTAGGGCCGACGGAAAAAAAGCGGGAATCCCAACTATCTAGGTCGTCGGATTCAAAGGCTTCTACCCCAATTCGAGCTCCCAGGCCAATGCGGGGATAGAAATCAGCCCTGGCAACGCCGATGGCGGCGGTGGCCGCATGCAGTTCGGCTTCGGCACGCTGAATATCGGGTCGTCGCTGCGCCAGCTCGGATGGAACCCCCATCGGCACCTTGCTCGGCAATGAAGGCAGGGGCATGGCGTTTTTCAACTCGGTGTCGAATGCCCGCGGTTGCTCTCCCAGCAGTAAGGCCAACGCATTCATCAAAGCGTTTCTGTGCTGAATGAGCGCAGGCACCATGCCCTTGACTGTAGCCACTTGCGCACGAGCGGACGCGACCTCAAAGCCGGTGGCTACCCCATTGCGTTCACGGCTTTCGATCAGTTCTAGGGCTCGCTCGGCAATCGCCTGATTTTTCTGCGTAATGTTCAGCTGGGCCTGGGTGCCCCGTAATTGCAGGTAAACACGGGCCACCTCAGCGGACAATGCCACCCGGGTCGCCTCATGGTCGTATACCCTCGCCTCAAGGGCGGCAGTGGCCCCTTCGCGCGCTCGATGAGCTCGCCCCCACAGATCAAGCTCCCAGCTGGCGTCAAATCCGAGTTGCCAGAAACCGGTGGCGCTGGTCGGTGCTCCCAGCGCGGCCAGCCGGCCGTGCTGGCTGAGCCCGCCACGGGAATAGCTCGCATTGCCCGCCGCACCGGGCAACAGCTGGGCCGACGTGATACCCAGCTGTGCGCGGCTTTGCTCTATGCGTTCCGCCGCCATTTGCAGGCCCAGGTTACCGGCCTGGGCTCGTTGCTGCAGTTCGGTTAATATCGGATCATTGAACAGTACCCACCACTGCACAGGCACATTGACTACGGATGTTTCCTGCATATGACGGTAATCATCCCGAGGCGATAACGGCGTTCCCGGCAGACTGTTGCCGGGCTGAACAAAATGGGGGCCGACCGCACAGCCGGCAAGCAGCAGTATACTGAGCGCTACCGTGGATTTACGCAGCGAAGGTAACAACGATTGTGGAGTCATATAAGCTCACCGAACACTTCAGTTCGAACCGATCGGTTCGAACTGGTGGCAAAAAAATAATCCGGGTAACATTGCCCACCAAGAACGATGGGATGCACCAGGATAGCGATACAATTTGCACTGTACCGTACAGTTCGATACAGTGTCAAGAATATACATCATTGCCAAGAGGCCGATTCAGATGCAACAACGCAACCTAACCGAACATGTTTCCCTTTCGGGTGAAACCGAGCTTAGTGGTAAAGCACTCAAGGTTTTGCAGGCTGCTCGAAAGGTATTTCTGGCCCATGGCTTCAGTGCTGCCACCACCGACATGATCCAGCGCGAAGCCGGGGTTTCAAAATCAACGGTATATGCGCACTTCACCAACAAGGAAGCGCTCTTTACCGCCGTGATCAAATCCGAGTGCGCTGCTTTTACCAGAGCCCTGCATAATATCCGCTTTCAGCCGGGGCGACTGAAAGAAACCCTGGGCATACTGGCTCGGACCTATCTGGATGTGGTGCTCTCCCCGTCCGGACTGGCACTATATCGTGTTGCCATTGCCGAAAGCGCCCGCTTTCCTGCTCTGGCACATACATTTTACCGTGCCGGGCCGCAGGTTAGTGCCAGGCTGGTTGCCGATCTGTTAGCCGGTGCCAGCCAGTCCGGTGAAGTAAATTTTGGTGACACCAGTCTGGAGGCCGTCGCCTGTATGTTTGTAAACCTGGTCCGCAGCGAGCTGCAGTTACAGTACCTGACTTACCCGGACAGCCCACCCTCGGCAGCGCAGATAGAGACTTGGGTAACCAATGTAGTGACCCTATTTATGCGTGCCTACGGAGGCGGTGATAAATAAACCAGAATCAACATAAACACTTGATGGCAAAAACTAATTGCTCTGACAGCACCACAGGATCGAGAAGGTAATTGGCAACTTCACGGGAAAATGCGGGGAGTAGGGCCACCGGTCCTTATATCAGGAGCCTGCTGGCGGCGGGTAAATACCAAGCATGTGATAAACCCGGTATAGCCTAATCACGATGTCCGGCTGCAAGCGCACAACTTGCAAACTCAGAGCCTTCAATTTGTGCCGCTAAGCCAGGCTTTGCATGTGCCTCTTGAGATGCATTGTGTGATTATTGTTCTGTAGAAATCAGCCTCACAAACACCCTTTCAGCCCACTTATCAATGTCCTCTGCGGTAATTGCTCCGGGCTTGTCAGACTTTTGGTGTGGAATCCAAGTGTGATTCTCTGCACCGACCAAGTTATCCAAATGCTGCTTCGGCCAGGATAGAGATGCCTTAAGCAACTGCTTTTCCATCTCAAACAAGTGGGGCTCTATGTCGCCGATAGCCTTGGCGAGAATCACTTTAGTCGATAAGGCCTTGCTTGCATCTGAAGTATCGACTTCCAGCAGATAGTACCCTGTGAGGCCTGCTGTAACATGGGCGACCGACATACACCTCGGATTTTGATCAGTTTCCAATATATGCTTTTTGCATTTACCAATATTCGGCAACTTTCTCAGTGGATCGGTGTTGACCTTAAAGCCATATTTATCCCTAAGTAATCCGAGCATTTTTAAGTAGCTCTCGAATTTGTTCAGATACAGGTAAGCATCATCAGTTTGGTCATCAAGATTGTTCCATTCGGCGCTTATCAGACCTCCGTATGGTCCTTGCTCTTCGGTACTGACATCTTTGGAAACTTCACCCTGCTCACCATCGTTCTCGTGGCCTTTCACCGTGGACTTTCTCTTTTTGCTGATCTTCGACGTCTCCACCGCACGATTGAACGCAAGCTCAGTCGTGTTTTCTCGAATCATGACCGGCTTGTTTTCCCGGCTTCCTTCCGCCGCGTCATCCACGTTATACCCAGGCGGCCGCTCAAGAGCAGAGCCGGCTACTACACCTTTCCCAGCGACCCGAGTGAAAAACTTGGGACTGTAAAACTCGATATGCTCAGGTAAGTTGGCGGGAATATTTCTTATGCTGGTAACCTCGTAAACCAAGAACGTTTGGCTTTCTGGGTCAAAATTACCTTTCAACTTCAGGCTGGCACCTTCCAGTACTGGAGGTTCGAACTGAAAGGTCCATACTCTGTATTGCCCGTCATCAGCTCCATTACGCAGCTGGTAATTGCCAATACTGTCGTATGAACGCCAGGCATCAGCATCCATCAACAACCAGGCAAGCACCCGGCGATAACCATAATCGTTAAACAGCTCTGCCGGACAATTGCAGGTATCCAGTACGTTGATGATGGCCTTTCCCCACACGTTGTCGTACTCAACTGCAAACTCATTGTTCAATACGTCATGAATTACCGAAGAACGGGCCAGATAGCCATTGTGAAAAAAGAGCGCTCTCGCCAGTTCGAACTGGGGAAGATAGATCCTGGTACCGTCTGGATGGTGGAACACGAAGCAATGTTGCCTAGCTTCCTTATGCAGCCGCCTCTCAAGAGCCGGACAGTTACCAAGCTCGTCAACTAGCCATTCGTGGGTCGAGGTTACTGTAAATGTTATCTCGTAATTCTTACGGTAATAGTCTTTGGTTGGGTTGATGATGTTCTTGCGTATCAGCATAGGTGCATTGGAAAGAGAGGTTGAATCCTTTCCATGCTCCTTGCTGGGGTAGATGCTTAAATTGATCCCCCATCTGACTCCGTCCACCCTACAGAAAAAATCGCCAATTCCGTTGAGCCAGGTATCGTCCTTGAACCCTTTCAGGTAGGTGCTGCTGTTCAAATTTCGAGTACCTCCTCAAGAAATCGACGGGCCAGGTTGGTAAGCCGCTGCTCGCTCAAGCTAGCTCCCCTCAGCACCTGCCAACGTTTCAGTGGCTCGTCATCCCGTGTTATGTGTATGACGGTGCGGGTGATTCTTCTTATTTGATATTCAAATATACTTTCACAGTACCGAACAAAAAACAAACTACACAAAGGTAGTAGATCTAAGTGCTTTTCTACCTGGGCCTTATACTCCAACTGGTTCAAATACCAGTTCATTGAGTGCCTAGGTGTATCGAGCTTCTGTTCGCTTAGTTCTAGAATGCCTATAAGCTTTCTAACGATATCTTTGTCACGTCTCTGCCAATCAACCTTAGCTTTATGTTTGGGCTCCAGCTTTCTATTAGTCTGGTTAGTTTTGAACAACCAGTTTCTATCGCGACGATACAGCCAAGCATATACCCCCCCAAATCCATTGAGACGAGCCTGTTTAGTACCTTGCTTTTCGACTACGGCCAGCCACCGACTGCGATATTCAATTAGCAAAGGATTATCTTTTTCATCCAGAATCTTTGTCGGGATTTTCTTATCCAATTTAAGTCGAGCAACCCTATCGACGACATCAACTAGTTTCCATTTTGGCTCCATAAAGGCGTAAAGCACTACTAGGTGCTCCAGGTAGCTGAAAGCCTTGCGGTGCTTCCGAAATATATTCTTAAGCCAATTAGTTTCACTATCATCTGGCATAAGTCCGTATAAAGAAAGCCAGCTTGCTCCCCAGTACCCGACGACCTTTTCGCGGATAAGCTTATGGCGCATTTGGATACCGCGAGTTAATCTGTGTTCGGCTGCCAAATTGGCATACCAAAGGCTCCATTGGGGCAGTTCGGGTACTACTACTGTTCCTAGGTTCAACAGTTCATCTATGCTTTCTGCAAGCAAATTGCTTTGCCATTTCCCCGGTAGTTGATCGATTAAAGGGCAAATATTCGGATCCGCCGCCATAAATTCATGCCGTTGGGCATCGTGACGACGTGTTTTTGAATTGATGAGGCTTCCGTGTGCAGGACAACTATCGGCACCAGCCACCTGCCAGTCACGCCGCCAATAACATTCTCCGTGCTTGCTCACTTGCTCGCACATGCAAGCAGGACAATATCTAAGATAGATCGGTTGCCTAATGCGCGAAGCCGCTACCCCGACAGCGAGGTGAACCGCACTCTTGTCGTTTGCGGTCAGTTCCCGGATCAAAGCAATCCGCCGAGTTTCCCCCACGAAAGGCGCATATAAAGGGAAGAGGGTATTTTGATAGAGTAAATCGAGCGGTGTAACACCGAGTGCTGCAGGGTAAAGCTCTGCGATCCGCCCCAGATGCGATGGCAGATCAGACGTGGCTAAGACCTTGGTATCGCCGAAGACCTCCAATAACAGCCCCTTCGGCGAGACAATACCACTGTGAACCCTGTGCCTAGCAATAGTGCTATATAGCAATTCGTCGCGATAAGGCAGAGGGAAACCCAGCATGTCAGCCCACATGCCTTAGCCAATTAGGCACATCGAATAACTCTTTATCGTATTTCAGATCATCGTACAGCCGTCCCTTGTCTGCCTGAGAGAACTTAAATCTCAAATCTTCAGAAGATAGCGTATGCCAATCTCTAGGGTTCACCTTTTCAGCTTTGATCTTTTTTGGTTCAGACGGCTTAGAATACCACTCCAATATGATTCGACTCAGCTCCGGCAGAGAAAGATTCGGGTGTTCTTTGAAAGCATTTACGATCAGAGGCTGTAACAGTTCGGAAGTACATCCCATGGCTTGCAACATAGTATGCAGCCGCAGTGCTTTTTCATTGCCGCCGAAGAACGATTCACTTTCCTTTTCGTCCTGCCGCTCTTCGATCAGCCTTCTTAGTTCAAGGAGTCGTTTGTCCATCTCTGGCAACTGTAAATCAGAATACTTGACGATAAGCTCCGGGTCGTCTCTACGTAGAGCATCCAGCATGGGATGCACCAGTTTCAGTTCTTGCTCGTATACGGTACGCAGTAGCTTGGCGGTTATCCGTTCCAATCCCGTAGATATGGATCGCATCTGGGCGAGCACGAAAATTTTCACCACTATATCGAGTACCCCCTGCGACAAGTCGAACCAGCAGTCGCGGATTTCGTCACTCAGTAACTCATCCCTGCTACTCAACCACTGATATTGCCAAAGCTTGTCGGTAAAGGCCTGCCATTCGGTTTTTCTCGATATTCCAGTCTTAGGATCAGCTTTTATAATACCTCGTTGCATCGGCTCCCAGAACAGCGCACCGAACCCAGCACTGCGTCTACCTGCCTGAAGTTCCATTTCGAATATAGGCCGAGCCTTGGGTGTACCAACCATAACTACAGGAACGCCAACTACATTTACCAGAGCAACAAAGAACTCCAGCATGGCCTCCTTGCTTATCGAGCGTTTCAGCGCTAATCGCTGAATTTCATCAATGACTAAGACACCGATCGCTCGCTGCGTTGCCACTTGTCCCATCAGGGAAAGCAGAACTTCAGTGCTATGCCGCTTACGTGCGTATTTTTCCTCATACCCAGTATGAAGCGTACGATCAACTTCACGGAAAAAATTCAGGCATAAGCTCTTCAACGAACCATCAGAAGGGCATTCAATTCTTAGATAGGGTAGCTGTATGAAGTTATATTTCTGGTGATAGAGGACTTGCGGATAGGTCGCTAGGATACGGTTGATTGTCGAACTCTTACCACTGCCGGAACAGCCGATCAACGACATACACTTAGCCGTAGAGTTGGACTGTGCAAAGCAAAAATCGTTTATCGCTCCTGACATAATCCTTTGGTAGCCTTCCTGCATCTTCTGATTCAGGGAGCCATCCGCTATATTACGACCAACATAGCCAGCGCGGATCATAACTGAAATTTTCTCCTCCAGCTGTTTGTGAATAGATAGAGGCTGGAAAAAATCGTCAAGCAGCGCGCTGATCTGGTGAGCGCGAATATGCCCTTTTTCATAACAATCCTTTGGGTTAAATTTAACCTTACCAGTCAACTTCACTTTAAGAGCTTGTAGGTCCATTATGGGCGGCAGAGCCTCTATCAATGGATTGCCTCGATATCGCTCAAGGCCCGGATCTATATAGATGGCATCAACAAAGTTATCAGGTAGCGGCATCAGTCGTCATCCCCGAAGAGTTCGTCTATATAATCAGGATAGTTCAGATCAAGCTCTGGGTTTACAAGGTGGATCACCTCACCGGACTTCTTATTGTCACTTGTAGCTGGGCGGTGCGCTTTTTCATGCCTCTCTCTTGCCTTTTCTTCTCGCCTATTCTCATTGATAGCACGAATTCGCCCCGCGTTGGAGAGACCAGAGGTATCAGGCGCGGTCTTTTCGGCCTGAGCTATCTTGTCGATGACGAATTGCTCATGCTGCCGCTTCTTAGTTTTTGACTGTACGCGAGTTTGTCCAATGGTTTTCTTCTGCTCGTTGCGGAGTAGCCAGACATCCCAGAACGAAGCCCCTTGGAATTCTCTGGAGCGGTCAGCTAGGTTGCACACCCAATATTTGTTGCTGCCCCTTTCGGGGAAAAGATAGATCCGGTCGGCAACAAGGGGATCGTAGGCCGCTTCCATATTTGCAGGACGCTTCACGTCCTTCCCCCGATGCATCCAGCCTAACAGCAACTGCTCAGAAGACGCATAGTAAATACCGAACAGACAGATTCCCAGTTCAGACAAGGTAGCCGTCTTTCTCGGCAAAAGAGCAATGCGAAGCGCATCTTCATCGGCTTGATGTAAACGTCCAGTTCTATGCTGCAAACCCCAATTCCACAGGTGGATAGGAGTCGTGGGCAGGCCTGTCGGCATGTCTGAGTCTCTATCGTACTTCTCAAGTACCGCATACTGATTATGATAAAGCACTGAAGATAGGATTATTTGAGAGAACGCCTTCACTGTCAGCTTCGCATCTAGTCGATAGTCTTTTCCACCGCGCTTTTTTACCTTAGTACCAGATACGTAACCGGGCACGAAAGGACCGAAAGAAGCCTGAATAGTTTTGAAACTACGCTCGACGATCCCCTTAGCATCACCGCGATAGGGCGGTGTATTTTCTATTCTTACTGAAAAATTACTCTCTAGATTTTCGATCTGATAGCCCAACAGCTCACCTCTGTCAGCCAGAATTGCGTCTGGCAGACCAATGCTTGGCCAGTTCTCCAATTCGATGTCAAAATCCAATTCTTTGCAGTACGAAGTTTTATCGGTAGTAGCCATAAATAAAGCCTGCATAGCTGCAGCATAGGAAGCATTTTCAAAACCTATATAGAAACCGGCAATCATGCGGCTGAACACATCTATAACCATGTAGACAACGGGACGGCCGACTATATTTCCCCTCTCACTATCAGATACAAGGTAAATATCGGCGATGGTGGCGTCTATCTCGTAGCGGGATCCTGGCCCGAGTACCTGAGTATTCGCCGTGCCATACAGAGGTCTAATATCCTTGTTATATTCTATGCTCGACACACGCTTTCTGAGCTTGTCCGGTTGAGAATACTCGCGCTTATAAAAATGCATCATCTGCCAGTTGCTGGGCAATTCTTCTTGAGGTGTATCGGGGAAATAGTTTAGATATAGAGTCTCGAAGCGACGATGGGCATAGGGGAATGAATGTCCTTTGTCCTTCAACAAATAACGATCAATGGCCATACGAAACAGGCGCTCTATAAACTCATCAATTTTGGCTCCGATGCCAGGCTCATATTTACGCGGACGCCCAAGTTTCTTGTCATTGGCTATCCGCCTCTTACCCTTGCCGCCAGAATTTTTGTAGTCAGGCAATAAGGAATTCGGCGTCTGCCCGCGCTGCCAGTAGCGACGAGCTAACCTATACAAAGTCTGCTTGGTAGAGCCATGTTCGGCGAGGATGCTTTTAATGACAGCGCCACGGCTTTTCGGTACAAAGAAGTCGGGTAAAATGAGCAGCGGTTTGATCAGAGCATAGTTAGTGTCGCGTTTGGTTCTGGCAGTGCTTCCTTCATTAGGCGTTTCAAAGGCTAATTCGCGATATGGGTCCTCGACACGCTCAAGGTTTTCCTGCTCAATGGCTTTTATCAATTCGTCGATAGAAGCTAATTCAGGGAACGCAGACTCGTCGTTAATATCTATCCATACTAGGTATTCACCTAGCAACTGTAGAACGCGGTAACTACGTTCGCCGATCTTAAGAACTTCATTGATTCGAAACAAGATATGTCTCCCGGATAAAACCCAGCTCTCCGGCTTTTAAATCACACGCCTTGAGCTTTGTGGTCGGAATAAATATATCGAAGGAGAAATAGCGCTTGGCTAACAAACACCTAACTTCGTAAAGCGATTCGCCGAGCTGCAGGTCATAAGCGATGTCCATCTCTTTACAGATGACAAGTACCGTCTTGTGAGGGCTTTTTTTGAAGTGGTGGGCATAGAATTCGATCTGCTGCAGCGCCAGCTCAGCATCTTTTTCTTCCTCTCTTTGAGCCGGATAGAGCCACTTGATATTATTGGTTACTACATCTGGCACGTCCTGATCTGTTATCAAATACCAAGGCAAGGTTTTTTCTTGCCAATATCGGCGTTCGAGTTCCACTTTTTCCACAGTTCTGACATCGTTGAGAGCTGATGCATACTTAGCCTGTAGTACCCATCTAGGCTCTTTTTCGTCGGTAGAGTCGACCAAAAAATCCGACGACATATACTGGTCTAACCCGGCGATATTGGGGTGTTTTATCCCTGAATCTATTGCCAGTCTACGGGTAAGATCCCGCTCCAGTGGAAATTGCTCGCGGATCTGGGTGACTTCACTGTGCCATTCCAGCATCAAGAAAACGCAAAGTTCAAGATCAGAAAATAGATGATGGGTTCGTTTCGATTTATGGCCAAAGACTCGATGAACGCGGCCTAGAGAAGGAAAATCTCTAACCGTTAACCAAGGTCTGTAGTCTGCATGCTGGCCGCTACCGCGACCCTCTTTGATCCACTTATCGAATTTAACCTCGGTAAATCCCTTCTTGTACGATGCCATAAAAAAAACCGCCTGACTCAGCTCATTAAATAAGCATAGTTCTGACGGTCTTGGTATGCAACTCTATTACTCAGTATGATACTTTAATACTTAGTATGATTGTTTATTACTATCCCACACGAAATATCGCTCTGCAACTGGCGCTATTCAACCGTTACGCTTTTCG
>TARA_R110001606_G_scaffold399291_1_pt1 | contig 53159 bp, 47 predicted proteins | sample TARA_R110001606 | Tara Oceans TARA_R110001606 (sample SAMEA4398315) | marine metagenome | biome: Polar Biome; feature: [SRF] surface water layer (ENVO:00010504); material: water (ENVO:00002006), including particulate matter (ENVO:01000060) such as... | depth 5 m
GAACAGCATGAGGTATTGCCCTCCGTTTCCTGTTGCGACGGTTTCTTTTTTCAGTTCGTTGCCTATTTGGAACGGAATACTCCACCACAGAAAACCGTAGTCCAGACCGGCTAGGTTGGTTTGTCTTTCTGTCGCTTGTCGTATCCAGTCGGTAGATACTATTTGCTGATCGCCCCAGGCACCATGGTTCATGACCAGCTGCCCGATTTTAGCAAAATCACGGGAAGTCATGTACAGCCGCTTGCCGGACGGAATTATATCCCGACCGGTGGTCGTGTGGCCCCACTGCACGTTTTCGATACCCAGAGGAGTGAATAAATACTTTTCAGCGAATGCGTCGATAGACATGCCAGAGGCCTGACTCACTACCTCCGCCGCCAATACAACACCCATGCTACAGTAAAGAGCCGAATCACCAGGATCTCGCACCATTGGCAAATCAAGTGTGTATTGTAACCAGTCCTTTTTCTTATACACTTTGTCCTCCTGGCCTTTCGAGGATCTATCCCAATCGTTACAATCGAGGCCAGTGCTCATGGTGAGCAGGTGGCGGATGGTGATTTGCTCTTTCCTGGAGTCGATATTTTTCCGTGGCTCCGGGTTTTTCAGGTACTTGAAAATAGTATCGTCAACGCTTTCGATGAAGCCCTTGTCGATGGCAATACCAACCAAAAGTGAGCGGATGCTTTTTGTGGCAGAGCGCAGGTCGTGAGTTTGGTCAGCTTTGTGTTCTCCAAAGTATTCTTCAAGCACCAGCTTTCCATCTTTCACCAGCAGGATGCTATGCACCTGATGATCCTCGTTGATCATCTTGTTGAAGAAATTAAATAGCAGCGTGGTATCTGCTATCTCCTGCAAAAGGTTTTCCGTCTCCCATCCGTCCATTTGCCGAGGAGGCACTGCGTATTGATACACCTTTTGTCCTACTGCAAAATGAGTGATGAGTAGCAGGCCAAGGGCAGGTAGTAGGTTCTTTCTCATAGGTTGACAGCCTGTTGACGAAGCAAGGACTCCCGGCGAAGGATTATCGTTGCAAACTACGCTATCTCAATATTGTACTTGCCGAGCAGGCCGGGCAATCCCGATACGGAAAACTTCGCCTTTTTTATATTGTTAGCTTCAGGATCCAAAGAGTAATTGAAGGCGGTTCGGAAGTCTGCCTTTTCAAGCATTGTGTTACCAAATACAGCTCCAAGCAGGTCGCAGTTGTCGAACACGGCCAGCGACAAATCTGCGCCACTAAAGTCAACTTCTTTCAGACCACAATTGACAAACCTTGTTTTCTTTAAGTTCAGATTAAAAAACGAAGAAAGGTTAAGCTGACAATTAGTAAAACTCAGCGCCAGCAAAAAAGGATTCACGTCTTCGAAATGAAGGCCCAGAAGCTTGCAGCCTTTGAATGTAATGTCTTTGAAGGCCGTATTGCCAAGCTTTGCCATGCTTAAGTCACAATTCTCAAATACACATTCCATAAAATTAATGTGCGAGAGGTTGACTCCCGTGAAAAGGCAGTTGGAGAAGTGGCAGGCTTCATAATCGGTGCCCTCCAATGATTCTTCCGAAAAATTGATTCCTTTGAAATGCTGGTCTTCAACAAACCCCTTCGACATGATTTTATTCTTAAGTTATTCGTAAGTAGCGCCATTTGCTGCCTGCTCCTTTCACCTCACGAACTTAAAAAGAGCAACAGGATTTTGCCCGGAAGTAGCCAATTTTTTGAGCCTTGTCAGGTCAGTTTTTTTGAATAAAGCGAAAGCTGCTCGCCATTCACCTCAATGTGTTCGCTGAACAGAAACCCCAGCTTTTGGACAAGTTGAATTGATGACCGATTGTGCTCCAGGATAATAGCATGAACTTCTTTGTTTGCTGAAACGCTGAAGAAGTCGTTCAGAAATAGCGAAACGGCTTCAAATGCATAGCCTTGTTTTTCAAATGCAGGAAGCAACGCAAACCCCAGGTCGGGTGACTGCAGGTAGTCTCGTTGTATAAGCGTTACTATACCGACCGGCTCCCCGGAGGTGACGAGTTCAATAATCCAGTAGTCAATAGCTGGATTGCTGTCAATCTTACGGATGTAGGCTTCGGCATCTTCCCGGCTCTTTACATTTCTCTCGCCTATGAACTCCAGCCAGCCAGGTGAGTTGACGAGTTCAATAATGAACGACGCATGAGTTGTGTTTAAGGGAGAAAGTTGAATTCGTGGCATGTCGTCCCAATTTAACCTTAAAACTGTTTTCTATAACCGATTGCTGTGACTTTAAAGGGGCGTTTTAGCATAGAGCAACTTTGCTCGTTCAACATCGACGATGCTGTCCCTGGGAATGCGGAGAAAAAACTCCAGCTGCCAGCCCTGTGTTTTCATTGCCTGCTTGCTCTCCGCCAACTCCCACGGAGGATAGACACGCATCCCGAGTTTCCCCCTTACCGAGGGCTCAGAAATAATCCGATGCTTTATCAGTGCTGCTTTCGGGAAAACAAATTGCCCAAGGTGATCTCCTTTTCTGGTGTTGATCACAAAAAAATCAAATGTGTCCGAAGCGCTAAATGGCTGGGTAGGGCCGTTGTCCGCCCTTTTCCAGATAGTGACGAACTGCCCCGTTTTTTTCGGCGTTTGTTTGGCGTCCCTGCCGATCACCACTAAGGAGTTGACCGTAAAAGTGCAAGCACCATACTCCTTACTCTCGTCTTCCATTTGCAGGTTCGAGAAATGAAGTGAGCACTTATCATACACTCGTTTCTTAATGTCTGAAAAAGAGTGGTTGCCGTGCTTTGATATTGTTTCTTGCTGTGTCATTTAGCCAGGTGTTCACTCGTTAATTTTCAAAGAAATGAAGTCATAGAAGGCCCTAAGTTAGAGCATTAAAGAGCAGATGAAGCTTTCTCACTGAAGCGACCTCTCCAATTGTTTACATCCAAATGACTTACCCGGCGTGAAGAGTGATGACTACTTTGCCTTTTACACTTCCATTACCAATTCTTTGAAACGCTTCCTGCAGTTCCTCCAAAGGGTACACTTTGTCGATGATCGGTTTGACCTTGCCTTCCTGAAATAATTTGATGAAAGCACCCAGGGGCTTATTTGGTTGCTGTATAAGAATACTTAATCGCCTTTTCTTGGTTGACACAAAGCCTCCCAGTAAGCCCACCTGGAAAATGGTGCCCAGACGGCCTCCAATCATAGTATATACCCCGCCGGGTTTTAAGGCTCTTTTGTAGTCCGATATCGACCGGGTGGCTATCACATCGACGATCAAATCATATTGCCTGTCTTGTTTAGTAAAGTCTTCTTTGGTGTGATCGATCACACGGCTTGCGCCCAGCGACTGCAGCATAGCGTGTTTTTCTGTCAAATCCACCGCCGTTATGTATGCACCCAGGCTTTTAGCAATTTGAATGGCAAAAATGCCAACGCCGCCACCGGCGCCATTGATGAGCACTTCGTCTCCCGGTTGGATCGTTCTTTTTTCTGTCAGTGCTTGCAAAGCCATGCACCCGGCCTGAGGAACGGAAGCGGCTTCTTCAAACGTCATGGAAGCCGGCATGATCGTCAGTTCTGTTTCTTTTGCGCAGGTGTACTCAGCAAAGCCGCCCCATTTACCGGCAGACAAGTCGCCAAAGACTTCATCGCCAGGCTTGAACTTTGTGATTTTGGCTCCGGTTTCCGATACCACGCCGGCCACATCGGCGCCAAGGATGGGGAGCTTTGGTTTTCCGATGCCGCTCAACAGCCTGTAGATACGGGGCTTCCCCGTGAGCCTGTCCCAGTCCCATGAATTAAGAGATGCCGCATGCACTTTTACTAGGACCTCGTCATCCTTTGGAATGGGCTTCTCCACTTCCTCCGGCCTTAGCACGTCTGGAGAGCCGTATTGGGTATAAACCATCGCTTTCATTGGTCGCTTTTTACCGTGATAACTACGTTACCTGCTTTTGCTGCGGTCTCAACGTAGCGGTGAGCGTCGGCCACCTTTTCCAGGGGATAGGTTTTGTCAATCACTGCTTTGATCTCACCTTTTTCAGCAAGTTCTTTGAGGCGGTTTAGGTCTTCGACTTTATAAGGAGCAATGGCGGCTATTACCTTTTGTCGACTGCGCTTCCCATTGATCCATCCTCTCAATATGCCCGACACCCGAGGGTTTCCCATCACACAAACTCCGTCAGCGGCCAGCGCCTGGACGCACCTGGCAAATGATTTTTTCCCGACAATATCAATGATTACATCAAAGGGCTTGATACGTTCGTCGACCACAAGTTGCCCAAAATCTTCTTTGGTGTAGTCAATTACGTGGTCAGCACCAAGTGCCGATAGCATTTCCAATTTGCCAGTGCTGTCGACGGCCGTTACTTCCGCTCCCATCGACTTGGCGATTTGCACGGCATACGTACCGATACAGCCGCCTGCTCCGTTTATGAGCACCCGATCTCCTTTTTTAACATTCCCCTTTTGAATAAAGTGTTGGGCATTGAGCCCGCCTGTTGGCAAAGTAGCAGCTTCTTCAAAGCTCATGTTTTGGGGTTTCAGTGCTATGGCATATTTCTCAGGCAAGCAGATGTACTCGGCGTGGCCACCAAGTGCCATTTGGGTGGGGGCAAAGATGGCGTCTCCAATATTGAATTTGGTGACGCTGTTGCCAATGGCCTCAATTTCACCTGCCAGCTCCTGACCCAGCACTTTGATTCTTGGCTTAAAAGCCCCAAAGTATAGACGCAACGGCAGCCAGAGGAAGGCTGGCATGTCGAACCGCCGCATTTCGCAGTCGCCGGCGGTCACAGTGGAGGCATGAATCTTTATGAGTATTTCGCCTGCTTTAGGTACTGGCTTTTTTAGTTCCTGCAATTGCAGTACGTCGGGTGATCCGTATTTTGTGGTGACGATGGCTTTCATTTAATAAATCTCGTGGAGAATTTTCGATAGAAACCGGAGGCTTGCTGCAACCAATGACTTTCCGAAAATCACTTTGTTAATACGAAAAAGGCCTGCTGACGATGTTGCAAGCAGGTAATTTTTGTCGCTTTTGTATTCAATAGACCAACTCAGCCCAAAGTTTCTTAGACTGGGCATCTACGAGGTAAGTCCACTTTGCACCCCACTTCTCTCCGGAAGCGACATATAAACTGGCAGTGGGTGGTTTGTCGTAGGTTGGCAGAAGTGTTTCTCCCTGAAGCAGACGGGAGATATTGTCCCTGGAGGTGACTTGTTTGAATTCTTGCAAGTTAATAGCTGAAGTCAATTTGTAAACGGAAATTCTTGTGCCAGTGCTTTCATCATAATAGCAGTTCACAAAAGTTACTTTCGGAATGTCTATGCCTGAATGAAGCTCATAGCTGTCGATAACGAATTGGCTGCAATCTCTGGAATTGTATACCGATAGATACAGCAATAAAATAGGGCTAAGCAAGACTGCCAGCGCAGTGAGCCCGACTATCTTCCATTTTTTTTTCATTCCTCAGTAGTGTTTGTCGAATTTAAGGAAAACAAGAAAATTCTGCGCTCGAATGTTTCAACTGTAAAATAGTAAAAATTTTCGTAGAACTAAGTTTTGCAATCCGTATTATGTTGATAAACAATGAATTGACGATAGCTTTTTTCGAAAACCCACCTATCTTAACTTAACACTAAATAGAATAACTTAAAAATAAGTTGACAAACTTAAAATTAAGTTGTAAGCTTGTCCTGCTGATTAACAAAACTCAAAGCAATGGTCACTTTAACTAAGGCAGAAGAGAAGATCATGATGATCCTCTGGGATATTGAAAAAGGTTTTATCAAGGATATCCTTGATCAGTATCCCGACCCTAAGCCCCCCTACAATTCGGTGTCGACGATAGTGAGGGTGCTGGTGCAAAAAGAAATTGTAGGCTTTACAGCTTACGGCAATTCGCATCAGTACCATCCTCTGATTTCGAAGGAAGCCTATAGTAAGGGGCAGCTGTCGAGGCTGGTGAAGGATTATTACGACAATTCCCTGAGCCAGGTGGTCAACTTTTTCTCTGAAAGCAAAAAGCTGGACGAAAAGGAGCTGGATGAAGCAATGAAAATGCTGGAAGACTTAAAAAAGAAGAAAAATGGCTAAGCTCATCATGTATCTATTGGAGTCGAGTGCTTTGTTGGCATTCTTCTACCTGCTGTATGTTTTGGTGTTGCGAAAAGAGACTTTTTTCAGTCTCAACCGCTTCTTTCTGTTAGGAATTTTAGCGTTTTCCCTGCTTTTCCCATTGGTGAGTTTTGATATCAGCCCGACGGAAGTGACGGCACTTGAGCGGCCTATAGCTGAAATCAGCAAGGCCAGGATGTCGTACTACGAGGCCATGGCTGCCTGGGAGTTTGAAGCACGCAGCGCTGCGGGCTCAACGGAAACTGTGGCTCAGCCTGGCGTGGTGGGAGGCGCTGATGTGGACTGGCTTCGCCTGGCGATTGGCGGGATACTGCTCTTGTATGCCATAGGGGTGGTGGTCTGTTTGTCGAGAACGTTCTGGTCGCTTCGCTGGGTCTGGAAAGTGATCGCACACCATCCGCACGAGAACCTGGGTGGGATGAAGGTCGTCAAGCTTCCGCAGCCTATTTCGCCATTTTCGTTTCTCAACTATGTGTTTGTGCCCGATTCGCTGGTGGATTCATCGGAGTTTCAGCAGATCCTGGCGCACGAAAAAACGCATATTGAGCAGCGGCATTCCATCGACTTACTTATTGTTCAACTTTTAGCGGCCTTTCTCTGGTTCAACCCGGTGATCTGGCAGCTGATTAAATCCCTAAAAACTACACATGAATACATAGTAGATAAGAAAATAATTACTTCGGGTTATTCCTTGGTTGAGTACCAAACTTTGCTTCTGAAGCAGTTGATCAGCAACAACTCATTCGGGTTGGTACACAATTTCAACTTATCATTTATCAAAAAAAGAATAACCATGATGACAAACAAACAATCAGGATGGTCGGGCAAGGTGAAAGTAGCCATGGCCATAGCAAGCACAGTGCTTTTTAGCGCCATTATTGTGCAGTGCAATTCAAAAATGGATGAATCAGTGGCCGAATCTGGCCTGACAGCAGAATCTTCCGCAGACTTTGGAGCGGGGGTCAATTTGCCGGTGTTGCCGGATAACGGATATACCTTCGACGGCAACAGATCCGATGCGTTGAACTTTAGCATAGCGGGCAACAAGCTAAGCATTGACGGAAAAGCTTACAACCTCAGTGATATTGCTTCCGCAGTTGAAAAGGCAAAGTTATCAGACCATGCGGTCATTATTTTGAGGGTGGATAAGGATCAGCCGATGGCATTCGTGAGGGACGTGCAAACTGAGCTAAGAAAGGTTGAGCGCAGAAAGATTCTTTATATGGGTCAAACAGCTTCCGGCAAGAGTTTCGAGATGCCGTTTTTGTTGCCCCCTACACCTGAGAATGCTGCCAGAAATAGAATTCCTGAGCAACCTGATGTGGAGGAGCTTGCGGCTCAGGGGAAAATGGAAATTATGAGGATTCGTCTGGGTGACAATGCGAGAATGGATAATCAAAAGATGGTGTATGAATTCGTAAAAGGACAAATGGAGAAAGGGTCTTCCGACTACGTAATCAGCGCAGGCTTTGACGACGACGACACCTATAGCGAGTACCTGGTGAATTTGGCTTATATCCAGGAAGCTTTTAACCAAATCTATCAGGAAAGGTCGCAGCAGATGTTTGGAAAAGACTTTTACGATATCGCTGCCAACAACAAGGAGCAGTATCAGGCGGTTCGCCAAGGCATACCAAGAGCGATTTCAGTAGCCGAGCACTAAATTAAAGTTTGGAGAATTTAAGTGAAGAAGAAAGAGCCCTCATGGGGCTCTTTTTTTATGTATGGGCGGTTTATAAAAAATCCTCTCTTATCGGTGCAAACCCATCTACCAGCGTCACCTTTTCGGTTAGGGTCTGTATGCAGTGATTGAGATTGGAAGCCACTTTGAATACGTCGCCTTCATTCAGCAGGTATTCCCTGTCCTCAATGAACAGCTTCAATGAGCCCGCAGCCACATACGAGATTTGCTCATGCGGGTGCTTGTGTGGCGGGTCGGGCACAGTCATTGGGCCATTGGTGAATTCTATGACAGTCATCATTAGTTTGTCGAGGTGGATGACCTTTCTGTGTAAAGAGGCGTTTGATCCTACTTGTTCAAAACCAGAATTGTTTTTTACTACTTCTTCCATTAGGCTTGATTAGTTTGATATAATTGATCTGTGTAATGCATACCGATATTGATGCATCACAGCTTAAAAAAGTATTGCAATTGTGAGGTGAATTTATGCCTACTTCCACTGAAAGGCAAAGTACTCGCAGCTTCCGTCGGTTAGGTTCTTGAGTGCATGAGGGACGTTGGAGCCCAGATAGACAAGCGAGCCTTGTGGTGCGTCAACCAGCTGCCCGTCGATGTGCATCTGCGTATTGCCCTTCATGATCACAATGATTTCTTCCACAAAGTGGGTATGTGGTGCGTGGCTGTCTTCGCCTTTGTTCAGCGAGGTCACATGCATTTCGAAATTCTCTGTTGCACTGGTAGGCCGGTCAAAATAATCACGACGGGTGCCCTTTCCTGTAGGTTTGGCTTCTGTGTCGTCATAGCTGATTAGTAGTGACCCACCGTTGGCTTTTCCACGGGCAGCGTCATGCGGCTCTTTGTCGTGATAGCGCATGATGTAGTAGGTAGCGGGAGTGGTGCCGGCGTTGGTCATGCCATGCTGTTCTCCGGCCTGGATCAGGGCAATGCTGCCAGGGCCCATCACCCTGCTTTGGTCGCCCACGGTTACTTTTACCTGGCCTTCTTTGATGATCACCAGCTCCTCATCGTCATGAGAATGCGGAGCGTGAAAAGCCAGACCAGTACCCACCGAGGTGGTATGCAGCTCTAAGTACTTTAGATGATCAGTCGATCCTTCGGCAATCTGCCGACGTTCGCCGTTTTTGCTGGTTTCTACTGGCAGCTCGTCCCAGGTGTAGACTTTGGAGGTGAGTTTGGTTTCCTGCGAGAAGGCAGGCGTAGTCAGGCTGGCAATGAAAATGCCTGCCGCTGCTGAATAGATTAGTGTTTTTATTAGGGGTTTCATCCTAAAAAGGTACGGATAAGAATTGAGAAATAAGCGTTTTGAATACTGTAGGCCTTCACTCGGTGTCTTTTTGTAAACGGTGAGGCTTAGGTTCAAGTAGAAGATGTCTCCGCTCCGCTGCGATATGGCAGAGATCCCGTGTTCAGCGACGGATCTTTTCTTCGCTTCTTTCTATTTGGTTCCAGTGAGCGCACCGCCATCAATCGGAATCACCGCTCCTGTCATCCATGAAGAAGCGTCGGACGCAAGAAATAAAGCAAGGTTGGCGATGTCGCTGGGTTGACCTAGTCGCTGCAAAAGCGTTGCTTTTCCAGCATTTTCAACTGCGGAGGCCGGGTCGGGAAATGCTTTTGCTGAGTCGTGGATCAGGGGCGTGTCTACCGGGCCGGGGCACATGATATTTACTCGTACGTTGGGACTGTAGTCTACTGCCACCTGCCGGGCAAGTGCCACCAGGCCGGCTTTTGATGCACAGTAGGCTGGGTGGTTGGGGAAAAATTTGAATGCAGCAATGGAAGCATTCACTACAACGGAAGCGCCCGGCTGCTTCATCATTTCGGGAAGCGCATATTTCAGAAGGTAGAAGACCGAGCTTAGGTTCACATCCAGCGTTCGCTGCCACGATTGGATGGGAAGCTCCGTCACCTTGCCGAGCCCCAGGTCGCCGGCGTTGGTGCATACAATATCTAATTGTCCAAATTCAGACAAGGCTCTTTTCGCCATGGCCTCATTGACGGCTGGGTCGGCCACATCTCCTTTTACGAAAATTGCTTTGCCCGATTGGCCGTTAATTTCATCTTCCAGCGCCTGGCCAGCCGTTTCGTTTCTGCCACTGGCTACCACATTTGCCCCTTCTTTTGCATAAGCCAGTGCTATGGCCCGGCCCATGCCGCTGGTGGCTCCTGTGACGATGGCTGTTTTTCCTTTAAGTTGCATAAGGCCAAAAATAGGGAATAAATGAAAGCGGTACTTGTACCCCGCATCAGTCAAAGAAAACGAAAATATTTATGGCCATCGCTTGAAAATAATCGTTAACTAATTATCAATTTTGCTGTTGTCATTTGACAGTATGTACAGAAGCGTTGCAGCCTTGTTTTTGCTCATTGTCATGGCCTTTTCTCAAGGGGCCAGTGCCAACGTTTATGAGTCCAGCATAGCGTCGGGGCATGCACTTCTTGCCAGTGGCCACGCCGACTACCTTCAGCCTTATGTTTCAGTTTTCGAGTCAGGCACAGGTGTTGGTTTCGTAAAGTTCCCCATTTCAAAGTTCCCAGGTCTCCAGGCAGGCCTGGCTGCCGACGAGGCAACAGTGCTCGGACTCCGGCTTGTAAGTTTCTCTCAAACCTCTGATCATAACAAAAGGTGGATCACCGAAGTGACCGCTCTTTTGTACCCTGCCCACGAGTTTTCATAAAAGAACAATTAGTTACCCTCAGGTAATCTTTCGGGAGCTAGTCTTTCGAAAAAGCATTGTTCTACACTTTATTGAAAACAAATCATGGAAACTAAAGAAATAATCATGTATGCAGTCATCATCATTGCGTGCGTTGCACCAGTGGTGTGGTTTGCAAGAACCGCCTCAAGTAAAAGCAGGCTCATTTTAAAAAGCATCAAAGCAGTTGCTGGAAAGCTTCCCGCCCAGTATGATGTATGGACAGACAGAGGGATGGCTTTTGATGCAGCCACCCATCGACTGGTGTTTGTCAACAACAGCCAGCCTGAGGTAATTACTCAGGTCATTCAGGCCGACGAGGTTATTGATGCGCATGTGCTGGTCAACGGAAAAAAGGCAGCAGACAGCAAAAAGACTATTGATCCAGCGAATGTGAACACTATCGTGCTCCAGCTTATTTGCTCTTCCAAAGACAACCGGGAGATATTGCTCACCTTTTTTGATGTAAACTCGGACGGGCCTTTTCACGCCAACATTCACTATCAGCTGGCTCGTAAATGGAAGAAAGCCATTTTGGAACGCCCTGTGCTAAACCATGCTTAGTGCAGAGTAGATCAAGGGGTTGAAAGCCAATAGGCCACATGATGACCAGGAAATTTGTGCCTTGGTTGTCATGTGGTTTTTCTTTTATGCGCCGTCTTCGTCGCACCGGGCATGCAAAATATGCCACCCACCCAAAGGTATTCCCACTGGCTACTTTTTAGCAGGCAATTCTTCTTCAATCGACTACTTTTCCAGTCGAACTTAATTTCACTGATATGTTGAAGAGGATACTATTATTTACGTTGGCAGCCGGGATGGCTTTGCACTCCCAGGCGCAAAAGACATTGATCCAGTGTGGCACGCTCATCGACGGTATGAGTGACTCACCCAGGTCACAGGTGACGGTGACCATTGAAAATGACTTGATTGTGGCAGTGGAGAACGGCTACAAAACAGGCGACAAAAATGACAAGGTAATCGACCTGAAAGCCTATACGGTCATGCCAGGCTTTATCGATATGCATGTACACATGGAAAGCGAGGCCAGCAGGGCAGGTTATGTGAAGCGATTCACTCAGAATGAAGCCGACAAAGCTTTCGAAAGCACAGTTTATGCGAAAAAGACATTGATGGCTGGTTTTACTACCGTGCGTGACTGCGGTGGCTCCGGAGTCAATATCTCTCTTCGCAATGCTATTAATGCCGGTACTGTCGACGGGCCAAGGATTTATACTGCTGGAAAGGGCATCTCAATTACAGGTGGTCATGGTGATCCTACGAATGGGCTTCCTTTCGACAAAATGGGAGACCCAGGGCCTAAAGAAGGTGTAGCCAACAGCCCCGAAGAAGGCCGCAAAGCGGTGCGGCAGCGCTATAAGGATGGTTCCGATTTTATTAAAATTACTGCTACTGGTGGAGTGCTGTCAGTTGCAAAAGATGGTTCGGGACCCTCATTTACTCAGGATGAAATCAGTGCTATTGTCAATACGGCCACTGACATGCAAATGCACGTAGCCGCCCATGCCCACGGAGTGGAAGGTATGCAGAGAGCTATCAAGGGAGGTGTTACAACCATTGAGCATGGCACCTATATGGACAAAGAGACGATGGATTTGATGAAGCAATATGGCACGTGGTACATCCCCACCATCATTGCTGGTGTTTCTGCCGCTGAAAATGCGGAGATTCCAGGCTTTTATCCGGCTATTGTGGCTGAGAAAGCCAGAACTATTGGCCCGCTGATTCAGGGTACATTTGCGGAGGCTTACAAATCGGGCGTAAAGATTGGCTTTGGCACCGATGCGGGAGTTTTCCCTCATGGCAAAAATGCCCGTGAGTTTGAACTTATGGTAGGTGGTGGCATGAAGCCGATGGAAGCGATTAAGGCCGCTACATCAACCAATGCAGGTATTCTTCAGAACGAAAAGCTGGGTGCTGTGCAAACAGGCGGCTATGCCGACATTGTTGCCGTGAAAGGCGATCCTTTGAAAGACATCAAAGTGCTACAGGATGTGAAGTTTGTGATGAAGGCCGGTGCTGTTTACAGAAGCGAGTAAATTTTAGCTTCAAAGGAAATTAAATGATGGGGAGAAGCGTTGATTGGATGTTATATTTGATAAACGCTTGCGCCCCTCTTTTATGAAAAAGTATCATATTTTGGTCTTGGCCTTCGGATTGCTTGCGATAGTCGCTTGCAAAGACGAGGAGATTGACCCCGCAGCTCTTACAGGAAAAAGTGTCACCTATTCGTTATTTACAGGAGCTCAGGACTGGGGCTACCAGGGTGAGGCAACATTTGCTGAAAGAAACGACGGTAACACGTTATTGACAATTGAGCTTACAGGCCCTTCAGGCACGACCCAATTTCCAGCTCATTTGCACTACGGTGCTTATAGCCTGGAGGCGGATATGGCGGCCATGCTCACGCCCGTAGATGCGGCCACCGGGAAAAGTGAAACATTGCTAAAACAGCTAGCCAATGGCGACGAGATTTCGTATGCAGAACTTATCAATTTTGATGGGCACATCAAAGTGCATTTGGGTGACGGCGACAACAAAAGCGTGATCCTGGTCTACGGAAACATCGGCAGCAACCCTGCCACTGCCAATGCGGCTAACATAGCCAATTGTGCCAGCTGGTAACCCCTTTAATTTAAGATCTGCTTTTAACGTTGTCGGACAGGATTTCCGCTGCCAGGTACCAGTATCCCTGCGGGTTTCGCCTCCAAATCCTTACGAAATAACCTTTTTCTTTCATCAACGCATCTATTTCATAGCTGCCGTAGCTATACCCCAAGTCTTGCGACACAGATGTTCCCGAGTCGATGGTGGAAAAAATAGCAGAGCCCTTCATATAGGGCGACGCTTCTGAAGATATCCAGGATAAAAATGAGCGTTTGTTGTAGAAGGGGTGAAACCCATTGATGGTTGACAGGAGATTAGTGGAGGCCATTTTTTGGTAGGCTGCTTTGATGCCATTGGTGGCCATCACGTTGAACAGGTAGTCTGCTTCCTCCAGGCTCTCTGCTTTGCTTTTGCCATTGTCCGCCTCTCGTTTTCTTACATCATATTCAGCACCGAACACATGCTCAGGGCCCGCTGCAGGTGCCGTAGCGCCCAAATCAAGCAGCACTTTCCACTCCCCCGAAGGCTGCTTTTTCCATACCGAAAAGAAATAACCGTATTGTGGAGGCTGGCCATTTGAAGTATTTGATGTAATTCTCCACGGGCCGGTGTTGAAGCCGAGGTCTCCGCCAATGGACGTGGCCCCATGGTAGGGCTCCCAGTAAAGTGTGCTGGCGGCGGGTTTGGGAGAAGGGATTTTTGCCGAGTTAACTTCCTGAGCGTTTTTTGGGTGTGGTTGGAACACCAGGCCATCAGGTGCGAAAAACTTAACCCATGCCTCTGGCAGACCATTGTCGCCACAAAAAGCTGCAAAGTCCCTTTCCACTTGAATAAGCCCCTCGACGGAATCCTGTGCTGCTGTTTTTTGGGGCAGCGCAAGTAAGGCAACAAAAAATATCACGCTCGATACTGACGCTACTTTTACGTGCATATGTTTGAGTTTGAAATCAATAAACATCTATCCGCCAATTACCCTTAACCCTATTTATCGCAAACTGCTATTTTCCACATTTTATCAGGCACACCACCTATTTGATTCGCCCGATTACATGTTTCCTTTGGGCGCTTCATGTATGAATATAGCTAATTTATTCGTTGATAATTAGTTTGTAAACCTAAATTAAGTGGGAGTTAACAGGTTGTAAAGAACCTAACGGCATGTTGCAACGTTATGGTTGAGCGGTTACTTTTTTGGCCGGAAGTTTATAAATTGGCAAAGTAATTAACTTGAATATGAGTTTTAGGATAAAGACATCTGTAGTTCTTTTGGCACTTTTCGTGGCATTTACCTCATTTAACATGCCCGAAAGAAAAACCGAAGAAGGAGGCATTAAGTGGATGACCTTCGAAGAAGCGGTTGCTGCCAACAAAGTGGCGCCTAAAAAGATATTCATTGATTTGTACACTGACTGGTGTGGGTGGTGCAAGGTAATGGACAAGAAAACCTTTTCTGTTGAGGCTATTTCGTCCTATGTCAACGCCAACTATTACGCTGTGAAATTCAATGCAGAGCAAAAGGAAGATGTGATTTTTGATGGTCACACTTTTAAGTTTGTCGCCAGCGGTCGCAATGGCTACCACGAGCTCGCCGCCACACTTACTCAAGGCAAGCTGAGTTATCCAATGGGTGTTTTTATGGATGAGGAAATGAGAATACTCACCCTGTTGCCAGGCTTTCAGGAGGCCAAATTTTTCGACACTGTTATTAAGTATTTTGGTGAAAACGGCCATAAAAAAGTTTCCTGGGAAGAGTGGCAAAAGTCTTACCAGTCCAATTTGTAGGAACTTTCGGATTTTTCGACCTTTTTGTATCTGATCGGCTTGGGTCATCGATGGTAGGTCACCATGAAATACCCGGATAGCTTTCCTCACGCCCCCACCCACGCTAAATTCACATCAGCGGTTCCCCGGGTTTATAGTATTGATTAATCCAATATCTGATGCGCATTGTGGTCAAATTCCTCTAGTTTTATGCCTCACTAAGGGAGCGAGAAGATGATTGTAGCGGGCTATGTTGCGGCTGTTTTTATTGGACTGGTGTTGGGCTTGATAGGGGCAGGAGGCGCTGTGCTTGCTGTGCCTGTGTTGGTTTATCTTTTCGGCATCGATCCAATGCTGGCAACAGCCTACTCGTTGTTTATCGTCGGCGTTACATCCTCTATCGGGGCGGCAATTCGGTACAAGCTCATTATTATGCACCTCCGCATCGCCATGCTGTTTGCTGTGCCCTCGCTCACCACCATCTTCCTCACCCGCATGTATGTAATTCCGGCCATCCCTCCCGTGATTTTTGAAGTTGGTGGATTTCAACTTACCAAGGGGGCAATGTTGCTGTCTATTTTTGCCATCGTGATGTTTTTCAGTGCGTTTTCCATGATAAGGAATGAGCAACCCGAAGAGGAAGCAGGCCCAACCGTGATCACCAATTATTTTATACTTGTTCTAAGAAATGCAGCCATAGGCGTGCTCTTTGGTTTGGTGGGAGCAGGCGGGGGCTTTCTCATCGTGCCCGCTCTGGTAATTGTGATGAAGCTGCCGATGAAGCATGCCATTGGTACATCACTTTTCATTGTAAGTATTAATACGCTACTGGGTTTTCTCGGCGATGTGGCCAATCAGGCAATTGACTGGCAGTTTCTTGCAGGTTTTTGTGGTATTTCTATTGCCGGGATGCTGTTTGGAAGCTTCCTCGGTAAGAGAATAGATGGTAAACACTTGAAAAAGGGTTTTGGCTGGTTTGTACTCACTATGGCTGTTCTGATTTTTGCTAAGGAGCTCTTTCTTTCCTGAAGTCTTCAAACTAAAGGTGTACCTACACGAACTATTTTGAGGCAGAACCGTTATTTTCGAATCTGCGAGAAGAATGGAATTCCGGACAATAACACCTTCTTGCAGCAACTTCAACACCTGAAAGAGTAACTTATGATGGAATGGTTAAAGTCGCCATGGCCGTGGTACGTGGCGGGCCCATTGATTGGGCTGATTACCCCTGCTTTCCTTTTGCTGGGAAACAAGACCTTTGGCATATCGTCGTCCCTGCGGGATATCTGCGCTGCGTGCTTTCCTTCCGGGATTGAGCTTTTTAAATACAACTGGAAAGAACGCACTTGGAACCTGGTGTTTGTTGCCGGGATTGTGATTGGCGCATTTCTTTCCAGTCATTTTCTTTCTGACGGATCACCTGTTGCTATTTCTGATTCTACAAAGAGTGAGCTAATGGCCCTCGGCATTTCCGATTTCCGGGGTCTGGTACCGGCAGAACTTTTTTCGTGGTCCAACCTATTGACTACCAAAGGATTTATTTTCATTATTCTTGGTGGGTTTCTGGTAGGCTTTGGCACCCGGTACGCCGGAGGATGCACCTCAGGTCACACCATGTTTGGCCTTTCGTATTTTCAGATGGCTTCCCTTGTGGCTTCCATCAGCTTCTTTGTCGGGGGCCTCATTATGACTCATTTCTTGTTTGACTTTCTTTTTTAAAACCACGCCATGAAATAGCCATAAGGAATACCATACCCAACGAGAATGAATATGCCTCTAACACAAGAAATGTTCAATCCCAAACCGGTTCAGCTATTCCATGTGGCCATTGAAAAACAATTATATACACATGAAAAATATAAGGTATTTGTTTTTAGGGATCGTGTTTGGTGTTATTCTAACCAAAGCTGAGGTTATTTCCTGGTTCAGGATTCAGGAGATGTTCCGGTTTCAGTCCATACACATGTACGCTATAATAGGCTCGGCGGTGGTGGTTGGAGCCATTCTTGTATTCATCGTTCGAAGGCTCTCGTTGAAGACAATTGACGGGGAAACTATCACCCTTCCGGCCAAGAGAATGGACAAGGGTGTAGTGATTGGCGGCACAATTTTCGGCCTCGGCTGGGCTTTGACAGGCGCTTGCCCGGGTCCGCTGTATGCGCTGGTCGGAAGTGGAACCACGGTGATGATAGTAGGACTTGCCAGCGCCCTGCTAGGCACATGGACGTATGGAGCCCTCCAAAAGAAACTCCCCCATTAAAAGAATTGTATTGACAAAGAACCTCACCTTTAGCCGAGCCCAAAGTGCTCTTTGGCTATAGTTCTAAGATTAGACTCAGACAATGGTTTAATGATGAATCCGGTTACTGATTTATACGACAGTGCTTTCTCTTTGTCCTTTACATCTACTGAGGAAGAAAGGATAAAAACCTTGCAGTTTTTAATGAAACTGGATCCTGCTTTTTCTATGCCCTCAATTATTTCCCATCCATCAAGCAAAGGCATGTTGATATCAACCATTAACATAGTCGGATAACTTTCCCCGGTCAGTTGTTTGGTTAGGTAGTCAAGCCCTTTCTGGCTGTTTGTGAACTGTTTAATCTCGTCAGTGCATCCGATGTTTTCCAGCGCTTTGCTACAGAGAAACTGGAAAATTTCATCATCATCAATTATTACCACTCGCTTCATAGAGAACCAGAAAATGTGTATTCAGTTAGTTTGTACTATTGATTTTTTAAAAACTGATGGACTGCAAATTGACACCTTCTTATAACAATCGGTGTTAAATGACTCTTCACTAATCTAACTGAAAGGCTGAATTATTTGTATGTATCTACTTTAAATTTTAACGAAAGCTTGTAGAGAGTAGATTTTGATGGAGAAGAAGATTTTCACTAGCTCTTTTTTGTTAATCGTGTACCGAAAAAGCCAGGCTGAAATATGTTTTAACAACAAAATTATTGCTGATAATAACATTAAATATACCAATTTTTTTCAGACGAAACCCGACTGGTGGCCTTAGTTTGTTTTAGGCGAATTTAGATATAGCCAGCCACCTTGTAGCTAATGACTCCCACCCATTCCCGAATCAGCAATTCCCAGGTGCGAAGGCTCCCGCTCGATGGAATTATTAAATCCAGGGGGCTCCATTCCCAGGGATTTGAGTAAAGATCGGTGCTGAACGCCACAGGCTGGAGTTCAACCTTGTTGAAACATGCCAGTGATCGCCGCATGTGAAAAGCAGAGGTGATTAACAGAAACGGCTTTTCTGGCCAATGTTTTCTAATAAGCTCAGCACTGTAAAGCGCATTTTCTCTGGTGTTGCGGGAATCTCCCTCAACGAAGAGGTGGTCGGGAGCAACGCCAGCCATTAGCGCTGTTTGTTTCAGCCCCTCCGATTCTGATACTTCCTGATGGAGCAGGGAACCAGAACCACCTGTGATCAGGATGTTGTCTATTTTGCCTTCATGGTAGAGCTGAATAGCGTGAACGATCCTATCTGCCCCCTTGTTGAAGTGTACCCTGTCTTTTGGTTCTTGTATAGGGTTAGTTACACCTGTGAGAACAACTCCTACGGCAACGTGGTCGGGAAGACTGCTGATCAAAACAGGATTCACTTCCCACAGCTTCATAGCTAAGTTTGAAATGGCCGGATTGGTGAAAAAGATCAGCAGAGAAAGCCCAATTAGCCTCAGCCTTTTTTTCCATGCTTTTCTTTTAATGAAATAAGGCAGCAACATGCAGAGCATTACCCAACTGACGGGCGTAAGCAACCAGCTAAGAATTTTGGAGAGGATGAAAAACATGGTTTTACTTGTTGTCGTCGATTAGTTCAAGCCCATAATTAATGCCTTTTTCAACTGCTGGAACACCCTCAGTCATCCAAAGCGGGGCGGGGGCGTCCATCAGGTAATAGTCGAAATACTGTTGCATACGTGTAGTCCAGTCTTTTCTGTTAGGATACCTCAACGGCCAGTGCGGCTGGTCGTTGTAAGAGATCATCCAGGTGGGCTTTCCAAGCCTTTTGAGAGCTGAGAACAGTTCTATACCCTGATACCAGGGAACATGGCCGTCGGCGTCGTTGTGCATGATCAGCAGCGGTGTGTTGACTTTGTCGAGCCAGAATAATGGAGAGTTTTCCAGGAACCTTAACGGGTACTCCCATAGCGACCCACCTATACGGCTTTGGGTGTGTTCGTATTGGAACATCCTGCTCAGGCCGGTTTGCCAGCGAATACCGCCATAGGCACTTGTCATGTTTGGCACAGGGGCGCCTGCTTCGGCTGCTTTGAACAGCTGGGTTTTGGTAACCATATAGGCTATCTGATATCCACCCCAACTATGGCCCTGCACCCCTATTCTGTCTTTGTCGATAAAGCCCTGCGATATGAGCGATGTAACGCCCGGCATGACGCAATTGATAGCGCTTTCACCAGGGTAGCCAATTTTGTAAACGATGTCTGGCACAAACACCACATAGCCCCTCGATGTGTAGAAGGTGAAGTTGATGATTGACCTCCCAAATTCAGGAATGATATGATTGTGAAAGTTATCAGCATTTTGCTCGTAGAAATAGACCATCATAGGGTACTTTTTCTTTGGGTCAAAGTTGTCTGGTTTAAAGAGCATCCCTTCCAGCGGAATGCCGTCGAGTGACACCCAGTTGAACAATTCTTCAGTTCCCCAAAGGAAATTCTGCTGCTGCGGATTTACGTCGCTTATTTGTTCTACGTTCGAAAATTTGCTGTTGGTGAGCTGCAGGTTGGGGAACTCACGGTAGGTTTCCCGGGTAACGAGCCACGTGTCAGCATTTAAAGCTTTCTTTTCAAATTGAAGCTGGGCATCTTCCATTATCAACTGTAAAGGATCGGCGCTTCCTTTGAGCTTAAGTGCAAAAAAGCCGTGTTGTTTTTTCTCATTCTGGAAACCTTTTAGAATGATCTCAGCATTGGCCTTGATCGACGTTTCCTCGGGGTCAGTTTTCACGTAGCGATAAGTAACGGAAGTTTCCCGGCCGTTGCGGGTAATCCGCTCTTTGGTGGCAGGGTTCAAGGGGTCAATCTTCCATATATCAAACCGGTCGTAAACAAGGATGTGGCTGTCGTTTTCCAGCCAGCCAGCGATGCCATAAGGAGAAGGGAAATTGGGAGAGTCGTTTTCCTCATCCGAAAAAAGAACTTTTGAGTTATCGGTTAGCTTACGAATGGTGCCGGATGCCATTTCAAGACTATACCAGGCGCTATCGGCCACATCGTACCAGTAGCCGAACCTGCCGGCGGGTGAAATATTCTCCATCACCCGGGCCTTTTTCTTTGCCAGTTTAGCTGCACCAGTGTTGATATTGATAATGTAAATGTCCTGATTGATGGGTGATCCCTCCCACTGAGAAACCACCCGGTATTCAGCCGATTCGTAGCCTCCAAGTGCAAAGTTGCCGACACCTTCCTTCGTGATTTTCACCTCCTGTAGCTGAAGGTTTCCCAGTTGCACGGGTTTCTTGGTGTCAAAATGGTATACGGCCAGGTAGCCTCTTTTGAGTTGGTCGTCCGACAACACTTTCTGCCTTGGCTGCAGATAATCATCTTTGTAATGCCACACGTCCACTTTGGCTTTTTCTTCATCCAGCAGCGTAGTGTCTCCCACAAGAGGCTTGGGTTGAGTGCCAAAAAATAGTCGCTTATTGTCATTGCTGAACTTCAAGTCCTGAGGGGCCATTTGCCACTCTTTCATCAGAAAGGGATCGTCGGCTTTTACGATCACCCTGCCGCTGTCCTGGCCCGGCGTCCATTGGAAAAGGCCGTACGTTTGAAAAGGCTTTTTCAATGTGTCGCTATCAAAGAGAAAGGCCAGTCTGCTGCCATCGTTTGACAGCCTGAGGCCATCGTATTTTCCCTTGCTGCGAAACACCGGTTTCATGGCCAGGTCGTTCTTGCTCACTGTATAAATGCCTGGCAAAAAGCCTTTGTCGTCACCAGTCGACTGAAAGGCGAGCCTGCTGCCGTTTTCGCTGAACTCGTAGCTGGTCACAAATGGGTAGCTCTGGTGGGCGCCATCGGTCAGCTTGAGCACATGCAGTGTGTAGCCATTATCGTCGCTTACTTTTTTCCCTTTTTTTGACGTCGAGTCTTTCTTATCTGGTTTCGCTGCCGACAAATAGGCCAGCCACTCTCCGTTCTTTTCCGGAAGTTTGAAGGATTTTACTTCTGCTATTTTTTCAAGGGAACCATCGGCGAGTTTGTAGATGGCCAGAGAGTCTTTTGGGAGCTCGTCTTTCTTTTTCTTGAGCCGTTTCTGGGCTCTAACCGAGTCCAGCTGTGGCTCCACCAGGGCGATGAGGTGCTTTGAGTCGAAAGTGAACTTTGGCTTGCTGCCACGGGGAATAATAAAGTCAGCTTTGGTACTTAGATTTTTAATAACAAGGGTATTGTCACCTTCATCAGGACCGAAAATGAATTCGGCCCATTTGCCATCGGGCGAAAGGTCTTCGGTTTTAATTTTTTTCCAACCTGCCACATCGTCGTGTGTCAGCGCTCTTTTTTGAGCCAATAGATCAGAAGTGCCAAAAGCAACCGCCAGGCACAGACAAATTTTGAAACTACGGTACATCATTTTCTTGGTTTTCGCATAGAGGGGACACCACTGAATCCCTTCATTACTTTTTTGGGTATATCAAAATAAAGGGTGATGATAAGGATGATGCTCATCGCCCAGATAATGGCAGCGTTGAAATACAGGGTGGGGTAGTATGTTCCCAGAAAGTGCTTTTCCGGCACAAAGAACCCAGCCCTGAAGTCGAACGGGTGCAACGGCTGCGGCCTGCTATAAATAGGGTATATTTTTTGGATAAGGTGGCCTCTTTTTTCAATGATTCTTTCCTGCACGGCGGTGTTTTTCACCATCTGACCAATGCTTTCATTTTCGTACTCATTTTTCAGTGCAATATACTCCTGCCTCTCCTCATCGGTTTTCGTAAGTGACTGAACTGTTTCATCCTTTTCTTTGAAAGCCTTATTGTATCGATTGTTGTAGAACTTTCTCATGGCTTTCATAAAGTCCATGCTTGCTTCAAAAGTGGCTTCATCGAAGTCCTTTATGTTCAGCCTTTCGTAGGATGGTAGCTTGTCGTAGCCGATCATGTCGAGTTCTTTGCCCAACTCGTTGCGGAGTAGTGTAAATCTCTCTTCGAGCGAAGCGGCATATTTCTCCTTGTCGGTCACGTTGTGGCAATACTCCAGTGCTGCTTCCAGCTTGGGAGCCCAATACACCGTTTTGTATTCCGACTGGGCCATGTCTCTATCAAACTGGTAGAATTGGCTGGTGAAGGGGTTGTCTTTGTACTGGGTGACAGCCAGGGCCTCGAAGGCCCACCGTGAGGCCATTATTTCACCAATGATTGGCACTTTGGTGTTATTGGCAAACGTTGGATTGAGCTTGTCAAAGTTCACCACCACACCGCTTAAAATCAGCTGGGGAATGAGCAGGATGGGAATGATAATGTAGATAGTAATGGCCGAATTGAAGGCAGATGATATGTTCAGGCCCAGCACGTTGGCAAAGCAGGATACTGAGAAGAGCACCAGCCAGTACGACCAGGTCATGCCGTCAATCTCGAGGATCCAGTCGCCTATGAGCACATAGAACAGGGTTTGGATGGCAGAGAATGAAAAAAGTATTAGCAGCTTGGAAACCAGGTAGCTCATTCTGCTCAGGTGGAGAAAGGCCTCCCTCTTCAGGATTTTACTGTCTTTAATGATCTCTTCGGCGCTTACCGTGAGCCCCATAAATAGTGCTACAATCACACTCATGAAGAAAAAGGCCACTATGTTGAGGTTCTCATAGAAGCTGTATGATTTGGCGGGGTCGTAGTACCGCACGATGTAGGCCAGGAGGGCGGCCAGCAGAGGCGCCTCGAGCAAGTTAATGGCCAGGTACTGCTGGTTAGAAAATTTTGACAGAAGGTCTCGTGTAGCGAAGATTCTTATTTGCTTAAGCCTGTTGGGTATACTGAGCGTTTTTTCGGGCAGCGACGGTTCTGGCTTTACTTTGGGGAGTGTAATATGTTTTTTGAAAAAGCTGTACCAGTCCAGGGGTTGGAACTTTCGTTTGTCGGTGACGTGCCCGTACTCATTCACCACCTTGGTTTCAATGATGTTGAAAATTTGCTCGGGATTTACGTTGCCGCACTCAATACATTCGCCTCGTTCCGCATCTACCAGGTTCACTATGTTTTTGAAGTAGATCACTGCATCCACAGGATTGCCATAGTAGATCTGGTAGCCGCCCACGTCGAGGATCACCAGCTTGTCAAACATTTTGAAGATTTCCGACGATGGCTGGTGGATGACCACAAACACCATTTTCCCTTTCAGAGAGAGCTCCTTCAGCAGATCCATGATGTTCTCGGAGTCTCTTGAAGATAGTCCACTGGTTGGTTCATCCACAAAGAGCACAGAAGGCTCCCGGAGTAGCTCCAGGCCAATATTCAGCCGCTTACGTTGTCCGCCGCTGATTGTTTTTTGAAGAGGAGAACCCACTTTCAAATCCCTGGTTTCGATAAGGCCCAGCGATTGGAGCGTTTTCACGACTAACTCGTCAATTTGCTCGTCGGTTTTGTCGGTAAAACAAAGCTTGCCTGCATAAAAGAGGTTTTGATAAACTGACAACTCTTCTATCAGCAGATCATCCTGTGGCACGTAGCCAATAACACCTTCTATCTTTTTTCCATCCTTGTGTACATCGATGCCATTGATCAGCACTGATCCCTCAGAAGGCTTTTCGGTACTGTTCAGCACGTTTAGCAGCGTGGATTTGCCGGCGCCGCTGCCGCCCATTAGGCCAATGAGTTTTCCACCATCTTCTGCTATATTGATATTTTGCAGGCCCAGCTTACCATTCCTGAACTTAAAGGACACGTTGTCTGCCTGAAAGCTGATTTTGGTCGAAGCCGTTTCGTTTCTGAATTTTGACACCACATCGCTGTAGTAAAGCGATTTCGATATCCTGCTCCGCACACTGCTTCCTGAAGAAAACGCTTGTATCCTGTTGCTCTTCAGGTGGATGCCGTTGAGATGCAGAGATGCCTTTCCTACATATTTGATGAAGTAGTTTTCAATGACAGGAATACGGAGGATGGCGATAAAGCCGGGGAGGCCGTCCAGTGTAATGTGATGCGATTTAGCAGGACTAATCTCCATGCCATCATCTGCCACTAATATGTTGGTGTTGTCAAGCTTGGAGCGATCCGTGTACATGACAAACTTTTTCATCAGATCAATAGCGGGGTCTTTAATATTGAACCGATCCCCAATGAAATAAACCAACTCCTTCTCCCGCTCGCTGATCTCCCCGTCGGCCACAATTACCTCCAGGAGGTCAATCATTACTACTATTTTCTGCGACTGGGTAAGCTCTTTGTTGATGCCTTCCGTAAGCGATATGATTTCGGCCTTGTCGTCGAAATTTTCTTTCTGAAGCATTTCGGCTGTGAGGCTATCGAAAAAGTTCATGTACTTGTCCTGATCCTGCCTGCTTATGTTTTCCTCAAGAAACTGCAGGATGGATAGCCGTTCGTCGTCCGTCACGTCGTCTTCCTTGGCTACAATTGCCAGCAGGTGTATAATCGCTTTAAGTAGTTGTTCGCTCATGGCAAAATTGTCGGTTGTGGTCGGGGCGCCTCTAAATATAAAAAAAGCATTGAATGGAATGTTCAATGCTTTGATGAAGGGTCAAAACTTTAATATTTTTTTCAATTAACCGGTAATGTCTTTTCTCACCCTTTCTATTTCAGTGGCAAGTTTTTGAAGGTCATGCTGATGCAGAACCACGCCTCCTTCGTTATTGTTTATCTTTTGCTCCAGTTCGGCCAACTCTTCATACTGAAACCTCAAGATATTCATTTCGGAGATCACGTTGGCAATGGTTTCGTCTTGCTCTACGTGCTTGAGAACAGAAATAAGATCCAGTAGCGCTATTTTTTGGTTCAGCACTATCCTCATCAGCGGCTCAAGGATCAAGTCCCGGTTGCTCTCACTTAGCTGGTCGGCTGGGTACTGTTCAATTACCTGAGTCGAAATATACAGGCCTTCCACAAATGAACCTGCCAAAACAAGGGCTGCCATGGTAAGCCTGTCGCCGGCTTCCAGCTTTTCTTCAGCCACCTTAATGGCCTCATTGATAATGAGGCCCAATGAGTCATTGTTTCCAATGCTCTTTTCAAACCGGGCAAGGAGCGACATGTCAAACGCCGAAGCAATGCCGATTTTGTCGGCCATTTTTTGGCAGCCTTCCATGTAGTCCAGCGCCTCCTGGGCCTGGTTGTATGAGGAAAGATAGCCTATATCGGCGGCGTAGACGCCGAGGTTAAGAGCGGACTTATCGTTGGAGGTAAGGTAGCTCTCTATTTTGCCCAGGTCGTTGACAAGCTCCGCTCTGAAATCAGCACCGGTAGCCTCCAGAAGAAAGGGCACTTCTGATGGAGAAGGAAGGTCGTGTATGACTTTGTCGATTTCATTTTCGAGTTCCTGCTCTGCTGCATCAAACTCTGCGGCAGCCAGGTCTTCAGCATTGTCTTTCGATTTGTCGGAAGAACCACATGACGTTGAAAAAAGAAAAAATGAGACTATAATTGATAGAGCCCCTAGTTTGGTAAGGTTAGTTTTCATGGTTTGCATAGTGAACGGTTCGCTCGATAGGTAGAATTGGTTATCCAATTTTAATACTTTTTGACCTCTTATTAAAATATCACATTACTTAATGTTTGCCATAGTTTGGCTAAATCTAATTGCAGTCCTAATCTTGTGATTTCTTGCAAAATTTCTTTTCTTCTTCCATGGGCATTGCGTTCAACAGCTTAAGGGTCGGCAAAAAATACAGACTGGTGAATTATCGGGAGGTCTTTGACTTTGAACTAATGGAGATAGTGGACAGGCACGTGTTCAGGTTAAAAGATATTCACACCCTGGAAGAATATTTTATGTCGGATCTTTTGAGGTTCGGACGGGGCAACGACTTTTCCATTATCGAAAGGTAGTGGCTGCCATTTTTTCCTGATTAGTGTCGCTTGATGTCTGCGAGTTGGCCTTTCTGGCAGCTTTATACCAAATGGATATTCTTTTGTGATAGTTAAGCTCAACGAAAGGATACTTGCATGGATAATTTTTCAAAACTCATATACAACGCCGTGAACAAGGCGAAAAATGCTGTAGTAAAAATCGACGTTCAAAAAAAGAAGGACGGGAAGCTACAGCCCGGGGGCTCAGGTTCTGGCTTCATCTTCTCATCCGATGGCCTGTTTCTCACCAACAGCCATGTGATCCATGGCGCCGATAAACTCACAGTGACATTGCTGGACGGAACAAGGGAAGAAGGCTTTGTGGTAGGGGAAGACCCGGATGCCGACCTGGCTGTAGGAAAGATTTATGGAGGTAACTTCACACCTGCCAGTCTCGGCGACTCTTCGAAGCTCAATATCGGGCAGTGGGTTATTGCCATTGGTAATCCATTAGGCTACCAGCATTCTGTAACAGCAGGGGTAGTGAGCGCCTTAGGACGGTCGCTGCGCACGCAAAGCGGACGTTTGATTGATAGCGTGATACAAAGCGATGCAGCCCTCAACCCCGGTAACTCCGGGGGGCCTATGATTGACACTAACGGCGAAGTGGTTGGGGTAAATACTGCCATCATCGCCAGGGCTCAGGGGCTAAGCTTTTCGATTGATATTAACCTGGCCAAAGACATTGCCGGCCAGCTCATCCGGCATGGCAAGGTGGAAAAGGCTTTTCTGGGGGTGTTGATTCAGGAAATTGATTTGCACCCACGATTGATCAATTTCTATAAGCTGGAATCTACCAGAGGCCTGATGGTGACAAAAATTGAAAGGGATTCACCGGCTTTCCGTGCCGACCTGCTGGAGGGCGATATTATTCTCCAGCTCGACGGTGAAGACATCACCTCATCGACAGATCTTTTCAGAAAGCTTTCGCACGAGAAGGTAGACAAGCAAGTGAAACTCACCATTGTGCGAAATTACCGGACGCTGAAAGAGGTGGAAGTAGTGCCTCTGAAGCGATAGCCTATAAATCCACTAAGCGGATCGTCTTGACCTCTATCCTGTCCCACACTTTTCCGGTGGTGTAGGGGTCGGAGGCGATATAAGCATCTACCTCTGCTCGGGTATCGAACCGGAGGTAGAGCGTGGAGCCTATCATTTTGCCTGAAGCATCCAGCATAGCGCCGCCCGCAATCAGGTGGCCGGCTGCCTTCATCTTTTTGGCGTTGTCGAGGTGTGCCTGACGTGCGGCCATGCGCCTGTCGATGGCGGCTGCATCGGTGAAATCGTAAGCGTTGATTTGAAAGTCCATTTCGAAAGGTAAGCCCGAAGCATGTAATTGAGCAACTGGTTGCACGTTTTCTTATCAAGTGGCTTGAAAAATGTTAACTTTAAAGCCTGCAAAGCCGTCAAATTCCAGCTCATGGTTGTTTTCTCATTCCTGTTTGCATTTTTCACCAACTGGATTTCCTATCCACCGGTTTATGATATTAGCACCATTGACGGGGAGAGAATCCTGTTTATTCAGGAGTTGGAATATATTGAGGACAGCACACGATCGCTGACCTTTGAAGAAGTAAAGGAGCAGCGCTTCCATACCAATGCCTCCTTTCAGCCCAGAGACTACAACCCCTCATCGGCCTACTGGGTCAAGGTGCGTTTGTACATCCCAAAAGATAATCAGGAACAATGGCTCATTGAGTTTTATGACCAAACCATTGATAACCTGAGGGCTTACGTCCCCACAGTGCAAGGTGATTATCGCTTGCTCCAGTTCGGCGACCAGTTTCCTTTTGAGCAGAAAACGTTTGAGCACAAAAACTTTGAAGTGCTTATTAATGACCGCCTTGAAGGAATGCAAACCTTTTACTTCAGGATAGAGTCACACGCTTATGTTGATATACGCATTGTGCTTAGCACCATCAACCAGTTTGTGCACTACGCCCTCAATGAGTACTTCCTGTATGGGATTTTCTATGGCATGATCCTGATGATCATTTTGTACAACATCCTCATTTACATAGCCATTCGTGAAATCAAGAACCTTTACTACACCTTTTACATCCTGAGTGTGGGGGTGTTTGCCATGTGTGTGGATGGGATTGCTTACCAGTACCTGTGGCCTAACTGGCCCGAATGGAACCAGGTGGCCCATGGCGTCGCTCTTTTCTCAGTTATTTTCTGGTCTATTCTGTTTTCAAGGAAGTTTCTCAACGTCACGGCCAGGGCACCTAAGCTGACCAAAATCATTGATGCTGTCCTTATCCTGAGAAGCTTGTGGTTTTTGTTTGCGCTAGTGTTTGATCATGAGCTTTTTCAGCTTCGAAATATTGAGATCATACCGCTGTCTATTATTTTCTACGCAAGCATATACGTGTGGGCCAGGGGCTACAAGCCGGCCAGGTTCTTCGTGGTGGCTTACGGGTTTCTTTTCTTAGGCTTCCTTGTCAAAGCCATGGTGATGCTGTCTGTTATCCCCATCAGCATTCCGTCGTACTATAGCCTGCATGTTTCGTTCGTTGTAGAAATGCTCTTTTTGTCTTTTGCACTCAGCGACAGGGTGAGGATTTTGAAAAGTATGAGAGACAGGGCATTGTTCAGGATCATTAAGCAGCACGAGGAAAATATGAGCCTGAAAGACAAGGTCAACAAGGAGTTGGAGCAGCGGATAAGGTTGAGGACCATTGAGATGGAAGACAAAAACAACCTATTGAGGGAGGTGAATGAGAAGCTCACTGCCCAAACCAAGGAGATTTCACAAATCAACTCCATTCTGGATCTTGACAACTGGAAACTGAAAAACAACATCAAGGAGATATTGCAAAACAGGCTTGTCAACAAAAACCTTACCCTGGAAGAGTTTAATGGCATATTCCCCGACAAATTGAGTTGCTACAGGTTCCTGGAGAGGATCAAGTGGGAGGAGTCGTTCAAATGCAACAAGTGCAATAATGACAAGTACATCACGGGCAAGGATCATTTTTCCCGACGCTGCAGCCGCTGTGGCTATATTGAGTCGGTCACCAGCAACACCATTTTTCATGGCATCCGTTTCCCTATCGAGAAGGCCTTTTACATTCTGTACGTAACCAATAACCAAAGTGAGCGATTCACCCTGGATCAGCTTTCTGAAATGCTGGACCTGCGGCGCAATACGATATGGAGTTTTAAGAAGAAAATTGAGGAACTGCTTAGCACTGTTGACAAGCCTGAGAAAGACTATCTGAGAAACTTTTTTATGGTGCATTCCAATTAAAACAAGCGAATTGATGAAGCTTGTTACCGAAACGTGATACGGAATCGTTTTCGGTGTCAGTAAATGCACTATACGTCATTTTTTAATGATATTGAAGCGATATAAATAAGGTGATAATACCTTATTATAGCGTGCTCTTACAACTTCTTTTCACCTCAGAAATTAACAAGTGATTGCGGATGCTAGTATCTTTTCACTATCGTTCAAAAGCAACATTAAATATCTACTTATAAACTGCAAATGAAACACACCTTACGATTAGCATCTGTAGTGCTTTTCATCGTTATGTCCATGGGTAGCCAGGCAACTGCTGTGGCCCAGGCCAGCGTGGTCAAAGGCAAAGTCACCTCGCAGGATGATGGGGAGGGGCTGCCCGGAGTGAGCATACAGGTGGAAGGAACCAGCCGGGGGACTGTAACAGATTTTGAGGGTACCTATTCGCTAGAACTCCAGAGTGGAGACAGCAAACTGATCTATTCTTTCATCGGATACAAAACCGTGACGGTGGATATTGGCAGCCGGTCGATAATTGACCTGGTGATGGAGCCAGACATAGAGCAGCTGGAGGAGATTGTGGTGGTTGGCTATGGTGTGCAGCGCAAAAGCGATGTTACCGGAGCCGTGGCCTCAGTTCGTGGTGCCGACCTTACCAAGATTCCGGCGGCTAACCCCATGCAGGCACTTCAGGGCAAAGTGGCCGGTGTGCAGGTAAGCAGCGGCTCAGGCCAGCCTGGTGCGGCGCCGGTTGTTCGAATAAGGGGCGTGGGCACGTTCAACGACTCCTCGCCTATATATGTAGTAGATGGTGTCATTCTCAGCGACATCTCATTTCTTAACTCTTCTGATATTCAGTCAATGGAAGTGCTGAAGGACGCCTCCGCAACTGCCATCTATGGCTCCAGAGGTGCCAACGGTGTTGTGATTATCACCACTAAGCAAGGTAAGATAGGCGACGAGAAGACTACGTTTAGCGTCAATACTGAATACAGCGTTCAGAAGCTTTCCAAGAAGATAGACCTTTTGAATGGCAAAGAATTTGCCACAGTGGTGAATGACATCAGCCCTGGCTCCTACAACAATGTGGACGCTGTGCCCAGCACCGATTGGCAGGACCTTATTTTTGATGTGGCACCTATACAGAACCACCAGGTGTCGGCTACCGGAGCCACAAAGAAGACGCAATACTACGTGGGCCTCGGCTACTTCAACCAGCAGGGTATTATCGACAAGTCAAAGTATGAGCGACTTACGTTGAAGCTGAACAATACGTATAAGTTTTCCGACAATGTGCGGCTGGGTAACAATATTACCGTGGCTCCCTACTCTCAGCAGGTAGCGCCCGGCGTTGTGTACCAGGTGTACCGGGCGCAGCCTGTCGCCGTTCCACGATATGACGACGGCAGCTTTGGCGTTGTGCCCAACGTGGGCAACCCGCTCGCCGATCTGGAGAATTCCAACAATTTCAACAAAGGCTTGCGAACTGTGGGCAATGTGTTTACCGACATCAAGCTGTTCAAGGATTTCACCTTCCGGTCGAGCTTTGGGGTGGACATGGCCTACAACAAAAATAAGAGCTTTACGCCCGCCTACACGGTTTACAATGCTGACGGCACTGCCTCGCAACAGCAGAATTTGTACAGCGACCTGAGCAAAGAGAATAGAGAGAACTTTACCTGGTTGTGGGAAAATACCCTGACCTACAACAAAGAATTTGGCAAACACCGTGTAGAGGGCCTTGCTGGTTTCACCAGCCAGAAAACTACTTCCGAGTATATGAGCATCAGGGGTGAAAACATCCTCAGAGACGGACAGGATTTCTGGTATCTCAGGCCCAGCTATATCGTGGACGAAAGCAATAACATCAATACGCTGAACAGCATTGCCAATGGCGTGGACGCCGGGCAGTACTACTCCATGGCCTCCGTTCTTTTCCGTGTCAACTACACGTACGACGAGCGCTTCCTGTTTACGGGAACGTTCCGGCGAGATGGTTCTTCAAAGTTTACTGACAGCAACAAGTATGCAAGTTTCCCGTCGCTGGCACTAGGCTGGAACGTGATCAACGAAAGCTTCATGCAAAACATCACCGCTTTAACCAACCTGAAGGTGAGAGCCAGCTGGGGCGCTATCGGAAACGAAAAAATACGGTACAACCGCCAGTTTTCTTTGGTGCAGAATGAGCTGAATCCAGTGTTTGGAGTGGAAGAGGCCTTGAATCCGGGTGCAAGCTACGGCGTAACCGGCAACCCCGACCTGAAATGGGAAACTACGTACCAAACTGACCTGGGCCTTGAATTTGGCCTGCTCAACCAGCGGTTAACGGGTGAACTTGACTACTACCGGAGGGAGACACAGGATATTTTGGTCGATCTCCTCACGCCTGGGCACCTTGGCAACGGCCAGGGGCAAAGAGTTACCTATAATGCTGGTTCCGTTTTGAACAGTGGCTTTGAGTTTAACTTAGGCTGGTCCGACGAAATTCAGGGAGTAAAGTACCGTATTGGTGCTCTGGGGTCTACAGTGCACAACGAAGTGCTGAGCGTAGGCGGTAACAGCGGTGTCGATTCTACGCTGGTAGGCGGCTACCTCGGCGACGGCCGTCCGGTGACATTGAGCAGGGAGGGGCTGCCTATCGGCGCTTTCTATGGCTATCAGATAGACGGTGTTTTCCAAAACCAGGCTGAGTTAGATGCCTATCCGCACGATTCTCAGGCCCGGCCGGGTGACCTCATCATAAGAGATGTGAACGGAGACGGTAAAATTAGCCTCGCCGACCGCACCTATATGGGCTCACCCATCCCCACATTCATTTATGGGTTTAACCTGGAGGCTTCCTACAAGGGGTTCGATATCAATGTCGATTTTCAGGGGCAGATGGGCAACAAAATCTTCAATGGTAAGGAGGTGGTGCGGCCCGATCCCTACAATTTCGAAAGGCATGTGATTAACCGCTGGACAGGAGAAGGCACGAGCACTACCGAGCCCCGAGCGAGCTTTGGAGGAATCAACTTCGCACCGTCTACCAGATTCATTCAGGATGGCTCCTTCCTTCGCTTCCGTAACATGACCATTGGCTACACTATCCCTGACGCAGCGCTTGAGCGGATCAACATGAACCAGGTAAGGGTGTATGTGAGAGGCACCAACTTATTTACTGCTACCAAATTCACAGGCTATTCGCCCGAGTTTGGCAGTGAAGATGTGTTGAGCAGCAATATCGACAGAGGGGCTTATCCTGTGTCGGCCATTTATTCAGCCGGTTTAAACATTTCCTTTTAATGAGTTACAAAATGAATTTTGCACAACATATACGCCAAATAGTAAAAAAGGGGGCACTGGTGCTGCTTGTTCTGGTTCCTTTTGCTTGTCAGGACTTTCTTGATATTAGTCCCCAGGGTGATCTCACGCAGGCGTCTTTTCCACAGTCGGCCGCTGATGCACTGCTGGCTACCAATGCTGCCTACAGCACCCTTCGCAACTGGTCCTACCATTCAGGGGGCTATCCGATACTGGATATCATGTCGGACGATGCCCGCAAAGGCAGCAATCCCAACGATCAGCTCCCAACGCTCGGCCCCTTCGATACCTTTACTTTTAACACCACAGCCGATGGCCTGGATCGCTGGTGGGCAGCGCTTTACGAAGGAGTGAAAAGAGCCAACGTCGTCATAGAAAAAGTACCTGAAATAGCGATGGATCAGGCTAAAATTGATTTGTACGTAGCTGAAGCCCGCTTTCTGCGTGGGCTGTTCTACTTCGACCTTGTGCGTGCTTGGGGTGGTGTGCCTCTCATCACAACGGTAACCCCACCGTTGAGAGCGGCAAGGGCGAGCAAGGCGGATGTTTATTCACTGATAGAAGGAGACCTTTCTTTTGCTGCGGGTATTCTGCCGGAGAAAAGTGAGGTTGCCACCGAAGACCTCGGCCGGGCAACCAAAGGTGCCGCCAAAGCGCTGTTGGCCAGGGTTTACTTGTTTCAGGGCGATTTCGTCAAGGCTGAATCCTATGCACTTGAGGTAATCAACTCTGGCCAATATGACCTGGAACCTGATTTTAACGATGCCTTTGGCGAAGCGGGAGAACATGGCGTGGAATCAGTCTTCGAAATTGGTGCCCGTCGCAATGAGGGTACAAATAACGGCGGCAATCAGTACTCCAACGTACAGGGTATCAGAGGTTCTCCTAACAGGGGCTGGGGTTTTAACCGTCCTTCTATTGACCTGATGAACTCCTTCGAAAACAACGATCCCCGAATGGACGCTACCATCATCTTTTTGGGTGATGTGCTGGGTGGCGTTGTAACGATTGGCGATGGCACCACACCTGACGAAACCCGTGATGCCAATGGAAACCTGATTGAGATAGAAACCTATAACCAAAAGGTGTGGACCGAGGGCAGCAACACCATCACGGCGTGGGGGCACAACCGACGCATTGTGCGGTATGCCGATGTGCTGCTCATGGCTGCTGAAGCACTCAACGAAAATAACAAGGCGGCGCAGGCATTAACCTATCTGAACATGGTAAGAGCCCGGGCCAGGGGAGGCAATGCCTCTATTTTACCCGAAATTACTGTCACAGACAAGAACCAACTCAGGGAGCTCATTATCGAAGAAAGAAGACATGAACTGGCCATGGAAGGGCATCGCTTTTGGGACCTGGTAAGAACGGGCAAGGCATCGGAAGTGCTTGGACCCCTGGGTTTTGTGGCTGGAAAGCACGAACTGCTCCCTATTCCTCAAACCGAGGTAGACCTGTCGGAAGGAACGCTGGGGCAGAACCCCGAATACTAAAGAATTTAAATTTTAAACCTCAATAATTATTAACTACATCATTATGAAGAAGGCAAAATTAATTTTCAACTCACTGTGGGCACTGGCTATGGTGGCTACGGTTTCTTTTCTGATAAGCTGTGGAGGCGATGAAGAAGCGGCTGTTGAGCTCACAATAGTGAGTCTGAACGCTGGGGATGATGACCTGAATGGCGTTACAAGCCCGACGGGCGTTTCTACAACCACGATAATCACAGGAATTTTCTCAACTGACATTGATCCGGCAACGGCGTCTTCCAACGTGAAATTGGTGAGTGATTTTGATGACACAGAAGTAGAGATTACCGTCGTTGCAGATGGCAGAGCTCTTAAAATTACACCAAATGAAGAGCTGTTCGGAGGCTCTCTCTACATTTTGACCATTAAGGCGGGCTTGGCCTCAACAAAGGGCAAAACACTTGGCACCGACCTTACCAGAAGTTTCAGTACTGTAGGCACTTTCACACCAGCAAACGTGGTGGCCCACTGGAACTTTGAAGACAATGCAGATGATCAGGTAGGCGACTACTCAGCAGCGGCGGCGGATATTATAGACGTGACGTATGTGGATTCCCGCAAAACTGCGGCTGGAAAGGCTGCCTCTTTCAACGGAACCACTTCCTTGATTGAGATTCCAAATGGTGATGATTTTCTGGGCAATGATGATTTCACTTTGAGCTTCTGGGTGAAAGCAAACTCTAGTAAAAATGGCCAGTTTGTTCTTGGCTTGGCTGCCTGGAAAGGCTTCCAATTTGAAATTGCCGGTGATTGGGGTTGGGTGAAGCTAGCTTCGCAGTATTCGCTCTCAACTGGCGGCACAAACTCTGAGGATAATTTTTTCAATGGAGAAGGAAAGACTAAAGACAATGGTGGATATGTAGGGTGGACGTTCCATAAAACCGTGACTGGTGTAGGTGATACATACTTTAAAGACAAATGGGCCAATGTGGTTTGTACCTACGATAGCCAAACTAAAATCGCCACCATGTATATCAATGGTGAAAAGGTTAAGCAACATGACTTTAATCTGTTCGATAATGAGAAAGTGAATTTCGAAGGTGTTGCTTATGCAGGGAACCCGGCTCCAGGCAACAAGTTTGCTTTAGGCTTTATCCAAGCAAGAGAAAATAGGGTAATTACAGATAGCTGGGCTGACTATTCGAACCCTGAGAACAATCATTTCAAAGGACTTCTGGACGATGTAAGAATCTTCTCGGTAGCGATCACAGCTGAAGAAGCCAAGCTAATGTACGATTCCGAAAAGCCTTAGTAGTTAGATTGAATTGGTTTAGTAGTGAGGGTTCCTGTTTAGGAACCCTCTCATTTTCCCCAAAAATTTGATGCACAATAAACTTACTCCCTTCTTTTTAGTTCTCAGTTTACTCCTGACTTCCTGCGGAGGAGAGGATGATGGCGGAACGACTCCCGACCTTGTTTTACAGCTGTCCAAAGGTAATATTGGCACCTACTCCCTCAACCTGAACAATTCGGACGAAAACATTGATGCCCCAATTGATAAACCCCTGGTATTTACATTTACCTCTCCCCTGGAACAGTCCACCGTGGCGTCGTCAGTGGAGCTCAAAGACAGTGAGGGCGTAGTCGTCACCCTTGATTTTTCCTTCCTCGATGACGACAAAACTTTTTCTGCCTCCACCGAAAATGACCTCAAGGGTAACGAAAATTATACCCTCGAGATAAAAAATACGCTAAGAGGAACCGGTAATGAAAAATTTGGCGGGCTAACCGTTTCATTCCAAACTGTTCCCAAAGAAATTAATGTAACCCAGCTACTCATCGATGGAGTGGACTACCTCTCAGCAGAGCGGATCGTTGATATCAGCTTAACGCCCTCTTTTGAAATTACCTTCTCTTCTCCGGTAGATGCATCCACTATCACAGATGCCAATGTCCGCATTTTTTCTTCCAGCGGATTATTGTCCTCCGCCATCACACTTTCTGAAGATAAAACTACCTTAACCATTGTGCCCTCCACTGCTTTGAAAGGCCTTCAGAAAACCCAGGTTTGGCTCTACGAAGCCATCAAAGGCGAGGAGGGGGAAATATTCAATTTTTTCAAAAAAGACTTTTACACCACCTACGACCCCACACCGGTGTTTCCGGAAATAAGCGATGAAGCGCTGCTTACGCTGATCCAGCAAAAGACGTTCAGGTATTTCTACGACGATGCCCACCCGGCAAGCGGCATGGCACGGGAAAGAAATTCGTCGGGCAGCACCGTCACCACTGGGGGCACGGGGTTTGGCCTGATGGCCATCATTGTGGGCATAGAACGGGGTTTTATCACCCGGCAGCAAGGCATCGATCATTTTGCTAAAGTCATCGGCTTTCTTGAAACCGCCGACCGCTTCCACGGTGTTTGGCCCCACTGGCTCAATGGCGACACCGGTGCTGTGCAGCCTTTCAGCGCCAAAGACAACGGCGGCGATCTGGTAGAAACTTCCTTCCTGGTACAGGGGCTGCTCACAGTTCGCCAATACCTCAACGCCGACAATGCTGCCGAAGCAGATTTGGTTAACAGAATCAACACCATGTGGGAGGAAGTAGAGTGGGACTGGCACACCAAGGGCGGAGAGAAGGTGCTGTACTGGCACTGGTCGCCCAATTTCGCCTGGGAAATGAACCACCAAATCCGTGGCTACAACGAGGCGCTCATTACCTATTTCCTTGCCGCCGCCTCGCCAACGCATGCAGTAAACTCCGACGTCTATCACAACGGCTGGGCAGGCAATGGCTCCATCAAAAACGGCCGCAAGTTCTACGACATTGAGCTTCCTTTGGGTTACGACTACGGCGGCCCGCTTTTCTTTGCCCACTATTCCTTTTTGGGGTTAGACCCTAACGGGCTGAGCGACACTTATGGCGACTATTGGGAGCAGAACGTGGCCCACAGCCGTATCAACCAGGCCTATTGCGTATCCAACCCCAAAGCCTTTGTAGGCTACAGCGACCTTTGCTGGGGCCTGACAGCCAGCGACAACCACAATGGCTACTCGGCCCATTCTCCTACAAACGACCTCGGCGTGATTACACCCACTGCGGCCCTGTCTTCATTCCCCTACACCCCTGTGGAGTCAATGAAGGCGCTTAAGTTTTTTTATTACACCCTGGGCGACAAACTGCTGGGCGAAAATGGCTTTTACGATGCTTTCAATATCACTCAGGGCTGGACGGCCAACTCCTACCTGGCTATCGACCAGGGACCGATTGTGGTGATGATAGAAAATTATAGAACCGGGCTGCTATGGGACCTCTTTATGAGTGCCCCCGAAGTGCAGCCCGGGCTTGACAAACTTGGATTTACCTCCCAAAGATAAAACGACTATGAAGAACAACCTTTCCATTCTTATCGTGCTGGCCGTCGTAGGGTTGAGCGCCTGCTCTCCAAACAAACCTGCCAGGGATGCCACCACAGGTGAGGCTACCATCAGCGACGACTCCCTCATGACGCTGGTTGAGTACCGTACCTTTCAGTACTTCTGGGACGGCGCCGAGCCCAACTCAGGCATGGCCAGGGAGCGGTTCCATACCGATGGCAACTACCCTGACAACGACAAGCACATCGTTACTTCCGGCGGCAGCGGCTTTGGGGTGATGGCTATTCTTGTGGGGATCAAAAGGGGCTTCATCACCCGGGAGCAGGGACTGGAGCGCATGACCAGAATTGTAGGTTTCCTGGAAACTGCCGACCGATTTCACGGTGCCTGGTCGCACTGGATCAACGGTGAAACGGGCAAGGTAAAGCCTTTTGGTGAGAACGATAACGGGGGAGACCTGGTGGAAACAGCCTACCTGGTGCAGGGGCTTTTGGCAGTGCGTCAATTCTTCAACGAAGGCACGGACGAGGAGCGTGCCCTGGCCAACCGCATCGACACCCTATGGAAAGAAGTAGAATGGGACTGGTACCGCAACGGTGACCAGGACGTTCTGTACTGGCACTGGTCGCCCGACAAGGGGTGGAAAATGAACTTCCCGGTCGAAGGATGGAACGAGTGCCTGATCATGTATGTGCTGGCGGCATCGTCACCCACGCATGGCATCCCGGCAGAGGTGTATCACAATGGCTGGGCCAGAAGTGGCGCTATTCTCAACGATTCTACCCATTCGCAATACGGTTACCACCTGAACCTGAAGCATAATTTTGCGCAGCAATATGGCGGCCCACTTTTTTGGGCACACTACTCCTTTGTTGGGCTGGATCCCCGCAATTTGAAAGACAGGTATGCCGACTACTGGCAGGAAAACAGCAACCATACCCTGATCAACCGGCAGTGGTGCATCGAAAATCCGAAGGGGTACAAAGGGTACGGCGAAAACTGCTGGGGCCTTACCGCTAGCTATTCTACAGGGTTTTATGCGGCCCACCGCCCCATGGATGAAGACCTCGGGGTTATTACTCCCACGGCGGCGCTTTCGTCATTCCCTTACACACCCGAAGAAAGCATGAAGGTAATGAAGCACCTTTACTTCGAACTGGGCGACAAGGTTTGGGGGGAGTATGGCTTTTATGATGCTTTCAGCGAACAAAAGGACTGGTATGTGAAGTGGTACCTGGCCATCGACCAGGGCCCCGAAGTGGTGATGATTGAAAATTACAGATCGGGCCTTCTGTGGGACTTGTTCATGTCGGCGCCTGAAGTGCAGAGTGGTCTGGACAAACTAGGATTCACCTATTAACCTACGGTAAAACAGGAAGTCACTTGCATTAAAACTAATTTATTAGTTTATTGACTAATAAATTAGTTTATTATGCGTCATCATCTTTTATTCTCGCTTCGCAGCCTTTGGAGGTTTCGCTCCACTGCTTTTCTGCAAATCCTTGGTTTTGTAGTTGGCCTGGGTGCCCTCATACCTGTGCTCATGGTAGTGTACTACCACATGCGCTTTGATAAGTTTCACGACAAGGCCGACAGGATTGTCAGGGTAAGCACCAAAGTGAGCTTGCCGGAATCAACCTCGATTTATGCCGCCACTTCCAAGTCGCTGGCGCCGCTGTTGAAAGAGCAAATGGCTGATGTGGAAGAGGTAGTCAGGTACCGATACATGCCCGCCTCCGTTACCCTGGGTGCCCAAAACCTCGGGCAGAGCTACCCGCTTTTCGCCGATCCGGGTTTTTTCGATGTGTTTTCTGCGCAGGTTGTTGCCGGAGATATGGCAACAGCACTGCAAACACCTGATGGATTGGTTATCAACCAAACAACGGCCGTAAGATTTTTTGGGGAGGACGAGCCCATCGGACAGACCGTATCTCTTGAAACACCAGCCGGTAGTTTTTCGGCACAGGTAAAAGCTGTTATCAGAGACTACCCCGAAAATGTGTCTTTTGCTTTCGACATGGCCACAAGCTACTCGCATGTCGAAAATGCCATGCGAGACAACCTCGGTGCTCTGGTGCCCGGCAATTTTACCTACCTGCTGATGAAGGCGAGAATTGATGAGGCCAGGCTTGCCGGGGAATTTGCAACCATTACAGAAGAACATTTTCCAGAAGGGATAAGGGACGTAATGAGCCTGCTTCCAGTGGCCTTCACTGAAGTTCACTATACCAATGGCCACCAATTTGACTCCGGGAGAAAAGGAAGCAAGCTCAACGACCTGGCTTTGGGCGTGCTGGCTGCCTTTCTATTGCTGGTGAGCATTGCCAACTATGTGAACCTGGCCACTGCCTTGCTGATGAGGCGATCCAAGGAGTTGGCCATTCGCAAAATCATAGGGGAGCCTGTTGGTCAGCAGTATGTTCAGCTGCTTGTAGAATCTGTTTGCATGCTGTCGCTGGTCATCCTTTTGATCAATGTGCTTACGTTCTTTCTGGTGCCTGAAATTGAAGCCATGCTCAACATCACCTTGAGAACCGGGCTCTTCACAGGCGTCAGCTACTACCTGTTCACTTTCTTTTTTGGTATCACCGTGGCAGGTATTTCGAGCATTATTCCGTTTTGGTTAGTATCCCGCACAATTTCTGTCACCAACCTGAAGGGAGCGGCAACTGGTCACTCAAAATTGAGCCTTCGTTATGGTCTCCTGGGGCTTCAATTGATCGTTTCTGTACTTTTTGCAGTGATTGCCCTTGGCATGGATGAGCAATTGCGGTTTATCAAAAGCAAAGACCTTGGCTTCGACAAAGAACAGGTGGTAACGATGAGCATCAACGATCCTCAGGTAAATGCAAAGGCCGACGCCATCAAACAGGCTTTTCTGCAGCAGTCATTTGTTAGGGCTTCCTCCATATCGCTCACGCCCATTACCGGCGACCATGTGAGGGCGCAGTTCCGGCTTGGGGCGGATAGCACCGGAGCCACCCCGATGATGAATGCGAACTATGTCGATGCGGATTTTGATGAGGTGTATCAGGTAAAGCTTGTGGCCGGGCGGTTTTTCTCCAAAGAGTTTGCGTCTGACATCGGCCGTGCGTTTGTGCTCAACAAAAAGGCCGTTGAGGCGTTCGGCTTCCGATCTCCCCAGGCTGCCGTTGGCCAAACACTATCTAAATTGCTCACTGATTCCCTGAACACAGGCACCATCATAGGGGTAATGGAAGACTATCACTTTCAGTCGCTGTACCAGGAGCTAGAGCCTATGGTTTGGCAAATTGTCCCGACAATTTCCCGCAACCTGCTTGCCGTGAAGCTGGAAGATGGCGACGTGGAGGAGCAAAAGAAAAAGCTAAGCGCCGTGTTGAACGACCTTGGTGTTACGCAGGAGGTTGAATTCACCTCACTCACTGACGCCCTCGACATGGCCTACAGAGAAGACGACCGACTCTCTTTTTTCATCCGTGTCTCAGCTGGTGTCATTGTGCTTATTGCTTTGCTGGGAGTTTTTGGGCTGGCAGCGTTTATTTTGGAAACAAGGAGGAAGGAAATGGGTATCCGAAAGCTACTCGGGGCAGATTTGTGGCACATCATGGCCCAAATGGGGCGTCCGTTTGCCGGGGTATTGGCCGTTGGCCTTATGGTGGGTGCCCCTGTTTCGTATTATTTTTTGGGCAACTGGCTCAACTCATTTGCCTTTCATGTAAGCGCCTCCTGGTGGTATGTGCCAGCAGCTGCGATGTTGATCGGTGTGCTTATGGCAACATCAGTATATCGGCAGGTAAACAAAGCCGCAGCTACCAATCCGGCGGAAGTGCTGCGGGAAGAATGAAAATGCTTAGTTGTCGTTGAACTGCGCTTTGATCGAATTCAGTGCTTTGGTGAGGGAGTCTACCTGCGGGGGAAACTCGTTCCAGACAAAAGAGATGGAGTTTTCAATGCCTCCTGATTTGATGTCGAGCCAGTAGTCGCAACCATCGTAGCAGCGGGCGCAGGATTCCAATTCCAGCGCTGCGAACTCCTGTAGTGGCACCAGCCCAATCAGGTTTTCCCAGCCCTTTTGGGTAAAGGCCTGTTCAATGATTTCTGTTTTTGGGTCGCCAGCTCCCCAGGTGGTTCTTTTGTAGATGAGCTTATTGGGTGTTACAGCCAGGGAGTCCAAACATACGCCCGCACAAAGCCCACACGAAATGCCGGTTTTAATGTACTCACTTTCCGACTTTAGCTTCACGGAAAGAAGTTCTTCGTCCTCACTACCGCAGGCTCCCAGAATAATAGCAGCTGTAACAAAAAGTAGAATGGCTCTCATAAGTTTGACTGTTTGGATAGAAGACCCTTGATCAAAAGAGAAAGTTGTAACTCAGTGGCTGGGCTTTTTGCCAGAAACCAAATACATCAGCGCTCCACCTGCCGAATGGAAGTCGTTGTTTTTGAGGGCTTCAAATATCCTTTCTGAGTGGCCTTCGTACTTTTGATGATACTCGTCGTAAAAGGACAGGTATTTGTCGCCAAACGCCTCAAAGTAAAAAAGATCCGAATTGTTCATGGCATCGCCGGCGTTGCCTTTTTTCCAATGCTTGGCAGTGGCCACCTGCTCCTGCGTGTCGTAGGGTGGCACCATCACAATGGCTTTGTCGGACAAGCGAACGTCTATCTTTTCAAAGCCCTGCTTCGACAGCATGCCGGGCAGCAGGTCGCCAAGAGAGTTGTCGCCAAAGCCTAGTCTTTTCTTTCCCTGCTCCACAATCAGGGCGTACTTCACATGGTCAACCATCTCGTCGATGGAGGTGTTTTCCGACTCGGAGGTTCTCAGCAGGCTTTGGATTCGGTTATTGGGCTCCACGCAGAGAATAGTGCCTCCGGGCTTCAGCACCCGCTTCATTTCCTCTACCGCTTTGGTGGGGTTGCCAACGTGGATCAGCACCGTTTGGCAGGTGACAATATCGAAGGACGCATCCTCAAACGGGAGGTTCATGGCGTCGCCCTGATAGAGTTCGAACCAGGCGGCCTGGTCTTTAAAAAACCGCTTGAGCTCCGCCGATCCTTTTGCCCAGGTGGGGTCTTTGTCCACACCCACCACATAGGCAGGCTTGCCGAGGTAAGGGGTAAGAATCTTGCTCCAGTGGCACTGACCACAGCCCACATCAAGCAGGGAGGTGTGTTTGTTCAGCTTGATTCTTTTGGCCATCAAATCGATAAAGCCCTTGTTCCACCAGAAATTCCGGTAGTCTGCAAATTGGTTTTCCGAATGAGGGGTTTTAATCGAGGGCTCAGGCATTTTCAACGATAATCTTTAAAGACTGATAACTATTAAACAAGATGGCTAGCCAAACTTGCCAGACTTTCTTAACAACAGACAATAAAAAAAGTGGTTCATTGTCTGAACCACTTTGTTAATTTCTTTAGGCGATTAATAGTTCTCAGTAATCAGAGTCACGGTTGCCACGGCCATAGCCGCCTCCGCCACCACCACGGTTGAAGCCTCCGCCACCACCGCCACCACGGTTGTAGCCTCCGCCTCCGCCACCACCACGATTGAATCCGCCGCCACCGCCGCCTCTTCTTTCGCCTTCTGGTTTCGGCTCTGACTTATTCACCACTATAGCTCTTCCTTTTACTTCGGCGCCATTTAATTCTTTGATCGCTTTCTGAGCAGCCTCATCATCCGGCATCTCAACAAAACCAAACCCTTTGCTTCTACCCGTGAATTTGTCTGTGATAATCTTCACAGAAGAAACCTCACCGTAGTCTTCGAAATAACCTTTTAATTCAGCCTCTTCAATACTGTAAGGGAGACTGCCAACGAAAATATTCATGCCTTATTAGTTAAATAAATTTTTATAAATGTAGCGGATTTAAAACGAAATACTAGTTTTTTGAAAACTTAATCTAAGTGCATGTATTTTGAAAAAATTCGCTTAAAGGAAAATAGGGTACAAAATTAACAATATGTTACGGCCTTGCTGCCACCAGCAGGAGTTGATTCACCTTAGCTTTAAGGTCTCCCAAAAACCGGAAATCAGGGGTTTTTCAGGCTTCCTTTAGTTTTTTTAAAGCAACGGCATTCATGCAATACCTCAGGCCTGAAGGGGCAGGGCCGTCAGGAAACACATGGCCCAGGTGAGCGTCGCAGGTGTTGCAAACAGTTTCGATGCGGTACATTCCGTGGCTCTTATCGGCGATATAGGCGATGCTGTTTTCTTTCACAGGCTGAGTAAAAGACGGCCAGCCCGTGCCCGACTCAAACTTCTCAGCCGCATCGAACAGCAACGTGCCGCAGCAAACGCAGCCGTATTGGCCTGGCTCAAAAAGGCTGCACATGTCGGAGCTAAACGCCCGCTCTGTTCCTTTCAGCCGTGTTACCTGGTATTCCTCAGGGGTAAGCTTTGCCTTCCATTCGGCTTCCGTTAGTGTTACTTTTCTATCAGGTGCAGGGTTGCCATTTTTGGCGAAGCTTGTTATGTCTGTCCACTTGAGCATAGGAAGGTTCTTTTTAATGGCAAGTTAACAGTAATCGCACAGGAATAGTTTTCGAAATTCAAGGTATGGAATATGGTATCCGTAAAACCGAAAAAGTAAATTGCCTTCGAATGTCCAGATTGATGCCCATTTTTTTGATTTTTCTACAGTCGTGTACTACCCTGCAGTATTCCAATGCAGTGGTTGCTGATAGTCAGAATCTGATTGTAACGCCTTTTGTTTCTCTAAGCTGTGAATCATGCAAAGGATCAGACGAGTCGGAAATCTCAGGATGGGAACTATTTAGCAAGGACGATTCTCTTTTTATCGAATCCGGTCATGCGTTGCTCGCCCACTACACTGGGGCCCTTGTAGAAATTGAAGGAGATACGGTGGTTTCAATTGCAGCCCTTAATGAAGCGATGAGCCCCACGGACGACGCAACCTACGTAAGCATGCGTTATTTGATCGATTCAACAAAAAAGGTTGACTATTATGTTGACTTTAAATATTTGGTGCTTCATTCTAGTTACATTAAATACACCTTTCCTTTTGAGAATCAACCAATTTCAGCTACCGATGAGCCTGTTTGTTTGCGGTGGGAAAGTCCAAACCCGGAAATGAAGTCAATTTCTTATAAGCTAAGGGTTATGGATATCTTTGATTCCCTGCTTTTGGAAAAGGTTGTCCTGGGAAATGAGACGCAGTTGCCTGAGGCCGAGACTGGCAAGAAGCGATCGTCGGAATTGCTGGTCATCGAGTTGTGGGAATTTGGCGATAAGGAAAAATCAGCCACACCTTTAGGTATAAAATTTAAAGATCATGGAGGGCTGCGTAGCCCATGCACAGCAGTTGCGCCGATAGACCATCTGAAGCTTGCTGTGGGTTATGAAAGACACAGACTGATGGAGCAGGCAAGCGAGCATTACCATTTGGCTGCGCAGCCAGGAGGCAGAAAAGTGTATTTCGATATTTTGGAGACTTTTTTGGTCAGAAGTAAATCTCAGTTATAAAAAAACTTGCTTCAATCCCAAGGGCTGTCCCCTGACAACCCTTCTCTGAGCGCTTTCAGGCGTCAGACCCAGGCTGCTAACTCAAGAATCTTGCTCTTCTTTCTTTTTTTGCTGGCGAAGCATATCTCCAATCTTGTATCTTTACTTTTGAACCGTTGTCTGAAACGCTAAACAAAAATTTTCCCTGGTTATGAAAAAGATGCTCTCCTTCCTCGTGATAGTTGTTATGTCGGCCACCTGCACATTGGCGCAAAGCTGGCAAAAAGTGACACCAACTAACGAATGCACCAACCGCCACGAGAACTCACTGACCGCCATTGGTAGCAAACTGGTGCTGGTAGGAGGCAGGGGCGTGAAGCCCGTGGAGTCTTTTGATATAAAAACCAACACGTGGGCAAAGCATGTGGAGACGCCCCTGGAGATGAGCCATTTTCAGGCCATCAACTACAAAGGCGAAATGTGGGTAATAGGAGCGTTTACTGGCGGCTACCCACACGAGGTGCCCATTCCCGATGTGTATATTTTCAACATCGAAAAGAACGAATGGCGCAAAGGCCCGTCGATCCCCGACGACCGTCGGAGGGGTGCAGCGGGAGCTTTCGTGTACAAGAACAAGATTTACATCATTTGCGGAGAAACAGATGGCCACTGGGACGGCACCAACGCCTGGTTTGATGAGTATGACCCAAAGACCGACAGATGGAGGAGGCTGGCAGATGCCCCTCATATCCGTGACCATGTGGGTGCGTCTGTAGTGGGCGACAAGCTCTACCTGGCCGGGGGCCGTCGTTCGACAGCTAAAATCCAGCAGGTGCTGAACCTCACGGAACCAGCAGTGGATGTGTATGACTTTAAAACAGGCCAGTGGTCGACGCTGAGTGAGGCACAGAACTTGCCCACAAAAAGGGCGGGTGCTTCTTCGGTGGTATTGGGTAAAAAGGTGTTGATCATGGGGGGCGAAAGTGATGCGCAGGAAGAGTCGCATGCCAACGTGGAGGCTTTCAACACGCAAACCATGCAGTGGGAGATCCTGCCGATGCTCAACAAAGGGCGCCATGGTACTGGCGCTGTGAACGTAAAAGGCAAGATCTACACCGTGGCCGGCTCCGGCAATCGTGGCGGCGGCCCCGAGCTGAATAGCATTGAGGTTTTTGAGTAGGAAGATTAAAGAGGTTACTCTAGCCTCAGAGAAAGTGTAACCTCTTTAATCTTTAAGAACGATCGGTTACTGACTAAAGAGGTGACGCCGCTTCAAATTAAAGAGGTTACTCAGCCCCCAAGAAAGTGGTAACCTCTTTAATCTTTAAGAACGATTAGTTGCTGACTAAAGAGGTTACAACTGCAGGGACGTAGAGAGTAACCTCTTTAGTTCAAGCCGTTACCATTAAAGAGGTTACTCTAGCCTCAAAGAAAGTCGTAACCTCTTTAATCTTTAAGAACGATTAGTTACTGACTAAAGAGGTTACATCGGCAGGGGAGGAGAGAGTAACCTCTTTAGTTCAAAGCGTTACATCTGCAGGGGTGCAAAAAGAACCTCTTTAGTTTTTCACCAAAAAGCTCTTAAATGCAATCTTCTGGCGTTTCCAGGTGTAGGTAACGGCCACGGTGTCGCCGTATTGGATGATGGCGGGGTAGGAGAACTCCTCCTCTTCCGTGCCCTTGTCAATATCGACGATGGTGGGCCAGGTGAGGCCGTTGTCAGTAGACACGCCTAGCGATAGCGGCGACCGTGAACCCCAGTTGCCCGAGGTGTTGTTGAAGGCCAGGGCCAAAGTGCCGCCGGGCAGCTTCACCACGTCGATGCCGCTGTTGGGGTTGGGGAGCTCAGTTTTGTACACCGGCGACCACGCAACACCGCCGTCTTCAGAATCGCTGCGGCAGATGGCACCAGCCGAGCTCCTTAGCAGCATGTGCACCTTGCCCGGAGCCGACTCCCACAATGTTGGCTGAATGATGCCTTCACCTTCAATGGCTGTTCGGTCGAGGGGCAGGAAGTCAGATTTAGTCCAGGTTTGTCCGTTGTCGGTGCTGCGGTCGATAAAGGCATCCCATACCCTGTTCGTTTCCTTTGAAGAGCCCGACAGCAGGGTGCCATCGGCCAGGGTGATGGGCTTGTTTCTCACCGGACCCCGGCCTCCCTTGTCGCCTGCTACCAGCTCGGCAGGGGCTGACCAGGTGGCGCCGTTGTCCGTTGTGCGGATCCACCAGGTTTCCCAGTTGTCGATGGTTTTGCCTACTTTGAAGTAGAGGATGATGCTGCCGGAGGCTTCTTTGAAAAGTACAGGGTTCCAATGGGCATCTTCACGAATTTTGGCGACCTCAACGGGCCTTGAGAAGCTGCCTGCGTTGCCTTTGGTCAGCCAAATGCCTACGTCGTCGTGCTTTTCGTGGGTGCCGCCAAACCAGGCTACGAGGAAATTGCCGTCGTTGGTGCGCACGAGGGTAGAGGCGTGGGCCTGGGCGAAGTCACGGTCGTCGCCGAAAACGAAGTCGGAGGTGAGGGGGGTGACGGTGGGTTGGGGTTGTTTTTCCGCCGTTTGTTTTGTTTCTGGTTTGCAAGAATCCATAAACGTCAAAATTGTTATAAGGATACTTGTTGTTTGGATGCTTTTTCGGAAGATAGTGCTCATATGGGATCGGAATAAGTTACTGCCATCTAGGTTAGCTTTATACCATCAAGCAGCATAGGTTGTCTAAAGTTTCTTTTTGTCCTCAAGCCGGACGGGCTGTTACCGCATCGGCGGACCGTTTTCCTAGATGAAAAGTAACCCGCATCGGCGTCGGTTCGCCGCAGCGACCGAAAAATCATCGAAAAATTAACGCACTGGCCAATTACACGCACCCGGCCGCCATTTTTCGCCCTCCCTCCTGGTTGGGCGCTGCTCGAATAAGAAACCTCGCTAATAAAAAGATGGCATTAACGGTGTATCGAATTCTAAATTAAGATCACATCGCCTTTGAGCCCACTAGTTTGTAGGCTTTTCCGTCTGTTTTCGTGAAAATGTATAGTTCGCCGTCGCTATCGGTGCCCAGTCGTAAATCCACTTTTTTGCAGTCGCAAATGTCTTTGAAGTTCACCGTCTTGCCATTCATGCTCACCTGCCACTTTTTGATCGTCGCCTGCTGTCCAAGCTTCAGATCGGCTATGTTGATATAAGCCAGCCAGCCCTGGACAATGTCGCCAAACACGTATTTCCCTTTCAGCTCAGGCACATCCGATCCCAGGTACTCGTACCCACCCAGGATGGCATTGCCCTCGTCGTGGTCGTACTGTGCCACCGGGTAGGTGATGGGGTCGTTAGGCCCAATGGTGTTGGCGAATACTTTGTACATATCGTCGTAGGGATCGATCACGAAGGTCCCTTCTCTGTAAGGCCAACCATAGTTACGGCCTGGCTGAATCACGTAAAGAGACTCAATGCTATGATGACCAACATTAGAAGCCAGCATTTCACCCGACTGTAGCCACGTCAATCTGTGTGGATTTCTGAAGCCCATGGCATAAATCTCCTTTACCGTATTGGGGTTGGCATCACTCACAAAGGGATTGGAAGCTGGTATACCATAATTTCCATTTTTACTGTTGGTGCCTGCAGGGTCAATGCGGAAGATAGAGCCCCAGGCTGTTTGCAGGTTGTCGATGATGAAGGCATAGCCATTTTCTGCCGCTCCACCATCGCCAACGCCGATATACATCAGGCCATAGTCAGGGTCGCCTTTCTTCACCAGGGGATTAAACCTGATGTCCTGCACGCCATGAATTTGCGTGACCATATTGATGCGGAACAGCTCACGTTGCCTGGTAGAAGTGAAAGGGGCTTTGGCAGCAGGATCGGTTGTCCACTCCGTTAGTATCCACTGTAGCTTCACCGGAATAGAATCAGCGTAGGCGAAGTCGGCGGGTTTGGTGCCGGCCGGCTCGGTGTGGGTGGTGTAAAGCAGGCCGTTTGTGCTGAATTCAGGGTGGAAGGCAAAGCTGCCGAACCCGGTGGCCAGGCCAGGCTGTTTGATGAAGTTTGGCATTAGCTCAGCCATGTCCATGTACAGCTTTGGTTGCCCGTTCACCATTTCATACAATCTACCATTCAAATCCACCACGAAGTCCCTTTTGGTGCCGGGCAGCTGATCCATTTTGGTCACCCTGTTAATCGGCTGCTTGTCATTTGACGCAGGGAGCCCTGTTATTTCCTTCATAGCCACCACTATGTCCGACGTTTGGATAGTGTCGGGGATAGGATTTTCCAGCGCTTCTCCTTTGTCAGCACCTCCACCAAATACGGGTGCTTCTTTCGTATTGATATAAGCAATTACTTGGTCAATTTGCTCATCGGATAAGTACGAGAACGAGGGCATGTAGGAATTGAATTTCTTAAACAACATGACAGCCCTTTCGTCGCCCGAGTCAATCATTTGCTGAGGGTTTTTCACAAAGCTTTTGATCCAGTCTGCCGATACTTCTTTGGTGAGCCCTCCCAGCTGAGGGCCGATGCCGGCCTGCATAAAATTGTGGCAAGCCCCGCAGGTCATCTCAAATGTGGACTGCCCAGCAGCAATCACGGTTTCATCAGTAGAAATATTGTTGTTGTTTTTTGTTTCGCCGCCGCAGGAAGTGACAATCAGCCAGATTAAAAGCAAGTAGCTGAAGCTTAGAAGGGAGGTTGTTTTCATTCGTAAAATAGTTTGTAGGCAAGTATGTGTAGTATCAAATAAATAATGCGGGTCTATATTAGTTAAAGATCATCAAAGGGGAAAAGAATAGTTGGTCAAAGGGGCGGGCTATTTTCTTGTTTCGTTGATTTACCACTAGGACGAAATTTCCTTCCCAGTCACCTACCAATTCGTAACTTTGCGTCAATATATTTAAGGATGTACCGCATGAGTGAGAAAGGATCAAAGTTTTACGCCATCACCAAAATGAAATGCCCCCGGTGCCATGAAGGTGACTTGTTTCCCGGGAGCAACCATTTCAGCTTTTCGAAGTTCACCCATATGTACAAGACATGCCAGGTATGCAACCAGTCGTTTGAGCCTGAGCCTGGCTACTACTATGGGGCCATGTTTGTTAGCTACGGCATCAACTCCGCTATTTTTGTGGCTGTTTGGGTGACCCTCGCTCTGATTGTCGATGAGGTAACGCTCACCATGATGATGGTGGCCATTGTCACGATCGTTGTGGGGCTGCTACCATTCAATTACCGCTTTTCCAGAAGTATCTGGATCAACATGATGGTGAAGTACAGGGGGATAACTGCAAAAAAAGAATAGTCTGTCAGCCTTTCTTGAAAAGTTCAAACCTCAGAAGGCCGGAGTTGTCATCTGACTCAGCTTTTTCTTCTCTGCGCTTCTGCCGTTCCTTTTTCCGCCTTCTCTTTTCCCGGGCTTTTTGCCTTTTCTTTTTCGTGTCTTTGGCGATGACGTAATGAGCAGAAAGACCCGTCGAAAAACTGAACCAGTCGGAGTGATTGACTTCATAGGCGGGTTTGATGTCGGCTGAAATGACGATGGGTAGTCCGGGTAGCTTCATTTCGGCGCCGAGTAAAGCGTCGTAGCCGTAATAGTTTCCCTGTTCTTTTTGCTCTCCCAAATGCATGCCGGCTCCGGTGTATATATTGAAGCCTTTGCCAATCAATGGAAAATGTTGTTCAATGAGCAGTGTACTGCTGTACTGGCTGGGGTAAGCTGCAAAAATGCCTTCGAGCGTTGTTTTGGAAAACAGTTTCTGCTTTGCCGTGATGCCATAGTGCTCGTTGCCAAAGCGGACGCCGAGGGCTGTGGAGTATTTTTGTGCCTGGACTGAAACAGCCAGAAAAAGCAATGGGATAAAAATTTTAGACATGGCTAGCTTAAACTTTTAACTGAACGACTTATTGAATCAGTTATTTTCTTACTGCCATGGTGTGTGCCATTATCTTGCCAATTAGCGCAGTTGCCCGATTATTTCTTCTGAAAGCTGTTGAATTTCTTTTTGTGAAGTTTCAATCGCTTCAGTTACTTCGGCGCTGGCACCACCCACTTCCATGTCTTTCACGCTGCCAAGTGCCTTCACGTACCAGTCGGCCCAGGCGCTGAGGATTTGAGTTTCTTCTGATGCACTGGCTCCGTTCTTTGCGGCTTGCTTGCTCAACTCAGCTTCGGCATTCAGTCTGTTGGTGGCCGCACTCTTTATTTCGCTGATGATAGCCAGGGCAGCTTGGTGATCTGCGTTGACCAGGGTGAAAGCAGAGGCAAGAGCAGCGGTGGCGACGTTCCGTTCTGTTTCTTTGGATACCTTGTCTAACCTGTCGTTGTCGGTATGGTAAAACTGGTCAGTGAAATGCCAAAGCAGCAAACCCGGGATGTTGGCTTCCAGAAAAGGCACGTGATCGCTGCCACCTTCAAAGGGATTGTAGCTCACCTGCCAGTTGGCTGCTTTGCCCTGCTCCATAAAACGATTGAGCATGAAGTCGTTGAAGTAGTGAGGTTTCATATCGGCCAGGGTCACGTCGCCAGCTCCCCACTCGGTATGTTTGTCTTTGCCTCTCGTCCAGATAGCGCTGGGGTCAGGCATTTTTTCAATAAGGAAAGAGCCGCCTGTTACCGCCGTGTTTTCGCCGACCATGTCGAGGCTTATGCCCCATTTGATGTTCGAAGCCCTTAGTGAGTCTTCTTCAATGTAGCGCCTGGTTGAAACGATTTCGTCGCCCCACAAAAAGGTGATGGTTCTTTTCGGGTTGAAGTTGCCATTTTTCACCAGACGGGCAGTTACGGCGGCCATTTCGACCTGCGTGCCCGTACCTGAGGCGTTGTCGTTGGCGCCGGGCTCCTGCACATGGGCGCTGAATACCAGCCTTTCATCGGGCACTTGCGAACCTCTCACATTGGCCACCACTGTGAGCTCTTCGGAAGGATAAATCTTTGTTTCAATCTTCACGTTCAGTTCCACCTTTCCCTTAGCCATAGCATTCTTCAGCTTCTCCCTTGCCTCCCACGACAAAGCCACACACCAGGCATCTTTGCCTTCCTGATAAGGAATGCTTCTGAACTGGATGGACGTGACGTTTTTCTCGGGCTGTAGGTAATCCGGATTGTTGTACGTAAGCAAAGCCAGGGCGCCACCTTTTTGAACGGCCTGTTCGAATGCCTGCCGGGGATTGGCATCTGCCATGGCAATTTTTCCTTTTAAGCTTTCGGCTGCTATTCCCTCAATATCTTCAACAAAAACGACCTGGCCGCCGATGCCAGCTTCTGGGGTGCTGGTGGAGTAGATGGGTAGCATGTTTCTGTTGGTAGCGAAGCTAAGTAATGGGCTGGCGTCGCCTTTGATAGACAATTCCCCGTTCACTGGCTCCCAGGTGGGTTTGGATAATGCCCTTTTCTCGATACGGTAAACAAGCCTGTTGTCCTTTGTGGCGTTTTCTTCCGGCACATAGCCTGCTCTCTGCAATTCGGACACAATTCTGTAGATACTGGAGTCGAAGCCTGCATTGCCAGCCAGTCGCCAGAATTGTTCGACGTAGACAGTAGTTTCGTACGCCAGGTCGCCGGTTACTTCCGGTCTTACCATGTCAAAATAGGCTGCTGAAGGATTTGGTGGCTCGGCGGTTGGTTGAGCGCAACTCAGTAAAATGAAGGTGATCGGGAGCAGGGCAATATTTTTCATGATCAAAGGTAAAAAATGGGAGTAGATATTAAACAAATGTTAGTTGCCATTCCAGGCTCCGTCGAAATTTCAATCAATTTCATTAAATTTGATTTATGGAAATGAAAGTAAAAATACCCTTTCAGCAGCTTCTCAGAGCAGTGCGGACATTGACCCCGGCAGAAAAATCCAAGTTGAGGGATGAGCTCAAGGAGGATATGGTGGAAAAAGATGACAAGTCATCATTTGTCGAGATGTTAATTGATGGGCCTGTCTTTTCAAAAGAAGAAATCAAAGTGATTGAATCTAACAGAAAAAGCATTGCAGCATGGCGGACAAAAGGCTAATGCTGGATTCTACAATCCTGATAGACTATTTTCGCAAGACGAACAAGAGCAATTCTCGTCTTGTCAATCATTTCAAATTATACGATCGGCTTTACATCTCCAGTGTAACCGAGTTTGAAGTAATTAATGGCGCTTCACCGGATCATACAGCATTCTGGGATCGCATGCTAGAGCGAATCACGATCCTTGAATTTGACAGCAAAGCGGCCCGAATGGCGGCCGAAATCGTAAAACAACTGAAGCACCTGCGCAAAAGCATTGACAAGCCCGACCTGTTTATTGCAGTCACTGCAATTGTTCATCAACTCACTTTGGATACGTCAAACAAGAAGCATTTTGTTCACATCCCGAATCTTGACTTACTTTCAGATTG
>TARA_R110001606_G_scaffold26447_4_pt1 | contig 53036 bp, 40 predicted proteins | sample TARA_R110001606 | Tara Oceans TARA_R110001606 (sample SAMEA4398315) | marine metagenome | biome: Polar Biome; feature: [SRF] surface water layer (ENVO:00010504); material: water (ENVO:00002006), including particulate matter (ENVO:01000060) such as... | depth 5 m
TTAGGCCCGACGTCGCTGCGTTTCCGAACTCCTGACAGAAGGTTTTGCGGTCAAGCTGCACAAGCGGATGTTCGGCGACATATGGTCTTGGGCGTTCTGATCTCGAACCGCGACGATGCCGGATGCCGACACGACATTGAGTCTTGTTGTGCAGGCGTAACCGATAGATCAAAAGTACGGACAGCACGGGCCACAATGTCAGCAATATCGTGCGATACCACTTGCCAATGCGGGCGCAAGACTCCACGATAGGGATAATATGCGCACCGATCTCGATCAACTTCCGGCAGCCAAGCAACGCGAGATTGAACGCGTGAAGGCCATCATCTTCGAAGAGTTCGAAGACGCGCTGGCGCTTGCCCAGCATGAGTGGAAGAAGAAGGGGAAGATCGAGAAGATCATCCTCTATGGCAGCTACGCCAGGGGCGGCTGGGTTGATGAACCGCACACAGCTAAAGGCTATCGCTCGGACTTCGATATCCTCATCATTGTCAACGACAAGCGGCTGACCGACAAGGTCGACTACTGGCTGAAGCTGGACAACCGCCTCATCCGCGAACTCGCCATCGATAAGACGCTGCGCACGCCGGTCAACTTCATCGTCCACACGCTCGGCGAAGTGAATGACGGCCTGGCTCATGGCCGCTACTTTTTCATGGACGTCGCAAAAGATGGAATTGCACTCTACGAAGCAGACGACCGCCAACTCCACGTTCCCAAGCCCAAGACGCCCGAACAAGCGCTGGCCATGGCAAAGGAATATTTTGAGGAATGGTATCCCAGCGGTGGGGAGTTCTTCGACAACTTCAAATTCAATTTGTCGCAAGGGCGGCACAATAATGCTGCGTTTCAATTGCACCAAGCAGCTGAACGCCTCTATCATTGTGCACTTCTCGTTTGCTCATTTTACACGCCGCATGTGCACAATCTTGGCTTCCTACGAACGCAGGCAGAGCGTCTTGATATGCGCTTGGTTGACTGCTGGCCGCGGGAACTTCGTGCCGACCGGGCGCGGTTCGAGAAGCTGAAAGAAGCCTATGTGAAGGCGCGCTACTCGAAGCATTACCGCATTAGCGAGGAAGAGTTGACATGGCTGGGTCAGCAGATTGAGGAACTTGGCCGAGTCGTTCACACAATTTGTACTGAGCGCATCACCAAGCTTGAAGCTAACGTTTAGCTTCGCGACAAGAGCCGATGGATTCTATATTTGTTTTCGGACATCGGCGGTTGCAATACCGTGAGCTAGCTTCCAATTATCATGTCCTTTTATGATCGAAGTTCAATACGACGAGAATGACCGTTTCTGGGGCGGTTATCGACAGGCGGCTTTTATTTCGCCATTGTTGCGATCCTATGGCAAGCATCCGGTGAATCCGCTTTTATAAGGTAAGCGATGCTGCGGGTTGTCGAGCCGTTCAAGCACGGCGTTGATCCGCTCGAGACCCAAAACATCACGGCTCGGCGAGAGCATGAGCAGCCGATCCAGTTGTTTTTGAACCGCCGGACAATCAGACTTTGCTCCATCTACCATGGTTTGAAGCGCCGGTTTAGGCGGCGCCTTTCCAAGCCATTAGATAATCCATGATCCGCGCCAATTCGGTGCGTAATTCTTTGCGATGGACGACTTTGTCCAACATGCCATGGTCGAAATAATATTCGGAGGTCTGGAAATCATCGGGCAATTTTGCGCGGATGGTATTTTCGATCACCCGTCTGCCGGTAAAGGCAAGCGTGGCATCAGGTTCGGCAATTTGAATATCACCGAGCATCGCATAAGCCGCCATAACGCCGCCCGATGTGGGATCTGTCAACACCACGATATAGGGAACACCTGCTTCTCGCATCATCGAAATGGCGACGGTCGTCTTTGGCATTTGCATTAACGACAATGTGCCTTCTTGCATACGTGCGCCGCCGGACGCGGTAAAGCAGATGAACGGACATTGTTCTGCAATTGCGCGTCGCGCACCAGCAACAAAGGCTTCGCCAAGCGCCAAGCCCATAGAGCCGCCCATAAACGCGAAATCTTGCACGCCAACGACACATTTATGACCGTCGATCGTGCCGAAGACATTGACAAAAGCATCATCTTCTTCGGTTTTGGCGCGCGCCGCTTTCAAGCGCTCGGTATATTTTTTCTGGTCTTTAAATTTCAACGGATCTTCTTGCACTTTGACCGAGGGGAGTTTCTCCCAACTATTCTCATCCAAAATCTGGGCGAACCGCAATTTTGCCCCAATCCGGCCGTGATGCTCGCATTTCGGACAGATGTGCATATTGTCCTCATATTCCTTGAGGAATACCATAGCTTCGCATTTCTTACACTTGTGCCAGAGATTGTCGGGCGTTTCGCGTTTGGTAATTGAAGCGATTTTGGTGCGGACGTTGCTTAACCAAGACATGATCTATCTTCCTAAAATTCAGCGTGCAGACGCAATAGCATCGGAAAGCGATTCAACATAGTCCCGCACGTACGGCGCGGCGTCTTTGTCATATTGGACTATAATTTCCACAAGCGCTGAGCCGACCACGACGCCATCAGCGGTCTTGGCAATTTCGGCGGCTTCTTCGGGCGTGCGGACGCCGAAACCTAAGGCGACGGGCAGGTCGGTGCCGGCCTTCAATCGGATGACGGCTTCTTCGATGCTGGCCTGAGCGGCCTGTTGCCACCGTTGGTCTGGATTGACGTCCAGCCATTCGTCTTAGCGATGCGGATAATATCCGGAGGGGAGTCGATATTGCGGGTTTTGAGGCGGTCAGCTTCGAGCCGGACAAATGGTGCTTTGTCATCCGATGTCCGCTAGTCGAGATACAAACTTACAAGGCCGCCCGTCCAGCCGCAATGACTGAGTGGCAATCGCTTATGGCCTGAAGCATGTCAGGGAAGGGACGAGCTTTGCAAATCGGAGACAAGTTGTGAATAGGCTAACACCACCAACTAGCTGCATCGGTTCAGTTTCTCTGTTACTCGACGGGACAGGGAATTAATTGCCCCGAACAGGGATATTGCGCTGACCTCCACCACCTTTGCCGGAGATCATAGTTTGTGCTGCGTGAAATCAACGTGTAAATGTGGGCGAAAACTCTTAGCGCCAAGGCGGAACATTAGTTGAGAGAATGCTAAATAGATAACGTTGAAGACCAGGTAGATGCTCGGATAGGCGACAATCTGCGCACGTATCTGTTGCTTTGCTGTTTCCGGTTTTGCGCCTGGGCCCCGCAACCTGTATTGCACAGGCATAAAATGGGCGCAAAAAAACTTATATAGCAGCCTGGGGTCTTTGATCAGTTCCTTTGCGATCGGGTTGCAGTCGATCGTTCGCGCAATGTCATCCATGTAGGATGTGTAATCTACAAGATACGGCATCCGTTCAATGTTGAGCAGGAACCCAGCCTCTTTCTCTGCACGATCCTGCGCCGCTTCATCCTGCATGGTCGCTGAGCTTGGTAATTGAATTTGCCCGGCGCAAACTAGGGCGAACAGTCGTGCCTGCATTTCAGCTATGGGCGGAATGGCTCCTATCGCAGGTCTCACAAGGCCTATGAAGCTGACTTTTTCGCCAAGTTCGGGGCAGAAACATCCCTTCCACAAATCTCGTAACTTGAGATCAGGTAAGAGAGTCAGGCTTGGGTCAAAGCCTGTGCAGCACATAATGGCGTCAAACGTCTCGCTGGTGCCATCTGCAAATGTCACTTGCTGCTGATCTATCGATTTGAGCGCGCCGACACGAGTGCACTTACCATCAACGATTGCATGTACGAAACTCTCCGACTTGGTCAAAAACTGGTCACCGACGCCGCCACCGGATTGTCTGATCAGCCGCGCGTTTTCGCGGATGATTTTTATTGGGGTGGCTCGATCGCCGAGCCGGAAGCGGGTCCAAACTTCAACCAATAGGACGGTTGGCAATAGCAATAATATCACCGGTAATGTGAGCAATATGGTTAGCAATCGTAATTTCTTTACCCGACCGCGCGGGTTCACAGATCGCAAGAGCCACTTTGGCAATGAATAGAATAGACGTGTTGTGAAATAGTCTGTTGGAAATCCATTGCGTTGCCGGGTGAGCACAGCAACACCCCGTCTGAGGCTCAGAGCGCAGCGCTTCGCAACCTCAGCAATTTCAGCAATAACATCAGCGCCGCTTTCACCTGCTCCTATTACCAAAACGTGTTTATCTCGAAAAGGTTCTGGGCCTTTATAAGTAATAGAATGAAAAACTTCCCCATCAAATGCCTCAACCTCTTTAGGAATATTAGGTCTTTGATGAAGGCCGACGCAAAATGCTATTCTGTCGAAGAGCTCTTCATGGTCGGAATCTTGGTTGTGAAAGCTAACAAGCCATTGCCCATTCGGTTGACGTTCAACTCCGCGTACTTGAGTTGAGGTATGGATGCGGTCCCGTAATCCAAAATGATCAACATAGTCATTAAGGTACTCGAAATACTCGCTATGGAGCATCTGATGCGGGCTCGTATCTCGAGGTGGAAAATCAGAAAAGGCGGTGGTTGTAGCAGATGACGTTAAACGGCATGTGTCCCAGACTCCGCCGCCATTGGGGTCATACCGAAACACTCCGCCGATATCTGAATTGGCTTCATAGCTGACCGCATCGATGCCTGCTTCCGCCAGTTCTTTAAGGGTGACGATCCCAGAGGGCCCCGCTCCGATGACTGCAACACGCACTATTCGTTCCTCAAAGTCATGACGACGCCGACTCCATTGGCATAAGGGTGATTGGGAGATCATCCACCGGCTTGCTAATAGGCCAAGATTTAAAGACGCCCGTGTAATTCTCGCGCAAGACAATTCGGTGTCTGAGTAGCAAATGATAAAAGAATGCCTTTGCTTCCATCTCTGCGACTCTCAAGCCAATGCACTTGTGAGCACCGCCACCGAAGGGAACCCACGCGCCAAAGTGCCTCTGGGCAATCTTTTCTTTGGTGAAATGTGTTGGGTCGAATTCGTCCGGATTAGGCCAAATTTCCTCCATACGATGGGTAAAAAGTGGATTGATTCCTACCTGCGTGCCAGCGGGGAAAAAATGACCTTCAAAGGTGAAGGGTTTTACCGCCACTCGCGGTATGCCTGGGATAGGGGGGTGAAGCCTCAGGGTCTCCTTGAAGACCATTTCAGTTACCGTTAGGTTCGCAAGATCGGCCTGCTCTAAAGCAGGCCTGCTTTTATGCGCATGTTGGAGAAATTCATCGCGCATTTTCTCCTGCCACTCTGGAAATTTACCGAGGTAATAGATCATGGCAGTTAGAGTTGACGTCACGGTGTCGTGTGCCGCCACCATGAAGAAATTCATATGATCAATGATCTCTTGGTCCGTGAACCCGCCTGCCTTGCCCCCGGATGCCTGACAGAGATTGCTCAAAAGGTCATTCGAATCTGAATGCCTACGTTGTTCAATTTCCGTCGAAAAGAACTGAGCAATTTTCTGTCGGCCACGCACGCCCCGCCACATTTTCGAACCCGGAATAGGTGCGCGGATCAATCCAGTTGTTGCAGCAATCATATCCCGAAATGCAGTGTTGATCATGTGGGCCTGAGGGCCCAGATCAATTCCAATAAAGGCTCTTGCTGCTAACTCCAAAGTCACTTCTTTGACCGCAGGGTGGGCCAAGAATTCCTCCTCGCACGACCATTGATCGATGCTATGCGCAAAAGATTCATTGATGACTTGGAAATGGTGCGCCATCGCCGCGGCACGAAATGCGGGTTGCATTTTCTTTCGATGTTGCTTGTGCTGATCAAAGTCGAGCAACATCAGGCCGCGGGGGAAGGTTTGCCCGATCAAGGGTTGCCATCCAAGTTCTGATGAGAAAACATTGTCGTTGTTCAACAGAACGAATTCATTGGCTTCCGGCCCGAGCAGACCAACACGCCACCCTCCAAATGTACGGTTTCGAAATACATTGCCATACTGGCGTTGCATTTGGCGGGCGCTTTCGAGCGGGTCTTTCAGAAACTTCATCAAGTTAAGTATAGGAATCTGAAATTTATCGGAACCGGGGATGTGAGCGAGAGCCCTTTTCTGCGGAACTTCAAGTTTGATGGGGCGCGCTTGTGGTTGCTTCGGCGTACGCATCATATCTTAGCCTATTGCCCGTTCTGTCCTCTACTCTACTCAACTCAACTATCTTCATATTAACCGCCAATGAGGGCTGGTCAATGTATATTGCATCTTAGAAGACTATTTCCTATGCTGTTATTTTTTACTTTGCAATATAAAGAAGTATTTTTCGGTAGAAACGAGGCGCGCGTGGGAGGAAAATATGCAGAAGAAACGAATGGTGGTTCTTTAGCTGTTGTTGGCATGGCCGGCCGCTTTCCGGGTGCATCTTCTGCCGACGATTTTTGGCAAAATCTGCTGGATGGCCAAGATACTATCGGAGATGTTCCGGTAGAGCGTTGGGATCAGAAGAATTTCTATCATCCTGATGTCGATCACCTAGGCACATCTTACTCCATGTGTGGCGGCTTTCTCGATGACGTTGACAAGTTCGATGCCGGATTTTTCAATATATCGAATATCGAAGCCAAGTTCATCGATCCACAGCAGCGTTTACTCTTAGAGACCTCTTGGCACGCAATGGAGAATGCCGGCGTACATCCGTCCTCTCTCTTAAAAGACACAGTTGGCATATTTGTTGGCCTTTCCAGTTGGGAATATTTTTTTCGTTTTCAGCGGATCGCGCTCAATGAGATATCTGGATACATCCCTACAGGGAATTCGCTGAGCGTTGCAGCAGGGCGGATCGCCTATACATTTGGCTTTCAAGGCCCGGCGATCACAGTCGATACATCTTGCTCTTCATCGCTCAGCGCTCTTCATGCTGCCAAGCAAAGCCTTCTATTGGGCGAAGTCGATGTTGCACTTGTCGGCAGCGCGAGCTTGATTTTGTCACCACGCACAGCGATTGCATATTCACAGGCAAAAATGCTTTCCCCGTCTGGCCGTTGTCGCGCATTTTCGGCGGCCGCTGATGGGTTCGTGCGCGGGGAAGGATGCGGCGTACTTGTCCTCAAACGCCTTGAAGCCGCTATAAAAGATGGGGACCGTATTCACGCCTGCATTATGGGCTCTGCCGTGAATCAAGATGGGGCGTCCTTCGGGCTGACAGTGCCCAATGGCCGAGCGCAGAGCCGAGTCATTGAAGCCGCACTTTCTGACGCCCGCATAACAGCACAGGACGTGGCCTACATTGAGGCGCATGGGACGGGAACCAAGTTAGGAGACCCCATTGAGTTAGGCGCATTGAAGAAGGTTTTTCTCGAGACTCGAGCCCATCCGATACATGTCGGCTCAGTTAAATCCAATATCGGGCATTTAGAAGCTGCCGCAGGTATGGCGGGATTGTTTAAAGCTATTGGCGCCGTCAAATATGGGAAGATCCCTGCCAGCCTACATGCGAATGAGCTTAACCCGAATGTCGATTGGGGCGCGGGGGCGCTCTCGGTACCTCAGCAGACCGTAGATTGGGATGCAGATTATGGTCGACGGGTTGCCGGCGTAAGTTCTTTCGGTTTCAGTGGCACGAACGCGCACGTCATTGTTGGGGAAGCACCGGAATATGGTCGTGGCGATGTGATGTTGCTAGTCCCCTCCGTACCAGGCCGAGAACAGGGAGCAGGATCTCAGCAACTGCCGCATCTTCTTGGCTTTTCAGCGAAATCCGAACCGGCGCTGAAAAGCCTTTTACAAGCCTACAAAGTTGCGCTGGGCGCAATTCCGAATGATCCCGAATTTATCGCGGACTTCTGTCAAGCTGCTGCTCGTCAACGGACTCAGTTTTCTCATAGGGCGTGGGCTGTGGGGTCAGATATGCCTGCGCTATCGAATGCGCTTGATGTTGCCAGCGTAAAGAGGTCGAAAGATCAAGGGAGCGGTACCGGGCAGGCCCCGCGCAACCGCCAAAACCGTCTCGTCTTTCTATGCCCCGGGCAGGGAGTCGCTTTTCGTGGCATGGGCCAGGAACTTTACGAAACCTCGGACATCTACCGAACCCGTTTTGATCACTATGCATCAATTTTCAAACAGACAATCGGGCTGGACGTTCCGGCGGAGCTTTATAACAAATCAGGACCGTTGCTTGATACCGGAGTTGCCCAACCTGCTTTGTTTTGTTTGCAGGTTGCATTGGCCGATTATTGGCGGTCACGTGGCGTCATTCCAAAAGACATTGTCGGTCATAGTTTGGGAGAGGTTATCGCGGCAGCCATCGCGGGATTGATCGATCCAGATGCAGCGGCAAAGTTTGTCGCACGGCGCGCGAATGCCATGCAAACCCTGTGTCCAGCAGGTAGTATGATTTCGGTTTTTACATCACGTTCTTCCGTGGAAGATCTGATGCGCGGCAGGGCGATTTCTCTCGCCGCTATAAATGGTAAAGCGCATTTTACCCTCTCTGGTGATGTCCGTGCGATCTCTGATATCCTTGATATTTGTGAACAGCGCGGGATCAGTGCTGTTAAGCTCTCCGTCAACAGAGCGTTTCATTCATCATTGATGGACCCCGCACTCGAAGAGATTGAAGATGCGGCCGCCTCCCTAAGCTGCGGAGAGTCGGCAATTGGTGTTTCTTCAAATCTTCTTGGTCGGCAGCTTACCACAGCAGATATTGCCAGCGGCACGTATTGGGTAAGGCAGGTTCGCGAGCCCGTTCTTTTTTCTGGGTGTATTGAGGCACTGCCTGATGTAGCGAGCCGGACTTTTTTAGAGATAGGACCGCAACCCCTGCTCGGTGGTTTGGTTCGGGATATCTTGCCACCCACTGCGGAACCTAATCTGTTCTCCAGTCTCAGCAAGCAGCAAAAGGACTTGCATGCGCTTAGCCTGACCATGGGTCAGTTGTTTGCCTCAGGCGATATCGCGCTTACCGATATCTACAAGGAACGCGGCGAGGGCGCATCACACTTGCCGCATCTGCCGCTTTACCCATTTGAGCCGAAAGTCCACTGGGTCGATGATCCAGAGTTAACGGAAAGTCACCTTCCAGTGCCGAAGACTGCGAGCGCATTGCCCAATATCGCTTATCGGGTTGAGCAAGAACGTTTGGAGCCCGAGAAGGCGGCGGACCTCAAAAGCTTAGCCGTCCTATCACCGCCAGGTACGGATGCCGCAGCATTGTGCGCAGCATATCGTCACCAGGGGATTACTGTATCACAATTTTATTTAGATGAGCAGATGAGGGATATCGGGACATCGCCCTTTTTGCAGCAAGCAGCGGACGATGTGTTTGACGCGTTTATCGTCTCTCTGCCCGCCTTTGGCCGCCGCGATATCGCTCAAGCATGCAGTTATATGGAGACAGATTATGGCGTGTTTTCGACGGCTTGGACGCATTTAGCTGATCTTTTCACTCTGTTGCAAGCGCACTCATACCTACTGCCCGTATTCGGCGTGGCTGTTGTTGCCTGCGTTGAAGAAGAGGCCGATGACACACTATCTGAGCAGGGATTTGCGCCTTGGGCGCATGGACTATGGAGCGCGGTTAGAAGCGCTCGTTTAGAAACCGGTCTGACCGAAATTACCTTTCTCGGCGGTACTGGCTCTGCAGACACGATTGCGAACGCAACAAATACGCTTTTGGGTGCTCACCGGGTTACAGATGCCTGGTTGACCCAAGATGGTCTGTGGCAACCCAAACTCGTGATTGCGGCGCAAGAGCAGCAAAAAAACCTTAGTATGCCAGACCCTGAAGGGGCTTTCGTGATCACCGGTGCGATGGGCAGTTTGGGAAGATTTCTGCTCCAATGGCTGATGGACGCTGGATGTCGTCATTTCATATTGAACGGACGAGATATATCATCGCCCCAAGCCATCACCGAAATTGAGCGTTTGACTGCCAATGGAGCAGTTGTACAGTGCGTAGAAGGTTCACTTGCTGACAGCACGGTATGTGACACGATAAAGCGTGAAGCTGAGCGGAGTGGCCGCGATATCGGCTTATTCCACTGTGCTGGTGTTTTGCAGGACGGCTTACTGCAGGATATTTCCACCGCCGATCTGGAAGCTGTTTCGATGCCAAAGATCCAGGGTACTTTGAACCTCATAAACAGTTTCGAAACACTCCCTCTTGCGTTCTTTGCTGGGTTTTCCTCAATTGCCGCTCTGTTCGGCTCCCCGGGGCAATTTAGCTATGCCGCCGCAAATGGTGTGATGGACGCCATCTTGGCGCACCAAACAAGATCGGGTGAGAATTACATTTCTTTGAATTGGGGACCATGGGCCGGCTCCAGCATGCTGGGTGGGGCTGATTCTAAGGTTGCGCAGCGATTCGATGCACTGGGTTTTGGAGGACTTACGTCCACACAAGCTTTGGACGCCATGGCAGTGGTTATGAATGAGCAAACTGCTCAAGCTGTGATTGTTGAGGCTGATTGGCCGCGTTTTGTCCAGTCAGGTGCGGATCCGCATGTGATGGGGATGTTGACGCAAATTTGCGGAGCCGATATGCTTGCAACTCCGGTGCATGACGTAAAAAAATTGTCGAGGCTTGCCCATGAGGTAACAGGAACGCGGGACCAGCAGGGTGAGAAGCTAGGGCATTATCTACGCGAGCTGATCCGACAGGTCGCACATTTAGACGAGCATGATCCATTGGACGGGCAGCGCAACCTCACGGAGTTCGGGTTCGACTCTCTTCTAGTACAGCAGATGAAAACACGCATGGAGCGCGATCTGAAACTTGCCCTGCCGATGAACCTATTTGCCGAAGGTCTGTCCATCGACGAACTGGCGGCGGAGATCACGCTGCGGTTGAGCGTTGCTAGAATGAAAGTTCAAAGTCATCAGCCTGGCGAGAAAATTGAAGTGCTGCGGCTATGAGTTTAATCAAATTTCTCACGCGGCTGGACGAAGTTGGTGTCGGACTTAGCTTAGATGCGGAAGGAATGCTCAGAATAGAAATGCCAGAGGGCGCGCTTTCGGGTGAAGATATTGCTTTCCTAAAGTCAAATAAATCCGAGATCATCAATGTCTTGAGGCAACTTGACGCGGGACCAGCTGCAGTGTTGTTGCCCAAGGCCCATCCCGATCCTGAGGCCCGTTTTGAGCCATTTCCCCTGACAGATATTCAGGAAGCTTATTTGGTCGGGCGCAAGGGGCTCATTGACGGTCATAAAGTATCGACACATTACTATGGTGAATATCAGGCTCAAGCGCTTGATGTTGAACGATTAGAGGCCGCATTTAATCATCTCATCGTCCGGCATGATATGCTCCGTGCGGTCATCACAGATGATGGCCATCAGCAAATTCTTGAGCAAGTACCGCTCTACAAAATGGCCCGCCACGATTTGCGGTCACTGGACGCTCACGGTTGCGATCGATCCTTGAAAGCGGTGCGCGAGAGATTGTCACACCAGATCGTGTGCGAAACACGGTGGCCGCTATTCGATGTGGAATTGTCATTGCTCCAAAACGGTGCCATTCACATCCATATCAGTGTGGACCTCTTGATAGCAGATTTTTACAGTCTGATGCTGTTGTTGAGGGAATGGTCAGAACTTTATTTGGCGCAAGACCATCTGCAAGCACCTTCAAAACTCAGTTTTAGAGATTACGTGCTGGCGGAGCAGCGTATCGAGCAAACCAGCCTTTTCTGCACGTCCCAATCCTATTGGATGCAACGGGCGGCGGCACTCCCTCCTGGCCCGGAGTTGCCACGCGTCCCGGCATCGCAAATGCCTGGCAAAAACAAGTTCGTGCGGCTGGCGGCTGAACTGCCAGCACCACTTTGGTCGAACTTAAAACAATGGTGTAAATCTGAGGGTGTTACACCTTCGGGCGTGTTGCTGACTTTGTTTGGTGAGATTTTGGCAAGATGGTCGAACAGCGACAGCTTCACAATCGCAATGACGATTTTTAATCGACTCCCGTTACATCCTGAAGTGGATAAGATTGTCGGTGATTTTACCTCCAGCATGCTGTTTGAATATGCGCGACAAGATGGGCGTAGCACTGCCGAACAAGCTAAACTGGCACAGCGGCAGTTATGGGCCGATATTGAGCATAAACATTTTAGTGCGGTCCGCTTAATTCGCGCGATGAATCAAACAAACCCTAACACATTCAATCATTATCCCGTCGTCTTCACATCCGCATTGGCGTCAAACTCTGCATCTCCAGCGGACATGAATTGGGACCTGCTTGGCGAAGAGGTGTTTGGGATTAGCCAAACTCCGCAAGTATGCCTTGATCATGTGGTGACCGAATTAAAAGGCACACTTTGGTTCCATTGGGATGTGCGGGCAGATATTTATCCTACCGGCATGATCGAGGATATGTTCGAAGCCTATCAAGATATCTTGCACAGCCTATGCGGGGACGAAGCATCCGAGCTTTATGAAATTGGCTTTGAGCAAGAGCGCGAAACAGCTGCCGTTTCCAAGTTGAGCCAATCAGATCGTAGGCCAGATGCCCACAGACTTTTGCACGAATTGGTGGAAACCGCTGCAGCTCGTTGTCCAGATGCGGTTGCGGTTATACAGAAAGATCATAGCTATACATACGATCAGCTGATGGAACGCGCTCGGGCAATCGCGTCCTTGCTGCAAGCGCGTAACGTCAAACCCAATGACGTCATCGGGATACATACAGATAATCGGTATCAGCAAATCTATTGTGCGCTCGGCGTGCAGATGAGCGGCGCAGCATATCTACCATTGGACACAAGCTGGCCGCCCTCCCGCATCAATGAAATTCTAGATATAGCCAATGCAAAATTGATACTAGGAGAAAATCAGCACAAGGGAAGCGTGACAGTGCTCAATGACCGAAACTTTCTGACGATTGATGATGCCGGTAACAGCTCCAATTACCCTGCGGATGCACTCCATGATGTGGCCGTATCTCCTGACGATTTAGCTTATGTTATCTTTACTTCAGGGTCCACGGGGCAACCCAAAGGAGTCATGATCGAACACGCCGCTGCAGTGAACACGATATTAGATATCAACGAACGGTTTGCGATTACAGCAGAAGACCGGGTTCTCGCGATTTCAAGCTTCTGCTTTGATCTTTCAGTCTATGATATTTTCGGCGTACTTGCCGCTGGCGGCACGATTGTGACAGTGGATTACGATTTTACACGCATTCCGCAACCTGAACATTGGCGCAAGCTTGTTGAAAGTCATCGCATCACGGTTTGGAACAGCGTTCCTGCATTGATGCAACTCCTCGTAGAAATCACAGCGCCAGATCATGCAGTTTCACCACTCAACTCTCTCAGAGTCGTTATGCTGTCTGGGGATTGGATTCCGACAGGACTGCCGTTGCCGATCAAAAACCTCGCACCAGAGGCGAATCTATATAGCTTAGGCGGCGCCACCGAAGCTTCAATCTGGTCGATATATTACGAGATCGAAAACGTGGACCAACAATGGCCCAGCATTCCTTACGGCAAACCATTGTCACACCAAGATGTGGCGGTTTTGAGCCAAAACCAAGTGCCTTGCCCTACCTATGTTCCGGGCGAAATCTATATTGCTGGTGACGGCCTGGCGCGTGGCTATATCGGCCGACAAGATTTAACGGATGCCAGCTTTCTTATCGACGACAGGACCGGAAAAAGGTTATATCGGACTGGTGATTTGGGCCGTCTTTTGCCGGATGGCAATATAGAGTTTTTGGGTCGCCGTGATACGCAGGTAAAAGTCGGTGGCCACCGGATTGAGCTCAGCGAAATTGAAATGAAGTTGTCACGGCTCGATCCAGTGCAGGCGTGCACTGTAATTGCACCTCAAAACACCAAGGGACATAAGGTGTTGGTAGCTTTCTGGGTCGCGCGCGGAGAAGAAACGTCTGCGTCTCACGAACTAAGGGAAGCGCTAGCGTTGTCCCTGCCGATCTATATGGTGCCCGCGATCTTCAGGAGGTTGGATCGCTTGCCAATAACGGCAAATGGAAAAATCGACCGGACCCAACTGGCGAGAGTTTTGGAGCAAGAATGTGGGGCGGATACTGGTCGCCTCAAGGTGGCAGCAGCAGGTCTGGAAAGAACGATTGTTGAGTTGATTGTCGATGAGACCAGTCAAGCCCACATTGATGTGGACACCAATTTTTTTGAGCTGGGCATTAGCTCGCTCGAACTCGTGCGCATTCTAAGTCGCTTGCAAATGCACCTTGGTGAGGAAATCAGTCCGGTGATGGCGTTCTCCAGTCCAACGGTTCGGCTGCTCGCCGGCGCTATTTCTAACGAGACGGTGGATGTCCAGGAGAAACCGGGTCAGTCGGCGAGGTCTGATGCCCGCAAGAATATCCGCGCTCGCAGGAGAGCCAAGCTTGATCGGCGGGGGAAGAACAATGACTAGAGAAGAAACCGCTTTTTCGACGACAAACTCTGAGAGGGGGGCAGCGCTTGAGGAGAAAGTTGCCGTTGTTGGCATGAGCTGTCGCTTCCCCGGAGCGTCCAATATTGAAGAGTTTTGGGCCAATCTGGAGCAAGGTCGTTGCGCCGCAAGACATCTTGATGCCGAGACACTGGTGCGCACAGGGGTTTCCGGCGATTTGAGTGCACATCCTAGCTATGTGCCGATTGCGTATCCAATTGACCATCCAGAGAATTTTGATGCCGCCTTTTTTGGTATTTCGGACACAGAGGCACAGCTTTTGGATCCACAGCATCGTATTTTCTTGGAGCAAGCGCATGCTGCACTTGATGATGCCGGATTTCGCCCGGGTAGCTATGAATCTGGCACAGGGGTGTATGCCGGGTCAAGCCTGAGCACATATCTACTGTTTAATTTGCTGCATAACCATGACTGGGCGCGGCCAAGCCAATCTCTGGGTTATTTGCTAGCAAACGACAAAGACTATTTGGCATCCAGGGTCGCGTATAAGCTAAATTTGCAGGGGCCAGCTATGTCGATACAAACTGCGTGTTCCAGCTCATTGGTGGCCATCTGTCAGGCGGTTAATGGTCTTCTCAGTTTCGATTGCGATGTTGCGCTGGCTGGCGGCTCCAGTGTTAGAGTGCCGCATGAAGCTGGCTACATCCATGAGCCGGGCGGCGTGTTCTCTCCGGATGGATTATGCCGTAGTTTTGATCAATCCGGTGCTGGTACGGTTTTTGGGAACGGTGTCGGGGTTGTCGTTCTAAAACGTCTTGTCGATGCGGTTGCGGACAAGGATATGATCTACGCCGTGATTTCCGGAACTGCTGTCACCAACGACGGATCCAGCAAAGTGGGTTTCGCCGCGCCGAATATCGAGGGTCAAGCGAATGCCATCTCGAATGCCATAAGCTTGGCAGGAATCGATCCTGCTGAAATCGGTATGCTCGAAATGCACGGGACCGCGACGCAAATCGGGGATCCCATCGAGGTGGCCGCAGCAAAAAAAGCATTTCGTGAATATACACAAGAGCAGCAGTTCTGTGCTATTGGTTCGGTCAAATCGAATGTGGGCCATCTAGATTGTGCGGCTGGAGTTGCTAGCTTCATGAAAGCCGTCCTCAGCGTTGACAGAGGTATCATCCCAAAGACTCTGCATTTTGAGACAGAGAATCCTAAGTTAGGTCTTAAGGGATCGCCCTTCCGGGTTGCTGCCGAACGGCAGGTTTGGAGCGATGAGAAGGCCAGACGTGTAGCTGGAGTCAGCTCTTTTGGCATGGGAGGCACCAACGCGCACATCATTGTTGAGCAGTGGGGTGACACTAAGCCGATGTCTCGCACAGAACCTGATCCGACCGAAATTGGCCCTACAGTCTTGGCCCTCTCGGCGGAGAGCGAGGCAAGTCTAAAGCAACTCGCCTGTTCTTATGAGAGCTACTTTTCACAAAAAGAAACTGTCACTGCGCCTGTTCGCGCAATATGCGTGAGTGCAGGGGTTAGCCGTCGCCATTATAAGAAACGCAAAGCATTTCTTGTTGAGCATTATGGTGATGTGCCTGGTCGATTGCGCGAATGGATCGACGCAGCGGACAAAGGCATTCAGCATTCTCCAGCGGGAAAGATCGCTTTTCTGTTCCCAGGCCAAGGCAGCAGCCACAACCTTATGGGGCAGGATTGGATGCGCTCGTCACGCCACTACAGAGACGTTATCGGCCGGTTAGATGACATGCTTGGAGAGCTGGGAGAGGCGCCTTTTCTGGCATCAGCTTTTGAGTCCGGTGCAATCCGATCCGGTTGGGAAATTCCGGTGCAGCTTTTTGCACATCAATACGCGCTCACAGAGGTTTGGCGCGCATTTGGCATTCAGCCAGACATGGTACTTGGCCACAGTTTAGGAGAAATTGCAGCAGCCCTCGTGGCGGGTATAATCGATCTACCACAGGCACTGAAATTTGTCGTGCGCCGCAGTCAGCTGATGGAGGCAGGAACCGAACCCGGCAGTATGCTCAGTGTCCGCTGCGACGAAGTTCAATTGCGCAAGCTCATAGAAGCCGCAGCACAGCAGGTGGAAATCTCGGGTGTTAACGCCGATAATCTCTATACGGTCTCCGGTGGTAGCGAAGCTATAGCCATATTAGAAAAGCAATGTAGGTCGGCGAACGTGGCAGTGATGGCGCTGCCCGTCCCCTATGCTTGTCATTCCCGATATATGGATCCAATAATGGAGGAGATTGGCAACGCCGCTGGTGAGGTTACGTTTTCACCGCCGGCAATCCCATTGATCTCTTCCATGACTGGGGCACTCGAGGTCGACCAGATACAATCGGCCTCCTATTGGCAATCTCAGATTCGGCAGGCCGTCAATTTTCGCGGCGCAGCGGATACACTGCTAAATGCGGCGGGCGAGAATTGCACATTTGTGGAAATTGGATGTGGCACAACGTTGCTGAGCCTTTGCAGATTAGCAGGTAAACGCCAGCATCTGTATCTTCCCAGCCAGCGCGGCCATCAAGACAGTTACGGGTCTTTGCTAGAACATTTAGCAACACTCTATGAAGCTGGTCATGAGATTGATTGGCAGGGATTGGCTGATGGCGATATCTTGCCGCGGGTTAGAATTCCCGGTTACGCGTTTGATCAAGTTCGTCACTGGATCGAACCTCCCAAGGATACAAGCTCCCAGAATGTTTCGAAAGTTCGCCTGCCGGTACAAGATGTAATTAATGCGGGCTTGATCGCTGCAGAATTACCAGCAGCCGGGATGGATATATCAAAACTTGGGTCCCGTTATGAACTGGCTCTCGAAGTATCCATCGCTGCACTGGTAAGGGCTTTTAGCCAACTTGGTGCCTTCAATGACGGACAAACAACTTCTCTTGAGGATCTCACAAAGCAGATGGCACTTCACGATGACTTTAACGGCCTTCTGCCAAATTGGTTGAGCATTCTAGAGAACGCCAACCTAATCACCTCCGAGCACGGTGCATATCAGGCTAATACGCCCTTTGAGCTTGAAGCCGCGGAGTCGGCGTTCCAGGCAATTCTAAGGCGGCTTGATACAGGGGATGGATATTTCCGCTATTTGGTGAATTGCGCCACAGATTTGGCTGCGGTTATTACAGGTGACAAACCCGCGCTGGAAACACTTTTCCCCAATGGCAGTTTTGAGATTGTCGACTATTTATACCGGCTGAGTCCTGAAGCCCAATACTTTAACACCATAGCTAGCCAGATCGTCGCGCGCTGGGCTGAGCGTCGGCAAGGGCCAATCCGAATATTAGAAATAGGTGCTGGAACAGGTGGAATGACGGCCGCACTTTTGCCATGTTTGCCATCGGAGCGGACGGCATACCATTTCACTGACCTGTCCGAATTCTTCTTCAAAATGGCTAAAAACCGGTTCCAGGAATACGACTTTCTGCACTACGCAACCTATAATGCCGACAATGATGAAGGTGACTTGCCCGACCTATCTTTCGATCTCATCGTTGCATCCAATGTTCTGCATGCCACGCCGCATCTGCAGCGCACGATGGGAAATGTCACAAAAAGACTAGCGCCGGGCGGCTTGCTTTTGGTGAACGAAGTAACGGAAAATCAGCCTTGGTTTGATGTCACTGTTGCGCTGATAGAGGGCTGGCGCGTCTATGATGATGGAATACGTACTGAAGGTGGCCCGCTTGTTTCGGTGCCTGTCTGGCAGTCAATGCTGGCGTCTCATGGCTTTGAGCATTGCACCAGTTTTCCAGAGAACGGAAACCCGGCAGAGCTCATGGGGCAACACATCATTGCCGCCTTTAAACCGGGCGATCTGGCCTTGCAATTCGAAGCAATACATCCTGGTTCGGGGGCAAGTCAGCCAACTCAAAAACCAATGCCGGCGTTTGGACAAGCCACAGAAGAAGACAAATTAGTTTTAAAACAAATGTTTGGCCTCGGGGAAGGCGCGCGCCGTGACTTCATTATAGAATATCTTGCCGCAATGCTGCCGGACCAAGAAGAGTTAGACCTTGATGCCGGATTTTTTGATATGGGACTCGACTCCCTGCAAGCGGTGGATATCCGTGCGAGAATATCTGCGGAGTTGCAAATTGCCCTACCGACAACAGCATTGTTCGACTATCCTAATCCTCGAAAGCTGATCCAGTTCATTTTATCATGTCTATCGGACCAGCAGCACCTTGGAAGCCGCGCGACCACCCAAGAGGTGCTTTCAGACATTGATTTGATGCGGGAGCTTGAAGCGGCACTCGCTGATGCCGAAGACACTGCTTGAGGTGCACATGGACAATTCGGAAGACAGGCAGCATTTAAAGGATTTAGCCCATATGGCGCTGATCCGGATCAAGAAGTTGGAGGCCGAGAAGGCGGGTTGGGAACGTGCTACCGAGCCACTTGCGCTCATAGGTATGGCATGTCGGACACCTGGTGCAGCCGATCTTGAGGAGTTTTGGGATAGCCAATCAGGCAGGCGGGCTGTCTCGAACAGGGTGCCGGCAGATCGTTGGACGCAGGAAGACATAGATGCCCTCACCGAGGATACCTATGAACGATCCTGTCTATCGCACGGATATTTCCTTGATGACATTGACAGCTTTGATCCCAGTTTCTTCGGCTTATCACGCCGCGAGGCAGAATCGGTAGATCCCCAACAGAGGCTGCTTTTGGAAACAGCTTGGCGGGCGATTGAAGATGCCATGATTCCCGTAAGTTCCTTGCGTGAATCCAAGGTGGGTTGTTTTGTCGGTATCGCTGGTGTTGATCAGATGCTTCTAGCAGCGGGAGAGAAGGCAACAGCAGACCCGCTTTTGACAACTGGCACCGCACATAGTGTTGCAGCCGGAAGACTGGCATATAGCTGGGGTCTTAAAGGGCCTGCAATCGCGGTGGATACAGCGTGTTCCTCTTCAATGACAGCACTGCATCTTGCTGGCCTCAGTTTGCGAAGCGGCGATTGCGATGTGGCTATTGTTGGTGGTGTCAACGTCATGATGACGCCCTATATCAGCTTACAATTTGCATGCGCCAAGATGTTGTCTCCTGTGGGCAGGTGTAACAGTTTTGACATTTCGGCTGATGGGTTCGCCCGCGGAGAAGGCTGCGGTGTGTTGGTACTAAAACGGCTTAGCGATGCACAATCCAGCGGCGCCCGTATCTATGCCACAGTCGTGGGATCAGCCGTCAATCAAGACGGGCGCACAAGTGGGATGACGGTCCCTCACGGCCCTTCTCAGCAGCAAGTCATACGGGAAGCCCTAACAGCAGCAAAGTTGACGCCTCAAGAGGTAGGTTATCTTGAAGCGCATGGCACGGGTACGGCTCTGGGTGATCCTATTGAGCTCAACGCGATTGCAGGGGTTTTTGGCACACGGGAAAGCGCGTTACCCCGAATCAAAGTTGGGTCGGCCAAGAATAATATTGGACATCTTGAGGCAGCTGCGGGCATCGTCGGTGTCATCCGCGCCGCACTCTCCGTCTATCATGGCCATTTCCCTTGCAATTCGCATTTCAGCCAACCGACAAAGGCATTCGCTTGGGATGAATATGCAATCGACATTCCGTCCAGCGCCGAGAGCTGGCCAGAGCAGGAGGCACCCCGGGTTGCAGGAGTAAGTTCCTTTGGCTTTAGCGGGACCAATGGGCACGTCATACTGGCGCAATATGATCATACTCTGCCTAAAAGCAGCAACTCGACAGGCGAATATCAATTCCATCTATACTTGTCGGCCAAATCTAAAAACGATCTGCAACGACTGGCAGGCAGTTGGACAACATATCTAGCGGATCTTTCCCCACAGGAAATCCAGGTGTCATGCGCACATGCTGCTCTTGGCAGGGATACATTCAAGCATCGTCTATGTGTGCATGCAGATAATCGCGGCGAATTGATGGAAAAGCTGAGCCTTGTCGTAGATCAAGAAGGCAGCGTTGGTAATTTGGCAAAACGTCCTCTGCACCTCAATATTATATTGCGCGGAGGCAGCACGCCAAGCAAAGGCCCTCTTGAGCACCTTATTGCGGGCATTCCAGCAGTGGAATGGGCAAATGAGCGTGTGCAGCAACACCTTAACATCCAGCATCCGAATGATGATGCGAATAGCGACGGTTTTCTTGATACATTGCGGCAAACCGAAGTTCGGAGCAGTATTTTCTTACTTGTCTTGACGCGGATGGGATTGCCCATCAAATCCATATATTGCGAGGATTTGCCAAATAGAACGGCGGCAGCGCAAGGACTCGATCTCAGTTGGTTAGGCTCAGAAATGCGTGCGGCACATTCTTCTGGATGTGCGCCTGTGTGGTCGGATCTCACAGCGATGCCCTCTGACAACCCCGCTGAAGCAAAGGGTGATAACGCCAACACGTTCATGCTCGAAATTGACAAAGCTTCGCTCGCAGTAAGACTCTGTACTGCAGGGCACCAGGTTCTGATGGATAGCGCACTTGAGCCGTTGAATACGGGCTATCTTCATGAGCTATTGGGCGTGCTTTTTCACGCTGGTGCAACCATTAGTTGGGAGGCTCTGTTCTCCAAGAAAATTGGATTTCCTTGCAAGCCGCTGCCGGGTTATCCGTTATCAAACACCATTTTGCCACGTCGTTTTCGTCACCAGACCGGGTCGGTCACATCGCCCAGTGATACTGTAGAAGCCGGACCAATCCGCGACCCTGACACCCTAGCAGCAACACTGTATCAGGTGGTCAAGCAGTCGATACCCACTTCGCGTGCACCGCAGGAACAAACAACCGATCAAGGCTCCACACAGTGTCTCATTTGCGATCTGGATGATCGGGCCGCAAGCTGGGAGGTGCCCACATCGTTGCAAGAAATGGGCGTTGCGAGGCGAAGATTGCAGGCGGGCCAAGCTGATCTGAATCTAGATGAAGCCGAAGCACATATGATTATCTTGAGGATGAGTCTGACAACTGGTACGGTAATGGATGCTATTGTCCGCCTGATTGGCGTCATTGGTATTTTGTTGGATGCTCATTCAATATGCATCAAGAGACTGTCTTTGCTGGTCGAGAGTGACCAGAGCTCTAGCAATCATGCGCATTGGGGCGGGAGCATATTTGATGGCGTCGTTCGTACTCTGAGCGCCGAGTTTCCAGAAATTGCATTCACATCAATTTGCTTTCGGTCCGGCGACGAAGAAGCTGCTGCCCACGCACTAAAAACATTCATTTTCGATGACGTTTCTGGTTCGGGTTTGTCGGTCGATAAACGCGCGTTTTTTAGCCCGGTTTTGCAACGCTGTGAGATTGACGAGGTGCAGGGCTCGAAGACTCTAAACAGCCGTCATGTTGCGATTTTTGGTAATCGATCAGGTCTTGCTGGGCATTTGGCGGAAGAGATGCTGGAGCAAGGTGCGGCCTGCACTATCCTAGACCCAAACTCCGTCCCGCTATCTCACGACATTTCCCGCATCGATCCCGAAATTGCTATCATTATTGCGCCTGAATTGGATCGCGGTCTTTTCCTGTCGCAAGACCCAGCAAATATGCTGCAACGGATTGAAGAAATTTCGGCGAAATTCGAGGCTATCATGGCGCAACTGCGAGCAGGCCCGCTCAAGAAAACTATTCTTCTTCGCGGCTGTGAATCGGCGTTTGGGTGGACCGGCAGGATTGGCAATGCCCTAAGTGGAGATATCTTATTGCATATGGCGCTCGGCTCTGGTGTCGAGACCCTTGTCTTAGACATTCCCATGATTGCGAGAATTGACCGAGACGATACCGAAGCCGTTAGCCGACTTGCGGTATATGGTATTCGAAGTGCGGTACCGGAAGCGACAGCTGGCCTGGTGGTCCGGATAGTTGAGCTTGCCGGGCATTATATCTGTTTGACTCTAGCAGATGAGGCTGCCGGAGCTGGCAGTGGCGAGGATATGAAAGCCCTATCGCAATTTTCGTATCGTGATCTTATGCCTGAACAAGGCCGTGTGATTGAACTTGATAGCCTTGATGATGTCAGAAGCCAGCTCATGGGGATATTGAACGAAACACTCGGCGAGAACATCGCAGAGGAGGATTTTACGACACCTTTGATGGAGCTCGGCATGGATTCATTGATGGCCTTGAATATACGAACGGAGTTATTGGCGAAGTTGTCCTACCAGCTTTCTGTGCAATCTACCCTCAATGGGATGACTTTTGAAGATTTAGCAGAGGATGTTTGGACCCATTTTCGACCAACTGGAACAGATTGACTAAGATGTATTCCCTATCTGATCGTAAATTGAAAGTCCCTCTTCAGGAGCCAGACATTTGGCTGGTTGATTTTTCACTACTGGATGAGGGTGATATTGATCACTCTCTTTTGGACATCCACGAAGTGCACCGACTTGGGCGTATGAAAAGACCCGCTGATCGCATTGCTTTTGCGAGCATGCGCGCTGCTGTGAAAACACTAGCAAAACAATATCTCGGCCAAGAGGCGAGGCTCGGAGACATGCAATTCTGCCGTCATGGCAAACCGTTCTTCCCCCAAACCCCGCAACTGCATTTCAATCTTTCACATTCACACGGGCGCGGCGTTATTGCGTTTTCTTCGGCGGGTCCTGTTGGTGTCGACATTGAGCCAGTCGCTCGCTTCCAATCGCTTTCCAGTTCATTTTGGCGGACCGTCTTAGCGCCCAGTGAGCTTTATGAAGCATCATCATCTTGTGATTATGCGCAATCCCTCGTGCAGTGGGCTGATATTTGGGTCCAGAAAGAAGCCGTTCTGAAGATGCTTGGTTTGGGTCTTGCGGTGCCCATGAAGTCCTTTGAGGTCACAGAAGGCCATATCATCATTGCTGTTCCAGAAGCTTGGCAAAACTCTCAGATCAACCAAAATTATCTCTCCGCTTGCGGCGTGCAGTCATTTGCTTGGGATGATTACAGGTGGGCGCTGTGTTTCTCTCCTGACAGCGCGTCACCGAAGTTGAGGGGTGCTTTGAGAGGCAATTTTAACCTCCGTAAGGACGGCGCTATTCTGGCTAATTGAGATGCCGGGCTAAACGGAAAATTCTCGGAGCTTCCTGATTCAGATTCTCATGCAGGAAGAAATGTGAACCGGGGCATTCAATATAATCAAACTGCCGCGCCGAATAATTTTTCCATTCAAATGCTTGATCACATGGTACGATTTTATCTTCGGTTGCAGCCAGCGCGATAATTCCGATATCGATTGGGGAAAAATCTAAAGGGACATAGGTTTCCGCTAGTTTAAAATCCGCCCTAATTCTTGGTAAAAAAAGTTTCAGCAGCTCTTTGTCTTCTAGAATTAGTGAAGGGGTTCCCTCAAAGTCGAGAAGCTTTCTAACAAGAGCCTCATCATCTAGTTGGTGCAGGTTTTTCCGCGTATCGTTCAAATGCGGTGCTGTTGCCGCCACGCACATCAGCCCTTTGAGGTGCTGGGATGACATTCTAGCTTGCTGGAATTTGGCAAACTCAAAAGCTATAAACGCGCCCAGACTATGTCCCAGAATGATTGTAGGTTTCTTAGGCATCTTCCCTTCTGCAAGAGTAACCTCTGGTACAATCTGGCTGATATGCTCGGCAAATGAGTGGCGTGCCCTATTCTCTCTGCCTGGCAGTTGAACAGCGCAAACTTCGAGCCATTCTGGTGCCATATCGGATAATTGTTTGAAGATATTGGCGCTACCACCAGCATGGTGAAAGCATAGCAAGCGCTTCTGCGCTTCCGGCTTTTCTCGGAAACGGATAATGGTGTTATCGACCCAAGTTGGCACGAGAAACTTTCAAATAAGTGTCGAACACACCAAGCATATGGAGGCTATCGCTACTCTCTAGCCAAGCATAACCCTGTACTGTGCGAATCAGGTGGAAATCTTGCTATGAAGATAAGATGAGAATTCATCAATTGTAGGATAATCGTAAGGCGCTGTAGGCTCAATATCAGTGTCAAGCCACTCTTCAAGTTCGCCGACGATCGCAATCGCTGCCGCTGAATCGAGTCCAAGGCTCTCAAAGGGCTCCTGGCGGTCAATTTGATCCGTTGGTATTTTTAACAGATCGCTTAGATAGCTCACAATCCAGTTTTCGATGTCGCCAGCAAGAAAAGCACGCTTTTCGCTGCCTGGTTGTGACCCAATACCGGTGGGCAAACTGTCCATGCCTTCCTCCTCATTTTTTCAGAGTAAATCAGTATTCTAAATGTTGAATCGACATACCTCTATAAATCGTTTCTGTGAAGAGATATTACCTTCCCAAATTGGGTTCATGCTCAAAAGACGGTCGTTTGGTCAGCTGCAGATTAGCCGGCTATCAATTTTTGGGGTTTAACAAATTAGTGCCAGAATTTGTGAAAAGCCTACCTTGGCAATTTTCTATAGCTATGCAATATTAGTCTGTGATATATATATAGCCTCATTGGGGAGTGCGGAAGTTGATATCAAGTAGATATGATATTGAAAAAAGGCAACGCCTCCATGCTTTTGCGCTTTTTGGTGTACAGATCACGGCTGTTTTCTGGATTGGTTATGAAATAGCTTTCGGACAAATCGAAATTCTTGAGCTATCATTGTTTTTTGTATGCCTTGTGGTCAACTTGGTGGGTGTGGAAATTGGCCTGCACCGATATTTCTGCCACCAGGCATTCGCTGCCAAGCCGCCCCTCAAGATGTTTCTCGCAATCGCCTCCCTGAGTGCCGCGCAGGGGCCGATCTTATATTGGGTTGCCAATCATCGGCTGCATCATGCGCGAAGTGATAGGGCCGGTGATCTGCATTCCCCACATCATGGTGCGATCAAAAACGCCGGATTATTCCGGCGCTGGTGGCATGCGCATCAGGGGTGGACCGTATCGCACCAACTGACCGATACCGTAAAGTATGCGCGGGATTTATACGCTGACCAACTGTTGCTGAAGCTTAACAGGCGCTACAGTCTCATTGTTCTTGCGAGCATCGTGGTGCCGGGTGTCTTCCTCGGTATAATTGAAGGCAGTATTGCCGGGTTTGTCAGCGGATTTTTTTGGGGTGGTGTTGTACGCTTATCCGTTGCTCTCAATATCACGTTCGCAACCAATTCCATTTGCCATCTATTTGGCAACCGCCGGTTCGATACACCTGATCAGAGCCGCAATAATCTTTATCTGAATTGCATTTCCTTGGGTGGGGGGCTACATAACAATCACCATGCGCACCCGAATTTGGCGTCCTGCTCATTTCGATGGTGGGAAATTGACGCCTATGGGTGGTTAATCTCACTGTTTGAAAAGTTGGGACTGGCTTCAAATGTGCGAGTGAAGCGCGGCAATGGCTAGACATTCGTTGAAAGGTGTAAGCTCTTTAGGTCAGTTGCTCGCTCTGCGGGCTGAGGTGATGCCAGATGCCATGGCCTACAGCTTTCTATCTAAGCGGGGAACACGCCAAGACACACTTTCTTATGCTCAGCTTTATCGCGCCGGTAAAATCTGTGCGGCCGCAATGGGTGAGTTTGCAAAGCCTGGCGAGACTGTGCTTATCGCTGCTAAGCCGGGCCTCAAATTCATTGAGGCTTTCTTTGCCTCCCAGCTTGCCGGCTTGATCGCCGTACCGGTAAATCCCGGACGCCTGCGTGCAGCGGATTGCGTTATTATCTGGCACCTGGCCAGAGATGCGGGTGCAAAAGCGATCTTCTGTGATGATGATGCTGCTGCTGCGATTATGGCCCATGATTTTGCTTCGAGCGATGTGAGAATTCTGACTTCATCCCAGGTGGCTGAGAAAGATGATTGTGGTTCCTGGAAATACTCTAACGCCGGGTCGCAATTGGCGTATCTGCAATATACCTCCGGTTCTATGGGGGCACCTAAGGGTGTTATGGTTGGGCACGACAATGTTCTGCACAATTCTGCCGTTATCTCCGAGAAATTTGGGCATCAACATGATAGCGTTGGGGTAATTTGGTTGCCTCCATATCATGACATGGGGCTGGTCGGGGGCATTATCCAGCCACTGTATGCGGGTTTCCCGGTGCACCTTATGGAACCCGCTGAATTTATCAGAAGGCCCGCGACCTGGCTTGAAGCAATCACAAAGTTTCGGGCAACAACAAGTGGTGGCCCAAGCTTTGCGTATGAATACTGCCTAAAGCGCATTCCTGAAAAGACTCGCGGCACGTATGATTTGAGGAGTTGGCGCCTTGCTTTTTGTGGCGCTGAACCGGTCTCCGCTGAGACACTGCAACGGTTTCAACGCGGCTTCCATACAGCTGGTTTCCAGCCGCGGTCTTTTTATCCATGCTATGGGCTGGCTGAGGCAACACTGTTTGTTACAGGGCGGCATATCGATCCCGAAGCTGAGCCCATTAACTTTGAAGAACCCATTAGCTGCGGTTCTTGTGCCAAAGGCACAGAGCTGCGGATTCTCGAACTCGAGTCAAATACAGAAGTTACTGAAGGCACGGTCGGGGAGGTTTTCGTAAGCAGCCCAAGCGTAGCGTATGGATATTGGGGTCGAGAAAAAGAATCGCAAGCTGTCTTTTCGCATAGATTGGATGATGATGTGCCGGGTATCCGTACTGGCGATTTGGGTTATGTCCGCGGAGGAGAGTTGTATGTTGTGGGTCGCAAGAGCAGTATGATCATCATTCGCGGCAAGAATTATTACCCTGAAGATATCGAAGCGGCGATTTCTAGCAAAGTAACCTTTTTTTCTGGGCAGCTTGTCGCGGCGGTTGGCACCCTCGGATCTGAGGGCGAAGCGATTGCCATTTTGGCCGAGCTTAGCGCAAAGGATTTTGCGCACGTGGATCGTTCGGAATTAAGTAAGGAAATACAAGCTTTGTTAGTTAACCGGTTTGGCGTGAGGGCGGAGGAAATTGTTTTCCTCCGTGCTGGGCGACTACCGAGGACCGATACAGGGAAAGTCAAACGCAGCGCGCTGGCAGATATTCTTTCTGAACAACTTTGCGCGCTGACACCTCAAGCTGCCGGTGTACTGCCAAAAACCGAGCCTGCCGAATGAGCCAATGCAACATCATCTTATGGAGCTGCCTGTGACTATTGAATTGCAAGAAATCGAGAATTTGGGTGCCCGTCAACCGGCGATATCCCACCATTACAATGTCGGGAATGATTTTTACGAGCTCTGGCTTGACCCCACAATGAGCTATTCCTGCGCCCGGTGGGAGGATGGTGATGACCTTGAAAGGGCGCAAATTAGAAAGCTTGATTACCATATAGACGAGGCGAGAGTGGAGCCCGGGCACCGAGTGCTTGACATTGGTTGTGGCTGGGGCGGTATGATCTCGAGAATGGTTCGCAACCGTGGCGCAGCACATGCCACAGGTTTAACGTTAAGTAGCGAACAGGGGCAATATATCCGGGATCGATACCAAAAAAATGAAGGTCTGAAAACTCTTGAGGTTCATGTTGAGAGTTGGACTGATCACGTCGCATCTGGCGCGTATGACGCGATTGTATCTGTGGGTGCCTTCGAACATTTCGCCCGTTTGGGCCTATCCAAAGCGCAGAAAATTCAAGCTTACCGAGCATTTTTTGAACGATGCCATGCTTGGCTAAAGCCCGGTACCTCAATGTCTTTGCAAACATGCGGATATGGGCTGATGGCGCCGGGCTCAGGGTTGGATTTTATTTATCACGACATCTTTCCAGAGACAGAACTACCTCTGGTCGAGGAGGTGGTAGAAGCAGCGCAGGGCCTGTTTGAGTTGAGAGCGCTGCGAAATGATCGAGAGGACTATGTCAAGACCTTAAATGCATGGTTCATAAATTTCCGTAAGAACAAGGCTAAGGTCCTTGAGGTTGGTAGCCCCGAGCTATTCCACCGTTACGAGCATTATCTCGGCTTCTGCGCGATCGGCTTTAAGAAGCGAAACTTGCTGTTACACCGTTACTCCTTTGACCGGCTTGACTGACGTTTTTCGCGCTGACGGTGTGCGTTTTTACATGTAAAGACGTTTAAGGCTCTTTTCGATAATCTGACATCAGGAGAATAATTTGAAGCCCATTATTGCAATCGTTGGAGCATATGGCGCGACTGGCCGTGAAGTCATGTCAGCCATTGCATCGCGGGAGGTTGATTTGCATGCGGTGGGCCGTCGCGAAGATGCGTTGGCAAAGCTCAAATCGGAATTTGATCGCTCAATATCCACTGCGCAAGCAGATATAGATGATGCCCCTGCGCTCCAAAGAGCACTAGCAAATGCGGCAGTCGTTATCAATTGCGTTGGCCCTATGGCACGGGTTCGCGACAAAGTGGCGTTAGCCACGATTGAAGTCGGGGCCCATTACGTGGATCCGGGCGGAACCTCTACTCTCCACGATTTATTGCTGCCTCGAGCGGATGAAATGAAGGCTGCGGGGCTCTGCTCAGTTATTTCTTCTGGATGGATTTCGGGTATTTCAGAAATCCTCCCGAAGTATTTAATGAATGTCTGTGAAAAAGATTGGGGTGCGCTCGATCGGCTAGATGTTGTCTATGGCGATAACAATGTTTGGAGCGAAACGGCAACTTTGGATGTAATTAATCACTTGCGTGAAAGTGATCCGGTGGAAAATCTGGGTCATCTACAACATGGGCAGGTGAAGCGAGAAAATATCCTCACAATGTGGGGTCGGCCTGAAATGCCTGACCCCATCGGAAAGCGCATCGCTTTGCGGCGCTTGAGCCGGGAATTTGTTGCGAGCTTTCAAAACAGTACGGTTCCAAGCATTAGTTCCAGCCTTTCTTTGGTAAGCATCCCGACATTACTTTTATTCTTACGCCTACGGAAATCCAAGTCAGACCAGAACAGCGCCAATATCGAAGCCGTGAACACGGCCCGCCAGCGAGATCAGAACCGATTTGGGGTGCCAAGCTTTGTCTTTGCCAAAGCACACGGTATGCAAGAGGGAAAAAGCGTTTCGCGCACTGCTCTTGCATTGGCTCCGGACCACTATAAGGCCACCGGCTGTTCGGCCGCAGCTTCAGCTCTATCGCTCTTAGGCGCGCGCGCCCAACCAAAGGGCCTTTTCTATGCAGGCCAATTTGCAAATCCAGCGATATTTCTTCCAATTTATCGTTCCATGGGCAACAATCTTTATGTTGGTGAGGACCCCATCAACTCACTTGTCTTTTGATGCACAAAATCGCAGTAGTTAGTTACAAGTACGGAGGGGCTAAGAATATGACAAGATGGCAAAAGAGATTGAATATGATCCAAGGTGGCACCAGCCCCCTGCCCCCGGTGGTCGAGCATCTCAAGCTTGGCAGGCTAGAGCGCTGGGGCGATGGATTTATCGAAAAAAGCTGGCAGGTGGATTCAACCTTTTGTACCGGGGACGGGTCCGGTGCTGTCGCGCTCTTCGGGGGCTATGTTGCCGCCTTGGCAGACCAGGCCGCAGCCTTTGCAGCAATGACTGTTGCCCCTGATGACCAATATTTTCGGACCTCTGATCTCAGGCTCAGTTTCTTCCGAAATATTAAGCAAGGTGACATCAAGTTGCGCGCCGAGGTCGTCAATCAAAGCAAGTCGCTGTTGCATATTGATGTCCAATTTTTGGATTCCTCGGACATTTTGGCAGCGCGCGCAACCGTTGTGCAATCTTTGTTGAAACTCAACGACGCTGTTCTTCAAGCCTTGGCACAATCTGAGGGGGCTGTTCGCCCCGATGACCACAAATGATCGGACGCTAGAGCATGTCTTCTAAAGGTGATGCTAATAATGCAACATCCAGCCATCTGATCGACGGACGCTGGTATTTGGCGACTGTGGCCACCTATTTTACAGGGGTCGCAATTCTGCAGTTCACGATCCCCGTGACGGTCCAATTCAGACTTGGGTTAGGGAGCCAGGAATTGGGGATCGCGCAAGCAGTGCTGCTACTGGCAATCGCGCTGTGCCTGCTATTTGGGGGGCGGCTCGTTGATGCATTTGATAAGCGTAAGATACTTGCCGGAAGCTTTTTTGTTGGGGCGGCTTTGCCGTTCGGACTCGCGATTTTAGTTGGGCTGGTTGGGCTAAGCTATTCAGGTCTGCTGGCCTTTCTGCTGGCCTTTGGGATCGTTGCGGGCATTCTCAATCCGTCTCGGGATGCAATTTTAAACCAGGTCGCCGGAACCTTGGATTACAAACAGCTCGTGGCGAAAGCGGGGGCAGTGCAATATGGCGTGGCAATTTTTGGCTATATCCTGGCTGCAACTATTGAGTGGCTAGAGATTATTCCAATTCTGATATTACATGGATGCCTGATGATAGTCGGCGGATTAGCGGCGTTAAAGCTTCGCACCGCGCTGCCACCAAATCCCGGTAAAGATACAACTCAACAATATCAACGACCCAGCTATAGCAGAGTGCTGAATATTCCTGGACTTAAGACAATCCTCTGCCAAGTTGCGATCTTGGGCGCCTTTGGTGTTGGCACCTTCCTTGTTATCATTCCGCTTAAGATTTTTGATGTATTTGCGATGAAGGCCACTGGCTTGCTTGCTGCAAACGTCATATTTACTGTCGGCACGATGATTTTCAGTGTGGTTATTATTAGATCTAATGTAGATCTTACCAAGAATAATAGCTTACTCATGATCTCGGCATTTGCCATGGCTGCGCTAATCGCGTCAATTGGAGTTGACCTGCCATTCTATGGTTTTCTACTTTGCATGTTTTTCTGGGGTGGTGCCACAGCACTAATCAGCATATCTCTCAGGATGCGTGCGCAAGGACTGCCCTATGAGGATATGAGAGGCCGTATTATGTCCTTGTATAATCTAGCCTTTATCTGCGGAACCTCCATAGGAGCGGTAGTGCTTGGCTATGCTGCTGAGCGGATATCTTTGCTAGCAGCAACAACGATCGGTGGAGTTACGGCCTTCGCGATTTTTGTCGCTTCTTGGCTTATACAAAGACGGGTCTTGTCAGGCTAAACGTACCTGATTGGGTAGGGCGCGGATCATGCCCAGAACACCAAAACCTGCCGGTCCATTTCGATATTTTAAGTCATCTCCTGCAGTCATCCGGACTGGCGTATCGCCGTACATCCGCTTTCCGCTGAGCTTACGGAATGTTGAGGATATGCTATTCGAGCAAAGCTACGACATCAGAGTGAGCGTCTGTTGAACCCGACCTAACGGCTTCCTGTGATAACGGCTAAGTGTCCACTGTTCCCCGTCAGTGATCGATAGACAGATTAGCGTCATAGAATAAGGGAGTATTTTAGTTTCATCGTAGTGACTGTAAGGAACGAAGATAAAACCAAAATACTCAAAAGCCCCCGCAGAGCGGGTTGTCAAAGACATCCGCCGTGCGACCCGCAAGCAATATAACGTCGAAGAGAAGATCAGGATCGTACTGGAAGGTCTGCGCGGGGAAGATAGCATTGCAGAGTTATGCCGCCGCGAAGGTATCTCCCAGGGCGTGTATTACAAATGGTCAAAGGACTTTAGACGCGGTGAAAATGATGCGGATGGCTGGATCGGTTAAACAGCGATGACCCGGCCATAAGCGGAGAAGCAAAAGGCTCCCTCACCGCCGCCGTTATCCTTGCCGGTGTCCAGAGCAGAGCGCCGGGCGGCAATCCCCAGAACCACGCTTCGGTGACACCCAGCCTGGTATCCGCTTCTCCAAAGTTCCGAACAAAAACGGACAGGCAGAAAACCACCCACTTGCTGCCGTTCGTAGACGATTGATTGGCTAGGGTCGCCTGAAAGCTGCCCGTCCGTTGTTGGCAAATGAAATCGCCTTTCAGCAATCAGATCATTTTCGGACGTTAGGCATCTGCACGCTAAACGCGGCATACGTACCAAACTACATATATACCCCAAGATATAAGGTTTTCTACCCTTCGCTTCGGCTTTGTGTTAGCCAACTAACACAAAAAAATGCGATTCTGGACAAAAAAGCGAAATCGCTAACACATATTCTAACACATAGCACAAAATAGTGACATAATATATATCATTAGCAATGATATAGTTATTTAGTGGTCAGGCTCATAACCTGAAGGTCGTAGGTTCAAATCCTACTCCCGCAACCAACTTCAAGCATCAAATATAACAGCTTAACACAAAGCCGCGGTCGAAAGTTCGGGGCTTTTGTGCGTCTGGGCGAAAAAACAGAGATATGATTATGCTCGTACACCAGTCATTTACGGGCTGGTGTCCACTTTCGGAGAGATTGCCGTCCGGCTGCCTTGATTTTCCGCCTGATCACTTCAAACGACCATAATCGGTTGGCTTGCGGACGTACAGAAATCCTATTCCTAACGCCTGCTATATCCCGAAGGCGGGCACTCGGTTTTGTGGTTTTGACGAAAACAACTAGCGGAAAACAGCTCCGGTGTGTCGAAGCAAAAGCCGTGCATATTTGGCATTCGTGCCAGAATGGCTTACGCCTATATCTCCGACTCGAACCACTTATCAGCGCCAAACACATGGAGCCATGACAGGACCGATATGACACCTGTAGAAGAAAAAATGTCGCCAGCCGAGCGCCGTCGCGAACGGCAACGACGGCTTATTATCAAGGCAGCGACCGATCTGTTTGAGGCAAATGGCGGTGAGGAAGGTGGCGGCTATGCAGCCACGACGATCGAGCAAGTTGCAGAAAATTCCGATATCTCGGTCAGGACATTTTTCCGCTATTTCGAGACCAAGGACGATGTGATTTATCTCGATGTCAGGCGCGCTGTCGAGGACCAGCGCCACTTCATCGAGCGAAGGCTGGAAGAGGGACTTTCTCCCGAAAATGCAGCTCTTATGGGAACAATCGAGCAGGCACTTGTCTTTTCTGCAGACAAGGTCAACCGCAAGCGTCTGGAACGGGGGCTGACATCTCCGAATTTTACCGACCGCAGGGCTGCTTGGCGGTCTATGCAACGTGAGATGCTGGAGGAACTGTTGACCCCGCATATCAAGGCAGAGGGTCCTGCTCGACGCGCCAAGGCCATAGCCTGGCTGACGTCGGCTATTTTCGACTGCGCCGCATCCGCCTGGCAGCAAGATCCGCGCAGCGATCTGCGCGACCGTATCAAGACCGCGGTTGAAGACTTGGCCGAGGCCCTTGGCGTCATCAATGTGCCGGGCAAGGAAGGGTTGGAGGCACTTTTGAAACAGCTGGAATTCTATAGTAACAGGTGACCCAGGTCCAGATCAGATAAATTGACACTCATGCCATTATGGCATACTTGACGCTCGATATACCGAATCAGTTTTAGGAGTTGAGGTCAGGTGAAGAAGAGCTGGATACAGCATGTGCGCGGCAAAACGACGCGTCAGGCCCGCGTAGGCACCGTTGGGAAGATGTATGAGGAGCTTTTTGGCAGGCAGGGCTTTTCCGGTCCCGCTGCTATGCTTTATCACAAGGACCCGCCCAATGCGCTGATCAGGATTGAAGGCAATCTGGGCGTTCGCAGCGCGCTGACGACCGAGTTTGTGACGGACGACCTGACCGATGCCCGGGCAGATTTTACCACCCTGGCCTCCAATCAGGACGTGAAGGTGGGCCTAAGCCGACGTGCCGAAAATATGCCGTTCGCCTATCGTAACACGGACGGAGATCTTCTTTACTTCGTTCACCGCGGCGAGGGCGTATTTGCAACCGAATTTGGCCCCATTGAATATGAGCCCGGCGATTATGTTTTGCTGCCTAAGGGCACAACTTTCCGCCATTTGCCGAGCACGGAAGATGGTTTGTTTTACGTCACCGAATCTGCGCTGCCGATCGATTTTGCGGAGCATGAACAAGTCGGTCGGCATGTGCCGTTCGATCCAACGCTTATCACCGTTCCCGACGTCGTCGATTACGGCTGGCCTGACCAGGAAGAGTGGGAATTGCGGATCAAGCATGGCGGCGAATATTCCTCTGCCTTTTATCCCAATAATCCGATCGATCTGATCGGATGGAAAGGCGACCTCTTCCCGCTCAAAATCAACATTCGTGATATCATCCCGGTCGGATCTGACCGCATTCACTTGGCCCCGTCTTCATGGGCGACGTTTGAAACGGCCAAAATGATGGTCGTTACCTTCTTGCCGCAAATCGCTGTCGTAGACCTGACAAGCGAAGAATTGCCCTCAGATCATCGTAATATTGACTATGATGAGACGGTGTTCATTCACCACCATCCGATGCTGCCGCCGGGCATATTCTCCCATGCTCCCCAAGGGTTGCTGCATGGGCCGTCTGCAGACATCCGGAAAATGTTCAACGCGATGCGCAAGCCTGAGGCAAGGCGACAACTGACAGCAGTAAGCGTCGATACTTGTTCGCCGCTCAAGCCTTCAGATGCACTGGTCGAGCATATCAAGAAAAAACCGTCTGCGGGGATAGGGCTATGAAAGCGGTCAAGGCGCTCCCCATGCAGTCATTCCTGCTTGCGGGAGAAAAGGGCCTGCCGTTCGAGGTGTACCCGCCAGCGGTGAACAATAATCCTACCGTCAGGGTCGATCTATATGAGCCCGATGATGGCGTGCCGGCGCATAAGACAATAGCCATTTTTTCGCATCCAACAGTCCCTGTCGCGGGCTTTTATATGTTCGAGCCCATGAAAGCGATGGGCCTGCCCAGTCTTGCAATAGCCACGCGCTTTTTAGGTAGCGATGCAACCTTGAATATGGAACGCTGTGCGCAGGATGTAGGCACTGCGGTGCGTTTCCTGAAAGAGCGCGGCTATGAAAAAATTATCCTGCTCGGCTTTTCTGGCGGTGCATCGCTGCTTTGCTTTTATCAGGCGCAGGCAGAAAATCTGACCGCAACACACCTGCCCGACGGGCGGCCGAGCGGCTTGCTGCCCGAGCATCTACCGCCCGCGGACAAGCTAGTCTTGTTTGGCCATCATTTGGGCAGATCACAAACGCTGCGCAATGTCCTTGATGCGTCAGTGCTTGACGAGAATGATCTCAGCAAAGCCGATCCGACTCTGGATGTGTTCAACCCTGAGAACGGCTCGCCACTTGCCGAGGAGTTTGTTGCCCGCATTCGAGCCGGGCAAGCCGCCCGTATGCAGCGGATTACAGACTGGGTGAAGATGCGTCTCGCCAAGCTGGAAGCTGAATACGGACCGGGAGCTGACGAAGCCTTTATCGTGCACCGGACCAATGCTGATCCTTACATGTTTTCCGAAACCTCTGATTTCAAAGGCGACGTAGAGGCAATTCGCTCGATGAATCTGGCTGGCAATGGTCTGGGTCGTTTCAGCAGCCTGCGTTCATGGCTTAGCCAATGGGCAACCGACATCAGTCAGGCTGATGGGCCAAAAGATATGGCGCGCACCACCATTCCCGTCCTCAGTATCGTCCAGAAGGGCGACCATAGGGCGCATCCTGATTATTTGCGTCAGTGGGAGGATGCCATGGGCGATCGTTTCACCGGACATCATTATTTCGATGCGACCCATTATATGGATCCGAAAGAGCAGCGCGAAATGGTCATCGAAGCCGCTAAATTGATCGTTGGTTTTGCGCTTGGCTAGCGCCGCGACAAGAGGTTTTTCGCGGGAGCAACTCGCGGCCTATGCGAAGATTTTAAATTAGGGATTCTGTTATGCGATTGAAAAATAAAGTAGCCGTCATCAGCGGTGGCAGTAGCGGCTTTGGTGCGGAAGCAGCGCGCATTTTTGCGCAAGAAGGGGCGGCAGTTGTAATCGCGGATGTCTCTGAAGCAAGCGGGCAACAGGTCGCTCAGGACATCAATGCCAAAGGAGGAGCCGTCGAATATTTCAAAGCCGATGTGACTTCGCCGGATGACTGGAGCGCGCTGGTCGAGTTCACCTGTAAAAGATTCGATAAACTGGACGTGCTTATCAATAATGCCGGCATCAGCAATCTGGGAATGATGGACACAAATAGCCTGGACAATTGGAAACAGCTCATGGATGTGAATGCCAGTAGTGTATTCTACGGTACGCGCGCAGCCATCCCGAAAATGGTTGAGAAGGGCAGCGGTTCCATCATAAATGTCTCATCTGTTTACGGCATTCTCGGTTCACGAGGGCACCCTGGATATCATGCCTCAAAAGGCGCAGTTCGCGCTTTTACAAAAGCGACCGCAGTGGAATTTGGACCCAAAGGCATTCGCGCCAATTCTATCCATCCGGGAGTCATGCAACCGATGACTGCAGGCGGCGCTCAGGACGAGATGATTCTGAAAATGCGGGCTCAGTTTGCTGACAGGACACCGCTTGGCCGCATGGGAACGCCGGCTGACGTCGCCAACGCCATGCTGTTCCTCGCGTCAGATGAATCGAGCTACATCACCGGCACGGAAATCGTGATCGATGGCGGGCTGATGGCTCAATGACAAGAACCTCACGTCGAACCTGAATCCCCTCATGCGAAAGAAACTTTGATGTCATCCAAAATTTTGTTCTTAGTTGAATCTGACATCCTTCCGGGAAAGGAAGATGAACTCCGGCAGGTCGTAGCTGATCTGAAGCAACATGTTGCAGCCACCGAGCCTGGAACGCTGCGCTATGACTGGTTTATCAACTCTGACGCCAGTTCGCTTCGCTTGGTCGAGGAATATGATTCCATGCAGTCGGCCATTTTTCATGGTTCGAACTACGCAACTTTCCGCTTGAAGCTGGACGAACTCCGCGTTGTAAAAAGGCGCACGATTTGCGGTGACCTGTCTGATGAGGCCAAGGCTATGCTGGCACCGATGGCGCCGGAATTTTTTGAGGGAATATAAGCGCGATGCATGAATTCTCGGCTGGCTGGAAGATCGTTCTGACTGCGATGCTGGGAGTCGCTTTCAGCGGAACCAATATCCTTCTCTATTCTGTTGGAACACTGGCGCCCGAACTATCCGAGACTTTTGGGTGGTCGCATGGTGCTATCCAGCTTGGTTCATTGATATCGATCATTGTCACTTTGGTAAGTTTGCCGATCGTCAGCATATTGTCTGACAAATTTGGCGTACGGATTGTTACTCTTTGTTCAATCATATTGGCCTCGATCTCTCTGTTTCTTCACGCGTTTCTACCGGACCAGATATTCTTTCTATATTTGCTGGTCGGGATCACAGCGGCCAGTTGCGCCGGAACATTGCCCCTGACATGGACAAAGATGGTCACGAACTGGTTCCATGAAAGACTGGGTCTTGCCCTCGGGCTTACCCTGCTTGGAACGGGACTGGGCGCGGCATTATTGAAACCGATCACCGCCGGATTGATTGCAGAATTCGGTTGGCGCGGCGCCTATATTGGCCTTGCAATTCTCCCGCTTGTACTTGTCTTGCCGCTTGTGTTGATGTGGTTTCGCACACCCGAAGCAGGCGAGGCCCCGACAATGGAAGATCGGTCTAAAATAGCAGCTGGTTCATTCGCACAGGTGCTGGCCGATTGGCGTTTCTGGGTCATTGCGATCGCCTATTTGCCAATTGGCTTTGCAGTGCCTGGTCTCATCACAAATATGGAACTGGTCCTGGGAAGTTCCGGCGGCAGCGCCAGTGTCGTTGTCATCGCCGCAACCTTATTCGGTGTCTTTGTAATCATCGGTCGCATTGTCGGGGGCTATCTGCTGGACAAGTTCAATCCAAGTCTTGTTGGTGCGACACTCATCCTTTCTCTCTCTCTCGCTTTCGTGGTCCTGTCTGGCCAGGGTCTGAGCACGAGCATGATCATCCTGGCGATAGCGCTAGCAGGTTTCGGAACAGGGGTGGAATTCGACGTTCTGTCTTACCTGATCAACAAAATCTTCGGACCCGCGCTCTACAACAAGACATTTGGCGCAGCGATGGCTGTGTTATATCTCGGGGCTGCCTTCGGGCCGGTTACATTTGGTCGGGTGTACGATGCCTATGGAAATTTTGATGCGGTCCTCATCCCGACTGCAATCGCTGTTGCTATCGGGTCTTTACTCATTGGCAGTTTGTTTCGAAGTCTTTCCAACCGGCAAGCTGCGATTGTAAAAGGCCCTTGATTGAATTCCTCGCCGGTCGGTGAATCTGATGTCATTGCCGTAATCCCTAGTGCGCAAATTGGATAAGCCCTATCGTTCCAATTCCGGCTGCTATGAGGATGAACTGGAGCAGCGCCGATCCGGTCGTTGTCTTGTGGTGTAGGCCCGGTATTAGATCGGCAAGGGCGATATATATGAAACTGGCTGCGGAGAGTGCGAGGATATAGGGAATGGCCTGCTGCGTTTCTCCGAGAAAATAATAGGCAATAATTGCTCCTGGCAGGGTGGTGATGGACGATAGGGAGTTAAGGATGAGAGCCTTCAGTCTGGAGTAGCCATTTTCCAAAAGAATCGCAAAATCACCAACCTCTTGCGGGATTTCATGGGCGATGACGGCCAGAGAGGCTGCAATGCCAAACGGGATCGAAGTCAAAAAAGCTGCCGCGATGACAAAGCCATCGACAAAATTGTGGAAGGCATCGCCGATCAGCAACAATGGACCCGAATTCGAATGGACTTCGCAGTCTTCGTCATGACAATGGCGCCAGAGCAGTATTTTTTCGAGTGCAAAGAAAAGCAGAATCCCGGCCAGAACCGTTCCGCATACCGCTATCGGCGAGGCGTGACCCAGTGCCTTGGGTATCATCCCGAGAAATGCGGCGCCAAGCAGAGTGCCGGTTGCATAGCTGATAAGATAAGGCAAAATTGATTTTCGGGCATTTGCCGGAAATAGCAGCATCAATGCGGCACCGGCGATCGCGCCGAGGCTGCCCAATATACTGAAGACGATGATCCAGCCCAATAACATCAATCGCTCCGTGCGAAGCCGGGTAACAACGGGCCGCCTTCGCAAATAAGCCGCTTGGACTGTGCTTCGTCCCCAAGGGGCAAGCCAGCGAACGCGCCGGTTAACTTATTGTGTAGGGTTCTGCTTCCAATTGCCATGGTGAGACTGTCCATCAGGATTGACGAAATTGCAACGTCTGGGTGATCTCCCATCGCCCCACTTTGAGAGTATGAGATTTGGACGCCACTGTTGGTGAACAGGGGGTAAGCTAGGTTTTGGACTTGTCGGCATTGGCAAGACGCCATCGATAAAAGGTCTTTTCAGAAACCCCGATCTCTCGACAGCTTTCGCACACGCCCATTCCCGACGCGATGAGCTTCTGGATTGCCCTGCATTTTTCGTCCTTATTCTCAACTAACGGCATTATTAAGTCTTTCATTGATTGTTCCAAAACGCGGAAAAATTCAGACCCGGCTAATCGGCGAGACACTTTGGATCCAGATTGGAAATGTCCCGCCGAGCTTGGGTCGAAGTTGACTAATCTAGCTTACGTCGGTTGTGCGCAGATACGGCCGATGTTCCGTCCAGCCTTGTGGGAAAAGGCCTTCCGCCTCTTCGTTGCTGATCGATGGCGGAATGATCACATCCTTGCCTAGCTGCCAGTCCGCAGGGGTGGCAATGCGCTTTTCGTCGCTAAGCTGCAGCGCATCAATCACCCGCAAAATTTCGTCGAAGTTCCGCCCGACGCTCATCGGATAGGTCATGGTCAGGCGAATTTTCTTGTCAGGATCGATGATGAACACCGACCGGACCGCAGCGGTCTGACTCTCGTCGGGGTGGATCATGTCGTACATCTTAGCGATTGCCAGATCTGCATCGGCAACAATCGGAAATGTAAGACTCGTGTGCTGCGTATCGTTCACATCTTCGATCCATTTCCGATGCTCCTCCGCCGTATCGGTCGACAGGCCGAGTGGTTTGGTATTCCGCTTGGCAAATTCGCCAGCGAGCTGCGCGGTGCGACCCATTTCGGTGGTGCAGACCGGGGTGAAATCAGCCGGATGACTGAAAAAGAATACCCAGCTGTCACCGGCCCATTTGTGCAGGCTGATTTCCCCATTCTGGGTGTCGACGGTAAAGTCGGGGGCGGTGTCTCCAATATGTAATGTCATAATCTTTCCTTTCTAATTGTTCGGAAACGATAGCTCGCAATGCGCCCTGCATCCAATTCAATTACTCATTTACACTAAGTGTATTATTGAATGAATGGATGGTCAGTTGCGCTTGGTGGACGCCCGCTTTTCATTTGGTGATATCAAGCGCGGTAGTTCGAAGCAGCGAGCCCACATATTGCGTCCCCGAAAACCGGCCAGATGCCGGTGGGCAAACCTTATTCCGATCGCAAGGCATCGATCGGATTGAGCTTTGCCGCGCGCCTTGCGGGAAAATATCCAAATATAACTCCGATTATTGCGGAGAACAGGAAGCTGATAACATTTATCTGGATATCGAACTGGAATTCCAGGCCCATTAGAGGCGCGGCAACAATCCCGACAATCAGTGCCAGAAATATGCCGATCAGTCCTCCGAGGCTGGACAACACGATCGATTCCACCAGGAACTGCATCATCACTTCTCGACCGAGCGCGCCAATGGCGAGCCTTATGCCAATTTCACGCGTTCTTTCGGTGACGCTCACCAGCATGATATTCATGATGCCGATCCCGCCTACCAGCAGGCTGACACCGGCAACCGCTCCCAATAATGTGGTCAGGATGCCGACTGTTCCGGACACCGTGTCGGAAATCTGCTTGGCATCGAGGACATTGAAATCGTCTTCTTCGTCCGGCCCCAGATTCCGGCGCTCCCGCAGCAGAGCGATCATCGATTCCTTTACCGCGCTGGTCTCGTAGGCAGGATCGAGGCCAATCATGATCGAGTTGATATCCTGATTGCCGGTCATCTGTCTCTGGACGGCCTTCAGCGGCATGATCACCGTATCATCCTGATCTCCGCCAAAACCGCTTTGACCGCGTTCTTCGAGGATACCGATGACCTGACAGCTGACGCCCTTGATACGGAAATTCTGTCCGATGGGGTCGGTATCCTGGAACAGATTGTTAACGATGGTCGAGCCGATCATGCAGACACTTTTGCCAGCCTGCTCCTCCTCTGCGGAGAAATTTCGTCCCTCCGCCAGCTCCCATTTCCGGGCGATAAAATAATTATTGGTGGTGCCATTGACCGTGGTTGTCCAGTTCTGCGCATTTCTGATTGCGGCTCCGCTGGTTTGCACCTGACCGGTTACCACCGTGACGCCGCCAATCTGCTCGGCAATGGCATTGACGTCGGCTTGCTTGAACAAGGGCGGTGCTTCACCAGCGCCACCGCCAGGGCCGGCTCGCTGTCCGGGATATACTTGCAGCAGGTCAGACCCGAGCGCGCTTATCGATGTCTTGATAGCCTCCGTGGCCCCGTTGCCCAGAGTCACCATGGTAATCACGGACAGCACGCCGATCATGATACCCAATAATGTCAGAAAGGAGCGCAGCAGGTGACGCCGGATCGCACGGAATGCCAATAGAAATGTGGTCGACAGCATCAGTGTTGCTCCACGCGTTCGACCAGGCCATCCTTGAAGATAACGATTTTATGGGCAAAAGCCGCGAGCTCGGGTTCGTGGGTGACCATCATGATGGTGATACCCCGTTCCTTGTTGAACTGTGTCAATAGTTCCATGATTTCTTCCGATCGTTCACTGTCGAGGTTTCCGGTCGGTTCATCCGCCAGCAGCACAGCCGGCTCCGTAACGATGGCGCGGGCGATGGCGACGCGCTGTTGTTGGCCGCCGGACAGTTCGTTCGGCGTATGATGAGCCCATGGAACAAGGCCCACGCTGTCTAGCGCCGCCAATGCCAGTTTTCGTCTATTCGCTGGACTTTCACCCCTGTAGAGCAGGGGCAGTTCGACATTTTCAAGGGCGGAGGTGCGGGGCAAAAGGTTGAACCCCTGAAACACAAAGCCGAGATAGCGTCTGCGCAGCAAGGCTCTTTGATCAACATTGAGCGATTCAATCGGCACGCCCTTGAACAGATAGGAGCCGGTGGTTTGCACATCAAGGCAACCCACGATATTCATCATCGTGGACTTGCCTGATCCGCTGGCTCCCATGATGGCGATAAAATCACCTTCATTTACCGCCAGATTCACGCCTTTGAGCGCTTGAAAAGCAGCCTCTCCCTCACCGAATGTCTTGGTGATATCGATCAGCTTGATGATCGGCTCGTTCATTCTGCCGCTTTTGCCTTTTGCCCGGTCACAACACGCTGTCCGACCTTGATATTTTTTCCGGTGACAGCCGTCTGGCGGCCATTGCTTTGCCCCGTCACGACGGTGATTTTTCGCAATTTGTCATCATTGCCCAAGACATAGATTGTCTGGCGGCTGCCGACGCCGATTTCGGTTTCTTGGGTGACCTGGGTTCCATCCGAGCGGGGCGGGCCGAATTCAAAGCCACCGCTTTCCTCGGCTTCCTCGTCCTTCGGGGGGATATAGCGGAGCGCTGCATTGGGGACCATCAGCACATTTTTTTCACCATTGGTCCGGATGGTCGCGGTCGCGGTCATTCCCGGCCTCAATTTCAGGTCATCATTGTTGAAATTGAGAAGAGCCGTATAGGAAACGACGTCCGACGTGGAGGTGGAACTGCTGCTTGAACTACCGGAAAGATTGGTTGACCCCAGATTCACTCTCAGAATCTTCGCCGGAAATTTCTTGCCGGGATAGGCGTCAACGGTAAAGCTGCCGCTCTGTCCTGCCTCCACTTGTCCGACGTCTGCCTCGTCGACGGCAACTTCAAGCTGCATGCGGGACAGATCTTCGGCAATGATGAAAAGGGACGGCGTGTTGAAAGATGCCTGTACCGTTTGTCCCGGATCAATTAGCCGTTTCAGCACCACTCCCGACGTCGGCGCACGGATAGAGGCACGCGAGAGCTGGGTTTTGTTAGAGGACAGCTCGGCTTGCACGGCCGCAACATTGGCCCTTGCCGAATTTAAAGACGCTGCTGCCCTGGCCACTGCCGCTTTCTGTGCGGTCATTTCCGTGTCCGACGGAACCTGGCCATCGGACAAGCGATAGACTTCCTGCAGCCGTCGCAACTGTGCCTGAGCCTCATCCAGCGACGCCTGAGCGCTGACAACCGATGCCTGACTGGCAGCCAGGCTTGCCTGTGATTGCTTGACGATATCAATTAGCCGGTCGGTGTCGATTGTCGCAATAACCTGTCCTTTTGATACCCGGTCATTGACATCAACCAGGACCGTCCTGACGATTCCGGATATCTCCGAACCGATTTCAACCTGCTCTGTCGGCGCAAGATTGCCGGTTGCGGTTACATCCACCGTGATATCGCCGCGCTTGACTGTATCGGTTACATATTCGGTGCCAGTATCGCTGAAAAACAATTGGCTGACAAACAGCGCGACAAGACCGATTGCGACCGCCAGCAGGACCCACTTGCCGTAACGCCATATTGGCGAGGGTTCCGGAGTTTGCAGAAATTCATCCAGATTTGTGGTTTCGCCAGATGCGTTCATTTCGAGGCCTCTTCATTATTGTCATTTTGCGGTACGGGCTGCCACCCGCCACCCAAGGCAAGATATAACTGGATTGCGGAAGTCAGCTGATCGGCCTGTGCAACGGCAAGGCTGTCATTGGCCGACAGCAAGCTGCGCTCGGACTCCAACAACCGTTGAAAGTCGGTCAATCCCGCGCGATAATTGGCACGTGCCAGAATTGCAGCGTTGCTGGCCGCCATGCTCTGATCCGAGAATGCCGAGATGCGCGCCTCTGCCGTGCGCCGGGATATGGTGGCATTTTCCACTTCTTCGAGCGCTTTCAATATCGTCGAACGATAGGCGGCGAACGCTCCTTCTGCAGCCGCCTTCTGTGACCGTACAACGGACCTCCGGCTGCCCGCGTCAAAAATGCTTTGCACGATTGATGCAAACAGCCCGCCGGTCAGGATATCGGTGATATTGCCAAATTCACTGGATGTGGATGCAATATTCCCCGTGAGCGTCAGTGCCGGATATAGCTGCGCCTGGGCCACACCGATCAGCGCTGTTGCTGATGCAAGGTCGCGCTCGGAAGACAGGATGTCCGGGCGTTGACGCAATATGTTGGCCGGCGCGCCTCTGGCGATAAAATCCGGAATGGCCGGAAGGCGACCATCATCGCCCAATAAGCCATCAACCGCCCCGGGTGCCTGTCCGGTGAGCACCGCCAGGCGGTATCGCGCAGCGGCTTCGGACTGCTCCAATAACGGGATTATGGCGGCAGTTTGCGCCCTTTGGGCCTTGGCTTGCTCGACATCGACCGATGATACCAGTCCGGCCTGAGCGCGCCATTTGGCGATCTGCAAATTGCTGTCCTGGTTCCGCAGACTGTCTTCGGCAATCAGGAGGCGGTTCTGCAAGGACCGGACTGTCACATAATTGCGCGCCAATTCTGCAGCGATCAGTGTCCGGATGTTGGCGAGACTATATCCAGCTGCCTGATAGGAGGCCAGTGCCGCCTGTTTCGATCGTTTCAGGCCGCCGAATATATCCGCGCTCCAGCTGGCGTCGATCGAGCGCGAAAAAGACCAGCTGTCAGATGCTTCGGAATAGAAATTTCTGCCACTGCTGCTCGAGAAGCCAATAGCGGGCAGTTGATCGGCACCGGATTGGATCAGAGACTCTCTGGCCCGGACCACCAGTGCCGCTGATTGTGCAATATCGAGATTTTCCGACAGTGCCGTGTCGATTAATTCGGCAAGCACAGGATCGTCAAATTGAGACCACCATTCAGCTATATTATCGCTAGAAACCTCATCACTTCCGTCGATATATTGTCCGGGCAGCGCGAGGTCGGATGCCGAATAGGGACGATAATCCGGTCCTTGCGTGCAACCCGTAAAGAACAGGCCGACGATAACTATGGAACGTGGAATTTGGGAAATCATTTGGTTTTGTAACGCCTCTCAAAGCAATTTTCCGAATTAATTTCGACCACATTGAATATCCGGGCAAATTCGCCAGTCTGAAGATTTCTAGAAAACAGCCGTATCTTGAAAGCAAATCTATTTCATAAGAGCTTGATTGGTCCATTGAACAATCGATCCCGCAGGCATGGCTCCGGCCGTTCGTGCCATCTCTTTGCCTTTTGATATCAATATCAATGAAGGAATTGATCGTATGTTGAAACGCGCGGCAATCTGCTGTTCTGCTTCGGTATCCAGTTTTGCGACACGCACATTCGGTTCAAGCTGCCCAGCTGCCGCGTCAATCGCCGGCGCCATCTGACGGCACGGGCCACACCAGCTGGCCCAGAAATCGACAAGCAGTGGAATGTCGCTAATGCTGGCGTGCTTTTGGAAGTTCCCGGAATTCAGAATGACCGGCTTTCCCTCAAACAGGGGTTTGCCGCATTTCCCGCACTTACCGCTCCCCGTCAGCTTTTGCGCTGGAATCCGGTTGGTCGTGCTGCAGGAGGGGCAAATGATCATCAGTAGGTCGGTCATATATCAAGTCTCCCGTTCGTCTTGTTCGTTAATTTTGCAGACTATGAACCGATATCGGGTTCCGCATTATCGGTAACATTACGTATTTAGACATCATGGCTGGCAACCCTAGTCACAATTTGATCCCAATACCCAGAAATGATGAAAAATAGGGGCATTGGAAAAGAAGAGACTAATTCGCCAGCCAAAACCGCAAATAATTTCTCGCGAATTAGGCGTGCAGTAGCCTGAAAATACGTGATCGAAACATTATCGAAACCAAGCGACCAACCCTGAATGCGGTGAGAGGCCATATGAAAAGTAGAAATAGAATTCTGGTTCTTGCCTTGGCGACAGTAATTGCTGCAGCGGGCATATATTATGCATTCTCCGGAGGCACAGCGACAGATTCAGATACATCTGCGGTAGCAGCATCCGCCAAGCCTGGAACCATTTCGGCAGCACAAATCAAAAAGCTCGGCATCCGGATTGTCGCGGCAAGGGCTGCTGACGCGGTTCCGCTGGGTACGGTCCCGGCAATGGTCAACCTGCCGCCCGAGGCAAGGGTCGCGGTAGCCGCGCCGTTCGATGGAGCGATAATCCGGCTGTTTGTGGTAGAAGGGCAAGCCGTCGCCAAAGGGGCTGCTCTTGCATCGGTAAAAGCGCGCGAACCGGTGCAGATCGGCGCTGATCTCGCTCGGGCCCGTGCGCAATTGGGACTGGCTCAAGCGAACGCCCGGAGATTGAACCAGCTCGCCCGCGAAGGAATTATCGCAGACGCCCGGGCCGACGAGGCCAATGCAGCGCTGCACGAAGCGCAGATCAACATATCCGAGAACCAAAGAATATTGTCGCAAGCCGGTGCCGGGGGCAGCGGCCAGATGACACTGCGCGCACCGATCGGGGGCCGTGTGTCAGCGATCAACGTCCAGACCGGCGGGCCGGTTGACACGATGACGGCACCTTTTGTGATAGAGAATACATCGTCTTACATGCTCGACATTCAATTGCCCGAGCGGCTTGCGAAGCAAGTTGTTCCGGGACTGACCGTGGAGCTGCAATTGCCCGGGTCAGCCGGGGATGGTGGTCCTGTCCCTGTTAGCGGCACGATCATTTCGGTTTCGCCCTCGCTCGACCCGATGACCCGCTCGGTGATGGCAAAAGCCCGTATTGGCGCAGCGCCCGGCATGGTCGCGGGTAAAAGCGTCATGGTGACGATCAAGGGAGATGGCAGCGAGACCGGAGTGTCGGTTCCGGCAATGTCGGTTACGCGTATCGGCGACAGGGACTATGTGTTCGTTCTTTCAGCCAATCGCTTTACCAAGCGTGATGTGACACTGGTCGCTCAATCGGGCGACAATGCTATCTTGAGCGACGGACTGAAGCCGGACGAAAAGGTCGCCGCGAGCGGCATCGCCGAGCTTAAAGTCATGCTGGCCGGGGACTGATCCTATGCTGCGGCAACTTGTTCAAAAAGCGCTCGCCTTTCGTATGGCCGTATTGGCGATAGCGACCGGACTTGCCGGGTTCGGTGCCTATGCGTTTGTGAATCTACCGATCGATGCTTTCCCCGATATCAGCTCGACGCAGGTGAAGATCATTCTGAAAGCACCTGGCATGACGCCCGAAGAGGTCGAAAGCAGGGTTATCACCCCGATCGAGATGGAAATGCTCGGCATCCCTGATCAGACGGTCCTGCGTTCGGTGGCCAAATATGCGATCGCGGATATCACGATCGACTTCAAGGATACGACCGATATCTACTGGGCGCGTAGCCAGGTGGCGGAGCGGTTGAACGGAGTGATGGGAGAAATTCCGGCCACGGTAACCGGCGGCATGGCACCTATTTCAACGCCATTGTCAGACATGTATATGTTCACGCTTGAAGGGCCACAATCGCTGGCTGAAAAACGGAGTATTCTGGATTGGGTCATACGACCGGCGCTGCGCACGGTGCCCGGCGTAGCGGATGTCAACGCGCTCGGCGGCTATGTTCAAACTTATGAAGTCGTGCCCGACAATGCTGCGCTCGCCGCAACCAATCTCACTATTGAAAATTTGCGCAGCGCTATTGAAAGCAGCAATCGAAATGACGGTGCCGGACGGCTGACAACCGGAGAGGAATCGCTCATCGTCCGCGCGGTTGGCGCTATCCGGAACCTCGCCGATCTGTCGGACATCATTGTCAAATCCGAAAGCGGAATGGTTGTCCGTGTCGGCGATGTAGCGCAGGTCCGGACAGGCAGCCTCACCCGCTATGGTGCCGTCACCAAAAATGGCGAGGGCGAAGCCGTACAAGGGCTGGTGATTGGCCTGCGCGGAGCAGATGCCAGCAAAGTGGTCGATGGTGTCAAGGAGCGGCTCAGGGAAATCGAACCCAGCTTGCCATCTTCGTTGAAGATCGACCCGTTTTATGATCGGTCAGATCTGATTGAACGCGCCGTCGGCACGGTCGAATCAGCACTGCTCGAAGCAACAGTACTGGTTGTCATTCTGTTGCTCCTTTTTCTCGGCGACATAAGGGCGTCGGTCATCGTTGCGCTCGCTCTCCCAATGGCAGCATTGTTCACATTCATCGCCATGCGTTTTCTCGGTTTGACAGCCAATCTCATGAGCCTTGGCGGGCTGGCCATCGCAGTTGGCATTCTTGTCGACGGGGCCGTGGTGGTGGTCGAGAATGTTGTCGAACGGTTATCCGACGAAAAACACCGCGGCGCCGGTAAGCTCCACAATATCTTCGTTGCCTCGGCTGAAGTGGCAAAACCTGTTGCATCGGGCCTTGCCATTATCGCGCTGGTCTTTCTGCCGCTGCTCACACTAGAAGGGCTTGAAGGCAAATTATTCGCGCCCGTTGCATTGACGATCGTGCTCGCGCTGTTCGCAGCGTTGATCCTGTCACTGACGCTGGTTCCTGTTCTGGCCTATTTTGTTCTGAAAATACCGGATGGGCATCACGAACCTTGGTTGATGCGCAAATTGTCACCCTTCTACGAGCAGGTGTTGAACAGTGCTTTTAACCGGAAATCCGTTGTATATTCTATTGCGGTCTTCTCTCTGCTGATCGCGGGACTTGCCTATAATGTAACCGGAAAGACCTTCCTGCCGACCATGGATGAAGGCTCGATGATCGTTCAGCTGACCAAATTACCGAGCATCTCGATTGACCATAGCGTGGCTGGCGACCTCAAGGTCCAGAAAGCCATCCTTGCTGAAGTTCCGGAAGTCACCGATGTGATCGCACGGGTTGGTAGCGACGAGCTCGGGCTTGATCCGATGAGCCCGAATGAAACCGACAGTTTCCTGAAAATCAGACCGCGTAGTGAATGGCAAGTGGCTGACAGGGATGAACTGACCGAGAAAATTCGCGAGGTATTTGATGATTTGCCGGGGATCGAACCCAGTTTCACCCAACCCATTGAAATGCGTATTTCCGAAATGCTCACCGGTGCGCGCGGTGATCTTGTAATCAAGCTGTTCGGCTCGGACCTCGACGAGCTCTCCAGGATTGCAGGCGATATTCAGGCCCGTCTGGAAAAAATCGAGGGTACAACCGAAGCGATGACGGTTGCCAATGACACGGTGGACTATCTGCAGCTCGATATCGACCGGATGGCGGCCGGCCGCAGCGGTATGCCTGTGGACATGATGCAGGACATGATGCGCGCTCAGATAGAAGGCGTGCACTCCGGCGTTGTTGCCGATGGCAACCGGCGCGTGCCCATCCTGATAAAGGGCGAAGGTAGCCGCGGTATGAGCCCGCAAAGCTTTGCCGACCAGCTGTATCGCTCGCCCACCGGCCAACTGGTGCGCGCCAGCGATATCGCCACTGTTAAGCAGATTGCCGGACCGGTGAAACTTGAACATGAAAATGGTTCGCGTTTTGCCATGGTCCAGGCCTTTGTGTCAGGTCGCGATCTGGTCGGCTATGTTGAAGAAGCGAAAACCGACATTAGCACGAATGTGAAACTGCCATCCGGTTATCGGATCGTCTGGGGTGGTCAGTTCGAAAACCAGCAACGCGCATCGGCGCGGTTGATGATCGTGCTTCCGATATCTCTGATCCTTATCTTTGTCGTTCTCTACGCTACCTTGAGTTCGGTGCGCGCCTCCCTGCTGATTTTGGTCAACATTCCCTTTGCGATGGTCGGCGGAATGGTAGCACTGGCGGTCTCAGGCGAGTATCTGTCGGTTCCGGCATCGGTCGGATTTATTGCGTTGCTCGGTATCGCGGTGCTCAATGGTCTGGTCATGGTCAGCTATTTCCGGCAGCTGCGCGAACAAGGCCTGCCAATGGCAGAGTCTGTACGCCTCGGCGCTGCCAGAAGGCTGCGTCCTGTGCTCATGACAGCTTCCATTGCTGCCTTTGGACTGGTGCCCTTGCTCTTCGCGACCGGCCCCGGATCGGAAATCCAGAAACCGCTCGCGATCGTCGTAATCGGTGGCCTTGTGACCGCGACAATGCTGACGCTCGTGCTGTTGCCCATGCTCTACGAGAGGTTTGGCGAGAATAAGAACGAGCAAGAGGCCAGTGACCGGAACTTCGGCGAAGAGGTGCCATCATGAGAAACGCCCTATACATCCTTCCGTTCTGGCTGGTGATGATGGCTCCCGCCTCCGTCGCTGCGCAAAATGACTCCGGACTACCTGATGAGGCGGCGGTCCAGACGGCGTTGGACGAGCACCCGAGCGTGATGGCAGCGCGCGCGCGTGTCGAGGCGGCCGGAGCAGACGCCCGGGCCCTCAAAGCCGGTCCCCATGAGGTGACAATATCAGGCTCTTATTCTCGCCGCGACGTGGATAACGAGGGTCGATTCAACGAATATGACGCAACAGTCATGCGACCATTTCGTCTTCCGGGAAAGAAACGCCTCGACAGGCAGGCGGGAGAATATGGCCGCGTCGCTGCCGAAAATCGGGCTGAAGATGTAAAGCATCAAGCTGCCACCTTGCTGGCGGAATTGTGGTGGGGCTGGCTGGGCAATGCGGAAGAGGCCCGTGTTGATGCGCAGGCGGTCAAGAATTATGAAGCGATGCTCGCATCTGTAAAGCGTCGAATGCAATTGCGCGACGCCGCTCAGCTCGACGTGGATCAGGCCGAAGCAGCTTTGGGAGCCGCAAGACTGGCAGCGGAACAATCCAGGGGGAAAACAGAGCTGTCCCGCGTTCGCCTTGCCGCGCAATATCCGAGCCTGCCCTTGCCGGTTGAAGCGCCTGAACTGCCGCTTCCAACCGTTCCTGCAGGCGGATTTGCGGCACTGCGCGATCTGGTTATCGCGCGCAGCCATGAAATTGCCGCAGCCGATGCAGAGGCCGCTCGGGTCAAGACATTGGCAGAGCGGACCCGGCGTGACCGCATTGCCGATCCATCACTGGGTTTTCGTGTTTTCAGCGAGCGGGACGGGTTGGAAAAAGGGGTCGGCCTAATCGCGTCCATTCCCCTGGGCGGCGCCCATCGCAGCGCTCTCGCCGACCGAGCCGAACGGGAAGCGCAAGCCGTAAATGCCGAAGCGGGCGCGGTGCGTTTTGATGTTCAGGAAATGGCTGACACGGGCTTGGCATCCGCTAACGCCGCCTGGCGTTCGTGGAAGCGGAGTCGCGAGGGTATGAAGGCACAGGTGGATGGAGTGACAAAAATGCGGCGCGGTCATGACCTGGGCGCATTTGATCTGTCGGACCTGTTGCTGGTCGAGCGCATGACCCACGATGCGTTTCGTTCTGAAGTTCTGGCGAGAAAAGACGCATTGCTGGCAATTACCAATCTCCGGATCGACAGTCACACTCTGTGGATAGGTGATGATGATCATGAGACACAACAATGATGGATGGGAGCCGGCAAGCAGCTTCGGAGCGGAAGTGCCATTGTCGGTCTGGATAGAGAAAAACTGATATCGGCCGCGAATGGCCGTATCTGCAACTAAACCTGAGTGCTGACGAATGTCGCGCGACCGTGTCGCTATGAGCGGCTGCGGCGATGCCAGCTCATTGTTCATCGACGCAACGAACCAGACAATTGTTCAAGCCTGACGCTGTGGGGCGGAAACAGGTGAGCTTTGACTTGTCAGTCGCTACGCACCTGCTGTCGCCGCCGCTTGGCTATCAGCGAGGCAGCGAGCTTTTCCCCATGAGTTGGAGGTCGACGGCGCGGGCGCATTGCCGGCCTTCGCGGATCGCCCATACGACCAGACTTTGGCCCCGCCGCATGTCTCCGCAAGCAAAAACACCTTCTTTGCTGGTGCTATAATCCACGACATTGGCAGCCACATTGCCGCGTGCATCGAGTTCCACTTCCGACTGATCGACCAGTCCCATTTTGCGCGGTCCGACAAAGCCCATTGCGAGGAGGATCAAGTCGGCTTTCAGCGTGAACTCGGTTCCGGAGATTTCCTGCATCTGGCCGTCGACCCATTCGATCCGAACACATTCGAGGCCTTCCACTTCGCCGTTCGTGCCGACAACGCGTTTTGTGAGTATGGCCCAGTCGCGGTCGCAGCCTTCCAGGTGGCTGGAAGATGTGCGCAGTTTCAACGGCCAGTCGGGCCATGAAAAAGTCTTATCTTCTTTTTCCGGTGGCTTCGGCATGATTTCAATCTGGGTAACCGAAGCGGCGCCCTGACGATTGGATGTGCCGACACAGTCCGAGCCGGTGTCGCCGCCGCCGATGACAATCACATGTTTGCCAGTCGCGGTAATCGTGCCGCGCGGAGCGGCGCGCATTTCATCGTCGCCCGCGTTGCGCTTGTTCTGCTGGGCCAGAAATTCCATAGCCAGGCGAACGCCGGACATTTCATAACCGGGAATATCGAGCGTACGGGGCTTTTCTGCGCCGCCGGACATGACCACTGCGTCGTAATTATCCTGCAGCGATTCCATCGAAACCGACACGCCGACTTCGGCGCTGGTGCGGAATTCAACGCCTTCGGCCTCCATCTGCACGAGGCGGCGGTTGATCAGATGTTTTTCCATCTTGAAATCGGGGATGCCATAGCGAAGCAAGCCACCCATCCGGTCGTTCTTTTCGAACAGGGTGACATTATGGCCGGCGCGAGCCAGCTGCTGCGCGCAAGCCATGCCGGCCGGACCGGAACCGACAACCGCGACCGATTTACCGGTTTTTTCTTCGGCAATCTGTGGTGTTATCCAGCCTTCTTCCCATCCACGATCAACAATCGCGCATTCGATGGATTTGATATTCACCGGCACATCATCGATATTCAACGTACAGGCGGCTTCGCATGGCGCAGGACAGATGCGGCCGGTAAATTCCGGGAAATTATTGGTCGACTGCAGCGATTCCAGCGCGCTCTTCCAGTCGCCTTCATAGACCAGATTGTTCCAGTCCGGGATGATATTGTTCACCGGGCAGCCGTTGTGGCAATAGGGAATCCCGCAATCCATGCAGCGCGCCGCCTGGTCCTTGATGTCCTTTTCCGGCAGCGGAATCGTGAATTCCCGATAGTTCGTCAGCCGTTCCTTTGGATCGGCATAAGTCGCTTCTTTGCGATCAATCTCGAGAAAGCCTGTTACTTTACCCAC